>OFFC01000601.1_pt1 | contig 24743 bp, 17 predicted proteins | sample 1521271 | NCBI WGS metagenome assembly OFFC01 (sample SAMEA3504123, study PRJEB24116) | mouse gut metagenome | biome: mouse gut; feature: mouse-associated habitat; material: faeces | place: Denmark | collected 2011 | reverse complement strand
CCCAGGCACAGCCCTCCGTGGCTGCGCAGCAGGAACGCCCGGCAGTCCGGCCAGGCGGTTTCCTCCGCCTCCACGGCCTGCCGGAGACGGGTCGTACCCGGCAGGCCATAGGCCGCGCAGGGGACCCGCTTTCCCAGCAGGGGGTGGATGAAGCCCGTCAGGGCCCTGCCCTCAATCCCGGCCACCGAGGCGTAGTACTGATGGGTGTGGATGACAAAGTTCACTTCGGGACGCAGCCGGTAGGCATCGGCGTGGATGCCCTTCTCGCTGGAGGGCTTGACATCCCCCTCCCAGGAGGCGTCCGCAATGTTTACCAGTACCAGCTGGTCTGCCCGCAGCGTTTCATAGGCCAGGCCGCTGGGGGTGATGAGAAACTGAGTATCCGACACCCGGGCGCTGATGTTGCCCCAGGTGCGCTCGATGAGGCCCTCTCCGGCCAGCTGGGCCGCCGCGTGCAGGATCTGTTCCCGGACCCGGGTTTCCGCGGCGGTCATGGCTGGACCTCCAGGGGACCGCAGCCTGCGAACACACGGTCGAAGCGGGAGAGGACGTCGTCGATCATCTCCTCGGTATAGGCCGCGCTGGTATACAGGCGGGAACCGGCCAGGGTGACGATGCCCTCCGCCATGTAGGCCGCGCCCATATGCTCCATCTCCTTCTGCCGGATGCCGGTCTGTTTGAGGATCTCCGGGATGGTCCAGGGCTTTTTCCAGTCGATGCAGAAGTGCATGGTGCCCGCGTTGTCCAGGTGGCAGATGGAGCCCTGGTTGAAGGCCACGAAAGGCAGGTTGTATTTTTTGATGAGCAGCTGCAGGCCGCAGGTCAGGCGGTCGCCCATGCGGCCGGCGACTTCGCAGGCGTTGGTGCGCTCGATCTCGCAGAGGGTATAGTACCCCGCCGCGCAGGAAATGGGGGTAGCCGCCATGGTGCCGCCGCACATAGCCTTGGGGACCTTTTTCCCCGAGGAGTCCAGGCCCGCGCCCAGATGGGCCATGCAGTCCGCGTGGCCGCCTACGCCGCCCGCGCCGGGGTAGCCTCCGGCGATGATTTTTCCGAAGACCGTCAGGTCCGGGTCTACGCCGAAAAAGCCCTGGGCTCCGCTGAGCCCGATGCGGAAGCCGGTAACGACTTCGTCAAAAATCAGCAGCGCGCCGTACTGCCGCGCCAGCTTGGCCGCGCCCCGAACGAACTCCCGGCTGAGGGGCCGGGTGCCGCTCTCCGGGCCCATGGGCTCCAGATACACCGCCGCCGTGCCGCCGGTGAGCCGATTGGCCTTTAGCTTCCGCTCCAGATCCTCCAGATCGTTGGGGAAAAATTCGTCGGTATGCTTGAAGACGAAGTTGGGCACGCCCTTGGACATGATGCCCTTGGTACCCGGGACACGCATTCCGTAGGCAAGCTGGTCGGACCAGCCGTGGTAGGCACCGCCCATTTTCAGGATGTTCTTTTTGCCGGTCTTCAGGCGGGCGATCCGGGCGGCGCACATGGCCGCCTCCGTGCCGGACCCCAACATCCGGAACATCTCCACCGAGGGGACCATGTCGGAGATCTTTTTTGCCAGCTTGTACTCAAACTCATGGAACAGGCCCGTGGAGGGGCCGCAGGTGTTCAGAAGCTCGACGACCTGATCCCGGACCGCCGGAACGTTGCTGCCCAGAATGGTGGGGCCTCCGGCCTGGAGCAGGTCGTAGTACCAGTTGCCGTCGATGTCCCACAGCTTTGCACCCTCCGCCTTGGTAATCACAATGGGGAAGGGGTAGTTGAAGGCCAGATTGTGCTGGACTCCGCCAGGGATGACCTTTTTCGCCTGGGAGATCATCGCTTTGGACTGGGGACACCTGGCGTCAAAGTAGTTTTCCACGTAGTCCGCCAGCTTATCACGGCGGATGGACCAGACGGGCTTTTTAATCAGTTCGTCCAGCTGGCGGGTCACCTCCGCCGCGTCCAGGTACTGATCGATGGCAAAACCGTTATAGGACATAGTCGCTTCCTCCATTCCTTCTTGTGAACAATGATTCACGTCATGGGACCAGCGTACCACAACGGGGAAGAATTGTCAACGGATGGGAGGAATTTGTCCCTCGTTTTGTTGATTTTGTCAAGGTGCGCTGCGACAGCCCTTTGGACAGCCCGGCTGCGCTGGCCTGATATCCGGCCCAGGCATCGACTTGCTTCCGTACATGTGAACGCGGAGGTTTGTCTTCCCTCAAACTGGGGGCGGAAACGGGGGAGAGTTGCCGGGGAGAGGGCAACGGGTGGGGAAAATTTTTCTGCGGCGGGTGCGGGGCATTGGTTATTCACGCCCTCACATGGGTCATCGGCGCAAAATCGTAGACAAACGGTTTTTTATCGCTATAATGGGGCGTGCATTGCTCGTGAAGGTGTGCCCTTATGGCATAATAAGGACTTACAGGACGCGACATAAACCGTATAAAACAAAATATAATTGCGTCTATTAACACATAAGAAAACAGAACTTTTTGGTGCTTTTCTGAATATTTGAAGTGTTTTAGTGTAATTACGTGAATGCGGTTAAAGGGAAAAAATAAGGGAAAATTCTCTATGCTTATGCCTCTGGTAAATTGATACCAGGGGCGTTTAATTCTGCATAACCTACTGAAAAAGGGTGTCGGGTAGTAAAGGGAAGTAAAAGGAAGTTTGTGGAATGCTCAGACACTAGATTCCTAAATACATTCTGATATAATCCGCTCATGCTTAACACAAACCAAGCAAAAAAACATGAAAGGGGACGTATCAAGTGGAAAGAATGATAAGCGTCGATGAACTGGCAAAAGCGTTCGATGTTTCAAGGCCCACGGCGTATCAACTGGCCCACAGCGCCGGATTTCCCGCTATTCGGATCGGGAGGCGTATCTTGATTCCTGTATCTGGCTTAGAGCGCTGGATCGAAGAGCAATCCAGCGCCCAGGCTACAAGCAGCAGATAAGCCCTGCGGGGCCGGTTTTTCGACCCGAATGTTAGCCAATTGGCTATCGAATAGAAACTTTAAGATGGGTGGTGATAATTTGGCAAAGGAAAAAAGACCTGCATACTTCCGTTTCTTCCTTGAAGCCTGCGATATGATTTCGCTTTTGGAAGTTGAGAGTGCCGGACGGGTGATACATGCGGTAAGCGATTATTTCAGCGAAGGTGCAGAGCCAGAGGATTTAAGCAAAAACGAACGCACAGTTTTCAACCGCATTCGGAGAGACATAGATAAGAGCTTTTCGGATTATGAAGCCTCTGTGACGTATGGTAAACAGGGCGCGGAAAAACGACACGGCATAGGGAGGCTATAGGGACCCTATAGGGGGGCTACATAACCCATAACCCAAAACCCATAACCCATAACCCAAAACACATACACGGGGGAAGGGTGCAGGGGAACCCCCCGTATTTTCCCCAAAATGCTGTCCCGTTCCAGGCTGTACGGGAAAATGGCACAGAAAAGGAGTACAGGAAAATGAATACAGCAGTTTTTTCAGCAGTTAAAGACCTTGCTATCGATTATCAGCGTCTTTGGATCGCAATTCGGGCAGCGGATAAAAGCATGGAGGCAATAACCTCCGCTGCGAGTGACCGGATCAAGGCAGATAGGCAAGCCGCCGCTGAGAGGGTGGATATCCTTACCCGGCAGAGCGCAGACCCGGCCCGCCCGGAGATCGTGCGCCGTCTGGCCCTCCAGGAGCTTGAGCAGCTACAAGTACGGACCTACGGTGCCAGCGAGGATGAAGCTGCCGCCTTTGCCGCCGAAATGCAGAACGCTTTGGATGCGCTGGACGGTGCCCGAGAGACGGGGAGCAAATTGAGTGCCGCCCTTAAAGCAGCAGCGGCAGAGGTTGACAAAATCCGGGCAGAGTGTAACGGGTTCGGAGACCTTGGGCTTGTGCAAAACTGGCTGGACGGGGATCAACGGCGGTTTGATGCTCTTGGAAAAACCGGACAGCCTGGCGGGAAGTCATGAGCGGCACCGGGGATGCTGTGCCGTTCACTCCTGAAGAGCTGGCACAGGCCCGCGCCGCTGCTGAAGAGGCCCGGCGGGATTTTGACAAATGGATCGAACAGCTCCAGACACCGGCAGCAAAAGCGGAGGCCGCGCTACTGGCGCAGGAGTTGGCGGCAACATGGGATGCTTTCGTACAGGATTGCGCTGCGGGGGAAGTGTCACACCATAAAAAGGCCGGCCCTCTGTCAGATCGGCGGGCTGTCTTGGAATATCGCGGACTCCGAGTGCTGCGGTGGATTGAGCGGAGGGGCGCGGTTTTCTACCCTGGAACGCTGGAACGGGAAACCGCCAAGCGATATTTGCAAGATATGCCAATGGTTTTTCCTGAGCTTGTGGGGAAACTATCTGCGATTTACCTGTATCGACAGGACGAACAGGCAACGGAGCGCCTACGGAAATGCGACGGGATTCTCTGGAAAGATGCGACCTTGGATGGTTTCGGGACGCTGTATGCTATCGGTATAAGCCTGGAGGCAATCGAGTTGGGCAAGGAATACGTGCAACTCCTGTTTCTGCATGAGCTGTGCCATATCCGCGTCAGTGGGGTTCACTCTCTGGCGTTCCGCCAGCAGCTTAACCGCATGATCGAGCGATTCAACCAGGAAACCGGGAGCCACATTGTCAACGACTACTGCGAATAGCCCTAGAACGGCCCAGAGAGGCCCCAGGAGGCTTTGGGAGCGGGAGCATGGGGAGAACATATGCGAGGCTTCCTGGCCTTGCCGTGCGGTTTTAGAGGCTATCACGAAAGGAAGTGAACCAGTGAAGAGGCTATCACGAAAGGAAGTGAACCAGTGAAACGGAGAGAAATGAGGTTTGACGCAACGCCGCTGTCAGGTGGGTTGACAGAGTTTGTCACACCGCAAGAAGCGCATGAGCATTTGACCGGCCAGCAGGAGGGCGCGGAAGCTGCCCGCCTGCGGATGCTGGCCCGCATGGGCTTGACCCAGGAGGACGGCCCCGCCGCCGCTGCGCGGGACCGCATGATCCAGAGGCAGAACAGGTAGTAACACGCACAGAGGGCGGGGAGAAGTACTCCGCCCTCTGTGTTTACTTTCCTCTGCGTTGATCCTCTTGCCGGTATCGTTCGTACTTATCCTTATCAATCTGCGTGTTTATGGCCCGCGTCAGGAAGCGTGATACCGTCTCTCTCCTTGCCTCTGCGGCCTCTTGCGCCGCCTGTAGAGCTTCCGGGGGCATGGTTACGCTTCCCTCTGCCTCTGCGTCAATCCTCATTTCCATAGCGATTGCCAGAAACAGGGGCAGGCTTTCGCCGCGCTTGTCTGCGGCCTCCTGCGCTTTCTTGAGTATGTTGATTGGCAAAACACGGTTGACACTCTCTGCGTCATATACGGGCCGCTGCGGACGCTCTGCGGCCCTCTGAGCGGTTTCCAGTGTTTCAGAGGGTAGGGATACAACCCCGGCCTCTTGCGCCGCTCCTACGGGCTTTCCTGCGGTTTCTGAGGCCGTCCCGCCGCCGTCCCGCTCCATCGTCTCCAAAATGGCGCGGCCTATAAAGCCGTTGAGGGATTCCCCGGCTGGCTCAATGTGCGCCCGGATTTCATCAAGACGGCCTTTAGGGAGCCGTATCAAGGTTTTGTCGTAGGTTTTAGCCTCATATTTCGCTGTTGCCTTTATCTGTGCTTTTGATACTGCCATTCTGACAACCTCCTTTGTGGGGGAGCCGCCCCAAATGGCGGCACCTTCTCCAGTATGCTAATATTATACACCTTTTGTCTAGCGTTAGCAATATATAAATCCAACGAAACATAGCGCTAACATTATATATTTCGCCAATTGATTTATAGCGATAACGTGATATAATGGGTAATGTCAGGAGGGAACAGCATCGGCGAAGGTGGACGGGTAACAGCAAGAACACCACATAAGAGCGGGAAAGGATTCGGTAAGTCGGCCCTGTGAGGCGCACGAAAAGTGACAACAGCCCCCCGCCGCCGGTACTCCCCCACAATCAAACAACATTCTGGAGGTTTACACCATGAGTATGAACGAGATGGAGAGCAAAATCCGGGAGCTGCGGCAGCTCCAAGCCCTGATTGATGAGGCCACCGCCGAGGCTGAGGCCATCAAGGACACAATCAAGTCCAGCATGACCGCCCAGGGAACCGATGAGCTGCGGGCCGGGGAGTACAAAGTCACCTGGAAAGCGGTCACTTCCTCCAGGCTGGACAGCAAGGCCCTGAAAGCGGCCCTCCCCGATGTGGTGGAGCGGTTCACCAAGACCACCACCAGCCGCCGGTTTTGTGTGGCGTAAAAGATGCGCCGTCCTTGTGGCGGGAACCCACAAGGACGGCAGTTGAAACCACTCTCAAAAGAGTAGGCGGGCCGGTTAGTGATACCCCCCCGCCGCTCCCATTCTAAACGACAGGAAGGGAAAACGTCAAGTGAAAACTTTTGATGATATTGTGATTCGCCTGGAAATGATGGAAACCATTGCGGATTACATGGAAAGCGCGATAGATGACGCTATTTTGGCAAGCGGCATGAGCGATAAGGCCGCAAAGGTCCAGCACTTGTTTTACATTCTCCTGGAGCAGATCACCCAGACCAAGGAAGAGGCAACGGAGATTGCCGGACACGTCAAAGTGTGCAATGCCATTTTCGCGGTGAACAGGGTTAATGAGCTGCAAGCGGAGATTGACCGGCTGAGGGCCGCGAAAGTTTAAGCTACCATGAGGCCCGCCCGTGGAGGGTTGCGGGCGGGCCATGAGCATGAGAAAGGAGTTGACCGATTGTGGCAGGAAAAAGAGCGGCGCAAGGTGCCGGAACTATCCGCAAGAAAACTGTGACCCGGAACGGCAAGCCGTACACATACTGGGAAGCCCGGATCACTACGGGCCGGGACCCTGGGACGGGAAGACAGATCCAGCGCAGTTTCACCGGGAAGACACAGAAGGAAGTCCGGGAGAAGATGCAGGCCGCCGCCGTGGAGGTCAATCAGGGTACATACACCGCCCCTCAGCGGATGACCGTAGGTCAATGGCTGGACACCTGGCAGCAGGACTATTTGGGCAGCTTGAAGCCCTGCACTGTCCGCACATACAAAGGCGCTATTGAAAACCACGTAAAGCCCGCCTTGGGTGCGGTAAAGCTGACAGAACTGCACCCGCACATGGTACAGAGCTTCATCAATGGCATGGAGCTGTCCCCGGCCTCTGCCCACCTGGTTTATCAGGTATTTCACAGAGCCTTGGAAAAGGCCGTTGACTTAGGCTATATTGCGCAGAACCCTGCCAACCGTTGTGAGCTTCCCCGAAAAGAGCGGGAAGAGATACACCCGCTCGACGATCAGCAGCTTGCCGCGCTCATGGATGCGGCTGCGGGCCGTTCCTTGGAACACCTGATAACCGTGGCTCTGTTTACTGGGATGCGTCAGAGTGAAATTCTTGGCCTTACCTGGGATGCAGTGGACTTCACCACGGGCACGATCAGCGTCAGTAAGCAGCTTTCCAGGACAGAGCACCGGGAAAAGTCTGGCCTGTTTGTCTCCCCGAAAAGCGGAAAGGGCCGGACAATCACCGCCGCCCCGCTGGTTCTGCGGACCTTACGGGCGCAGAAGCGCAAGCAAAGCGAAATGCAGCTAAAAGCCGGGCCGCTCTGGAGCAATCCCCACAGCCTGGTATTCACCAACCAGACCGGCGGGCCGCTGGATCAACGCAATGTTGATTACCAATTCCGGCGCATTGTTTTCCTTGCAGGGCTGGAGGGTGTACGCTTCCACGATACCCGCCACACGTACGCCGTGAACGCTATCCGCGCCGGGGACGATATCAAGACGGTGCAAGGCAACCTGGGACACGCTACCGCCGCCTTTACACTGGACCGCTACGCACACTTTACCGAGGCCATGCAGCAGGCCAGCGCGGCCAGAATGGAGAGCTTTGCAAAGAGCGTCTTGAATCTGTAAAGGGAAAACAAAAGGGAAAACAAGGCCGCAAGGGACAGGTAAGACCCTTGCGGCCCTTGAAATTTCAGGGTTTGCGGGAAATTTTGTCCGATAATAAGGACAAATCGGAAAACCCTTGTGTTGCAACGGGTTGGCGGTTTGTCCTTATTCTTTTTCCACCAAAAACGGCCCTCAAACGGGGTCTACGGGAGGGGGTGAAAAACCAAGGCTGCACTTAAAGGACAAATTTTTTCAGACCACGAAGGAGGTTAAAAATGGGAGCCTGGGGCATTAGAGAACGTCAAAGTGACTACGGACTGGACCTGCTGGGGACTATCGTAGGCACACAACTGAAAGCAGTGGACTTCGCCATCTTCAATACAGCAGAGGCCATTGAGCTGCTGCGGCAGGATATTATGGAGGACATCAAGCGGACCAACCGGGGCTGTCCCCCGGAGGGGCTGGACTGCTACATCAACGCCAACTTCCCGCGAGACTTTACCCATGCGGCACTCCTGATCGCGGAGTGTCTGGCGGACTACTATCGAACCGGGGAGCTGATCGTCACCGAGTATGTTGGCGAAAACTATGATCCGGTAGACCATCATATTAAGGAGTTTGTTGTCACTCCGGCTGATTTCAAAATCCTTTTGGACGAGCTGCAAAGCGTCCAGAACCCGGAGTGTGAGTTATATCAATGCTGGATCGGTGATGATACCCGCCAGCGGTGGCTGGCCCATATCCGGGCTGTCCAGCAAACCTTGAAGGAGGCGGCACATGGCTGTTACAGTTATCGAAATCACCGTGGATGACCTGCCGGGAATGGCGCGGCAGTACGGAGAGGGGCTTATCATCCAGGACTGTGATATGAACCCCTATGAAGCGGCAAATGTGGTTAATGAGACATTCATCCATGGCGGCATCCTGCTGGAGAGGAAAGAATTTCAGAAGGTCATGGTTTTTCAGAACGATAATTGGACCAATCTGCTGTTCCCTTTCTTCCAAGTTAAACTGGATACGGGAAAACTCGTCGCGTGGCAGTTTTTCACCTATCAGACCTGTCACAGTGTATTTCTGACCGATTACATCCGAGGTAAGAGAAGCATTTTAGGCGAAAAGTGGTAACAATATTCCAAAACCCACCCTCAACTGACTAATTATCAGTTGGGGGCGGGCTTTTTTGCGTTTACGGACAAATCTACAAGCGGCAGGAGCATGAGCGCCCCGGTGACTATTATGGTCGCCGGGGCGCTTTTTTGTTTTTCCGCATATTTCAAAGGAGGCAATCACCATGCCGTCAAATCTGAATCTGGACTACTACTACGGCAACGAAGCGGAACAGTACAGCTTTTACCGTATCCCCAAGACCCTGCTGACCGACCCCCGTTATAAGAGTGTTTCCGTTGAGGCAAAGGTCCTCTACGGCCTGTTGCTGGACCGTATGGGGCTGTCGGTGAAAAACGGCTGGATGGACAGCGATAAGCGCGTCTACATCTACTTCACCCAGGAGGACGCTATGAATCTCATGAGCTGCGGGAAGGACAAGGCCACGAAGCTGTTCCGGGAGCTGGACAAGGACGGCATCGGCCTGATCGAGCGGAAGAAGCAGGGCCAGGGACGGCCCACCCGCATCTACGTCAAGAACTTCATCCTGCCCCCGGAACCGGGCCAGCCCCAGCAGCCGGAACAGGCACCGCCGCCCCCGGCCCCTCAGACTGCGGAAAATCAGCAGTCTGGACCGCTGGACAGTGCCGCACTCTTGACTGCGGAAAAACCGCAGTCTGCACCGCTGGAAATGCGCGGTCTTGACAGCGGTTTTTCCGTCCCTAATAAGACTGAAAAGAAAAATACTGAACTGAACGATACTGACCCATCCATCCTTCCCCCTACCCCCGCTCCGTCTGCCCGTGCCAGACCCAAAGGTCGGATGAGGATGGATGAGATGGATGGATACCGAGAGCTGATAAAAGAAAATATCGACTTTGACCTCCTGCTCCAAGAGCATCCCTACGATGAGGAAACGCTGGAGGGCTATGTGGAACTTATGGTGGAGGTCTGCTGTTCCCGGCGGGACTTCATCCGCATTGCTGGTGAGGAAATGGCTGCTGGTGTAGTCAAAAGCCGGTTCCTAAAGCTGAACCATGAGCATATCGCCTACGTTCTGGACAGTCTGAGCCAGAATACCACGCTGGTGAAGAACATCAAGGCATACACCCTGGCGGCGCTCTACAACGCGCCCACAACCATCAGCCAGTATTACGCATCCCTGGTCAGTCACGATCTGGCCCAGGACGCCGCTGGAATATAACAACTGGACAAACGAAGGAGGATTTTCTGTATGGCAAACAAAATCGACATTCTGGTGGTAGAACCCTGCGAGGCTCCCCGCCCCATCCAGGTTGAGGATACGCTGGAAGCCTTTCAGCAGATTGTGGGCGGACCTATCGAGGCCGGGTGCTATCTGCCCCAGCGGGTTATGCTGATCTGCAACGGCGAGGGCAAGAACATGAAACTCATGCCCAACCGGGAGAATCCCACGGACAGCGGGGACTTCATCGCCGGGACGTTCCTGCTGTGCGGCTTTGAGGGGGAACACTTCACCTCCCTGACCCCTGCCCAGCAGCGGGAATTTGAAGCCTACTTCGCCACGTCCGGGCCGGAGGGAGGCGATAAGGATTGACCCACCGCCATCTGCTCCGCCGCCTGCTGGTCCCGCCTTAGTACATAGCACACCCCGGAAAATCCAAAATCTGAAAGGAGGACGCATGAGCATCAAATTTCCCAATCTAAAGCGATTCTTTTCTCTGTTCCTGGCGGCGGTGATGATGGTCAGCCTTTTAGCAGTCAACGCCCATGCCGCCAATGCCAACAAGATCACCGACTACGGTGACGCCTACGGTCATTGGGCCTATGAAGCCCTGACGTGGGCGGTGGACAACGGTGTGTTGGTGGGTACGTCCGAGGACAGGCTGAACCCAGACGGCTATCTTACCCGCGCACAGATGGCCGCTATGATAGACCGGCTGTTTGGCGCCTACAAGAGCGCCGACATTTCCCGCTTCACGGATGTGCCCCGTGGGAGCTGGTACCATGACTACATCGCCCAGGCGGTCCACATGGGGACCTTTGCCGGGTACTCCAACAGCCGTATGGGGCCGGATGAAAATATCACCCGCGAACAGGCCATGGTGGTGCTGGCCCGGACGGTCTGCCTGCCCTCTGCCGGTAACTCCGTTCTGGCCCGGTTCCCAGACCGGAACCAGGTAGGCGCGTGGGCGGCGGACGCTGTTTCCGCCATGGTAGAGCGGGGCTACGTCAGCGGTTACAACGATGGCCGTCTGAACCCCAAGGGCCAGATCACCCGTGCGGAGATGGTGCAGATCATGAGCAATATCTTCCAGAGTGTCCACGATTCCGGTGATCTCACCGGCACCTACCGGGACACGGTTCTGGTGCGGGGCGCGGTAAGCATCAAGGACGCTGTGTTTGAAAGCGACCTGATTCTCGCCAACGGCCTGGGGGAGAAGGCCCTGGACCTCAATAACATCACCGTCAAGGGGCGGCTGGTGGTGTGGGGCGGCTCCGCCGTCAACATCACCGGCAAATCCGCCGTGGCGGGCGTGGTCACGCCCCGGAATGACGGCCCGGTGCAGGTGGTCTTTGACGCTGCGGCCACGGAGCTGTCCGAGAAGGGCTGCTCCATCGTCTACCCCAGCGGTATGGACAAGGGCAACAAGGTCCTGTTCACCGACAAGGCCGACAAGCCCGCCATCTCCTTTGACCTCCCGGCATATCGGTATGTGGGGGATTCCGTCTCCGTGAAAACCACGCTCACCGGCGCGGAGGCCGTCACCTGGGAGCTGACCCGTGACGGGAAATCTGTTGCCATGCCGGAGGGCTTCACCAAGGACGGCGGCATCTGCTACTTCATGGAGGCTGGGCGGTATGTGCTGCGCGGCACCGTGGAGAACAGCGGCGGCAAAGCCTACTGCGAGAAAACTGTGGAGGTCCTGCCCATCGGGGAGATTGCCTTTTCCCTGCCGGAGTACGGCTACACCGACCGGGCGGAGGATGTGAAGCTGCTGACCAAGAACGACCTGACCGGCTCCGTGGTCTGGACGCTGACCCGTGACGGGAACGGTGTCCCCATGGTGGAGGGTTTCACCAAGGACGGCGGCACCCTGGCCCTGACCGAGACAGGCAAATACACCCTGACGGCTACCCTCACGGACGCTGCCGGAAAGCAGTACACCGCCAGCCAGACCATCACCATCCTGCCGGTGATCGTCCCCACCGTGACCGCCAGCACGGAGAAGGTGCATGACGGCGAGACGGCGGAGATCGGCCTGACGGTGGAGGGCGGCAAGCCCGAATCCGTCCGCTGGACACTGACCAGGGACGGCAAGGAGGTTCCCGTGACCCTCTCCGCCAACGGCGGGACGCTCACCTTTGACGGCGCTGGGGACTACATCCTCACCGCTATCGCCAAGGATGCCCAGGGCCGGGAATTTTCTTCTGAGCCTGTGACAATCCGGGTTATCCCGAACCTGCCCCTTTCCCTGACCTCCGACCAGGAAAAACTGCATGAGGACGAAGCGGCAGAAATCAGCCTGACCGTGGAGCATGGCACACCCTCGACTGTCCAATGGGCCTTGACCCGTGACGGCGAGGGTGTTGCCGTTTCTCTGGACGATAACGGCGGTACGCTCACCTTTGACGGGGCCGGGGCATACGTCCTCACCGCCACCATCACGGATGAGCTGGGGAAGGAATACACCGCCGCCCTGCCGTTGGAGGTCTGGCCGGTGATTGTCCTGACCCTGGACGCGCCGGAGACAGCCCACATAGACCAGCCCGCCGCCGTCAGCCTCTCCGGGACTGACCTGGATGTAGTGTGGGAAGTTGCTTCCGAAGATGGGGCGGCTATCGACAATTCTCTGACCAACAGCGGCGGCGAGATCACCTTCCCCTCTGCGGGTAACTACACCGTAACCGCCAGCGTTACGGATGACCTGGGCCGGACATTCACCGCCAGCGCCACCATCGCCGTATGGGACACCATGAGCCTGTCCTTCAAGCTCCCGGAGTTCGCCCACCCGGACGAGACGGTGAAGGTGAAAATGACCTCCGAGAATGTGGGGGACAGCAAAATTGCGTGGTCCCTGGCCGTGGACGGCCAGCCCGTTTCTCTCCCTGCCGGTATCACCGGGACCCTCGACAACGCTGGGGGTAACGTGAAATTCCTTCAGACCGGCACAAATATCCTGACCGCCTCCGTGACGGACAGCCTGGGTCGTGCGTTCACCTATGAGCAGACCATCGAGGTCTATCCCGTTCTTTCCCTGGGCCTGACGGCGGATGCCGCCACTCATACGGACGAGCAGATCAGCGTCACGCTGGAGAAGGACACCGCTCTGCCTGTGGCGTGGAGCGTAACCCCCTCCAATGACCCCGGCACTCCCGCCACCTACTCCGGCGAGTTGTCCGATACCGGCGGCACCATCCAGATCACCAGCGCCGGGGCCTATGATATTGCCGCCAGCGTGACCGACGCTACCGGGCGGGTGTTCGCCGCTCCCGCTGTCACTGTGGCGGTCTACCCTGTGGCGGGCCTGGACTTCACCCTCCCTGCCGCCGCGTGGACGGACAGCAGCACTCCCGTGGACCTCCTGACCTCCGATTTGCAGGGTCGGAATGTGACGTGGACGCTGACGAAGGACGACGCGTCGGTTTCCCTGACTGGCTCCATGCTGGGCGACCTGGGCAACCTGGGCGGCAAGGTCCGGTTCCCCGAAGTAGGGACCTACACCCTGACCGCCTCCGCTGTGGACGCGCTGGACCGGGAGTATAGCTGTTCGCAGACAATCAAGATTTACCCTGTTGTCGGCCTGAGCGTTTCCGCCAACGATATGAGCCACACCGATACTGCGGAGGATGTGCGGCTGACCACCGAGAATCTGGGCAGCAACGAAGTGGTCTGGACAGTCCTGCGGGACGGCAAGGAGATCGTACCGCCCTTTGACCTGACCGCCAGAGGCGGGCATGGCTTCTTCTCCGAAGCGGGCCTTTATACCTTCACCGCCAGCGTGACGGATGAGCTGGGCCGCGTGACCACCGCCAGCGATTCCATCCAGATTTACCCCGTGGGCGTGTCCGGCTTCTATCTGCCCAAAATGTTCCACACCGATTCTGTTGTCACGCTGGTGACAGGCTTTGAGGAATTGGGCGAGAACCCCCTGCGCTGGTCCCTGACCCGGAACGGCGAGAATGTCCCTGTCTCCGACTATGTGACCGGGGAACTGACCGCTGACGGCGGGAAAGTCCAATTCAAGCAGGCGGGCGAGTATAAGCTGACCGCCAGTTTCAAGGACGCGGGAGGCCGCAGCTATTCCTATGAGCAGGCGTTCACCGTCTATCCCATTCCCACCGTGGCCTGGACGATGCCCAACTACGCCCACACGGACAGCACCTTTACCGTGGCCGTTGAATCCAAGAACGTGGTGGAGGATGCCGCCGTCAAGTGGCACATTGATGACACCTACGGCCTCCGTCAGAATTGGGGGACCTACGTTGCCGGAAACCTGACCACCAATCCCGGCGACATTCGTATCAAACACGCGGGCGTGTTCACCCTCGGCTGTGAGATCACCGACCCCACCGGGCGGGTGTTCTCCTTTGACGGTCCCAGCATTGAGGTTCTGGCCGATCAGGAATTGCAGGTGGATATGGTGGAGCGGCAGGTCTACACCGGCGAGACGGTACAGGTGCGGACCCTGGGCAATAACATTGAGCTGCCTGTGGAGTGGTCCTTGGAGAAGGACGGCAAGCCCGCAGACCTCTCCACCTACGTTACTGGCGATTTGAACAACCTGGGCGGGGCGATTCAGTTCACCCAAGGCGGAGAGTTCCGGCTGATCGGCACTCTGCGGGACGGCCTGGGCCGGACCTTCACCGCCAGCGACACCATTACTGTTCTGCCCGTTGGCTCCCTGCAATTCTCCATGGCGGATATGGAGTATGTGGGCAACCGGGTCCCCGTGGTCATGGATAAGCTCTTTAACCCGGACGGGGCGGTTATCGCATGGTCCGCTCAGAAGGATGGAGCGGCCTGCCTGATTGACCTCTCCAACCTGGACAATGACGGCGGCACTGTGATCTTCCCCGAACCCGGCGAGTACACCCTGACCGCCACCCTCCGGGACAGCAATGGCAAGACCGCCACCGCCAGCCAGAGCATTACCATCATTTTCAAAGCCGCCCTGACCGTCACCGCTCCCGATTCCATCCATATCGGAACCAAGTTCCCCGTGGGCATCAGCGGAGCGGGCAGTCTGCCCGTAAGCTGGGGCGTGAAGCTGGGCGGCAGGCCCGTCACCCTGGACAGCAACACCGGCTTCCTTTCCAATGACGGCGGTGATCTGGCCCTCTATGCCGAAGGAACCTACACCATCACCGCCACAGTGCGGGATGACGCGGGCAACCTGACCAGTGCCTTTGCCAACATCACCGTGACCAACACCGCCCCTGTGATCGAGAGCTTCACCGCCAACGCCACCCGGAACATGAAGGATGGCCGTTTCTATGCTGACCTGAGCGCCGTGGCCTCTGACCCGGACGGGGACGCTGTGCATCTGGAATGGAGCAGCGAGTACCAGCAGGACGGCTATTATGAGGTGGGCACCCATACCATCCGCGTCCGGGCTGTGGATGAGTGGGGCGCGGCCTCCGCCTGGGAGAGCCGGACGATTGAGTTCATCAACAACGCTCCTGTTATCACCAGCTTCACCGCCAGCGTAACCCGGCAGACCAGCGGCAATAACTTCTTTGCCAATGTCTCCGCTACGGCCAGTGACCCGGACGGCGATACGGTCCGGCTGGAATGGGGCGGGGACTACGTTTCCTCCGGCTGGTATTCCCGAAATGGCTCCCATACCATTCGGGTGCGGGCGGTGGATTCCTACGGTGCGGCCTCTCCCTGGCAGGAGAAAACCATTGAATTTGTCAATCAGGCTCCCAGCAAGCCGGTTATCACCAGAAATCCCGCCAACGGCGTGGTGCGGCCCAGCCAAGCGGTGACGATCACCGCCAGCTCCACCGACCCTGAAGGGGACGCTATTACTTATGAATGGGACGGCAGGGACAAGGAAACCACCACCTATGGCTACGGAAAGCATCTGGTGAAGTGCAGAGCTGTTGACGCTTACGGGGCCGCTTCTCCCTGGTCCGCTATCGTGTTCTTTGTGGCGGATGATGTGGGCGGCGGCATGACCCTGACCTCCGCCAACTCCTTCATTGAGGAAACCGGCATCAATTTCCAGGACAATGGGGAGACGATCTACGGTTACATCACCGAGTACACCTTTGATGTTCCCGCCGTCAGCGGTCACAACGGCAGCGACTACGGCAGGGTCGAAGCCTATAACATTCGCACCGGCCAATGGGATGAGATTGCCTATAAGACTACGAATAACGGCGTGACCCTCTCCGGCAAGCTGCCCACCGGCACCTATACGCAGATGCGGTTCTATTACTATACGAACCACGACTGTATGTATAACAAGAGCAACATCACCTATTCCATTGTATTTGACTTTTAAGATAAGGAGATTTGCCTATGCGAAAAACGAAAAACCTTTCCCGCGTAATGAGCATGATCCTGGCGTTCTGTCTGAGTGTGGCCCTGCTGCCTGCCCAGGCGTTTGCCGCCACCACAGATGACGACCCCGCCACATGGCCCGCGCCGGATTCCCACTACACGGCCCCGGACAAGAACCCCGTCTATCTCATGGTGGACTTCACCGATGAGGACAACGGCGGTGTTGCGGCTGCTCACCGCTGTCTCTCCGGCGCGGAGCTGAACCCGGATATTGTCAAGGCCACCGCCTCCACTGGCGGGCGGGTCAAGTACACCTGCGACACCTGTGGAAGCTGGGCGCAGATCAACGTCCCCGCCCTGACCCTGAGCGCGTTTACCCTGGACCCGGCCTATCTTTCCGCCACTACCACGGGCGTGGAGTACAGCGGGAACGCCTACACGGTAGTCTACAACGTGGCCCCGGCTTTCCACCGCTATGTGGGCACTACGCTGGACAACCATGTGTCCGTCACCGCTCCCGGCTCCTATGGCATTATCATCACCGTGGACAGCGCCATCTATGACAATGTGGAGCTGCGGACGGCGGAGCGGCTGCTGGTCTATCCCAAGGCCGTCCCCTGGACGGCTGAATTTGACAGCAAAATCTATGACGGGAACAGTCTGCTGGATGGCAAAGCCGTCACCTATCTGGACGTGAACGGCGTTTCCGTTCCTGCCGCCCTCTCCGCCTGTCAGGTGAAGGTGGAGGGCGGGGAGCTGACGGTGGACACCGCCGCCCCCGTCACCCGGCCCGTGGCCGCTGGTCCCTATGCCATCGGTGCGACCATCACGGATGACAACTACGTCTGGCAGACCGAGGACGGCAAATATAACACTGTCTACTCTCTGGCCTGGATTTTTCCCGCCACCAATCGGATTTATGTGGGCGATACCGTCCAGGCGGTGAGGCTGACCACCGGCAACAGCGTGTATGCTTCTCCCTACACCTGGACCATTGACCCCAGCTATGCCGGGTTCAATTCCAGCAAGCCCGGAACCACTGAGGTCCAGGCAGTTATTACCAAGGGCGGCACGTCCTTTGGCCGTGTCACCATCCCCGTGACCGTCGTTCCCCGGCCCATTCTCAGCGTGGAGGAAGTGGTGCGGACCGCCCCCATGGGGACGGCGTTCAATAAGCTGGGCCTGCCCACTTCCGTCTCCGTTGTGGCTGAGGGCGGCACGGGCAACGCCCAGACCGTCACCGGCGTTCCCGTCACATGGAGCAGTACCGGCTATGACCCCTATACCCTGACGCAGACGGTCCGTGGAACGCTGAACCTCTCCCGGTTCCCCCAACTCTCCGGCGACAATATCCCCGCTGTCACCGCCACGGTCAATCTGACCTACGGCACGGTGGAGGCCCCCACCGTCAGCGACTACGCCAAGACCTATGATGGGCAGTCCACCGCCCTGCCCATGCCCGGACTGCCGGACGGCATCCGGTCCGTGGCAATTTCCTACAAGGGGACCACGAACAGCGGTCGGCCTTACAGCAGCGCCTCCGCCCCGGTGAATGCGGGCAGCTACACCGCTACTGTCTCCTTTGTTATGGAGCCGGGTTATCCCCAGCTCTCCGGCTTGACTGTCAGCTATACCATTGAAAAGGCGGCGCAGACCTGTCCCGCCCCCACGCTGGCGGCGGCAGCTACCAACTCCCTGACGCTGAACACGGTGGAGAACGCCGAGTACAGCATGGACGGGCAGGTGTGGCAGGACAGCCCCGTGTTCAAGAATCTGGATGCTGGCACCGCCTACACCCTCTACCAGCGGTTGAAGGCCACCGAGGACGGCAACTATGACGCTTCTCCCACCGTCTCCGCGCAGTTCTCCACTGAGTACACCACCGTGGACCCCGGAGATCTGAGCGCGGTCCTTCAGCCGCAGACCCACCCCTATACCGGCAATCCCATTGCCTATCAGGTCCCGGCCATTTCCCACGTTACCAAATCCACCGTGACCTATACCGTGGACGGCCAGACCACCACCGCCGCCCCCACCAACGCGGGGACCTACCCCGTGACGGTCAGCTTCACCATGCAGGCGGGGACCGCTCCCCTGGACCCGGTGACTTCCACGCTGACCATCACGAAGGTGGAGCAGAACGCCCCCGCCGCTCCCCGCGCCAGCAATACCGCTACCAACAGCATTACGATCACCGCCATTCCTGGGGCGGTGTTTTCTATTGACGGCGGCAAAACATGGCAGGCCAGCACCATTTTTGACGGCCTGACCCCCGACACCGCCTACACCATCCAGGCCAAGTACCCCGGCGACCGCAACCATGAGGAAAGCCCGACTTCCTCTGCCATCATCCGCACCACCCGGCAGAACGCTTCCGCCGGTACGGTCCAGTCCGCCGTCTATACCTATGACGGTACGCCCAAGTCCCTTGTGGCGGACGTTCCCGCCGGATGCACCGAAGTGGTCCAGACCTTCACCGGGACCAATGGGACCTCCTACGGCCCCACCACCGAGCCGCCTGTGAACCCCGGCGTTTACAATGTCAAAGTCAGCTATACCATGCAGAGCGGCTACGCGGAGTTGCAGCCGCAGTACGCCACCCTGACCATCAACAAGGCCACCCCCGCGCGGCCCCTGGCCCCTGTGGTCACTGGCGTGACGGATTCCTCCATCACCATTGAAGTGGTGGACGGCATGGCCTATTCCATTGACGGCGGCGTAACGTGGCAGACCACCGGCACCTTCACCGGCCTGACCCGCGACACCACCTATGAGATCAAGGTCAAGGCGGTGGAGACGGCCTGTTACAAGGAGTTGGAGGGTCCCTCCACCATGCAGGCCACCGAGAAAACCACCGTCACCTTTGAGCGGTTCGCGGATCAGACGGTGGAGTACAACGGCCACGCGCAGACGTACACCCTGCCCAAGTCCAACCCCGGCATTGCCTCCATGACTATCACCGGCTATGACGGCATTGCCACCCCGCCCGTTACCGTGGGCGATTATGTGGTCAACATCGACTTTGTAGCAGCGGACGGCTATATGCTCCCCGAAACGCTCCCCGCCCCGGTGCTGCACATCACCCGCGCCTCCGGCGAGGCCGGGACTGTCCGGCCCGTGCTGAAGGATGAGACTGTCACCTACACCGGCGCTCCCCAGCGTTACCACGGTGCGGACGGCATTGAGGGTATTTCCTCCGTTGCCCTGACCTACACCGGCGCGGACGGCGTGGAGAGTACCACCGCTCCCACCAACGCCGGAGTTTACCATGTGACCGCCATTTTCTCCCCGGACGCCAATCACACCCTGGCCCCCGGCGGCTACTCCGCCACCCTGACCATCCGCAAGGCAGGGCAGGACACCCCCATGGCTGTCCTGGAAAGCAGTTCTTCTCATTCTCTGACTGTCTCCGCCATTCCCGGCGCGGAGTACAGCATTGACGGCGGGACCACTTGGCAGACCAGTAACACCTTTGGAGGACTGGAACCTGACAAGAGCTACACCATCCTGGTCCGTATGGCTGAGGACGAAAATCACACCGTCTCCGGCTCCCGGCCCGTTTCCGGCAGAACCACCGACACGCCGGTGGACATTCTGGATGCGGATATGCCCGCCTATAACACCATTTATAATGGCAACCGCCAGCCCTATCCCTACACCAGTCTGTTGACTGATATGGAGGGTGTGAAGTCCGTCAGTGTTATGTACGTTGGCACTCTGGCCAGCGGCAAGCCCTATGAGACTTCCGAGGCCCCCGTGGACGCTGGTACTTATAAGGTCCGCTTCTACTTGGTTGCCGAGGACGGCTACGATCTGACCGCCGAGCAGGTCTACGCGGATATGACCATCTCCAAGGCCCCGCAGACCATGACCAACCCTCCCACCATTGCCCGCCGCACGACCACCACTATCGCGCTGAACCCCGTTCCCGGCGCGGAGTATAGCATGGACGGCGGCAAGACGTGGCAGGACAGCCCCAAGTTTACCGGCCTGACCCCCGATACCTCCTATACTTTCACCCAGCGGATGAAGGAGACGGACAACCTCACCGCCTCTGACAGCCAGAGCGTGGAGGGCCGGACCGTGGCCGACACGGGGCTGAACTATGAGATTGACTACCGGAAGGAGATCATCACCTTTGACCCCGATGTGGTGGAGGCCGGGAAGGACTACACCCTGACCGATGATCTGTCCAACGGCGGCGAGATCATCCCCGGCTCGACTATCTATGTCCGTCTGGTAGATGATGGCACCGGCAACCCCGGACCCGTGGTCATGGAGGTTCTGCCGGAGCGTCCCACCGCCCCGGACGTGAAGGTGAATCCTTTCGACTTCACCATGAATACCACCACCGGCATGGAGTATTCCGATGACGGCGGCGAAACCTGGAAACCCTGCACCGATAATCAGGACGTGGAGGACCGGCAGGGCGGGACGCTGCTGGTTCGCATCGCTGCCACGGACGATTCCTTTAAGAGCGACCCCACCACCGTGACCGTCCCCGTCCGGGGCGCGGCTCCCGTGCTGACCGTTGACAACGCTTCTGAGCGCATGGACAGCACCACCGCTATGGAGTATTCCAGGGACAGCGGCACAACCTGGATTCCCTGCCTGGACAACATGGACCTGTCCGAGCTGACCAACGCCACATTGCTGGTGCGCTATGCCTGTGACGGCACCAACCCCGCCAGCAACACCGCCACCCTGACCGTCCCCAGCCGGAACGCCGCCCCCACCGCCGACATTGACCGTGTGGCGGAGCTGCTGACCGTCTCCGGCACCGCGCCGGAGTATCGGACGGAGAATGGCTGGACGGCGGTTCCCGCTGCTGGGCTGGATGTGTCCAGCTTCTACGGCGCGGAGTTGACGGTCCGGGAGAAGTACGATTCCGAGCATTTTGCCAGCCTGCCCGTGCTGGTGAAGGTCCCGCAGAAGGGCGCAAAGCCCGACCTGACCATTGACCGGGACAAGCAGACGGTGAACACCACTGCCGCTATGGAGTATTCCACGAACGGCGGCAAAACCTGGACCAAGTGTGACCCAGATATGGATGTTTCCAACCTGACCGGCCAGACCATCCTCGTCCGGGAGGCGGCGACCGAGGATAAATTCGCCAGCGATGCCACCGAACTGCGGATTCCTAACCGTACAGAGAATCCCGTGGTGGAGCTGGACACCGTTACCGAGACAGTGAACACCACCACGGATATGGACTGCTCCATTGACAGCGGCTTGACCTGGAACCCCTGCACCAAGCCCCTGGACGTGTCCAATCTGACCGGGCAGACAATTATCATCCGCAATCATGGGAACAGCGATTCCTTCCCCAGCAGCGGTGTGACCGTGACCATTCCCGTTCGCCGGGAGGCCCCCAAGGTGGAGGTGGACAGCAAGGCCCAGACCGTCAGCTCCGACAAGGGCGTGGAGTTTTCCGCTGACGGCGGCAAAACATGGGCCGCTCTGGAAAAGCCACTGAACACCGCTGACTACCTGGGCAAGACGGTCCTGTTCCGGTTCCCCGCCACCAAAACGGATTTTGCCAGCCGGACCGTCACCGTGGTGATCTCCAAGCACCCCGGCGCTCCTGTGCTGGTCTTTGACCCTGACAATGAGACGCTGAACACCACGCCGGATATGGAGTACAGCACGGACGGCGGCAAGACCTGGAAGCCCTGCCCGAACCCTCTGGACGTGTCCGATCTGGCCGGGAAGGATGTTCTTATCCGCTACCCCGGCAAGGGTGACGGCCTGCCCGGTGAGACGGTCACGGTGAAGATTCCCGACCGCCGCAAGGCTCCCAGCGTGGGCCACACCGATGAAACCCGGCAGGGCCGGAATGACGGCACTCTCACCAAGACGGATAAGACCATGGAATACCGGCTCCTGCCTGACGGCAAGTGGACCGCTATCACAGGGAACACCGTGAGGGGACTGGCTCCCGGCACATACGAGGTGCGCTATGCGGCCACCGCCTCTGAAATGGCGTCCCAGGTCCAGAAGGTCACGATTGCCAAGGGCGGCAGCACGGGCGGCATTGGTGATCTGACCACTCCCGGCTCCAAGCTCTCCCTGCTGAACCGAAAGGACCATATCGCTTATATCGCCGGACGGACCAACACCCAGGCCGCCCCCAATGCCGACATTACCCGCGCCGAGGTTGCGGCCATCCTCTACCGGCTGCTGACCCCGGAGGCCAAAGCCGCCTACGGCACCAACATCAACCGCTTTAAGGACGTTCCCGCCGGAGCGTGGTACGGCACCGCCGTCTCCACCCTCTGCAACATGGGCGTGATTACCGGCTACCAGGACGGCACATTCGGTCCCCAGCGGAATATCACCCGTGCGGAGCTGGCAACGATCCTTGCCCGGTTCTGTGACAGCAGCGGCAATAACACCGTTCTGGACCGCTTCACCGATATTTCCCATTGCTGGGCGCGGAAGTACATCAATCTGGCGGCGGAAAACGGTCTGGTCTACGGCTACACGGACGGCACGTTCCGGCCTGACCAGAATATCACCCGCGCTGAGACAATCGTGATGGTCAACCGTATCCTGGGCCGCAGCGCCAGCGCCGACACCGTGGTGAAGGGCTACAAGACCTTCTCCGATGTTCCCACCAGCGCGTGGTACTATTGGGACATTGTTGAAGCGTCCAACGGGCACAGCTTCAGCATGAACGGCTCCACGGAACAGTGGACCGCCCTGGGATAATCCCATAACACTTTCAGCCCCGGAAGGACTTCGCTCCTTCCGGGGCTTATTTTGCGTTTAAGGAGGTATATTTGACGAAAACAAGCGGAAATGAAAACTTTTATCACGCTGTCAGCCTGAGCGGAGGGAAGGACAGTTCTGCGCTCCTGCTGCTGATGATCGAAAAGGGTATGCCGATTGACGCGGTTATCAGCGCCGACACGGGCATGGAGTTCCCGGAGATGTACAACCATCTGGCGAAGCTGGATGATCTTCTCTACCGGGAGCGCGGCATCCATATCACTACCCTGCGCCATCCCCACGGCTTTGAGTGGCTGATGTTTGACGAACCGAAACAGAAGTCAAGCTGCTTGGAAAACCGGGCACGGCTGGGTATCCCGCCCTATGGCAATGGTTGGCCTGGTATTAAGGTGCGTTGGTGTACCGGTCAGCTCAAAACGCACCTGATCTCCAAGGAGGTCAACCGGCTCAAAAAGGAAAAGAATGCCCTGCACTATGTTGGCATTGCTGCTGATGAAGCGTGGCGGTGCAAGGACGAACAGTATCCGTTGGTGGACTGGAAGATCACCGAGGCCCAGGCATTGCAGATTTGTTACAGCCGGGGTTTTGACTTTGGCGGGCTGTATGAGATTTACCGCCGAGCTTCCTGCTGGTGCTGTCCCCTGCAACGCATTGACGAATTGAGGAAGCTGCGGACACACCACCCGGAGCTGTGGGCGCGGCTGCGGGAGATGGACAACCGGGCACGGGCCATGTTCGGTCCCGGCCCTCTGGGACAGTTCAAGAAGGATTGGAGCGTGGAGCGGCTGGAGGAACGCTTTGCCAGAGAAGAAAAAGCACTGTCTGAAGGAACAGGGAAAGCGAATGGGCTATGACCTGATTTACAGTGACCCTCCATGGCCGCAGCAGAAAGGAAATGTTCGGAAGTCCCGCCCCAACCAAGGTAGGCGGCTTGACTATCCAACTATGTCCGTAGAGGACTGTTTTAAGATGCAGGACCCATTTTTTGAGCAGGCGAATGAGCAGCACAATATCTTCATTTGGACAATAGATAAGTTTTTGCTGGAAACATCGGCCCAAATGGAAATGCGTGGGTATAAGCTCCATGCCCGGTTTATCTGGGATAAAGGAAATGGGGTTGCTCCCGCGTTCACTGTCAGATTCAGCCATGAGTATCTGCTGTGGTTTTACAGGCCAAATAAAATCCTGATGCCAAGACGGGAGTGCTTCGGTAAGTACACAACGGTCATGCGGGAACCGGCCACATATCATAGCCGCAAGCCGGTATGTGCCTATGAAATGCTGGAAGATATGTTTCCAGATACCAATAAAATTGAATTATTTGCCCGCAATATAAGGCCCGGTTGGCTCGTATGGGGCAACGAAATTGAGGAAGGGTTCAGCAGCGGCGAGGCCCGCTGAACCCGCCTATAGAAAGGAGGCAGATCATCATGCAGGACGAAGTGCGGGATAAATCCGTAGCCTTGGCAATCAAGGTGGGCAAGACTGGCGGCAGGCTGACC
>OFFC01000595.1_pt1 | contig 25085 bp, 25 predicted proteins | sample 1521271 | NCBI WGS metagenome assembly OFFC01 (sample SAMEA3504123, study PRJEB24116) | mouse gut metagenome | biome: mouse gut; feature: mouse-associated habitat; material: faeces | place: Denmark | collected 2011 | reverse complement strand
AAGCGAAAGCACCCCCTGTTTCAGCACCTCGTTGGTGCCTTTCGCAGAAAGGCGGATTATAAATATGTTACACCAAGTTAAATCGTTAGCTAGATCCATCTGGTACTGTGTTAAAATTGCGTGGAGCTCCTCCAAAGTTTATACAATTATTCGGCTGATGAGCAACATACTTGTTCCATTTATTTCAATTTGTTCTACATATATTATTAAACGCATCCTTGATAACTTGGTTCTTGGTGGCGAATTATCATTTCAGCGTATCACCTCTCTACTTGCGCTTGGGTTGCTCCTCACTATTTTAAGTCTGTTGATTCAAAGAGCTGCTGGATATGCACAAATAATGCATAGTAATATTATTCAAAAACATATTTCCCTTCAAATTTTAGATAAAGCTATGTCATTCGATATTGCAATGTTTGATAATTCTCAACTTTTTGATAAGTTTACCGCTGTACGGACTGACGCTCTCTATTTGTCCAATATTATGTGGAGTGTCTTGGAGTGTTTCAGTGCATGTTTTTCATTAATTTGCTCTTTCGTAATTCTATCCCAACAAAATATATGGTATGCTATATGTATTATCCTGCTCATCGTCCCAGCAACATTTGTTAATCACTATTACACACGAAAGCTCTATGAAAATGATTTGCAGCAAACAAACAATGAACGCAAAAAAAACTATATTTATTCTGTTGGATCTTCAAAAGAATATGCACAGGAGATTCGCTGCTGGAACCTTGGCGAATTTTTAAAACAAAGATATACTCATTTATGGAAGATAGCACTACAAACAAGGAAGTCGCTTTCCTTTCGACAGGCATCTGCAGTTTTCTTGCTTTCTCTTCTTCCGGAATTTGCTATTTTCTTAATTTCAGTTCATATTGTGAAGCAAGTATTAAATCAACAATTAACTGTTGGGGATTATACATTTTATAGTGGAGTGATGTCACAAGTTTTGAGTAGTACAATGATACTGATTGAATCAATGATCACCGTGTATAACAATAAACTTAGAATTGATAATATTTCTGCTTTCGAACAAAACTACATTCAAACTATTGTCTCTGGATCTAGAAGTATTGAGAGGATTGAAAGTATTGAATTTGTTAACGTAGGATTTGTTTATCCTGGAACCACTATACAGGTCCTAGAAAATGTAAACTTTTCTATAAAATGTGGTGAAACAGTGGCTTTAGTCGGAAAAAATGGCTCTGGTAAATCCACGATAATTAAACTCCTTTTTCGTTTGTACGATGCTACAGAAGGGAAGGTGTTAATTAATGGTGTTGATATAAGAGAATATAAGTTAGCAGAATTACGTCGTTGTTATGGAATATATTTTCAAAATGGGTCCAATTTCGCTTTTACTTTACTGGAAAATATCATCCTAAATAATGAAAAAAGAGAAAATACAATACGACAGGTTAGAACCCTTTTGCGCGAGTGCGATGCAGAAGATATTATGTCAGCTTGCTATGGTGACATGGACACATATTTATCGCGTAATTTCTCTGCAGAAGGGATTGAATTATCTGCAGGGCAACACCAAAAGGTTGCGATTGTTCGGGCATTGTATGCAAATAGTTCTTGTTTAGTTCTTGATGAGCCCTCTTCTTCACTTGATCCGGAGGCGGAATTTAAAATATTTGAAAATTTAAAAGAGCGCACAATAGGGAAAATAACATTACTCACTTCGCATAGGTTAACTAATGTCCATTTGGCGGATTGGATCATGGTACTAGAGTATGGACATATCATTGAACAAGGGACTCGACAAGAACTTCTCCAAAAAGAAGATAGCCGTTTTAGCGAACTTTACCAATATCAGGCGAAAAAATATACAACTGACTAGCATGGGGTAAAAGACATGTCAAAGTATTATAGATTCTCAAAAAATAGACTTTTTTAACAGATGGTATATTCTAAAAATGATACTTCTTTATATTTATGCCCAAAAGATCATTCTACAAGAAAGGAAATCAACTGTTTACTTACGGTTGACGCGATGACCGCTATGAAGAAAAAAATGCTGTATTTTCTGTTGCTGTTGGCCGCTCTGCTGCCAGCCTGTGGCACGTCACAAATGGCTGACTCGATTTGGCAGGATCCCGCTGTTGTGTCTCAGAGCAATGAAAGATTATCGATCTTTTATATTGGAGAGAATAAAGACAGTGAAATGATGAGGGCGGCGCTGGCCAGCTATAAGGAGCTGTACCCTGATGTGGAAGTGGGATTAATCAAATCGGACGCAGGTGCGTCTTATGAAGCCATGATGGAATTATATAACCAGACTGCCGCCCAAATCATGACCGGTGAGGGACCGGATGTCTTTATCATCAACGATGAAGTAATGGATGTCGAAAAGCTGGTCCGGCAAGGAATTTTTGCTGATATGGACCCCTTTTTTCAGGCGGATCATTTTGACTGGGAGCCATATAACCAAACAATAATGAATGGAGGTGTCTGGAACGGCAAACGCTTTGTTATCCCCTTAAGTTATACTTTCCCGCTCCTTATTACCAGTCAGGCGGCCCTGGATGATACAGGGTTTGATGTGAACGCCTGCAAAGACTTTAAGGGATTTCTGGAAGAAACGATGCGCTTTCTGGAGGATCCTGCACAGACCCGCCGCCTGTTCTATGGTACATCATCGGTCCTTTCCGAAGAAAGCGAATGCTTTGGCATTCCCATTATCGATTATGACGCCCGAGGCGTTGACCTGTCATCGCCATTGCTTCAGCCAATGCTTCAGTGGCGTAAAACTCTATTGGAAAAGGATCCAAAGCGAATATATGATATTACCGGTGGTCTGGGTGGCGCGGCAGCTATCCGGGATGGTCAGGCGCTATGGACAAATACGATACTTGGACCGCTGTACGGCTTTTACTATGATTTTGGCGCTCTTAAAACTTTGGGGGATGCGGTTATGATGCCGATTCGAGATGTGAATGGAGGTATTCAGGCAAAACTTCAGTATTGTGTGGCCGTCAGAGGAAACAGCGAGAACCTACAGAATGCCTATAATTATATAAAGCTCCTGCTCAGTCCGCACATACAGCACGCAATTAACCGCCAGGTATTATCTGTTCTAAATTCCGCCAATGACTACTTCTATCAGAAAGCGGCTCGGGGAGATACACACTTTGCTATGGCGGGCACAGACCAATTTACCAGCACAGTCGAATCGTATTATGCTACCGACTGCCCCACTTTGGACGAGTATCAGCAGTTAGTGAGTTTTGCTCAGGAGATTACCGGAACCTATTACGGCAGTCATTCAGACCTGTATAACCTTATGCGTCCTTTTTTACTTGAAGGCGTAGACTATGAGGAGACGCTGAAGGTAACTCAGCACACGTTGGAGATATATATTACAGAATAATGGGAGATTTGGGATAAGCATGAAACTGAAAAAACAGGATTCTTTGAAAGGAGTCGCCCTCGTTTTCCCCTTTCTGATTGGATTTGCGTTGCTGTATCTCATCCCTTTCGGCTGGAGTGTCCAAAAGACTTTCACTGCCGGGGTAGGCGGCGTTCGGTTTGTCGGAGCATGGAATTATTTTGATTTATTCCGGAGCTCCGCATTCCGTCTGGCGGCGAAAAATACACTGCGCTTCATTATCGTCGGTGTTCCGCTGCTTATGGCGCTATCCTTTTCCCTGGCTTTGGCCCTGTACCAGAATTTTCGGGGTGCAAGCCTTTTTCGCTCGATGTTTCTGCTGCCCATGGTGATTCCGGTTGCCGCTGTGGTCACTGTGGTTCAGGCGTTCTTTGGAGACAGCGGGATGGTAAACAGAATGCTGGAGCTACTGGGATTTCCGCTGCAAAGCTGGATGCAGTCCGAGTTGGCGTTCCCCCTGTTGGTGGGATTGTACATATGGAAGAACTGCGGATATAACATGATTCTGTTTCTGGCGGGACTCAGCGCTATTCCCCAGGACTTTACTGACGCCGCGATCTGCGATGGTGCCTCAAGGAGCGGCATCCTGCGTAGAATCATCCTCCCTCTGATGGTCCCCAATTTCTTCTTTGTGTCCGTCATCTCTGTCATCAACGCGTTCAAATCCTTTCGAGAAGCTTATTTACTGGGGGGATCCAGGCCCCATGAAAGTATTTATATGCTCCAACATTTCATGAACAATAATTTTATAAACTTGAATTATCCACGCCTTTGCACAGCTGCTCTGCTGATTTTCCTTACAATTTTTCTCCTGGTTCTGCTGCTATTTCGTGTGAAGAGAAAGTTTGAAGTGATTTTATGAAAGTAAAACGGACTCGCACCCTGTTCAAGATCCTTGTCCTGGCATTACTGGCGTTTTTTTCATTGGGACCAATGCTGTATACTTTTCTGAATTCTTTTTCATGCGGTGCTTCCTACGGACTATTTCCTGAATGCTGGTCAATACAGGGATGGAAAGAGGTATTGTGGAACCGGCCGCACTATCTTGCTAAATTCTGGAATTCTATAGGTCTTGCCGTAACAATTGTTCTGGGACAGATTTTTCTGTCTTGCCTCGCAGGCTACGGCTTTTCCAGATTCTGCTTTCCAGGGAAACAAGTATTATTCTTTTTGGTGATTCTGCTAATGATGATGCCCTATCAGGTGACGCTGGTTTCCAACTATTTGATGCTGGACAAATTGGGGCTGGTGGGAAGTCAATGGGCCTTGATCCTTCCGGGGATGTTCTCCCCCTTTGGGGTGTTTCTGCTCCGGCAAGTGTTTGATACCTGCCCAAGTGACATTTTGGAGGCGGCCCAATTGGATGGAGCGGGGACCCTGCGTATTCTTCTTGGAATCCTTATTCCCAGGTGTCGGGCAGGCGTCATCTCTTTGGTTATTTTGAGCTTTATTGATGCTTGGAATATGGTAGAGCAGCCTATCGTGTATCTGAAAAGCGAGTATAGCTATCCATTGTCTGTTTTCCTTGCCCGAATGGATGGTCAAAATATTGGCGTGCAGTGTGCCTGCGGTGTGGTGGCGGCATTGCCAGTGGTGTTGCTGTTTTTGTACTACGATCAGGAGTTGACGGAAGGAGTTACCCTGTCACAGCTATAGAAAGGACTATAAATGAGCAAATTCAAAAAGCACCAAAACAACAGGACCCACAAAGACGAAGGCCATTGGAAAAGGGCAAAATGAGGCCAAGGGAGAAGAAGAAGTGAGCCTGAGCGAGGACGAGCTGCAGACGGTCAATCGCTATGGTAGCCCTGACGAAGACCGGCATCTTGTTTGTCTGCGCAAGCTCTGTGCCCGCCTGGAAGCTCTCGCATTTTTGCGTTTCTTCCAGCCGGGCATCATCCCACTTCCAAATGGCTATAGGTTGTCCGGTGGACCGAACCGGTCTCCGCGTAGTCCGTCATCTTGCAGCTGCTCTCTTTCACGCAGCTGGACAGGATCATCTCCTGGTGCCGCCGCTGGGGCGCGCTCGTCAAAAAATCGAAGTGCTTCTCAAAAAAGAATTTGCGTATCTGCTCTTTCGGCGCTATGATCTCCACAAGGCATTCCCCCTTGTGTTTTGTGGTTACCGGCGCTTCCAGTATAGCACATCAGGGTTATGCCTTCCTTTTTTCATTTTGCGAATTTGCTCATTTATAGGAAAGGATTTGTTATGGTTCGGAAGAGAATTATCCGATGGATATCGTGCCTATTTCTTCTTGTGTTGCTAATATTTACTGTCATTTCTAATTCTGTATATCAGGCGTCCTTACCCAGAGTGCGCACACGGACAGTAGAGCAGGAAGTCGGCAAACTATTGGACGGGTACGGCTTATGGGAAACTTTTGCATGGATCCCACGAGACTGCGTCTTCCCCAGCGGCAGCGAAGATACGGTATGCCTATATCGGGTTTTGCAGCGGGGCGGGCAGTTTACCAGTACCGAAGATTATGTGGAGGCGGAAGAAGTCCTGGTTTTAGATGAGCGGGAGGATGCGGTCCTGGTGGAAAATTACTATCTGGGTTTTTATGAGGAATTGGTCTGTGAAAGCAATTTACCCTTAAAGAACGGAGAAACCGTCATCTATCTGAACTCGGAAGAATAGGAGGACAGCATGTTCACAATTGCAATTTTGGATGATGGTATAAATTCTTCTTGTTTTCCTCTTTTAAAACATATAAAATATTCAATTGCTGTAACAAGCGAAGGCATCATTTCCAAAGTATGCGAGCCAGATAAAATAACTCACGGGACATTGTGTGCTGCCATTATACGCTTATATGCCCCAGATGCAGAATTGATTAGTGTTCAGGTGATAGACCCTGTAACTTTAAAAGGCTCAATTAGGCAAATTCGTTGTGCATTAGAATGGTGCATTTCTCATGATGTCTCACTGATTAATCTCAGTATAGGTGATGTCAATTTTGAGGATTGGGTATATCTGCGCCCAACAATTACAAATTTGGTCAGAGCTAACATACCTCTTATCTGTGCTTGTTCCAATGACGAAATTCCGTCTATTTTTACAGAGTTTTCTTGGCCAATTTCTGTGGAGAGGGGGGAAGCATTGTGGGGAAATCAATACTATCCACAAGAGCAGAATTTTCTTGGAAGTGATTTTTATGCGTCAAGCACACACATGTTTATCACTTCAGAGAAAGTTTCTAAAACATTCTCCTCTCAGAATAGCCATGCTGCTCCGGTTATTACTGCTGAAGTATATCGGCTTTTTAAGGAGTTCGGGAAACTGCCAACTCAAAGACTACGCCACCTTTTACAAAAAAAATCTACAGATAACGGTTTTCACATCAAGCTATGTCCCGATTTTATTGATACAGCTGTAATGATAGGACAGCCTCAATACCCTCAAGAATTTTTAACCTTTTCTAAAACAGAAGGAGAGAAAAGAGATTCTCCGGTTTTTCTGGCTGTATTTCCCAATACTTCATTAGATGTAGAACTTGTAAAGAAAGAGATAATCTCTTATAAAAATAAAGTGTTAGGACTGGTATACGCTGGTACTGCAACGGATGATATTAAAGAAATAGCGAGACAAATAGGATGCCTGTTTTGGGATGAGTCAGAATATATCGGGGCAGCAATTAGGTTTCCTCAGCAATCCGATAAATCAACAGCTATAAAGATTTTATTTCATGGTTCATCCATGCTATCGATATATTTGGCTCAATCTTTACATGAAAAATTGATTGTTAACGGATATAGAAGCAAAGTATTTTCTGATTGGCCGCAAGCATACTGTTTAGGTATGATTTTTTGGGTGATGCCTATTGTTGCTTCTTCATATATTTGTTCATTGGCAAACTATTATAAGCTTGATATAGTATTAGTCTGCAGTGATCAGGTTGATTTGCAATTCGATATGACTATTTCATGCGAAGGAAACTCGATTTTGCTGAGATATGATGATTCCCAGAAGAGGTATAGTACTGTTGAATTTTCCTTCGATCAAATCATTAAGGATATCCTGGCATTGCTTTTGTGATTTTTAGGTACCACGGCTGGAGTTGGGTGCTATAGTCGATAAGCTTGAGAATCGGCAAAAAGAGGACGAGAGGAAGTGAGGCGTATCAAGAAGGAGGGCGCAGTGTCGCCCTCTTCTTGATGGGCATTGACTATTTTTCGAATGAAAACTCATTAATGACTGGACTGTGCATTAAACAATGCGGGGGTTCTTGTAGTTTCTCCAGTCCAGGCGTTGGACACAGCGGTCGCAATATTTCATGAACTCACGCTCAAGAGTAACGCCGCATTGCGGACAAACAAAGAAGCTGGTATCCGGGAAAACCATAAGATCGGAGACCGTTTGAGGAATGCGGAAGTGAGTAAGGGATAGCAGGAAGTGCAGAGACACGGTTATCTGCTGAGAATCAGCCTTGGTCTTCATTCCTCATCAGATGCGGACATCAAATCGTCAATAGGAACACCGAAGATAATGCTGAAACGAGAAACCAGATCAGCTGAGGGGTTAGTTTTTTCGCCGCGTTCCAGAGCGCCAATGTAACGGATAGAGGCATCCGCCAGTTCGGCAACGAGAGCATGAGATTGGTTGTTTTTTTACGAGTGGAGCGGAAAGCAACTCTATTAAACGTACTTCTCACCATTTTCATTGACCTCCTTCCTGCCTACAGGGTACAGGAAGGAGGAAAAAGTGGTGAGGCTCTACAGTTCCCATTTTGTCGAACAAGCGCAAAAAGGGGGATGAATGGAAAGGGCTCTGCCAGCCAGAGGAAGCCAGCAGAGCCCAAGGATCAGTTCTCATACTCAGGAAAAGGGATATAGAGATATGGGAGCGGACGGCTGACCAAGGATTGGACAGCGCATGCTTTCTGGGCATCTGTTGTCCAGCGTACACCATCTACCCCCGGTGAGATGCTTCTCCTGAGCATTTCCCGAATCGCTAAGGCCCGCGCTGTCCATGAGTTGACTAACTGGTGTTGAAGTCGGTCAACCCTGTCCCATTCCCGGTTATAGGCGGCATAGGACAGATCCTGCTGCATAGATAATAGAATATCCTCCAGACGTTCCCAGTCAATAGCACGCCAGACCGCTGCCATATCATCGTCATCCATTTCGCGGTTGGGCTTGACTGGATAGAACAGCATGAAGATTGGGCAGTGATCGGATGCAAGGATGTCTTTATGGAATTTGATGCTCTGAATAAAAGACAGCAATTCCCCGGATACCAAGAAATAATCCAGACGAGAGCCGCGATTTTCTGAGCGATTTTTATTTTTGGGTTCCCACCAGGTATAGGCACCCTCTTTATTTGGATGCAACACTCGAAACGCATCGACTAAACCAACCGACAAGAGTTTCTCCAATCCATCCCGAACCTCAGAGCGGAAGAGCGGGTCATCCGGCTCATTCTTGCCATTGTCGGGATAGCTGTCGATATATGCACTGGTGGCGTTAAGGTCCCCACACAAAACCACTGGCTTCGGTAACTTGGCGATATACTCGCGCAGGGCCGTGTCCCAATCCAGCCGGAAGTCCGGGCGGTCCGGGGCGTTGTGTGGGTGAATGCTGGGGACATATACATTGACGATGTAATAGTCTTTGTATTCTAACGTGATCAGACGGCCCTCGCAGTCAAATCTGTCGATCCCAAATCCGGTCGACCATGACAAGGGCGGTTGCCTCGCTAGAACCAACGTGCCGGATTTTCCACGCTCCTGGGAGGGATTCCAGAACTGCTCATACCCTGGCGTATTCAAGGGGCATTGTGTCTTGATCTCCTGGCAGCACATGATGTCAGGTCTTACATCTGACAAAAAACGAAGAAATCCCTTTCTACGGCAGGCTACGATCCCATTCACGTTCCAACTCACGATTTTCATTGCACAGCCCCCTTGCTGGGATCTTTTCTATGTAACGCTCTCCCTGATCGTCCTCTCAGGCCAAAGACCGCAAGATGATTCTATTGCAAAAACGGGGAAAAAGCAAACAGTTATTCCTTTAGTTCTGTCATGGCATGTGCTAATACTGCTTTTTCAAACTCTAATAATAATTTTAAGGAAGAATCGCTTTCGATAGCTAATTTAGTCCTGCCGTACAGATTGGAAATTATTTGAGATTCGGAAAGGCCCTCTCCGCCCAGATCGTATGTGGTCTTGTGGACAACGCCCGGCTCCTCTTCCTGCTGATGCTGACTTAAAACTCTGATGATAAGTTCAGCCTCATCCCGCGTGATCGGGAGAAGTATGTACTGCGTCCCATAACTCAGCTTTCCTTTTGTGGGAAGCGGTCTGCTTGCGGAAGCCTGTGATCCTTGCGGCTTATGAAAAGGGACGTTGCTTGGCCTGCTCAACGCCGGAACATCAAGCTCAATACCCATACTCCTCCGAAGCCGTTCAAGTGTCAGAGAAACTTGATGTTGGATCGTTTTCCCGTCCATGCGAAATTCCGCGCCAATACTCTCATAACTGCTTCCGTTTGCGCGCAGTTTAAGAAGCTGCAGATCCTGGCGTGTGGGAATGAGTGTACTGTTTTTCCTGATAACATTCCCCCTCTCCGCATACAGACGCTTTAATTCATCGTCCGATGGCATATCCCTCAACAGGTCAGACAGGCGCGTATAGCCGCTAGGCTCCTTTAAGTCCAATTTTAATATCCTTCTCAGTGCCGGAATGTCAATATCTATATAAGAGGGGACGCCCATGTACAGGCAGTTTGTGATGCTTGCTGAAACATAGGCCACCTGTCCCGGTCTCATGTTCAACTGTTCCGCGATCTCAGGCTGTCGAAGTCCATCCAACCGGAGCTTCAAAACCTTCATCCCACGATGTGTGATATACCGCTTGTCCGGGCTATAGGGGTTTGGCATCAATTTGCGCAGGACATCATCATCTGGGATCTCCGCTAAAAGGTCTGAAAAAAGGATCGTGTCACCCCGCTCTTTCATCATTAAAAATTTGTTCACGTTCACAGCTCCGATTTGAAATGTTTACCGAACACCTTCGTTCGTGCGGCTGACCTTGCGGGAGATCGGGTCGATCATGATGATCTCCCGCCCCAGCTTCCGGGCATAGTTGACCGTTGCGCCGGTGCCGCTGCGCCGCACTCCGTTGAAAACGGCCAGCAGCAGTCCGGCGGCTTCCACAAGGCGGTGGTTCCTGTCTATCAGGCAGCCGTCGTAATATTCCCGGCTCGTATAGGTCACAGAATCGGCCCGTTCCAGGATCGCGTGATACCGCTCCTGCGCTGACTTGCTCCATCTATCTGCCTGTCCTTCGTAGGGGAGGATACAATGGAGTTTCAGCGCGGGATTTTTTTCGCGCAGGGTCAGGACGATCTCCGATGCCCAGCAGTCCACTCCCAAGGCCATGCCGGAGTGCCAGTCCGTCACGCCGCTATCCGCCAGGACCGCGATCTGTGCAGCCAATACCTCTTTCAGTAGTATGCAGTTACGATCAGTCTCGTCATACTTCCAAGGAAAACTCTTAGGCCGGTGTCCTGTAAATGCGCAAGCGGTTCTCTCCATACTGATTCCCCTTCTATAAAATTTGTAGCTGTTTGTTCCATCTAGCGGGCATAGACAATATTGCCTATAACGCTTTTCCTTCTTTATAGGCAATAATGGAGATATGCCAAACAGGAAGGAGGCCGGATGGCGTGGTATCATACGCTCCCTTATGGAGAACGATGGAAAAATGTGGGGCAACTACCTATACACTTCAGGCAAAAGGTGGTATCAGTAGCTCCACCATACGCCGTCTGAAAGCTGGGGATTCTGTTTCTACCAATACATTGGATTCGCTTTGCAAGATCCTCAATTGTCCAATTCAAGATGTTGTTGAATATCTGCCTGATAATGGGAAGTGAGCGTCTACAAGGAACTGCAAATGCCCAACTTTTTCCTCTTATCGTCAATCATCCTTTGTAGCTCATCAAGAAGCCACGTATATTCCACTGATGGGAAATCCAGCTCCTTACAGCAGAAATACTTAAATGCACAGTTGGTATGTTTGCGTTTCTTTCTCGTGGGAGGTGTTTTACCCACATCACAATCTGTCATGTTCAAACTATAAACATTTTTATTAACATACATCATAACATATAAAACATCTATATACAAGCACAGAATATGTTTATATGGAGGTGTGTTATGAAAAATGAGAATTTAGTTATAAAACCGAAGAGGCCAAAAGGGGAAGATGGCTACAAAGTATTTTCCGTCAGGGTTAGAGAAGAAGTTGTTGCCCAGATAGATGATATTGCATCTCAAACAGGACATAGTAGAAACGAGTTGGTAGGAACTTTCCTTGAATTTGCCTTAGAGCGGTGTATAGTTGATACACCCAAAAAGGAAATACAGGATAATCAATGATGCCGCTAATAGCTTGACTCACGGTCCGGCTCTTGCCAGTGTGCAGGGGGATGAGATGGAGGGTGGCGATAGAAAGCACCTCCCTCTATTGCTTAACACTCCAAACTTTTCTTTTTCGTTTTTATTATACGACAAAAATTATTAAAAGGCAACGACTTTTACAAGTATAATTAACGAAGAAGAAAAGTATGGAAGGAAGAGAATTTCTTGAAAGATATTCTTATGGTTATAGCCCAAAATCGTAACGCAAGAGGATGGACAGAGTACGAGCTTGCGGAACGCTCTGGCTTACCACAGTCCACAATTTCCTCTTGGTATCGTAAAAAAATAGTCCCGACAGTCCCATCTCTTGAAAAGATTTGTAGTGCGTTTGGAATTACCCTGGCTCAACTTTTTGCAGAGTGTGAAACACCTGTGTCATTGACCGAGTCACAAGCTGAATTGCTAAACCGCTGGGTGCGGCTAGATGAGAAGCAGCAATCGGTAATATTTGAATTGTTAGACCTGATGTGATGAACGTACTTCATAGGGAAGTCTATATATGGACTTCCCTATTTTAACGCATCTTCGCCCGAAAGTCCATATATAGTCTTTGTTTTCTTTTGGAAGTGATTAAACTAAAAAAGACCTTATATGGACGGAGGCGCATAGATGGATACACGGAAACAGGTGTCCCTTCGTATTCAGCAATTGTGCGCGGCACATGGCTACAACATCAATTCCCTAGCAAGGAAATCAGGCATACCGCCTACAACGCTGAAGAATATTATATACGGCAATAGCCGCAATCCCGGAATTGTCACAATTAAACTTCTCTGTGATGGTATGGACATTTCCCTATATGACTTCTTTGATTCCAGCGTATTCAAGACTGCTGAGTTGGAAGATATAGGTTGAAATTGTGACAGCCAGGATAGTGGGCATCTTGACTGTCTGTATATCACTGAATCTGCGCGAAGACCATCCGTCAGAGCCCTCCAGTTATTCTTATCTCTGTCCTAAATCCTAATGTTTTCCCTTCTGGATGTCGCGTCATGAGACGGAGCCCGTATCACTATATGAGCAGACTTCCCCCTTGGAGGAAGCCTGCTCATTAAAATTGGGCCATTATCGGATCTTATAGAGATTAGACGTTCTTCCGCCGTTCTCGCGCCAGCGTTTATCTTTGACCAGAAATCCAGCCTTGCAGAGATCGTCCAATGCCCGGCACACCGTAGCGCGGGAGAGCTTCAGCTCCCGCGCTATCGTTTTAATGGAGGGCCAGCAGACGCCTTCTCTGTTACTGCGGTCTTTCAAATACATATAGACCACTCTCGCTCTGTGCGGCAGATCGGAAGAATAAATAGAATCAAAATATCCCATAGAACTATCTCATGTGCGGAGTGCGGACGGATCTCCTTCGGTCTTGTGAAATGTCTGACGGTACTTGGCCTGCCCTGTGACCGATGCTGCACACGGAGGGGGATTTTCCATTCCGGGTGATGGATATTTCTTGCGAATTGCATTTTCAAGTTCCCTCCGGTCTGCATAGTAGACCTTCCTCTGTCCGCGATCTGGCATTCGATAGGCTTCTCCGAAGGTGATGCCCCAGTCCAGGAACAGGCGCAGCCGTGTCCGCATAGGATTCGTTCCGGTATAGCGATAGGTAATCCGCCGCTTTTACCGTTCTCATAAGAGAACAGCAGTCAGAGCGGATTTTCCCCCGCTTCGCACCGTGCATGCGACTTTCACCGCACACGGCGCTCCATCAATGCAAATTATTCGTTGCATGTATGTGAAGGAACCAGTTTTTCCCTAAAACCTTGTATTTTCTTTTGTGCTTTTACATCAAATTCACTGATATCCGCATGAGGATTATTCACAGTGTCAAAGCAATGTTTATGGAGTGATACCAGATTATCAACCCGATTGACCTTATTCAGTGGAAGATTAGGATTAACGCGATGGGCCAACGGTGTACCGGAAATGAGCCATCCACCGCAAACACGGCATTTGAGTTTGTCGCGATTGAGTGCATAGGCACGGTTCATGATAAACTCAAAGTTATTGAGTTTTCCCCAGCTTCCGTTGGTAACTATCCTGGCAGTATGCACGGAATACATTTCATCCAGCCGCGCATTGATGCGTTTCTTTTTCGTGCGCTTGAAGTATATCTGCCTGCCTGTCTCGGAATAAGGTGTTTCATTCTTGTTCTTTGGGAATGTCTTTTCCCAATTGCAAAAGGTGAGCGCAGTGAAGCCAACATAGATATCGCGGTATTTTACAGACGGAATCTTTTGCTTATGCTGCTGATGGATACGGGGGAGATTCTGCGTCTGATTTGCTGGAATCCATTTTCCTTTGTACTGCTTCAACCGACTTTTTGCAATCATCTGTAAATGCCGGCTGTACTTTTTCATGGAGACATTTACCCATGTGCAGCACTGGTAGTATTGGATAACTCCCCGTATCTGGCTATTGATGCGATTTATCTCAGCAATAAGCTGTTCTCTGCTGTAATTGCGAGGAATTTTTTTGATATTTTCCGCAATACTGTCAACTTTCCGCTTCAATCTGCCCCTGTCTGGTATAGACCTTGCTACATAGCCTTTCTGTGCTTTCCCTGGAACTTGCTTAAATTCGTATCCCAGGAATTTGATGTACTTTCTGCGAACATCTGTTATCAGCGTTTTTTCTGTGGATAGCGTCAGCTTCATTCTGGTTTGGAGGAACACCTGGAGCCTGTTCTTCCAACTTTCGGCATGGGCGCGGGTATCTGTTATGATGACAAAATCGTCGGCGTAGCGGACCAGGAATCCAGGAGTCAAAGCGGTTTTACGCAGTGAGTACAGCCGTTTTCCCTGTTGTGCATACTGGTATCTTGTCCGTTTTTGCTCCCATTGTCCGGTAATCCATTCGTCCATCATGTCCAGATAGGCGTTTGCCAGCAGCGGGCTGATGAGCCCGCCCTGTGGCGTACCTTCTTCATTTACCTTGCACTCGCCCATAACCCCGGCTTTCAGCATAACCTTGATGATTTGCAAAACACGCCTGTCTTTGATTCCCATGTGGTACAGGCGCTTGAGAAGGATGCTGTGGTCTATGCAGTCAAAGCACTTGCTGATGTCGCCCTCGACAATCCAATGGTAGCCAGTTTGAAATGTGAGATAGTTTATGCGCTGTAGCGCCATGGCCGTATCCCGCATAGGGCGAAATCCGTAGGAGTGATAGAAGAACTGAGCCTCTAAAATGGGTTCCAGCACAATCCGCATACATTCCTGCACGATTCTATCCCGTATTGTGGGAATACCTAACGGACGCTTTTCGGATTTTCCTGGTTTGTCGATGTATTTCCGGCGTATTTTTTGGGCTTCAAAGTGCTTGAACGCACTCTGGATATCTTTTATCACCCAAGAGAACGGTTTTTGAAGATAATCCTTTTGCATGGTTTTGGAATCTACGCCAGGGGTCTCACTGCCGTGATTACTTTTAATATTGTGAATTGCCGTAATGATAGTTGCTTCTGCTGACATGATTTCTATGAGGCCCTTGAACGCTGGCCTTCCGCCAGAATCGTGAACCTCCTTGCTGTGCTGATAAAGTTTATCCAGAATTTCGCGTAGTTGTGTTTCGGTTTCTGGGTAGTCGAATTGTTGTGCCATACGCACCGCCTCCTTTCCGGAATTGGTGTTTCTGGTGTTAGTCAGGTATGCCTACGGCTTCCTCGACTTTCTGTTCACACACAATTTGCACTGACTATGCCCCTTCGCTCCGCCCGCCTTGTTATTGCGGACATCATCGCTACTACGGGCTGCTGCCCCATGGATTAACAGGTCATTTCCTACCTGTGCGGCGAAGGTGTCACTTCACTTACTTCAATATATTGAAGTGCCGTCCATGGTTCCTTTGTTCCCTATGCTTTAGTATTGATACCGCTTCCGATATTTCACGAGCATTAACACCGATAATACCATCGCCATCGTCTCTGCTACTGGTGTAGCCAGCCAGATGCCAGTTACACCCAAAACTGCGGGAAGAATCAGCATGGTAATCAGCATGAATACAAAGGAGCGAGAGAAGGCGAGGATTGCGGAGACAATACCGTTGGACAATGCGGTAAACATCCCGCTGGCAAAGATATTAAAACCGATAAAGAACAACGCCAGGGTACAGATTCGATTTCCAGTGATAGCCAGATCGTAGACTGGATTATCCGGTCGGGCAAAAATAGATACCAGGGGCTTTGTTGCGGCAAAGGACGCTGCCACTGTCACAAGAGAAATGACAGCAATCACTTTCAGACTGGTGGAAACCAGCTTTTTTAGCTTCCCGTAGTTCTCCTCACCATAGTAGTAACTGAGCATAGGAGCGATGCCATAGGAATACCCCGTGTAAAGGGAACTTGCGAATACCAGTATATATGTGATGATGGTCACGGCGGCAACTCCATCTTCACCAACATAATAGAGCATGGCCCCATTGATCATCATTGTAATGATTCCCATGACCAAAGTGGTCGCCATTTCTGAGCATCCGTTTGTAGCCGCACTTGCAAGAACCCTTAATCGGAAAGCGGGCCTTGTAAAGTGAAGGAGGCTTTGTTTGTTTCCGGACACAACCAGACCTACAACGGCAGTCACAGAGTAGCCCAGGCCCGTGGCGATGGCCGCACCGCCGATTCCCATGTCCAAAAGGCCGATAAATACATAGTCAAGCACGATGTTCAGTACGCCACCTGTCACGGAACAAATCAGGGACAGGGTTGCTTTTTCAGAGGCGATCATATACAGAGCAAAATTGTTCATCAGTAGGATTGGGATTGTAAAGAGAAGATAGCGGCTGAGATACGAGGTACAATAGCCTGCGACCTCCGGGGACAGCCCCATGCTCCCAAAAATAGTTTCCATCAGAGAGTACCCAAGCACCGTCATGACCAGGCCAACAACCACATTCACTAAAATCAAGAACGTGAAATCTTCCCTTGCCTCTTTTTGCTTTTGCTCCCCCATCTTTTTCATGATGACCGCACTTCCGCCAGTTGCCAGCATAGTGGAAATTGCTGTAATCACTTGAATCACAGGGGCTGTCAGATTGATTGCAGACAGTGCGGTTGTACCGATCAGATTTGATACAAACAGGCCGTCAACCATAGTGTAAAAAGACATAAAGACAGCCATTGCAATGGTGGGGACTGCGAATTTGAGGATGTTCCCCAACGTAACCGGCTTGTTATAGGCGTTTTCATTTTCCATTATTTTTCTCCTTTTTTCTTGTGTTTCTCCGGCATATGCGATATAATAACCCGTACAGTAACTGTACAGTCAAGAGGTATTTTGAAAAATGGAGAAAAATAAAAAATTGCTCACAATCGGTCAATTTGCGTCCCTGCATAGCATAAACAAAAAAACTCTGATGTGGTATGATGAAATTGGCCTTTTCCATCCAGCGTTTATCCATCCCCAAAATGGATACAGGTATTATAGCTACGAGCAAAGTCCTGTTTTGGAAACAATTCTGCTGCTACGGGAGCTGAATTTGCCAATTAGCGAAATTCAGGATTTTATGAAAAACCGTTGCGCCTCCAGCATGGAGCAGCTTATGCAAGAGAAAATTGAAGATATAGACCGCAATATAGCCCATCTAAAGGCACTGCGGAAAACGTTGTCCTACCATTGCCAGAATATGCAGACATTATTGACAATGGATTTATCGAAAATCGGTATTGTGCAGAAAAAGGCGCGCAGTTTAGTTACCGTGGACATCAATCGAAACACTACGTTCGATAAACAAGTGGAGATAATTTCAGCCGAAAGGAAAAAGTACCAATTATGCAACTTGCATGATTTTTCTTATGGGACAATGATTACGGTAGATAGCCTGAAAAATGGAAGATTCGAGGATTATTCTAAACTTTTTGTTGAAATTCCGTCTCCCACAAAAAGCGATGAATTACACATCCAACCAGCCGGGAATTATGTGCGGGCGTTTTATAGAGACGCGGCGGAAAGCCCTGAGCTGTGTTACCAAAGGATATTTGATTATGTTAAAGAACATGGTCTTGTTTTATCAGGATTCTCTTATGAAGCCGTTATCAATATAAACGTAATCGACCAGATTGAGGACTCTCTCGTGCAGATTGAAATACCTGTGAAATCAAAATGACTCATTTAGCGCAGACAATAAGAGGTCGCTACTCAAAATAAGCAACGACCTTTTATTGTTAAAATTGTAAATTCAGAGGATTTCAAATATATATCAGTTCTGTGAAAATAATTTCTTCGGCCCTGGCCCTGCAATTATTTACCAACCCTAACCACGCCATCTGGTCGCGGGCTTTCAGTTCCTCAGTTGCACCAGCGACCTCCATCATCTGCGGCAGCATCTTGACCATCCTAATTTCCGCCAGCCGCTCGATTGTGGTCAGGTGATCGTCTAGTCTGCCGCTGTTCACCAGGGATGCCCACAGCGCGGTCCGATGCTCCCGGATGTACTCTCGGCGCAGATCGCCGTACTTGCCATAGAATTTCTCTGCTTCTGGTTCGGGGTCAAGTAGCAGATTGGGGATGTAGTAGTCTCCAACTCTTGTATAAGTCAATTCAGCCATTTCCCTCATTCCTTTCACCAGTCATATCATTCTGCCGCAAATGAGCTGACTGTACGTTGTATTTGATGCATTTGAAATACATCGCTTACAGCATACATCGTCCTCGAATACGCTTCCTATCTTCACCTAAAGATAATTGATACGAGAAAAGATTCATATGATATCTTTCATAGCTTAATAAGCGTTGCCAATCATCGTCTATAATAATCAAGGACCATAATTCACCCTCACTATCTTGTTCAAACAAATTATTAGAAGGATCAAATATAGGCAGTTCTTGATTAAGGAGAAACTTATATAGATGCTCTCCAGGTGGTAAATCAAACTCAGATTGCCATCTGTCTCCTTCTTTTTTCATTTGGACAGGTTCTGCAGAGTCAGCAAGGAAATTTCCAATAACGGAAACAGATTGCAGAATGAGAGTAGATTTATACGATAATGTTACATTCAAGTCAATATACACCTCTTTTGATATCAATCTACTTTCGTGAGCTGTAATCGTTGGATAAGTTCTTGAGCATCTTCGAAAGAAAGGTTGTTCATAAGCATGTGAAGGCTAGTGATAGAGTTCTCAATTTGTTGCACAAAGCCATAAACTAGTCCACTGTCATCATTAATAAATTGGAAAAAATAAAAATTTGGTAAATCCTTTGGATTTTCTTCTAAAATTTCTACTTCCTCCAAAAATGTGTCGTAATTCACGTCGGTTAAAAAACCACCCTCAGCAACTACTTGACTACCCTTCCTTATTTCTAATCGGCCATCTTCATAAAGATTAAATTTGTAACCATTAGTTGTTTCCAGAGTAACCTTAATTGCATCTCCATTATTCAAATATACAACCTGAGACATAGAAGTATACGCACATGAAGTGATACTATAAATTACTATGAGGCAGATTAACACAAAAAATCCGCGTTTTATCGTTTTCATTTTATGATTTCCCCTTCTAAAAACAACTATAATGGTCTTTTAAGCATTTATTCCAAGTTATATGGGTTATTAGAAAGCAGCAATGAAAACCTGGCATCTTCACCAAAAATTTATATGATTATTATACATCATTTTCGAAAAATGTCAATCCAAAAATTTCTTGCTGTAAAGTTTCAATCCTCCATGACTCACTTTGCGGACAATTGGTGGAACCTACATGTAACGAACATTTTCGGTACGACCGGCTCCGGCAAGATCCGTGTCGACATGGACAAATACGTTTATCTCAACTATTACTGTGTCACAGATTATAAGCATTCCTTCAACAGCTACAATCAGTACACCGCTGAAGCTGGCGGGATGCAGATAGAGGTCCTGCCGGTCTTTCGTCACCGTGTCGCAAATGCCGTCCCGGCCCTCTTGGAGCGTCCAGCCCATCTCCTGAAACAACCGGTGGCTCTCTGCCTTGAATTCGGTCAGGTCCGTATTGCCTGTTCTCGCGGGATCATATCTCCGGCATTTGATGCGCAGGTACACCATTCGATATGCCATACGGCTTCTCCCCATTACATCATCTGCTGCATCCATGAAGAAGGAGCCGGGGCATCTGCCTCCGGCTCCTTCATCACGGCTTGTTCACTTTCTACTGGCATCCACACTTCGGTGACCTGTTTTGCAGCATAGATACCATTCTGGTTCAACATCCTCTGCCATGCGCCCTGGCTGGGAGCCCAACGGAACCCGTTCTACCTCAGCGTGGTCCGGATGTCAGCGTCCGGCTTGCCGTCGAAGATGATCTGCACACGGTTTTCCTCACGGTTCATGACCACCTTGCCGCCGTTGAACGTCCAGCCCTCCGGGGCGGGGGCGGTCTGACGCTGCTCCAGTTCCTCAATCCTGGCACGGAGACGGCGGATCTCCGCGTTGTTGGACAGCAGGAAGCTTTCGTAAGGCTTGGGTGACTGGCGGCAGCTGCGGGACATTCCAACCTCCAGCCTGGCAATATCGGGCACCCCTGCAGCGTCCCGTTTTTCCAATAGTAGGCATTGACTGCTTTCATTTCTTCCTGCGCCTGCTCCCGGCTCTCCAAATTTTCTCTTAGCTTGGCGATGGCGTTACCGTCATCGCTGCTGACCCCGCCCATGCCAGTGCTGCGAATCTTGTCCAGAAGCCCACGTATCCGGCGGTACTCCTCCATGTTCCGGTCGCTGGCGGCGTTCTGCTTCTCTTTCTTCCTCACCGGGAAGTTCGCGCGGCCTGCAACCAGGATGGAGGGACACCTGGTCTGGATTTCAAAGTTCTCATTGAAATTGTCCGCCAGCTTCCGGGCGTAGGTATCCAGAAGGCGGTCGATCTTCTCGTGGTACATGGGGTCGGTACGGGCCTTTTGCTTCTCGGTGGCCTCGTCCACCATGGCATGATACTCCGTTGTGGCACTGCCTGCTTTGTACTCATGATAGCTGGATATGGCTCCAGCCTCTCTGCCAACAGCTCATGAAGATCAATGATACCCTCTCATTGAAAGCGGAGGTATTTGTCCTTGCGAAGAACAGCGATGAAGAAAAGTGGTTTTCGCTGGACACCGTCTGGTATTGGAAAAACCAGGGTGCGTTGGACCTGCAGGGGGCGCGAAGCCTTTTCCCGATACAGCCTTTAATGGACCTGATTTACGGAGGATGTCTCCCCAATGTGGAAAAGAAGCTGGTGAGGAAATGGGAAAACCACAGGACAATTTCTCCTGTGGAATATCTCCAGGCTGTCACTGTTATGGTCGCAGAGTTGACGGGGATGAATCTGAGCATACCATTTGCAGAACAGACTGAAATCCTTCTTCAGCTTGTTGAGGAGATGAAACGCAGCCATAATCTACGCGAGTTGGAAATAGAGGTCATTCAGATGAATGCCGAGCGCACGGCCTTGACGGGCAATGGTGGAGAGGTTGCCAACGATTGCAGCGGCTTCCTCCTTGTGGGGTTTGTCCATGCCGGTCGTATCCGTGATTTCTGCAATTTCGTCCGTAAAAATGAAAATGGGGTGGAGCTTACTCTCGGGCCGAAACTGGTTGAATGTGCTCAAACCGGAACAGCGAATGCCGTCACAACGCACGACTGCGTCAAACATCTCTTTCCGCTGGTTCAACTGCTGGACGATGTATCCAGTAACCGACAGAGCATCAAATGAGGTGGTTGCGAAGGAGCAGCTTTGCGTCTGCCACTGGGGCGGATAGTCCAGACCGCCCTTGAGGTCGATAATATAGACATCCCCCATGGGCAGACACTGGGAAATAATAGTCTTGCCAATCGTAGTCTTGCCGCTGCCGGTGCTACCGCCAATCAGCAGATGGGGAACCTTATCCGGGTCCCAGGTGACAGGTCCGTCCAGAGATGTACCCAGCAGGATTTCCAGCGGCTTTAACGGCTGGCCTTGGGGTAGATAAGCCAATTCCGGGAGCTTCGTGTTGCCGGGGGCTAAATGGAGACGGATGGATTGATTATCCTCCCCCGGCTCGATTTTAGTAATGCGTTTACCTAGAGCGCTTTCCAACGGCTCTATGCGCTCTTGCAGCTGCGGGATGGTGAGCCCTTGCGTAAATACATCTATGACGGTCTTACCGTCTTCCTTGCGGCAGCTTGCCAGTAAGGGCGGTTCTCCGGCGGCGTTGGTCAAGCCGACACGCCGGAAAGCATCCGCAGTTTGGAAAGCCCCACGCGGAATCGCAGAGATAGTCACGCCGGTCACAAAAAAGATGATGGAACCGAGGACCACCAAGATGCAGACCAGGGGCTGCATCAGGTGTCCAATGATACCGTCCGCGGGACCTGCCGCATGGAGCAGCAGGAGCAGAGCGGTGAACCAATAGAGGGCGGTCAACGCGGACCTTGCCGGACTTTCGGGGATAGACCTCAATCCCGCCTTGCAGCGGTTCCAAAGATAGGCAAGCCGGTTGCTCTGGTTCAAATTTTCATACTTATACATGAATTATAACCTCCTAATTATTAAAACGGTGGATTTTCCAAATCTATATCGAAAAGTGAAACAGACTGTTCCAAGGAAAAATCAGGCAAATCAAGATCAATATCCTCATCATCGTCCAGTCCATCTGTATCTGCGGGGGCATTTGTAATCTCACCGTCAGGTGTGGAAAACTGTGGCAATTCCGCCTTTCCCTTGCGGACAATAATGCTTCCGGTGTCCGTAAATTCGACAATGTTGTGGATACGGCGGCAGAAAGCCTCCCAACGGTCAGGGAAATCCTCCTGAACCTTTTTGTACAAGCTCCAAAGCGGGATATTGCTGGTGATGTAAACCTTCTCATAACAGGCGGCTCGGTCTGAATATCGTGCCGGGAGCATGATCGGGTAGATGTCAAGATAATTGAGCATATCGGAAATTGGTACTTGAGAGGCAAACTCTTCAAACACCAAAATTTTTTGACCGTGGTAAGGGTCAAACCGGATGCCGGTAAGGGGATAGGATGTAATCCGGCATATATCTCGCGGGTCATGTTTTGCGAAGATGGAGCGCGTCTTGCCTGTTCCGGACGCTCCATAGAGATATGTAACCTCCAGATTCGGACGGAACACTCCGCCGTACTGGTCAGTGCGGATGGTTTCCCGGAGGGCTTCAATCTGCTGGACGCGGAGAGCCATTTCCGGGTGTGCGTCCACAATTTCCGTGATGGTCTTTCCGTCACGTACCTCCGACAGAAGAGCAGCGTACTTTGATGCGCTTTCCTCCTGCTCGGTAGGCATCGTGCCGTACTCGGCAAATGTACCGGGGACAGCGGTATCAGCTTTATCTGTAGCGGCCCATTTTCCGCCTTTGGCGACATAATCGCGGTTCTCAGACATGGAGCCGTAGGCTTTTTCAATATGGGCTGTCGGAAATACACGCTTGACCGTAGAAAAGCGAATGGGACTGGGACGAAAAATCGCTACATGGTAATGTTCGGTTCCGCTGTCGCCAATCTCCTTTGAACGGCAATAATATTGTGGATTCAGCTTGCGGACGAGCGTATCTAAATCATCCAGGGTCAACCCCATCTCCGAAGGGTTATTGATGGTTAGATTAACCTTTCTCATTTGCGGGTCTTTTGCCATGGGGTCCTCCTAATCAGATGCCATCGTGCTACATCTGCTACACGCTACATGGTGTGGGAAGGGTAATACTTCCCCTTCCCACACGGCAGCCGCCCCGGGGGCTTGGGGCCCCCGGTCCGACCGCGCCGGGATCAAGTGTTGTCCTTGAGCACCTTAACACCTGTGGCTTTTGCGGCTATATAATAGTCCCCGTTTTTCCAGGCGATACGGGCTTCCAGACCTTCAAACGCAACTTCGTAATACCCATTGGGCGGGTCCAGGAGAGCGGGGCCGTCAATGTCAACTCCAATCTTATCCATCTTGCGTTCCGCAAGGACGGTTTCGTAACGGTAGCCCAGGACATTCTCGGTCCTTCTATGGTCACGGTACTCGTAAATGGGAGTGACGTTCACAACCCACAGCTTAGTGCCAAGGGTACGCTTCGCGTCGAGAAGTGCTTCCGTGATTTTCAAGGCGATCACCTCCTCTCTTTCATAATAACGGCGATATTTTAGGGCAAACAAAAAAGGCCAGATTATCCCCTAACTCAAGACATAGCCTTTAGAGTTAGTATGATAATTTAGCCTTTTGATGTTAGCCTTTTTATTTTTTAAGAGAAACGGAACTTGTTGCTATGGAATGGGATGTAGTAGCCGTTCTCTCATCGCCTACTATTATGATAACCCAGAAACATCCGTTTGTCAATAGAGAAATTAAAAAATTCATAATTATTTTTTTATAAAGACATCCGGACAAGCTGAAAATCCGAAAATACTCAACTTTTTAGCAATTTTATATTCTTGACGGTTAGGCTCATATATTGCATTGGAGAGGGTGGCAAGCTATACCGACAGCGCGATAGCACAGGCTTCGAGAGTTGTCAAGACCAAAAGATTCCGGTTCCGAAGAGCCGGAATTTTTTGCGAGTTGGCTGCGCCAAGTCTTGACAACTTTCTCCGCCTGCGCTGGTGGGGGTCAACACAGCTCGCGAGCGAGCTGTGCTACACTCACTAATGATTATGGGAGGCTTACCGCTATGAAAAAACAATCGACCAAGATGTCCCGCGCCGTCAGCCAGCTAGAACACATTTATAATTCTCTTAACGCCGACTTCTTTTCCGGGGAGCTGCCAGTCCCGATTATAACGGTCCAAAGTAAGCCAGGCACCTATGGACACTGCACCACATCTAAAGTATGGCAACGTAAGGAAACGGGAGCGTATGAGCTTAATATTGCTGCGGAAGTGCTCAATTACCCGATTGAAGAAACGCTTGATACCATGATACATGAAATGTGCCATCTCTACTGCCGCGAGAACGGCATTAAGGAGGTATCCAGGGGCGGGAAGTATCACAACGGCAAATTCAAGGCCATAGCCGAGGCCCACGGGCTGACCTGCGTTCCCTGCAAAGAGTACGGCTGGAATACTACCCCAGGAGACAACCTTGTGGAGTACGCCCTTATCAAAGACTGGAACGAGATTGACCTGGGCAGGAACAGCCTCCCGTCCGCTATGAGGACCGGCAGTACGGGGACAGCGCAAACGGGGGCCGCCGGCATGGGGAATGGAGGCAGGAGGCCGTCCAGCACAAGAAAACTGGTTTGCCCCAAATGCGGACAGTCCGTCCGGGCTACCAGGGATGTCAACATCATCTGCGGAGATTGCATGGAGAGGATGGTAACAGCTGAATAGGATTTTGAAAGTGT
>OFFC01000578.1_pt1 | contig 25608 bp, 21 predicted proteins | sample 1521271 | NCBI WGS metagenome assembly OFFC01 (sample SAMEA3504123, study PRJEB24116) | mouse gut metagenome | biome: mouse gut; feature: mouse-associated habitat; material: faeces | place: Denmark | collected 2011 | reverse complement strand
AAGATAAAAATTTCGACAAATGATGAAATTGTTAAACTTTCTTGAAAAATTTTGGGCGCGAATTGACCGAAATTTCAATATTTTCACTAAATTTGCATCCAGTTAAGTATCTCTTGCCAAGAGAAATTTTCAAGTAAAAAATTACTACTTCCCGAATGAAATCTAACATCAAAATATCATGTCTAGCAATCGGCGTAATCGGCTTGCTCATAGCCATTACACAACTACTGTCATGCCATACCGACAACGTCCCCATCGACACTAAACACCTGACAGAATTCCACGCCCTAACCGAAAGCGTAGAAACCACAGACATGCCCAACAACCAGCTGGCCCTTTTTGTGGATTACTCTAACTGCATCGCAGATGGAATGTCCTCACCATTTTATCAAAAGATGGTGTCTCCTCTTACAGCCGCCACTAAAGAATATTGGTCAATCAAAGGGAGCGACATACAAAAGGTAGATGGAGATGTTTATTATCTGCTGAACAATGTGGAGGAGGTAAACTATGCAGCCCTTGACAATGCTATCAATCAGATGGCAGAACGAGTGGGAGAGTCTGTAATGCTTACGGATGGAGAGCTTTTTACTCAAACGGCGACCAAGAACAATCCCAATAACCCATATATGCACGCAGCTTTTAAGAAATGGTTGCTTAAGGGTCATGACATCCATATCATTGCAGAACCATATCAAGAAGTGTACAAAGGGCAAACATTTAACAAGAAACGCTTCTACATCATTTTTACCGATGACCGAATTGAAGGCAATATCTATAGCCGAATAAGCGAAGTAGTCAATCTGGAAGACTTTCCTCAAATTGACGAGTTTCATCTGAGCGGAAATTACCCTTATCCACTTCCGGTAAAAGGCAGCACCACTTCAAAACCCAATGAAGTTCTTGCAGCCACAGTCCAAGGTTACGGACCTATACCTATGGAAATCCAGGATTGGCAGATTGGATGGAAACAAATATCTAATCTAATTATGTATGCCAGTGATGAAAATGGCAATCAGCTTCCAAATGGAGATAAGCTTATAGGCGGTCTAACGATTAACAAAAATGCCTTTGGATGTTATCGTATAAAGGACATAGAGGTTAAAGTCTATAATATAACTGCTGAATATGATAGTATTTACACAGAGATTGCAAACGGACAGAAAGTAGGTTTCACAGAGATTGATCCATTGGAAATGACAAGTTTTATTACTTATGATGCCGATGAGTTTAAGCGCCATGGAAATGTAGATCTCTATTTTGATACAAGTAATCCGGAATTCAATCCTCAAATTTATTTGGATGGTGACCCATACAATTTCTTCAAAATCGAAATTAAAATTAAAGATTTGGAAAATATACTTGGCAATAATATCGAGATTTTCAATTTCGATTCCATTGTCCAAAGTGGTTCGACCAACGAGTCAATCTCCGAAAGCTTGAAAAACTGTGTTTTTGACCCGGAGCTGCTAAAGCAATTAAACGGCAAAACACTATACACTATCTACGTTAAATCTGACAAATACTAAAAAGCAATGAATACCATCATTAGAACACCGCTTCAACTTCAGCAAGCCCAAGCAGATGCTTGGGTGTACGGGTTAATATTCTGCGGCATAGCGCTTGCTGTGGCTATTGCTATAGCCTTCCTAATACCGTTCAGAAGCGATCGAAAAGATTACATAACCCGTCGAATTTGTTTTGTTGTAATCGGTATCATTTTACCAGCTGGATATTGGCTCTACAATATGCAGACTATTGTACCTAAGATTCAGAATCCCGGTTTCAAAAGTATGTTTGAAGAAACAAACCTTTACGTTCTTCTTGCCTCCATAGGCATATATTTTATAGCCGGTATTCTGCTGATGCTCGGGTTCCGCAATACTAAATTAGGCTCTATCTTGGGCAAGAAAAAGAACTAAACTATGGCACAACAATTTTTTGTCCTCGGAATAGGCGGCACTGGCATGAGGTGTATCGAAAGTTTGATACATCTTTGTGCTATGGGAATGTTCGATGACACCGATATTCATCTGCTTGCACTGGATACTGATAAAAATAATGGCAACTTCGGACGACTGAAAGAGTTGAAAGAGGCGTATGTTAACGCGAAAGGACTTAAAGCTGAGAACCGTGTGGCTCTCAAGGATACTTTCTTCTCAGCCAACATAAAATATTACGAGTTCTCTCCGAATTACGAAACAAAAAGTACATTCAAAGAGGTCTTCAATTATGGAGACACGCAGTATAACCACCGCGAGGAAACTGATTTAGCAGACCTTGTGCTTGACTGCAATGTTTAAGAGTTTAATCTTCAACATGGTTATCGCGCACAAACCCATCTGGGTTCGATGATGATGTACCAGTCAATAGTAGAAGCTTCAAAATCACGCCTTCCCAATGGTCTAAAGGATTTCGTTGGCGCACTTATTACGGAGACAACCTCCGGGAAGGCTAAAGTATTCATCCTTGGGTCAGTCTTTGGCGGCACAGGTGCCTCATCTATTCCTATCATTCCACAGGCTTTATCTTGTGCCGCACAAATCATTAGCAATGGTAGTGCTGATATTTTGAAAAATGCATATTTCGGTTCTACGTTGCTTACGGCATATTTTAATTTTACTCTTCCCACAGCTGGAGAAATAAGCCAGCAGAAGATTATTGCCACAAGTGACAAGTTTGCACTTAATTCGCAAGTGGCAATGATGTTCTATGACGATGATGCTACTGTTAGAAGCATTTATCAGCGCTTCTATATGATGGGCACCGATGGCTTAAATTGGAATCCCATGCACGCATATTCCGGAAGAACACTTACGGGGGGATCCCATCAAAAGAACGATTCGCATTATATTGAATTGCTTGCTGCAAGCGCGGCTCTTGACTTCTTAAATACTGCCGAGGACAAGCTACAGCAAGATAAGGACAACTATAAAACAGAGTATCTTTATCGTGCCGTTGAGGATAATGACAAATTCGATTTTCAAGACTTTGTAGGTAAGGAAAGGCAGATCGAATTCGCCAAGAAACTTGGTTGTCTCGTAGCTTTTGCTCTCTTTAACAATGGAGCGGATGATTTCGTAGAGAAGGCTCGTTCCGGACAAGACAAGGAGGTCGTAGGATTTGAGGATATAGATCAATCTCAGGTTAAAAACCTTAAAGATTACTTCCGGTTATTCTTTGCTCGCAAGATTGAAGGAGGGGCTTTGGAAGAAGGGTGGCTGCGTCAACTTCACCGTTCAGCCGGTGGTGGGGATAAATTCCTTCTTAACCCGAAACTGTTTGCTCCGCAGACCTGGAAAGAACTGATGAAACTTGACTGGAACAAGAACCTCTATCGTAATGAGGGGATTGGCAAAGACAACAAGTATTCAACCGGAGTCTTCGGCAGCAAATTCGATAGTTTCAAAAAGCAATTCTTGAAGGAACTGCACGGCAACGGTGGCAACGGAATCACCAATCGAGGTGAGCAAATGTATAAGCTTATATACGATACTCTCACAAAACTCTATAACTTCAATTGATATAGGATATGTCTAAAGCACTTCTCATCCAAAGTTACACCACTCTGAACACCGGAACACAAGGTGAATGGAATGAGCTGAATATGGCGAATTCCTATATTCAGGGCATCCAGACAGGCGACATTCTCGGCAATGTAAATGCCCAGACTTTGAGTGCACTCATCTCCGGTGTGCCTTCTCCGTGGGCTCGAGCCAAACTATTCAAGTATGCTCTTGATACCATCAACAATCCTAATCCCAGTATTGATAATGGAGGACTACTGAATTTCTATGAGATACTTCATGGTGAATGGCGTGGGTTGTTAGCCACAATAGCGCTCTACCCCGACCGCATCCGATTCTCTGCCCCGGTGCACATGAATATAAAAGGTGATGACTATGGGATAGCCTCCGCTTTTGGCAGGATGCTATTTGATGATAAAGATGTGTGGTCTAACCAACAGGAGCTGGCAAAGAATCCTGATGCACAACCTTTTGTACATCTGATTTACTACCGCAATCAACTTGTCGGTGGAACATCTCCATTTACAGGAGTCTTCACCGGAGTCAACTACTCAGGATTGGGCGATACTGCTTCAGATATCAATTGGTATAGAAATGGTAAATTTGAGGATCCGACTCGCTACCTAACTCCCCAGCAACTACAGAAAGTATTTCTTTTTATTCAGAACTTGAATAAAAATGTTGCACAGTTTGAGACTATGATTAACTCTCAGCGAGGTGGGAAAAAGATAATCAATCTTTCCGGCTTCAAGGGAATGGCCCGCACCTGGGAAAAGGAATTGTCTGACAAAGGAAACGGTCTGAAGAAAGTTGGCCCCGTGGCTCAATACAGTGGACTGCAAGAACCATTTGCCGGGCTTTTCAAGAGCGATGTGCCAGTGTATCTAAAACCGGATTTCACTTTCACGTATGTGAATGAAGGTGATTATCAGACCATCGGAGATATTCAAGAACTTCTTAGTCGCGACGAATACGTCGTTGGATGGATTGAGCCTAAAGCACAACGTCCAAAACTTTCAGATGCACCTGTTTACTATCTATCATTTAACGATATTCAGACTGGCGGAACTTTCTATTTCAGCGTTCCTTTGTCTGAAATAGGTATTGAGATATTCCAAAACAAGCTTGATACCATTCTTGGTTATGGTGGCACCTCAAATACCCGCTTAACATGCCATATCACAGATGCCGGAATGCTCAGTGTGTCGTTAGTGGTCGAGATTGATGGCGAAAGCGTTACTCTAAACGACCGTGAATACAATATTCACTGGGTTCAGAGCCAGGGCAAGGTTATCGCATGGCCGAACTTCGTGTCAGAGAAATGGAATAAGTATTATCTGTTCTCTGAGTTTACTGACACAGACACTGAGCAGTTCCTTCCGATCTATAAGACGAGGGGAAAGATTCTGAAAACTATTGACGGTAATTTCCTTACCTCCCGATACGAACCTACCACCGAGGAAGAAAAGCAAGTTGACATCAAGAAACTTGTGACCTTCCCGAGCGGTCTGAGCGACAATCTGCCCAAGTACAACATCATTGCATCCGACAAGCCTATGTGCGGCCTTTCTACCATCGTGCGCGTAACTGGTAAGTCTATGGGCGCAGGTTTCCTGATGATGCGTCAGGATGTTGTCAAAGATTTGACATCTGTTGATATGAATTCATCGGCTGTTGTAGGCGTGGACTTCGGCAGCAACAACACATGTCTCTTCTATAATGCTAATGACCGTGGAGCAATGCCGATGGTATTTGGCAATTATCGTGCGGTTCTGGTAGGTCGTGAGAACAATGACAAACGTGCTGTTGCTGAAAACAACGAACTGTTATTCTTCACTAACTATCCTTCTGAGAACGGACAACTCAAATCATGGCTTCATGAGCATGATTCCCGCTATGTTGGACCTAACCAATCGGAAGAGGTAGCCGGTGGCGTTCCTGTCAACCGTCCCAATGTACGGGTTCAGGAAATGGATGAGTTTGAAATCAAAACTCAGGCAGGCACACTTCATTATAATATGAAGTGGCTTGACGACGATAAAGGTCGTGAGAAGAAGAAGGCATTTCTCAAGTCGATATGGCTTCAGGCTTGTGCCTTCCTTTACACCCACCGCATTCGTCCTGAAGAAATATTATGGAGTTTTCCCGGCTCCATGATGCCGTCAGACAGAGATGAACTTGAGCGAATCTATGAAGATTTGTGCAGAATCACTCCTTTCGGTCGAAGACCGGAACTTCATTCTGACTTTATAACAGAGGCAGAGGCTGTTTGCAGCTATGCAATGTCACAAGACTTTGGTCTGACGGGCAACAACATGTTCCTTGGTATAGATGTGGGGGGAAGCACCAGCGACATCCTGCTGATAGCCAAGAATCCACTAGATAGCAACAAACCGTCTCTTTTCAGAGAAAGCTCTGTACGTCTCGCCGCCGGAGTATTCTTCGATGCAGTTATCAAATCTGAACAATTCCGGCAGGCTCTCGTAGACTTCCATGAAGGCCAAAATACTGATGTCCATGTAGAGAATATCAAGGATGTATTGACACATCCGGATAAAGCTCCTTACTTCCTGAATAACATTTTCGACCAACTCAAAACTAAGGAAGAATATGATGTATTCTACGATTCGCTGGCAGCAAAAGCCAAGTTCGTATTCACAATACCGGCTTATGTCTGCGGCTTATTGCTATTCTATTCAGGAATGCTAATTGGTAAGACAATCAAGGAGAATCGTCTGGGCAGTATTGAGAAAGTGGATTTGCTCCCCTTCGGTAAAGGTGGTCGCATCTTCCATTGGCTACGTCATGCCACAAGCACCCGAACTACGAATGAGTTCTACAATAACTGCGTAAACACAGGCCTAAAACTCGTAATGCCTGAGTGTAATGTGAAGGTCACATATCGTGAAGAGATTGAGAACGATAACAAGACTGAAGTTGCAAGAGGACTTTGCGAGCAGAAAGAACTTGCAGTAGTATCAACGCTGTCAGATTCGGATATTTGTGGTGAGACTGGCGTTACATTCCTAGGTGATGGTATCAATATCTCCATAGCTCCAGATGAAGAAGTTACAGGGGACCAGTTTGCTGACAATATGAGTAATTTTGATTTCTCAGGAGTTCAAAACTTTGAGAAATATATGGATTTATTCATTGATTTTGTAAGCAAGCGGACAAATCTCTATAGGAAGGCTGACGAGCAACTTCGTGATGAACTCGATGATCTTCCCAAGAGGATTATACCTTTCTGCACACGTGATCAAGAATACAAGAAAGCGTCACGTAATAGCAAGAATGGCGATGGATTCCACTATCACCAGCCAATTATCATAGCCGAGGGGGCTTGTTTCCTCAAATCCCTCGTTCGCAAGGTCTTTAATCAATAACGTGATAATATGAAATCACTCTCTCTATATATCGACAAATGGTTCATCACGGTTGCCGTCAACATCGATGGTAACGTGATACCCCTCACTTTGCCAAATGGAGAGGATAGGATATGGCTGTTTTTTCACGAAGATACTGCAAACAACAGAGTAGTCTATGGGAAAACGTTCGAAGACAATTACAGGGATAAAGAACCTCATTACTTCGGTGACATTTTCCCATTGATAGAGTCTGACGAAAACCATTTCACTCGTTATGACAATCGGCCGGAGGAGATGAGAGAGATATTCAAAGTGGCTAATATCTTCAGTCATCTTCATGAGGCTGTTCAAGAACAGGGGAAAGTAGATACATATATCTCTTTCTCAGCAGACATCTCTGACTTGGCACGTTGGAAATTTATTCAAGAACTGGAACAGGCCAAATTCAATGTAATAGAGAGTGTTGCCCGTATTTCACATCTGGGTCTTGAAGAGGCAAAAAAGCGTGGAATTTATACCACACCGGGAATGTATCTTGTACTTGTGGCAACAAACGACAACATGCACTTCTCGTTGTATAAATCGGTTGAAAATCTATTTATCAGAATCAACGAGTCAAATCTTCTGGGATTGGGCCTTGACGTTAGAAAAAGAGCATTGATAGAGTCGGTGGTAGAAAATGTCAATAGAACAACCAGATTTTTATCGACATCAGATGAGTTCGCTAAGGAATACAAACGTCAGGAACGATTTGCTGACGACTGGTTGAGAGAAATAGCCAATCGGCAGTTTGGTTGGCTCCCCGTGACTCTTCCCAATATAACTTTTGCTGTCGCGCCTAACAATCCTTATGCAGTAACGATAAAGCCCGCTGATTTGGATCAGCGTACAAGTGGATTAGTGGATGACATCGTCCGCAAAATTGCCGATTTTGTGCGTTCTAATACTGTTCAACCTCATGAAATCGTAGGTATTACATTCATAGGCAACACTTTCACGAATTCGAAATTTTCTGATGCTATTAATAGTAGATTTATAGTTGATGGTGAAAAACTCGTAACGTATCGCGAAGTTGAATTACCTAAGGTTGTAAGTGTTTATGCACAGATTGATTGCGCCCAGTTTAAGGAAGCTACTGCAAATTTCGTGAAAGATGCACAGATTAGAGATATACTCAATCGTCAGGCCCGAGAGGAGGCAAAACGAAAGGAAGACGCAAGAAAAGCAGCCGAAGAAGAACAGACCATTAAGAAAGCCGCTATAGAATCAGAAAAGAAATATAAAGACGCAATAGAAAAAGTAGAACGTTACGAAAGTGAACATGACTACGAAAATATGCGTGAGTGGGCTGGAATTGCATTGACTCATCATCCCGATGATGAACATGCCAAAGAAAAACAAGCTCTTGCTCAACAGTTGCTTGCGGAGCAAAGAGCCAATAATAAGCAATTTTCAACGATTCTTCAAAGGATAAAAACCGCTTACTCGGAGGGTCGGTGGAACGATGCAATTTCTCAAAGCGATATGGCATTGGAAATGCGTCCTGACTCTGAGGAAGTACTCCGAATCAAGTGCGACTCTAAGCGTCAACTCGATATTAAGGAAAAAGTAACTAACTTCCTTAATCGTGCGGATATGTTCTTTGCTCAAAAACTTTATAACGAAGCTCTTGAAGAAGTCGGCAAAGTTCTCAACTTAGATTCGTCCAACGAGGAGGCTAAACTTATAAAACATCGCATCTCCGATCTACGATCTAAGCAAGAATCCAGAGTTCAAGAATTGGTTGACAAGTTAAAGGAGGTGGAAGATTCGAATGATTTTGATGGCGCAATCCAGATATGTGAGGCGTTGAAAGAAGAAGATGCTGCTAATCTCACAAAATGGACTGCAAAAATAGAACGAATCAAGACTCATCGCAAGGAACTTGAAGAAAACAAGCGTAGGCTTGATGCTCTAAAAGAAGACCTCAACAATGCTTTCCTTAGTGAGGATTGGACAAGACTGAAATTGTTATGTGAAAACTATTTAAGTATTTCATCCGACAATTTGGTTTCTCAATTATTGACAAAAGCAAAAAAACGTCTGGAAGAAACGAAAGTAAGAGAAGCAAAGGATAAAGCCTTGGCTACTATCAATCAGTTAATAGTAGACCATCGAATGAATGAGGCAGAGCAAGAATTAAACCGTTTCGCTCAGAATTATCCTTCTGAACAATCCGTTGTAAAAGACATGCGTAAGAAGATATTTTCATTCGGAGAAGCACCAGTATCCACTGAAAATACGCCTAAACGAAAGCCCATCGGTTTCAACCCTTCCAAACCTGATATAGAGGAAAAAGAAGATGATTTCTTTGGTGCACCATCGAAGCCCAAAAGGGCACGACGGGAGCACCAGCCAAAAAGAGTAACGACGCCAAAGAAAGCTGACGACTTTTTTGGTGGCACATCCAACCAAATTAGCGACCATACTAAAATTAGCGACCATACTAAAATTAGCGACCATACTACTAAACGAATATCAAATGATGACTTCAATTTTTAATAACATAACAATATGGCAGAAGTAAAACTTAAAAAGAAAATTACCCTCCGCCGCAAGCAGGAGGAAGCCGCCTTCACTTTTGGCGGCAAACTCAAGGTCAACCTCTACTGGACCTCAGACACAGACTTCGACTTATGTCTTTTCTTCCGCAAAAAAGACGGTGAAGTAGGTGGTGTATTCTCCAACGAGTACCGTCAGAAAAAGAGTGACCTTGGTTCACTCGATAAGTTCCCGTTTATGCTCCATCTCGGGGACAACAAGGAACCCGCTCCGGGTGGTGAAGAAAGCGAACAGATCAATATCGCCAAACTTGATGATATAGATGAGGCTTTCGTTTGCATTGTCAATTACGGTGCAGCTATCGAAGGTGATGACGTTACTTACGCTGAAGAGGGCGGTCGTATCGAAGTCAAGAGCGATAGCGGTGACTATCTGGAAGTACTCGCAGACTCATCAGATGAAGGTCACGTGTACTGCGTATGTTCAATCAAGAACAGGGGTGGAGAGTTCGCACTTAAGAACGAAAGCCGAGTTATGAGTCTCGGTAAGGCGTTCGACGAAATCCCCGGCTTTGCTCTCATCTGCGAAGACTGATGGCTAATTCGGACGTAAAACTCAAGCATAAGGTTCAACTTCGCAAAAAGGTTGAAGAAGAACCTCAGCCTGTTGTTGCGCCTAAGCCCGAGCCAACTCCTACTCCCACTCCCGAGCCGGACAATTCCAAGTCCAACAAATGGATTTGGTGGGTAGTTGGCGTGATTGTTCTGTGCATAATAGGATACTTCTTATTCTCAAAATCGGGAAAAGAGCAACCTGCTCAACCCGAAACAGAGGTTGTAGAAGAGGTCTCAGCCGTTGAAGGTGTTGAGGAAGCTACACAGCAACCCGAAGGTGTTCAAGATGAGGTTAACGCCGTAGAAGCACCCGAAGCAGCTCAGACTGAACAACCCGCTGAAGCCCCTAAAGCTGAAGCACAAGCTCCCGTAACGAACGTTGTGCCCGAACAAACACAACAAAAAGCCACAGAATCAACATCAGTCTCTAATGATGTTGAGGCAGAGGCGATGAAGGTTATCCGTGGTGATTACGGTATCGGTCAGGAACGTAAGGATAAACTTGGCGCAAAATATCAGCCGATTCAGAACCGAGTAAATGAACTCAAACGCGAAGGTGTATTCTAAGCACCTCTAATATCAAAATAGGTGAAGGGGTGGAGTCAATGACAAAACTTCTTCACCTATGCTATTCTCAATGATATGAGCATAATAACGATAACCATCGGCCTCGTAGTCTGGTTAGTGGTTCCTTTTCTGACCAATGATATGGTGAAAAAGAAATCATACAAGAAAGCGATTGCTCGGTTGTGCCGAATAATTGGTATAGCAATTATTGTCGTGTGTATTCTTAACTATTTGACATCCCTTTTTCAATGAAAACATTCAAGATTTTACTTTCATTACTCGTTATATTCGTTTCTGTAATTACTGGCGGATGCACTAATAATGTGTCCAATAACCAATCAGATACAACAACACTATCCGATTCTCAAAATAAGCTCATTAGTGAAGGTTGGTATATTCCGAAGATAAATCCATCCGGAGAGTTTCCAAAAGAATATGGCGTCAAGAGTAAATTTGGCCAGCAGGACAATTACTTTGATATCGAAATCGGGGAAGGATGTGATGTGGCAATAAAAATAATGGATGTTGCTACAGATAAATGTATCCGATATGTTTTTGTACCGGAAAACTCATCGGCAAATATTCAGATGATCCCACAGGGCAAATATTATCTGAAGTTGGCCTACGGCAAGGATTGGATGGAGTATGACAATGGAGACGGTACTCTTAACGCCAAATTCACTTCAAACGTGACTTACGATAGGAGTACCGACATTTTTGACTTTGGGAAAAAGAACTCTGCAAAGGTAGTGAATTATCTACTTAAAATAAATGTCGTGGATAGCGAACTTCAGAATAGTTTTAGGACGACAGAAATCTCAGAGTCTGAATTCATGAAGTAACCTTAATATGGTTCGATTATATTTTATATCGTTGTTTGGTCTGATTTTGATGTCGTGTTCTTCGCGGAATGCTAACTCAACTGAGAGTGAAAATCCTTCTGAGATTTCATCACTCGAAGTTCAAGAAAGCGATTATGGCATTGATGTGTCTCATCATAATGGTGAGATAAATTGGAAGAAAGTATCTGCCACGCCATTATTATTTGTGTATATCAAGGCTACCGAAGGAGCTACCCATATTGATAAACGCTATTTTGAAAACTTTGAGGGTGCTAAGAAGGCCGGATATAAGGTGGGAAGTTATCATTTCTTCAGAATGACAAGTAGCGCACATGACCAATTCGCTAATTTCAAGAAAACCGTTAACCGAGAGAAGCAAGACTTGATACCGATGGTGGATGTTGAAACGTCTGACAAACATTCAGCAAAGGAACTTCGCGATAGCCTTAACGTTTTTATTGGTCTTGTACGAGAGTATTATGGTGTCAGACCGATGATATATGCTACAAATCGCTCTTACAATGAACTTTGCGAAGGCTTATATCCTTCATATCATTTATATATAGGAAGATACGGCAATAAGGCCCCACAAGTCAAAGGAAAAGGAGTATATACGATATGGCAATATACTGAAACCGCGCGAATTGATGGTATCCCCAAGCCTATAGATAAAGCGAGATTCAACCCACATAACTCTATAAGCGACATACTTTACAAATCAGAAAACGTGTTGTAATCGTAAACAGCACATAAGCTATCCGATATGGGTGCCGACAGTTCAAGCAGCGCAATAAGCGTATGATTGCAACATTGCGAAGTTAGGGGGGAGTTATGGCGGGGAGTGGACTGAAATATTTCGGAATCCTTAATTTCGCGCGCATCGGATTGTAACTTTGCAGCATCGAAATCAAAACACTTCTAAACTATTCTGACAATGAAAAAATTTCTTACCCTCTGCGTTGCAATCGCTGCAACTCTCCTCTCCGCAAGGGCCCAGTATAACTACGGTAGTACATCCGGTACAACTTCTTATGGGACTAATACTAACTCAACCTATGTCAATGGATACACAAAGTCCAACGGAACATATGTGCAGGGTCATCGCCGTAGCACCCGCAACAATACCAATCACGACAACTGGTCAACCTCCGGAAATACCAACATCTACACCGGCACATCCGGCAGTCGGGCCAAGGATTACTCAACAGAGGCTTACAACTATGGGAACGGCCATACAATCCACACCGGTTCACGTGGCGGTCAATACTACATCAACAGTAATGGTAATAAGACTTACGTCCCGAAACGTCGATAACCCCTAATAACTCTAACTGTCATGCATAGCAGCAACTCTAATCTTAACGTTACCCCGAGGGCTATCAAAAGTGGCCTATGGGCTGTTGGCGCAATCGTGTTTCTGATTGTCGCAATGGCCTTCATCCGGCCATGGTATAATGTATGGTCGCAGGAAATGGAGGGAAAGGCAGAATTTGCCAAGGCCGAGCAGAACCGCAAAATCAAAATCGAAGAGGCTAAAGCTAATCTTGAGGCTGAGAAACTTAATGCGCAGGCTGAGATCGAACGGGCTAAAGGTGCAGCTGAGGCCATACGCATTGAGAATGGATCAATCACCCCTACCTACATCCAGTATCTATGGGTGCGCCAGCAGTCTGACCTGAGCAATAAGACCGTAATCTACGTCCCGACCGAAACAAACCTGCCAATCCTCGAATCAACAAGAGCCTTGACCCTGCCCCAAGAGTAAGCCTACAATGAAGTAAATCACTCTCCCGGATAACAAGCAATCTAAAAAGGCTCCCTTCTCCCCCATTGTCAATCTTTTATCAATACGCACTATCAGTTATGAAACGCTCATGGACTAAACGAATAATCACCTGTGCAATCATATCACTGGGTTTATTAGCTTTGGTAATGGTCGTTTGTGACCGAATGGTTGCTAATGCCGCTAAGGACAGACTTTATGACGATGTTGAGGATGTTCCGCATCGAAAGGTCGGGCTTGTGCTTGGAACATCACCTGTCTCTACCTGGAATGGCCGGCGCAACTATTACTTTGACCATAGGATAAAGGCTGCTGCCGAGTTGTATAATTCCGGAAAAGTTGATTGGCTTGTAGTAAGTGGTGGCGATTATCGCAATACAGAGAATGGATATGACGAGCCGGTGGCGATGCGCGATTCACTGATAAAACATGGAGTCGATTCACTCCGCATAGTTCTTGACTATGACGGCACCCGCACTCTTAACTCTATGGCGAAGATGCGGGATGTGTATCGGCAGGACTCAATCGTGATAATTTCGCAGACATACCACAATGAGCGGGCACTGTATCAGGCCCGACACCTCGGTATTGACGCCATTGGATTTAATGCAAAAACTCCCGCCCGGCGCACTACGTGGTGGCGCAATCGTGGGCGTGAGGTCCTTGCCCGCGTAAAGCTTTTCATCGACATCGCCCGTGGCGTGCAACCCGATATCAAGGAGTCAATTGTCAGTGATTTCACTGAGTCGAAATTGGAGTTCTTGTCAGAATCACATATACAAACCGAATATGGAGATTTAACTTGCCTGAAGCCAGATATGAGTCGCTTAACTATGGATATGATTTGCGGTGAGATACCATCTGCCGATGATGACTCGATAGTTTTGGCTTTCGCCGGTGCGTTTACCGGGAAGATGTTCGGCAAGGGTCACGCCAATATTGCAGGCGACCATGTTTCAGGTGGTGCCAGATTCAACGGCTCCTCTTGTAAACGCAATACAGGGGCATTTACATGGTCACCGACCTCCGGCCCACACTTCTTCTACGATGACTATTCATCAGCTTTAAATCGCGCCGCTAAAGAGGGTGGAATGGGCTTTGCTCAGGAAATGATGATACACAACGGGAAAGCGGTAACGACAATACGCCGCTCCGATGACAGCAATGTGTTTCGTGCTCTATGCTTGGATTCAGAAAGAGAGTTGGCAGTATACGAAAGTCAGGGCGCCATTACCTTCGGTAACTTCATAGAAGCATTGCATTCGCATGGTGTCAAAGAAGCACTATACACCGACATGGGGCAAGGTTGGAACTACTGCTTCTACCGCGTCAATCCCGCCGATTTATCGCCAAAATATCTGCATAGTCAACCACAACCCCTAGCCTCAAATTTCATAATCTTAAAAATAAAATAAATAAGTATCTCTCAAAAATAATACATAGCTAATTTTTGAGAGATACTTAGTAATCGTTGAATAATAACACCATACGATGAATAGTATACCTGCCATCATATCAGTATTAATCACAGGAATATTATTGACTGGATGTATGAGTAAATCCAAAGATGATATTTCTGTAAAAAAACCGACGGATATCCACACCCCCTCATTTACTCATAAGGAGGCGAATGGTATATACTATTGGAAAACGACGCTTGATCTGGATGATAAAGATTACAACTATCTGAACAGTCTCAATGTAGATAGACTTTATCTGCGACTCTTCGATATAGTGTCCGATAAATCCCCTCTGGCAAAGGATGCCATTATTCCTAACGCGACCCTGCAAGTTAACGACAGTGTCAGATTGAAGAGTGTTGTGCCAACCATCTTTATTACTTTGGAAGCGCTAAAAGCCATGAAAGGTAGCGAGAGAGTATGGGCAAAGAAGATTGTTGACAGGGTGAATAATATGTGCCTGTATAATAATCTGGGCAATCTGAATGAGATTCAGCTTGATTGTGACTGGACTAAAGATACAGAATCAGTCTATTTTGAATTATGTAAAAAGATAAAAGAATCTCTTTTATCTAAAAATCCGAATGCAGGTGTAAGCTCCACAATCAGGCTTCACCAGCTTGCTCAACCGGCCCCACCGGTAGATTACGGGGTTCTGATGCTTTACAACACAGGGTCATTCAAAAATATTGATTCCGACAACTCCATTCTCAGCGTGGCTGATGTGGAACCATACATAAAGAATCTCCACAACTATCCGTTGCATCTGGATTTCGCATACCCCACCTACTCTTGGAGTCTGATATATCGAGATGGCAATTTCTGGGGTATATTGCGTAATGACATTGCCGATTTCGGTAAGTCAATCCGTAAAATATCCCACAACAAACACATAGTCGAGAAAGACATTATTGTGAATGAAGTTGTCTTCCATAAGGGTGACATTATCAGGCATGAGACATCTCCATACACTACAATAATGGAAGTAAAGAGACTCATTGAATCTCATACCAGTGATAAAAAGCATTCTAATATCATTTATCATTATGATCCCCAAAATCTCTCCAAATATTCAGATGAAGAAATTGCTTCGGTATTTATTTAGCGGATTGCTTCTGCTCTCATCAGTCAGCAATTTTGCATGTGGGCCATACGACACCATGACCCACAATCCACTTATATTCCATTTTTATCAGGGCGACAACAATCCGGTTTTGGCAGAAGAGCAACGAACCGAGAACCTCAGATTATGGCAAACTCTGACATCTTCTGACATCCCCAAAGAAGATATTGAGAATGCCGTATATACTTCTACGCTCGCTAATCTTAAAACAATGTTTGATGATGAAAATTGTCAAAACAAGTTTATCGGATGGCTAAGCAGCAACAATTCAACAAAACTTAAGGATTTTTTGCTTATTGCCAAAGAAGTGGAGGAACTACGTGCAGACCGCGTTTCGGCATGGTATTACCCATCCGATAAATCAGGTTTTGATGCGTTGAAAGACGAAAAGAAAAAATTTGATACGATTTTAGCGACTTGCAAACAACACAAGCGAGGCTTTCTGGTCGACAGATATTCCCTTCAGGCTATCAGAATCCTAATCTCCATAGGTAAGTATCAAGAGTGTATTGACTATTATGATTCAACATTGAAATCATACCCCGACCACAATTTGTTCAAGAGAATGGCAAAGGGCTATATTGCCGGATCTCTATACCGACTCGGAGAAACGGATAAGGCTTACAAATTGTTTGCCGAGTGCGGTGACTTTAATTCGATAATATGGGATAACGTGGATTCAGAACGGTTTATGAAAATTCTTGCCTGGAATAATCCTGAATCGGATGTCTTGAAATCACGGTTAAACGGTTTTATTGGCTACGGCGACGATAAAGACAATAGAAAATATCTTGCCATTGCCGATGCCGCACTTTCCTCCCCTTTTGTAAAACACCGCGGTGATTGGCTATACTTGAAGGCTTATATTGAATCGGTCTTCGACAACAATTCGGCGAGGGCTCTGAATTTCATAAGACAGGCCAATAGTTCATCTTTTTCCGTGCCCCAAATGGAGAATGACGCAAAATTCTTTGAAATCTGTATTCGCGCCCAAAGGGGTGATGTCAGCTCATGGCAGAAAGATTCCAAGTGGATTCTTGAATCATACGGCAATGCCGATGGTATATGGTTTTACATTATACCGTCTCTCTTGAAAAAGGGGATGACATCCGAAGCACTCCTATTGGCCAATTATGGGGCTGCCTGTAATGAAAACAGAAAAGATAAAAATGGAAACCGTGGTGATGTTTATGCCAATATCGGATTCCAGATATTGTTGTCTGTCAAAGCTTCGGATGTTATTAAATATCAGAAAATGCTCAATAGCCGATCATCCGGAATTATCGGGTCTTTTATACAGAAAGTAAGAAAGGATGATGACTATCTAAACGATATAATCGGGACTCTCTGTCTGCGTGAGGGACGATATGATTTGGCTGAAAAGTACTTCTCAAAAGTGTCAGGGAAATATCAGGAGTCAATGAATATTTACGATTATCTCATCTACGATCCATGGACATATTGTTATACGCCTGCTGACAAATGGCATTATGATTCGTATAAGTCAGATTATGAGTTTGCCGATGAATCTGGCCACAACTTACGTCCTAACATCGATAAAAGAAAAGCAAAAAGACTTCCATCTTCAAAAAATGCGAAACTGAACTTTGCCAAAGAGATGTCTAAACTCCAAAAACTGATGACTTCGAGCAATACATCGGATGAACGTATGCTTGCCAAATTAAAATATACAATTGGAAGATATAATTCATTCAATACTTGCTGGGCTTTGACGCAGTACTGGGTAGGCAATGCAAATCAGCGCAATTATCAACCCTTTTATTGGCTATGGAGTGGAAGTTGTCAGGAACTGGAATATCTTGTTGATGCCCCAACGCAACTGATTGGTATGGACAGTAAGTTTGAACAGGATATATTATCCATTTTTAATACGTTAAAATCTCCTGCTGCTTTATCAGAGGCTAATATGATGTTGCGGAATTATCGGACTATAGCCCGATATTATCCCGAATCAGAGGAGGGTAAATACTTAGCAACACACTGCGATGGCTGGAAGGATTGGATTTGAGGTATTTCAACATCGAAGGTCATGAACGCGGATTGCAACATTGCAGAATAATCTGGTGGCCATGGAGTGTGGTGGGTTAAAACATTCTGAAAAGTATCCGATTGTCAGCAATTTATTGTAACTTTGCTTCATAACCTACAAACGTCTTCAATTCAATAGTATGCAACTAAAACACCATTCTTGGAAGCAAGAGTACGCCGACGACATCAACCGTTTCGTAAAGGCCCACGAGCAGATGTACGACACGGCGTTGAGCGAACTGACCGACGGCCGCAAGGAATCGCACTGGATGTGGTATATTTTCCCGCAGCTGCGCGGCCTGGGCCGTACATATAACGCCGATTATTATGGCATCAGCGACCTGACTGAAGCAGAGGCGTATCTGGAGAATGATCTGCTGAATGACCATATGCGCACACTGCTCAGCATCCTCCTTGACTCAGACGAATGCGATGCCACATGGATCTTCGGATACCTCGATGCGCTGAAGCTACGCTCATCAATGACATTGTTTGATGCAGTGAGCCCCGACGACATCTTCAGCGACGTGTTGCAGAAATTCTTCGATGGCCAACGTGACGAGAAAACTCTCGCAATGCTCGACCTGTAAATTTTTCCCCTGAAAGGCACATCCGCGTTGAGCCACCTGCCCAACTGCGGCGTCTGGGGCGAAGCCAACGGCGGCGTCTGCGCTGGTGGGGTGAGGCAAACCTGTTTACCTTTAGAAAGATGAGAGCAGGTTGTCGCCATGAGATTTGAATAGTTTAACCACAACATAAACTTTTACACTATGAAGATACCCGGAGTAAGCTTCTCTTGGAAACGCGCCATCGGCGTCACCAAGTTAAAACGCGATTTTGCCAAAGCCACCGGCATCCCGACCACCCGCAGCGGCCTGGAGCGCAAAATAGGAGGCGCAATCATCAACACCCTCCTCGGCAAGAAGAAATAACAGGGCCCCCTCCCCCCCGAGTGCTGACGCCCACCACGCCGTTAGCTTAGACAGGGCCTGAATATCTCATACTTGGTAAGATGGGAAAGGAATTTAAGGGCGCAGATTTTCGCTTGTCGCTACGCGACTGCGCCGCGGATGAGAGGGATTAACGCGGATTTTGTGTATGTATTTTCCTGATTTCGGTTGACAGTCTTTAGTCGTTAACTGCAGCAGCGAGTAGGAGAAAATTCGCGCCTAAAAATTCCTTCCCCATCCTCCAGGCCAACCCAGCCAAAGTTGTATCCTTAACTTGACGGGGCGAGCTACTCGCCGGCTATCGTAGCCACGATTTTTCGCGGGCCACCGTAGTCGCGCAATTCGCAGAGATAGATGCCCTGCCATGTGCCGAGATTCAAGCGACCGCCGGAGATGGGGATTGTCACCGACTGGCCGATGATAGAGGCCTTGGCATGAGCCGGCATATCGTCGTCCCCCTCCATCGTATGCGTATAATAGGGTTCACGCTCCCTCACCAACCGGTCGAATATACTCTTCATATCGACCCTCACATCAGGGTCAGCATTCTCATTGATAGTCAGCGCCGCGGACGTATGCTTGATAAAGAGGTTAAGCAGCCCCACTTCCGGCAGCTCCGGCAGATGCCCCAAGACCTCCTCCGTCACCAGATGAAACCCATTCCTGCGTCCCCGCAAAGCAAACTCAATCTGTCGCCACATAATAATTACTGTTAATATTATTCTTTGGTATATATTACAGAGAACTCTCGGCACTTGCGGCGATCCTGACGCACAGCTGCCAAAGTATACGGCTCCGGCTTCTCATAAATGTCAAGACCACAGCCAAGTGAAATATTCCAACCCGTATCAGTTTTGATAAAGCGATCATGGAAGTCTCTGAAAGCATAATCAAACTCAATGCCATAGCCTACCATGTCGTCTTTGATTGTATCAAAGCTATCGATAATAGCGGCATGTTTTTCAAGATCTTCATGTTCCTTGGTGATAACCTTGACTCTGAGTCCATCAACCGTACGAGTGTCCATAAGCATTCCAAGGAAATCAACGAGATTTCGGAACTGATGCGGAGCTTTTATATATGGGTCTTCAATCGTTATCTCCTTAGCATCTTTCAAGTACTCTCCAAAGAGGTCTTTATAAGTCACTCCGGTTTGACCGAGACGGTACGAACGGCGCCCCTGCGCAAGTTGTGGAGAGATGCGAGGACGGCGCTGGCGCGCGGCATCCGCAGGATTTTCTGATGATGTTTCATTCTTCTTCGCTTGAGATGTCACATCCTGGCGAGATGGCAAGTCATTATCACTTTTAGGCGGAATAGGCATGTTGCTGACCTTTTCCAGAGTCTCCACGCTAACCCAATCATCGCTTACCGGTTTCTGATAACGGAATACTGCAGGTTCAGCCTTGAATGTCTCGTCGATAAGATAAAGCTGATCCTTTACTCGTTTACGGCTCTCAGTTGCAAAATCAATTATTTCGTATGCCTCTTCATCTGTCATGATTCCATCGGGATAGAGCAGTTTGACCATACCCGAGAAGGTCTTGCGTATAGCGTTATGGTCACGCTCTGATAGCGAACCGTCGAATGTTGCGTAATGTTTCAATAATCCGGTTAAATCTTGGTCACGAAGAGCGTGAAGGATAGCCGCCAAGTAATCTGAAATCAGTCCATACCCCTTCGAAAAACTGTCTTTCTTTAACATCTTGATTTCCCAACCCGGATTATAGAGATGAATGCGGTCAAGAAAGGCTCCTTTTATGAATGAAGTTGGAATAGACTCGAATAGATGTGAGTTACGCAGCATATAGGGCACTGTGTGCTTCGTATTACCTACAAATACCATTGATGCAGATGCCTCATGAGTAGCTTTGCCTCGGTTAAACGACTTGTTGGCAAGATAGTTCTGCATAGTATCTATAAGGACAGCCTCAACATTTCTCCCTTTCTGTTGCTCAAATTCATCCCAAGCTACCACGTCCCAGTAGCCGACAAGTCCAAGTTCCTCTTTTTTGCCACTTATGCGCACAAATAGCCTCGGAGAGGTGACATCACCCCCGCTGACCAACACACCGTAAGGGGAAAGTTCTTGAAACACATGGCTCTTACCGGTACCCTTGGGGCCGAGTTCCATAAAATTGAAGTTATTCTCAATATGCGGCAGAAGACGGGCCAGAGTTATGAATTTCTCTCTGCGGTTCAACCTTGATGGCTCCAGTCCTACAGTGTGAATCAAGAAGTCAATCCATTCATCGGTAGTAAAATCCTGGCGATTATCAATATATTCCTGAAGGTCGATATTTGAGATTTGCACAGGCTTCAATGTCTGAATATCCCATCGCTGCTTAATATCATCTCCCGTAAGATAGCCTATTGTGACAATGCACCATACGCCATTACCGGAAAGGAGCTTGGGATTGGCTACCACATAGTTTGAACCAATCGGAACATTTGTCAGGCCAAGGTTGGCAAATGTAGCGACATACTGGTCATCACGCTCATTGAGTGTGGCTGTAACCTTGTCAATGACACGGAAACGTCCTCGTTCCTTAATACGGCTTTTTATTATCTCGTTGTCAGCTCGTCGGATATAATTGTTTTGGATGACCTCTTTGACTTTTTCAAGTCCTTGCTCGATGGCTTCCGGATCGTCTGTGGCACAATATTGTCCGAGCAGATATTCCAACACATACGTAGGCACAGGCAATCCCCCTTTCACTTGAAAGGCGAGATCCTTGCGCACGACTTTTCCGCAGAAACTGTTCAGAACTTTTTCTTGGAGTTCCATATATGGTTAAAAGTCTTGTTCGATTATAGTATTGTTTTTAACTGCCTCTTTCAGGAGGGGATTCAATCTCTTTTCATCTTTCGTGTCAAATATCCTCAACTGGAGAAGACCGGGAGCAACCGACTGATTCAGTGTGAGGGTCACGACATTTATACGGTTCGATGGATCCGGCTCATTGCTATCCAAAGTAACTGTCACTTCATTTGACACTGCCTTGTCTGCTTGATAGAGGGAGCAAACAATGGAGCGAGCCTGCATCGTCATATCCACCATATCCTCTTGAAGAACATTGAACTTCAATCGGCTCGACACAACATTAAGATTATGTGACAGAAGCGATACTCCTACAAAGTCGGTCTTATCGCTGCGACGCTGACTGCTATGGATTACCGGAACAATAAGCTCCTGCAATGAAGCTCCACCATGCACGAAGTTATACCCTCCGGCGGCCGCAATCCTATTGGTTCCCTTAGACACACCGACGTACACTGGTTCGTCGTCTGATTGGATTGTCGAAACCTTTTCAAGAGGGAACTTGACTATACCCTCTATTCTTTGGGAGTCGGTAGTCAGGTAATATCTTGTCTTCTTCTCAATATCAGCGTCAGGAATCTGGATTTTGTCCTTATCTTCGATTTCAATGTCGTTGTAAAGGAATCCGTGATCGGAGGTCACTATTACGTTTACGACGTTCATTGTGGCATGTAAGCTCTTGACCAGTGAAGAAAGTTGCTCCACAGTCCTGCGGCATGCTTCTATAACTTCTACTGGGTTCTGTCCATGCCCCGTATCATCTATGGTATCGTGGTACAGATAAACCAAGGGGTGCTTGAACACGTCTCGATTGGCAGCCATATTGTTTTTCACATACTCAGAGTATGTGATGCAGATAGCGTTCTGACGGTACGCGGCAAGATGATTGCTCCGCATCTCGATTGTAGAAAGTACCTGACCGTCGACAGCCGTCTCCACACTTTTATCAGTCTTGACAAGAGTGAGAGTGTTATGTGGCATAAGAGAGGGCTTGCAATACTTCGTCTCGGTCGGAAGTATTGCAAAATCGGCTGAAAGTTTGGCCACATGCCTCTCCTTTCCTAAAGAGTCGAGTAATTCCTGCGCCACCTCATAACGGAGGGCGTCCGATATAATCACCACGAGCTTGTTCTTGCCTCCGGTTCCGGCATACTCCCTCTGGTAGAAGTCTTCCTGTCGAGGAATGGAGATGGTGCCGAATTCCTGACCGCACTCAGTCACGCAATCCATCCACTCCAAGTTTATGTCATTCACCAGTCTTGCGTAGTCAAGATCAAGCTGATGTTTCCGTTTCTCCAGAGCAGGGATAATAGGGATAACTTCCGACGACAATTTATGATGAATCTCCAAAGCTTTGCGGTAGAGCTGGTCGAAGATATAGAAGTCGGTAGTGTATCGGTCAACATAGTCTTGGGGAGTGGATAACTTGATGGAACCAAGACGAAGCTTCTTCTCGTAGAATGATGCTACCTTGTCAATGAAACTCAATGCTGAAAGAACGAGGTCATTCTCATTGAATTTCAACATGAGTGCCGCCGCCCGTTGCCTTGTCTCAGCTGGGTCTTCCAAAAGAGACACTTCCAGAATATGATTCAGTATCGGCCATGCAAGTGCTTCAGTCATGGCGTAGTACTGTGCATCAATTCCATAGACATCTATCAGTTCACTCTCGCGAATATTCGAAGCGAGTTCATCAAGAGCTTCTTCAAACCCTCTCGCCCACTGCCTTGAATTGCTTCCCAAGTCAAATATGCGGTTAATCTGCTGCAGCTGCAGGGCAGAGTTGATTTTAAGTGACTTATACGTATCAGCACTACCCGGGGCCAAGAGTTGGGTTATACTATTGTACTTCAAAGACTGAGCCACATCCTCAATTTTCTGAATCGAATTTGGATTGTAGCTCACACCGAAAATACGCTTTAGCGTCTCATCTATAGCCCCCTTTACACCTCGATTCTTCTCGACCCTCTGGAAGAAGGCTATACGCTTAGCCTCCTCACTCTTTCTTCCGAGCAGGATCATCCTTATAATGATGGTCTCCCAATCAAGCAATTTCTTTTCTCCAAGATATGAGCAGATGATTGCTCTGAGGGCAATATCCTCCGAGAAAATCTCAGGAGTGAGATATGCCTCCAAAATAGACAATACTTTGACTGACTGTAGTTCCTCGATATGGCGTTTGATGAAAGCCCGGTGTTTGTCAGGCAGACGGTATTGCTGCATGAAGGCGGCATAATCATCACCGCGATATTCCATGTTTGCTTTCAATACATCCATTAGCGGAAAGTCAAGTTGCTGACTCTCCGTCTGGGGCATAGCGATGTCGCGGAAGACAAGAACAACCTTCCTGTCTTTCCACTCATTTTCCAGCCTGTATTTGGTGTTGAACCAGTCACCATCAAACACCTTGTAGAGATAATCATCCGGCCAGACACAATCGTTCAATGTGTCCGAGATCATCGAGATGCCTTCAAAAATGAAGAGCACCCGAAGCCGACTGTTAGTCTCAAAATACTTATATATCTTATCCTGTATCTTCATGATTGCTATATTACGTTTTTACTTCCAGGCGTCCCAGTCATCCATATAATTAAAGCCATTGCTTCCTCCGATATCATGTCCAAATACTTTCTTAGGCTTTTTAGGATGTTCTATCTTACGCATTCCTTTAGTCTGGCGAATACCACTGAAAATATCTCTGAAAGGCTCACAGATAATCTCATCATTAGGTCTACTGATTGCCAAACCATACGAGGTAGACAGAATTGGGCACAGCCGTAATGACGCAATCGTTGAGAGTTCTTCAATTACTGATGTTTCCCAATACTTTTGTGATATATGTATCACATCCTTAAACCCATGGTAGCCACGTCGGAGACTTGCAAAGCTACTTCCACCTCCAGTATATACTATTGGCCGATTTTTGAGAGCATTTTCCAAACTCTCATCAGGCAAATCTCCTTGTTTCTTGAATTCCTTATATAAGCGTGAACGCAAAGATGAACATATATTATTCAGCTCCGATTTAAAGCTACCTACTGATGATTTTTGAAGATTGGTGATGCTTTTCACATTTGAATCCGTTCTTTCTTCGTCATCTAACAAGGAAGAACTTGACAAGAAGTTAAGGCCCTTGTTTATTGACTTGAAATCGTAAACTCTCAGTTTATTGTTCTTTGGATTCTTTTTGTCTTCTTGAATCGAAAAGAAAGAGATGTCAGTCGTACCACCACCAATATCCACCATCAAAGACATACCTCCAGATATTTTTGAAGTTGACACCAAAGGCATAAGGCAAGCGTAGGCTTCAGGAAATACAAGAATACCATACTCTTCTTTACGACTTTTAGAGTAAGTTATGATAGTGGTTTTTTCTTTTAATTTATCAAGAGGGGTTAGTAAGAAACTATCCTTATCGTTCTCAAAAATATCCTCTACCAGATTATATGCGCTTAGTAATATCGAAACCGCCAACTGTCTCTGGGAATCTAAATGAGCCCCATCCGTTGGAACACCCATCTGAATAGTGAAATCCTGACCAAATTTTTCTTCTAAATCAAATAGAATGTATGCAATATACCAAATAGAATATAGCATTGCATCAAGCTTGGCCAAATCAGATTTCGCGGTTGCGAAAGTAGCTTGCTTAAAATATCGTATTATTCTACTGCCCACGTTTTTATTCACATATCCGTATTCCAGCAAGCCATTGGAATTTATTTGAATGATTGACGGCAGAGTAAATTTTAAGGACATACCAGTATCCGGGAACTTGAAAAAAGAGTATCCAAGTTCTGCTCCATCTTTACGTTCCACACATAGTTTAGTCTGGTGTGTCCCAAAGTCAAGCCCGACAGTTATTTGCGCCATATTATACTATAGTTACAAGATTTAAAGATAATATGTTCTCATTAGTGTCCACTAAAAATTTTGGAGGACACTAATCGGTTAAATAATTAAACA
>OFFC01000570.1_pt1 | contig 26034 bp, 19 predicted proteins | sample 1521271 | NCBI WGS metagenome assembly OFFC01 (sample SAMEA3504123, study PRJEB24116) | mouse gut metagenome | biome: mouse gut; feature: mouse-associated habitat; material: faeces | place: Denmark | collected 2011 | reverse complement strand
TATTAAATCAAAGGTAAATGATAATAATAGAGAAAAATTAGATAAAGAATTAGATGAATTATTCGCTAACTTGGGTGTGGAGTAATGTGTTGAATGAAAAAGGAACCATTTAGACACTCCAATATATATACATACCCTATTGTTAGACTGTTTAAATGGTTCCTTTTTTGTAGAAATATAAAAAGTTGACTATATTCATCTACTATATATAAAAATTTCTATAGTAGATGTAATTAGTCAATTTTTGAAAAAGCAAGTAAATAAGCTGATTATATGGCCTACGGCGTTGCCCATCCAACGGCTTACGCCGTTGTCTGCCTTGAAATAAAAAAATGTGTATATGTTTATGAGTGGTTCGCAGGATTTTATGATAATTTGTTATGGCTCTTAATAATTCGGCTGATTCTCAAACAAAAATTAAGCACAATAAGCACAAATTTCCCCGATTAAACATTTCACAACAACATATATCATTTTTTTATTTCACGGCAAGGTATGTGAGCGGCAGCGAACATACCGTCAGGCAACGCCGTAGGCTATACATAAATAAAGAAGGAGATTATTAATAAATGGGATTTGAATACAAAGAAGAATTAAAAGAACTGTTACCTGATTATATGGATTTATTGGAAGAGCAGGGAAAAATCGAAAGCAGGGGCGGGGGATATTATGTCTGTCCTTTCTGCAATTCGGGAGACAAAAAGAACTTTACGGCTGCTTTTCATATTGATGGGACAAGATATAATTGTTTCGCTTGTACTAAGCATGGAGATATATTTGATCTTGTGGCACATATGGAGAATTTACCGTCTGACTGGAAGAAACATTACAATCGCGCATTGAAGATCATGCGCCCTTATTTGGATGGCAATAAGCCTAAGAAAAGTAGAGAGGAATATATTCCTGAGTTTACTGTACCTGTAGATTATACGGAATACTTACATAAATGTCATAACAATGTGACACAAACAGATTATTTCACTAATCGTGGATTGAGTCGGAAAACGATTGATAGATTCCGTTTGGGATATGATGCTGAAAAGAATCTGGTCACAATTCCATATAATCCAGACTGCAAGGGGTATGTACATAGAATTTTATGGAAAAGTGATAATAAATACTGCAAATTCGGTAATGAGATATTTAATATAGATGCCCTTTATTATGATCCAAGTGATATGGCGCTGTTATTTGGAAAAAGAGATTATGTATTTGTCTGTGAAGGTCAAATTGATGCTATGTCATTTGCTGAAATCGGATTAGATGCTGTTGGGATTGGTGGCGTGAATGAAGTATCTAAACTGGTAAAACAATTAAAAGAAAAACCATCTGACAATGATAAAGTTTTGGTTATGGCACTTGATAATGATAAAGCAGGAAGACGTGCAACGGGTAAATTTGTTGAGGAACTTGCGGAGACTGAATTGGAACAGGACTATATTGTAGTCAGTGATTTATATGGAAAGTATAAAGATGCGAACGATTTTTTGATTGCTGATAGAGAAGGATTTATTGAAAGAATGAAGTTGTTAATAAATGAAGGGAAATATTAATGGAACAAAATTTTATTCGGTATGGAGATAACATTGTCACTATAACAGGAAATACTCGTTGTACAAATGGTGATTGTCCATATATCAAATATGTAGGAGATTGCCCAGGTAATATTGAAAATTGTGAATATAGACAACAAAGAAATGATGCGTTTTTGGGTTATACGTTTGATGGTATTTGATGGTGATAAGAAAGTTATAGTCTGCTGACAGTCTGGCAATCAAAGATTGCTCAAAAGTATAGATTTTTTGATGAAGGAGAATTAAATATATGGCAAATAAAAAACAAGAGTTCTGTTTTATATGTGGAAAATCGAAATCAGAAGTAGATAGATTATTAAAAGGTCAATTTGGTGGATGTATTTGTAACGAATGTGTGCGAGAAGCCTATAAAGTATTAGATGAGGAGGAAGAGGAAGGAATCTCTGAAAATGTGCAGTTGGCTACACCATCACAGATTAAAGCGCATCTGGATCAGTATGTAATTGGTCAGGATGAAGCAAAGAAAACACTATCAGTTGCAGTCTATAATCATTATAAAAGGCTGAGACAGAATAAAAAGTCAGATGTAGAGATTCAGAAATCCAATATCCTGATGATTGGTTCTACTGGAAGTGGTAAGACATATTTAGCACAAAGTCTGGCTAAATTTCTTGGAGTTCCATTTGCTATTGCTGATGCTACCACACTCACGGAGGCTGGCTATGTTGGTGAGGACGTTGAAAATATCCTTCTGACATTATTACAGAATGCGGATTTTGATAATAAGTTAGCTGAAAAGGGAATTGTCTATATTGATGAAATAGATAAGTTATCACGGAAAAGTGAAAATATGTCTACTACTCGTGATGTAGGCGGCGAAGGAGTCCAACAGTCATTGCTGAAGATTATAGAAGGTACTATATCAAGAGTTCCTTTATCTGGCGGCAGAAAGCATCCGCAAGCTGAATGTGTAGATATTGATACAAGTAATATTTTGTTCATTTGTGGAGGGGCTTTTGATGGATTAGAGAAGATAATACATAAGGGTTCAGATAGTAATCCTATTGGATTTGGTGCTGATATTGAAAAATCAAGTGAAAAAGTTTTTAATTTGAATGATGTACAACAACATGATCTGGTCAAATACGGTCTAATGCCTGAATTAATTGGCAGACTGCCTATAATAACAACACTGAATCCATTATCTGAAGATGATCTTGTTAGAATACTTACAGAGCCGAAAAATGCGCTTACAAAACAGTATCAGGAATTGCTTGATATGGATGGTGTGAAGTTGGAATTTGAAGAAGATGCTTTGAAACGGATCGCTGAATTAGCAATTAAGAAGGAAATCGGCGCACGAGGATTGAGAAGTATCATTGAAAAGGCAATGCAGAATGTGATGTATTCCATTCCTGATAGGTCAGATGCGAAAAAGGTTGTAGTAACTCCTGGTGTGATTGATGGTACGGAAGATGCGGTTGTGTATGGTAGTAAGAATAAGAAGATTGCGTGAGGATGATCTTATAGACTCCGAATTATTCGGAATCTTAGTTTTGATTGGCAAATCCGAAAGTTTCGGTTCTGCCAAAAGTCAACAGCATTATTTATATGGTGATTCCGAAACTTTCGGAAACAGCAAGAAAAAATGGAGAAAAAATTATATGAACAATAAATTTACAGTAATCAATTCAACAGATGAAGACAAACTTAAAGAAATGAATCGTATCAATAGGATTGCAAAGTTAAATGAGATATGGGGAAGACAGTATTATACAGCATTAGAAAAATCATGCACAGAGAGAAAGGGAAAGATAAAAGATTTACCACAAGATGAACTTGCAAAGATTGGATTTGCGGGTATCAAATATATCTGTTCCATGCGTGATGTTACAAGAGAAAATAGAAGGTTAGGTATTGACCAGGGACGAACACTTACAGAGGAACAGGTTAGATTCACAGTGATAGATGGTATATTTACGATTTTAGGTTGCCTGACATTGAGAAATTTCGTAACCACATTTCCAATAGAAAAATATTACGATGGTACTAAATGGGAAGAAAAAGATTATTTCTATACAATGGAAGTGCTGTCTAAAATGGACTGGGACAAGCCTATAGGCAGAGATGAACTATCAGAGTTGTTATGGGATTATATGAATGCCGATCTGAGACATGCTTATGTAGAGTTTACAACGGCTATGAGTGCGATTTATAGGGCACGGACTGGTAAAGGGATAGCTGAAACATGGCTTGATGATATGGGGATTCCTACATATTCAGTAGATAGAGAAACAGGGATCATGAAGAATAACCAGACGGGCGATATTATGAAACCGAAAAAGGTAAGCCATATACAGATTGTGAAGTGATTTTTATCAATGAAATGCAGCTTTCAACAGTTAGATAATCATGCTGCATGTTTGGTTTTGATTATAATGTGTGTAAAGGATTTTGAGAGCAATTTACGATTATAAAAGTATGAGCATAAATCGCCGCCACCCGTAAAACGGGTGGTTCGGATGCGGGCTATAAGCCCGCTCTACCTGCCGCGCCTCAAGACGCTGGCTTTCTCTTTTGACCGTGGGAAGTCTATTTTCATATCCTTCCCACGGCTCCGTTCAAGCCACTTTGCATTTGACTCGTTGCCGCCTCTGAAGAGGCTTTTGTACTACTCCGACTTTAACCCTTAAAAGGGTCTTCATACTCCTTCACACTTAATTTATCCTGCATGATATCGTATTTCTCCTGCTCTTCGATATATTTCTTTATTGTCGCCTCATTTAGCCCTACCGTTGTTACATAATATCCTTCTGACCAGAAATCTCTGTTCCCAAACTTATACTTTAAGTTTGCATGCTTGTCAAATATCATCAGCGCGCTTTTTCCTTTCAGATATCCCATGAACGATGACACACTGTATTTCGGCGGTATGCTTACCAGCATATGCACATGATCCGGCATCAAATGCCCCTCTATTATCTCTACTCCTTTGTATGCACATAACTGTTTCAATATATCACGTATACTTTCTTTGTATTGATTATAGATTATTTTTCGTCTATACTTTGGGGTGAAGACAATGTGGTATTTACACATCCACTTTGTATGGGCTAATGAGTTACTTTTGTTGGCCATTCTGAAATCACCTTTCCTTTCTCTAATAGTGGCTTGGACACCTCTATTATAACGGAAAGGTGATTTTTGCTATAAGCTTTTTGTCTTCCACCCGCATAGCAGGTGGATTTTTGTTTCGCATGATTCCGTTTTTCGGAACACGAAAAACTACATCATACTCAACAGGCTAAAGCCCATAATAAAAATAGCCCTTTAAAAATAAAAGGGCTAAAAATTATTTTAAATCCATTTGTGCTAATTGATGTAATTGATCGCGTTTTCCGTAGATGACAGCAGTTACTTGAACTGTCAAATTATTTTCATCTATCCAGAAATATACAAGAAAGTTTTTTACTGGAAGACGATGTATTCCTTTTGTATGCCATGGTTCATCATCAATTAGTGCTACACGCTGAGGAAAATGTGCAAGTGATGTAAAGGAATCTTCCAATATATCTAAGAAATGAAGAGCTGTATCAGGGGATTTTAATTCATTGGCGATATAAAATATTATTTCCTGTAATTGTTCTTCAGCTTGTGAGGTGATTTTAACGGTATAAACTTTATTCATTATTGTAACTCCCGTCTTAAATCTGCAATTACATTAGTAGCAGGACTCGATTGATTAAGCTTTGCCTGCATTAATCCTGCTTCCATGATAGAGTTAAATTCTTCTGTGGTCATAGAATCTAGTGTAGCAGGCTTTTTGGGCAATGATAAGGAAAAAGGGATGCTCTTAGTCATGATGATCTGTTTATATAATGCATTGATAACAACAGAAGCCGGTAAGCCGAGCTGTGACATAATAGATTCTGCCTGCTCCTTTACTTCCGGTTCAACACGGGCAAGTATGTTTGCACTTTTTGTAGCCATAGTAATATCACCTTTCTTTCTTTTAGATTATTATATACTATTGTATATCAATTAGCAATACAAAAGTTGGAAGATATATTACGTAGGTGGGGGAAATAGGTATATCCTGAATTTGCTGCTGTTTGAATATGCTGCATATATAAGCTGTGTAAAGGATTTGTCAGTGATTTGGGAGTTTAGGGGTGTGGTTGGGAAAATGATAGAGGATGGATTTAAGGAGAATTTTGTTGAATATTTGTATGATGATAATTGAATGTTGATGGGTGAAATGATAAAATACATATATTATATCTGGTTTGAGAGGTAAAACAATATATGTCTATAGATACATTTCAAATGATATTAAACCAAATGTCAACAGCAATAGATTTATATCCTTCAAATAGTTTGTGGATAAAGGCAATACCAGCAGTTATATCAGTTTTTAATGAATTGATTATGTTTTGTGATGCCAGAGAGGTCGAAGAGAGATTATCTGATTTAGAAGCAAAGGTTGAAGAATTAGAAATCAGTAATGATCAATTTATAGATTCTGTAAATAGCTTGAGTTATCATGACAAATATGCATTCCGAAATTTTTTGAAATCGTATTGTTTAGAAACATTGCCTGAAGTTACGGATGCTATGATATATGCATTGATAGATTTTGCAACTGATCAGAAATCAGGTATACAAGAAGAGGTTTGTGAAATATTAAAGCAATTTAATTCTATTGATATTAAGTGTATGAAGAGAATAAAATCAATAGTTAATAATGAAGAAATCACGAAGAAAAGAAGGAATGAAGCAGCGAAAATTGTAGAAGGGCAAAAAAGTAAAAGATGGAAGGACAACGTACTATATATTCCTGGAAAAACTGTTATTTGGGATGATTTTGTAGAATACAAAGGGGAGGAAACCGATGAAACAGAAAATGCAACGGAGTGGATACCTAATGTATGTGATCTGATGTTTGGAAGTTTTGTAAACGATGAGAAAGAAGAAGCTGTGTTGTCTCAATCATCACGCTCTCTTATTAAATTACAGAATTTGGGTGTATTAATAATATTCAATCAAATGTTATTGGGTGATTCTCCTATGTTCAATATTCAAAAATTTACTTTGACGAATTATGGACTAAAAATATTAGAGTATTTAAAATGATGATAGATAACAGGCTTTGGTAAGATATATAAGAATTTTCATTCCAATATAGTGATTGTTAATAGAAAAGAGGATATAAAGCTATGAAAACTTCAAATGGATTTAATAAAAAGCAAAAAGAGGAAATAAGAGAAGTAGTCAAAAGTGAGATAAGGGAAGCATTAAGAAAAAATGCAAAGCCTGATATAAAGGTAAAAGATGAAGTTATAGAGGCAATATATTCAGTATGGAATGACAAAAATGATAATTTAATAAAGAATCTCATAGAAATTGAAGATAAGATCAGTAAAGAAGAAACTAATAAAAGTTTGTTTGCTTATAGTATGAAATGGTTATTGTATGGGGTTTGCGTTTTGGCATGTATTTTTTGGATTATATTTGTTGGAGCAACGGTATATTTATGTTTTACGAATAGTGACTTTCAAACGAATATATTTCCTGTAATTGCGTTATTTCTAATATATTTTTTATTAGCAGTTATTCTTGTCATATTTTTTAAGTCAATAAAATACATGAATAAAAGTGATTCTTATAATTCTTTCATGTTTATTATAACAATGATAGCTTTTGTGATAACGATTTTTACAACTTTAAAATAGAGTGCAATAACCAGCCAGCAAAAACAAGATGGCTGGTACTTTTTACTCTTGACACACGAACATACATTCGATATAATTATAAATACAAAACAGAACAAATGTTCGTCGCATATAATGTTAGCACAAAAACACTCATATTAACAGTACAAAAGATATTTTGAAATCTGGGTGTCCAAGATATTGACATCCGAAATAATAAATTCATTAATTCAGCAACTATAAACAATCGCATAGGAATCCCCATTATATTGATTATAACTAAATAGAGAATGTAGAAGAAGTAGTTGGATACAGATGTATAAACTTGGAGCAATCCCAAATGTGGGAATGTTATAAGTTTTTTGCTTTTGTGTATGGAATTTTCAAGGCGGAAGTTTCAGCTATGAGATTTGATATCTCCAATTTTGGCGAGATGTTTTGATTCAACACTTTAGTAAAAAATGAGATTTTTCCGTTTTTTATGATTTTTTGCGGATATTTTTAATTTTTTCATGATTTTTATGTGATTTTATGAGTTTTTCACTAGTTTGAGAAAAAGTTGTGAGTGAATGGAGAAATAGAGTGTAGAAACAAAAATTAAATTAGTGATTTGGAGGATGGATTTATGGGAGTAGATTTATTAAAACATAATCAGGAAGCTTATGAAAAAATCACACAAGCAATTGCAGATGGTAAAAAGAAAATCGCAATTTCTCATGCGACTGGTACGGGCAAATCTTATTTGATTGCTAAATTGTTTGAGGACTATAACAATGATAAGAAACTTGTTTTGGTTCCGTCTACATATATCTGTGATCAGATACAGAAGCTTTTTGAAAAGTATAGTATTCAGAATGTGGATGTGATCCTTTACCAGAAATTAATCAAAATGGATGATAAGGATATTGCTGCTATGGATTATGATGTGGTTGCCTTGGACGAATATCATCATGATGCTGCTACTAAAGTTTGGGGTAGCAAAGTAAAGACACTGATTGAAACACATTCAGAAACAATATTTTTTGGTACAAGTGCAACTCCGATCAAAACAGATGGTGTAAATGCCATTGATGAATTGTTTGAGGGTAATTGTGCAAGCGATTTACCTTTGTCAGAGGGCATTGCAAAGAAAATAGTGCCGCTTCCTAAATACGTGGGTGCATTATATACACTGGATGATGAACTGGAGAGACTAAGGAAAAAGGTTGAAAATGCTACAAACACAAAGGAAGAAAAGAAAGAATATTATAAGAAAATTAATACTATGCGTTCACAGATAGAAAAATCTTATGGTATGCCAATCATATTGAATAAGCATATAAAGAATCGGGAAGGGAAATATATTGTGTTTTGCAAGAATAAAACTCATCTTGCTGAAATAAAGGATACTGTGATTGGATGGTTTAGAACGGCTGGCTTTAAAGATATTCATACATATGAGGTTTATTCAGATTATGAAAATAAAGATGCTGATTATAATGCATTTTGTAATGATACAAGTCATAGCTCGAAGCTTCTGTTTAGCATTGATGTCTTAAATGAAGGATTGCATCTTGAAAATATTTCAGGTGTGTTATTGTTGCGTCCTACTAGAAGTAGCATTGTTTGGCATCAACAGATAGGAAGGGCTATTGAGGCGAATAATACAAATATTCCTGTGATTATTGATGCTGTTAATAATTTTAGATCTGCTGGACAAGGTATGAAACTATTCAAAGAGATTAGAGGTGCAGTTGAGAAGGAAAAGAAAAGTAATCCTAATTTTAATGATAGTGAATTTGAGGATATTGATACTTTCTTTGTGATAGAACAGGTTGTTGAGATACAGGAAATGTTTAAGGAAATTGAGGGGAGGTTGGAAGGAAGAGAGTGGACGGAAAATGAGATTGAAATTTTGAAGAAGTGGTATCCGATTGAAGGGGGAAATGTAGAAAAGAGATTAAATGGCAGGACTAGATGTACTATACATACAATAGCGTGTAAGTTGGGTATAAAAGCACCTGATAATTTTTGGACAGAAGAAGAAATTAATATATTGAAAAGATACTATCCGGTTGAAGGAATAAGGGTCAAAAGCAGATTGAAGTGGAGAACGAAAGAAGCGATAAGGGGTCAAGTTATTAGATTAGATTTGGCAGCACCAGATGATAGTTGGACAAAAGCAGAAATCGAACTATTAAAAAAATATTATCCTGATTATGGAAGAAATACAATTTTGTTTATCCCAAATAAAACAGTTGGTGCAATAAAAAGAAGAGCTAATTTGTTGAGGATAAGTTATAAGAAAAGTATATTTACAAATGAGGAAGATGAAATATTAAAACACTATTATCCATTAGAGGGATGTTGTGTGTATAAAAGATTAGATGGAAAAACAAAAAAGCAATGTATAAGTCGTGCAAAAATGCTTGGTATATCATGTGCGAACGATAAAAAATGGACAGATGAAGAGAATGAAATATTATATAAATATTATCCAGAAGAAGGAGAAAGAGTACAAACAAGGTTAAATAAAAGGTCAAAACAAGCAATTTTTGCACAAGTTAGCAAGTTGGGTATAAAACCTAATAAATATTGGAAAGAAGAAGAGATTGAGGTATTGAAAAAATACTATCCGATTGAAGGAACAAAAGTTGTAAACAGACTAAACAATAAGACAAAAACATCAATAATATCAAAGGCAAATAATCTTGGGCTAAAAAGAAAGCGAACAAGCAAATATAGGTATGTACATAAGATAAAAAATAAATATATTGTTGAGTTGGTTGTTAATGGTAATAAGGTACGATGTGGAACATTTGACAATGAAGACGAAGCTGGAAAAGTAGCAATGGAAAAAGCAAAAGAATATGGTAAAGCGATTTAAAAGCTGATGCATATATAGAATAAGTCATTTCGGAGCAGACAAGCATCAAGCCTCTCCGATCTGGCTTATCTCTCCTATAGTATGATATGAAATTGTGTGGGGAATTTGATTTCAAATAGAGAAGTAATAAGTGAGAGTTAGTAATGAGCATTTGTTATTTGTGATGAAAAATTTTATTGTGGAGGTAAGTATGTTTTGGGTAATAAAATTGATTATATGAAGAAATTAAAGCCGATTTACATTGATTCTATAGAAGCAAATCATATTTATATAAATGGTGTTGCTGAAAACACTGACAGGAAAATAGAGTATAAAATCGGGAATGGATGGTTTAAGTTCCAGAAAGTCAAGACAAGAAAAGCAGTTTTAAATGATAGCTTGTTTTTAAGATATATGCGCAACAAAATCATTAGATATAGTGGTGATTTTTGTAGGGATTTTATTGTAGTCAAATTTAATTATAGTGCAGAATATAGGACTGATAGTGTAGAAGAGAAAGTAACTAAGCATGATTTGCGAAAGATGTTTTATAAAAATGGTGTGACATATACTTTTGAAAAGAAAAATAGAAAAGGTGAGATTGTTGAAAGAATACCGGTTCACTTTAAAATGCTTATGCGCTCCACTGGCAAGGCTAAAGATGGAGAATGTGTATTTATTCGAGATAGTTTGCACCGCAAGGCAATTAATTTTCTTACAATGGGATTATACGACCTAATGGACAAGCAATCTAAGGATGATCCAGAGAAGGTCTTTAAACTGGTAGAATTATCAGCATATCAGACTTTAACTACTGCAACAGCAAAGGGATATATTCAGATTCCGTTAGAAAATATTCTTGTTGTAAAAGATGAAGCAGTCTATTCTGATGGGATGAACGCTGCTATTGTAAATGTAGAAGATAAAGTATATTTTAAGCCTGAATATGAATTGGATTTTGATTCTCCAAGATTAGAGAGAATTATCAATAAAAAGGGATATACGTTTGATGAGGATAAAGCAAAAGATCATGGTTTAACTCTGATTACGGAGAAGTCAAAAGATGCTTTAAAAGGAAAGGGATTTCGTATTAATGGCAAATATCCGGGGGAACATAAGCAGATAGAGTACACAAAAAAAGAATGTGTCGTGAATAGAGTGTCGGATGCAAAAATAAAGAACATACTATTTGATGGAATGGGGTTGATAGATGAAAATGTATTCCCGAAGGATAAGGACGGATTCATATATTGCCGTTCCCATTTCTTTAAAAGTTGTCTGTTCCGTGGAAACATACAGGAGTTTTTTAAAGATTACTGCGAGGAAAATAACTTGGATTATGATACTCATATCACGGATACTGATATGTTTGGCAGAAAATTAAGGTTGAAGGATATAAAGGTAATCGTTACAGATAAATCGCTAAAATGGCTGGATAAATTTGATGATATGATGGGCGGAACGAAGAAGAAAGCGTATAAATATTATTACAATTATATGAAGAGATTTGATGATTTCTTTTCTATTGTTAAAACTGCACATCCTAGTCATTGGGGCGATTTACAGTTGATGGCATATCAGATGGATAATTCAGTTCCAACAACAGATAAGGAAGTGTTGGGGCGTATTACAGAATGTGGAGTGAATTTCTGCAATGACTTGAAAAATAGTGATACGGCATATTTAGAGTACCTGAATAAGACGAGTAATGATTTTAACATTAATGAATTACTGATAGAATTGGTGAAGTGGAATCCGGATTTTGCAAAAACTGAATTTTTCCGTACTAAGAAGAGCAAGGATATCAGCGATTTTGTGAATGATTGTAAAGAGGGACGTTTACCACAGGTGGGAGATAACCTGACGATCATGGACAATCCCATCGCGTTGTTATTGAAAGCAATTGGAGACAAAAAAACATTAAATGAAGATTGCTTTGATGTAGTAAATGATGGCGTACAATGCTATGCACCAAGATTTATGCAAGGTGAGAGACTTGCTGCTTTTAGGAGTCCGCACAATTCACCAAACAATATAATCCATCTTTATAATGTATATCCTGATAAGCTGGTGAAATATTTCCCAAATATTGGACAGAACGTGATTGTATTTAATGCCATTAAAACAGATACACAAGCCAGATTATCAGGGCATGATTGCGATTCCGATTTTGTATATGTTACAAATCAGCAAGATTTGGCTGATCTTGCAAGAAAAGCATATACAGAATATCCTACAATTATTAATGCTGTAGATGAAAATGGTGCGAATAATTATCATTTTACATTAGAGGATTATGCAGAAATGGACAATCAGATTGCGGATGCTCAGGAATCAATAGGAACTTCCACTGATACCGCCCAACTTGCATTAAGCTATTATTATGATGGTGGTATGGAAAGTAAGGAATTAGAAGACTGTTTTATTATTTTGTCAGTAATAGGACAGATCAGCATTGACCTGGCTAAGAAATGTTTTGATATAGACGTTGTAAAAGAAATCAGTCGTATTAGAAAACTGTCCTGTATGAGAAGAAACGTAATTCCTCAATTTTTTGCAAACAATAAAAAGAGCAGGAATAATAAAGAGTTTGAGGGTAAAGAAATTGTTTCCATGAATTGCCCTATGGATATCATGGCAGATATAATTGAGGATAATGTGATCGGATATGCGGATCGTGAATTACATCTCCCGTTGCGTAATTTTTGGAATCATGCTGTTATTGCAAAAGGGAATAGATATAAGAAGGATAAATTTGTGGAAGAGGTAAGAAGTTACAATAAATCTGATAAGTGGCTTGAAAAACATGAAGCAGAAATGAGTAAAGAAACTTTTTTCTCATTGAAAAACCGTAACATGACACAATTTCTTGCGAAAGTCAGTAAAGAACTAGATCAAGAAACTATCATGCAGCTTGTGATTTATGCTACAGATGATAATAATTCAGATATTCGTGCAACAATCCTGAATTTTCTCTTTAAGTTGCATAGAGATGAATTCATGAATTGTTTTATAAAAAATGGTCAAAATCAGGGTGAAACTCTTGCACAAAATGCGTAGAAAGCCCGTAAATACGGCGTTTTGAAATTCCCTATAAGGGGAAGGAGAAGTATATATACATGAAAGGAACGTAAGCCGTGTAGTGTATATAATTTTCTCTCCCCGAAAATAAATATCGTACTATCGGCATTGGCGGTATTTGGTATTTGTGGAAAAATCCGGATCATAGAAAGCTGTCAGTGCCAAACGCCAATAACTGTAATTACAGTTCAAATATATTTCTCCAATTATTCAGTTTTTAGCGGGTATAAGCCTCAAAACTTATATCGGCATTCGTCCAAAATTTCCACAATCTGGACTGTCACACTGACGCCACTAATGCGTGACCACAATAACAACAAATGTATCATACGCTTTTTGAGATACGAGGCTGTATGGTACAAAAATCTGGTAAAGGACTACCACACTTTACCATAAATACAAGCCGCATGGTGGTTTCTATCACAGTTATTATGCGGTGATGTATGAAAAGGTAATAATTCTGTTTTACAAGGCAGATTTTATTTTATAGTTTTTTGTGTCAATTTAACAAAGCAATTTTTAAATAAATTAAGAAAGGAAACAAGAAGATGGAATTAAAGAAAAGAGTAAAATCCTTTTTGGATGATACGGGAGCAACTGTCATAGCATTTTGTAAGCGAATTAATATTAGTAATACATATTATTACAGATGGATAAACGGAGAAATAGAATTCTCAGAAGATATCTGTGATAGAATCGAAACATTTCTAAATGAAGTTTATGCAAAGTAATCAAATCAATAGTAACCGTCAACAATCACATACACATTAAAAATTCAATTTAATCTAATATTATCCAAAGCAGCACAATAATCTAAGCTGCAAAAAATCAAATTAATTTAGAATAGATACAACTGAATAACGAAAAAACTGAATAGAGAAATAAGAATATGGAGGAAGTAATCACGGAGAAGAAACAGACAAACAGTAATATTAGCCTAGACAATATCTACAATGCAGTAAGGTATTTAAAACCGGAACAACAGGGAATTATCCTCGAAAATTATAAGTTGACGGAATTATACGGTATCTTTGAAAATCAGGAAACATATGAAAAGTATATCAGTGATTTATTTACGGTGGCGAAGGAATATTCAGACAGGGCGATTGCACTCATATCACTTCATACAGAAGCATTCTTGCAAAGCATGAAGAAACAGGAAGAATTTGATCCGGCAATTATAATATGCCAGATGTTCGATTGTATGTCAGAAGAGGATCAGAAGCGATTTTGTGAGAATATGCTTCAGAAGAAAGGGTTTTTTGAAGATGCTTATAAGATGATGATGGGTAGTTTTGAAAGTGCGGTACAAGTGAAGAAAGAAGATGCAAATAAATAAAGAAATAGATGAAAAGAATAGAACGTATGGTTGCGGTAAGGCAGGTGATAGTGGTATAATGATAAGGAAAAAAATGGAGAGAGGAGGATTTGGGTATGGATGAAGTTAAAAAGGGTTTGGATCAAGGGGAGAAAGCTGCATGTATGATAGTAGTCGGATTTATTGGTATGATTTTGTCCGCTTTATTAATAGGTTTACTTGGAATAGGAAGTATTATCTTGTTTATAATTTCAATTCTTTCTATTATAATTGGATTTATAATGATAATGATGGAAAAGAGTAATGATAATGCTGCTCATATTGCAAATATCAATACATTCCAAGAAGAATATGATAAATATGTTGAGCAGCTGGGAATAGTGAAAAGTGATACGCAGGTAACATTGTTTGAATTAGGAAAGTATGATTTTGAAGTTAAAATATCACATTACTTATGGATTGCTAACAATTGTATTAAGCTTTTTCCAATGGCAGAATATTATAGAAGTAATAGAACAAGTTCGATGAGTAAGCCTGATATATCAGAATTGAAATTAAAATCTATTCCTATTGAATCCATTTTATATTTTGAAGAAGTAGGAGAGTTGCGCAAATATACTACTGTATCTGGTGGAGGAACTTCATTAAAGGGAGCCTTGTTAGGATATGCCATTGCTGAAGATGTTGGGGCAATAATTGGCAGTAGAGAACCGATAACGACAAATGTTGTTTCAGAAGATGACCGCAGGATTGAATTGATTTACAAAAATAAGGAAGGGCAAATTGAAAATTTAGAATTTAAGCATGATGCTTATAGCGTATTTAAAAAGCTGATTCCTCTAAAGGAACTTAGAAAAATTGTCAGTCTAAATACAGTTGAAGGAACAAAGGATAATGTAATTGCAGATAAACAAAAATCTCAAACTGTAAAAGAAAAATTAATACAGTTAAGTGAATTAAAAGACGAGGGACTGATCACGGAAGAAGAATTTTCAGAACAAAAAAAGAAGATTTTAAAGTCATTATAAAAATAAAAAGCTAAAGGCATTCCGTAGTGGGATGCTTTTTTGATGCAAAAATACTTACAAGGAAGGAAATTACAGAATGAGTAACAATGAATCAAATTTTAATATCACATTACAAGCAATACTTGACAAGATTAAGTCCATTGCAAATATTAAGGCGGATATCAAAACAATCGAACCGAAGCTCCCAAAGGTGAAGATTCATGGTACGTTGAATAAAACAGCGACACAAAAAGAACTGAATGCCAAAATCAAAACAATCGAACCGAAAGTCAAGATTGATGCTGATACTACACAGGCAGAAAAGAAGATCAAAAAGATAGGGCAACAGAAGAATAAGACAACCATTACTCCTACAATGGATAGCACACAGGTAGTATCCGGTTTAAAGCAAGCCCAGAAAGAAACAAGGACGCTATGGAGTAGATTTGCAAATGGAATAATGGGCGTCAATCTTATAAGATTGGGTGTACAAGAGGTAACACAAGCGATACGACAAGCGATTGCAGAAATAAAAGAGTTAGATGCAATCAAGGCAAATATTCAGATGGTTACTGGCGCATCTGATTCTAGTGTAAATGCAATGATGAGTTCTTATAATGCTATGGCGAAAGAGCTAAGTTCCACAACAAAGGAAATCGGTGAAACTGCAAATGAATTTCTTCGCATGGGTGAAAGCGTTGCATCTACAAACGAGTTGATAAAAAGTTCACAAGTATTATCAAAAGTTGGTATGATTGAAAGTGCTGAATCCGCAAGTTACCTTATTTCCAGTTTAAAGGGGTATCAAATAGCTGCTGAAAATTCTATGGATGTAGTGAGTAAGCTGACAAGTGTTGACCTTGAGGCAGCAGTCAGTGCGGGAGGATTAGCGGAGGCATTGTCTAAATGTTCTAATATAGCTAACAATTCAGGTGTTACCATGGACAGGCTGATAGGTTATACTGCTACAGTTGGAGAGACCACCCAGAAAAGTATGTCTGAAGTAGGTAACTCTTTCCAGTCATTGTTGAGCCGTATGAATAATATCAAAATTGGTCGGTTTATTGATGACGAAACGGGAGAATCATTATCTGATACAGAAGCGGTTTTAAGTAAATTAGGAATTCAGCTTCGGGACACAGAGGACAGTTATCGAAGTTTTGATGATGTGCTTGGTGATATCGGGAGCCGTTGGGAGAATTTTACTAAGGTAGAACAAAATGCAATTTCGGTAGCAATTGCAGGAACAAGACAGCGAGAGAATTTTGAAGCTCTCATGAATAACTGGGGAAATGCACTCAAATATTCAGAAACGGCGGCGGACAGTGCTGGAAGTGCTTTAGAGCGGTATGGAGTGTACCAGGATTCCATTCAAGCAAAAACGAATGAACTGGCAGCGGCCATTGAATCGTTATCAACGAATACAATTTCAGAAGAGTTATATAGTGGTATTATAGAAGCAGCTACAGGTGTGGTAGAGTTCGTTGACAAGACGAATATTCTAAAAGGAACGCTGGCAGGGATTGTTGCTATGGGTATATCAAAAGCATTTGTATCCATGGCAACAGGTATAATTACGGCATCTAAAAGTACGGCACAGCTTACAGCAGCTATGGCTTTGTTTGACAAGGGAAGAAGTGAACAAAATTTATTAGCTATTGGAGCAGCATGTAAGGGATTATCAGATAAGCAATTAAAATTGGTGTTATCTACAAAAGGATTAACTGATATACAAAGGAAAACAATCTTAACTGGTAAGGGTGTAAAAGATATAGAACTGCAACAAACTCTTGCTACTCTTGGGCTCGCTGAGGCAGAAAATATAGCAACAGTATCTGCATTTTCCTTTAAGGGTGCGTTGAATTCTTTAAAGGTGGCTATAGCTTCAAATCCAGTGGGAGCCATTATAACAGGAATTACAACAACAGTGACCGTAGCGACAATGGCGTTTTCACATTTCAAACAGGCAGAGGAAGAGTTAATCCAATTCACTCAAGAAGCTGCCAATGCCTATAAAGAATCAGCATCATCCATAGAAGACTATGCCTCAAGGTATGAGGAACTTCACAAGGCCATGATTGCGGCAAAAGGAAATGAAGAAGAAACCTACAATATTAAGAAACAGCTTCTTGATCTACAGACAGAACTCAATGACAAATTCGGTGATGAATATGGTAAAATAAATCTCGTAACTGACGCATACAGAGATCAGGCAGAAGCGATCAAAGCTTTAAACAAAGAAACTGCCCAAACATTCCTGAATGAAAATAAAGCGGGAATCGACAAGGCTTCTAAAGAAATGACAAAAGACCGCCACTATAATCTAAGCTATACAGGTATGTCTGCTTATACAGATGAAGGCGCAGCATTAAAAGAAATCGCTGAAAAATATGAAGAGAATGGAATTTCAGTATTGGAAGATATTGACGGAACATTTTCTATTCACTTAAACGCAGATGCACAGTCAGCCTATAATACGATCAATGCTTTTGAAAATGACCTGAGAGATAAAGCTAAAGAACTTGGTGATAAGCATATATTTGATGATGTACTCGAAATCTCATCTTCTGAATTAAATCGCGCCAAGGAAACCATTGAAAAATATGGTGATACATATAAACAGGCTTTAACTGCGGAGATTGTTTCGGATGATGATAAGTCAAAAATATATGGCGAAGCATTGAAGGCTGTAGAAGCGTATAACGAGGCAGTGTTAAATTCTGAAAATCCTTATGATGACCAGAATGTTAAGCAGGCAAAAGAGAATCTGGACACAATTAGAGATTCCATCCAAGGCAATGAAGAAGAGCTGGACAAATACTCAATTCTATTTAGTGATGTGTTTGATCAGGCAGATACCAGACTGATCGATTTTAATGAGGCAATCAAAAATGACAGTGGATTACAGGAATTAGCTAAGGATTTAGAAGGACTTAGTGACCTGGATTTACAGGCACTAAACGAAAATGTGGGAGAAAATGAATCGTTTGATAAGTTAAAGGAAGCAGCTGGTAGATACAAACTTGATGTAGAAGAATTGATAAATACACTGATTCGTTTGGGATATGTACAGGGCGAGATACAAAATACTGTTCCGGATACAGCAGAACAATCCATAGCCCCCACAATCTCCTCTTCCGTCCAACAACTAGCCACTCAGTTAGAACCTCAATTCGCAAAACTTGGCGAAGCATATAAAGCAATTTTTCAAATTGACGAAAAGACGGGGAAGGAGAGCTTTTCGCTTGATAATGTAGATAATTCCATGCTGGAAGGATTGAGAAAGTCATTTGCGGAAATTGAAGAAGAAATTGGCGTGACATTTGATGCTTCAGTACTCAATCCATTCTTTGATACCCTGACAAATGGCAGTTCAACAACGGAACAGGTACAACAGGCATTCAATGATCTTGCAACAGCCTATTTCTATAGTACGGAAACATTAGGACAGTTAAATGAAGAGACTGCTGAATCTATTGCAAAACAGCTTGAAGAGATGGGCGTAGTCAACGCTGAAGAAATAGTAATGAATGCTTTGGCAGAAGCAAAAGCAGCCGCATTTTTAGCTTCCTATGATCTCGCTAATGCTACGAATGAGAGTATTGTTGCCATGTTAAATGAAGCGGAATCTGCTGGCATAGCGAGCGATATGATATTTAAGCTGGTTGCGGAAGAACAGGTATTTAATGCACAGGGGTTATCAACCGAGGGAAAAGTCGCGCAATTAAAAGAGCTTGCGACAGCCTATGGACAAACTGCTGTTGCGGCTAAGATCGCAAGGATGGAGGATGAATATACAAAAAGCCATCAGCCAATCAATTATGAAGAAATTGCAAAAGCAGCACAGGCTGAGATAAACAATGCAGTAAATACTGTCCATGTTGATTTTAAAGGGGTTAGCGGAGCAAAACCCGGCTCAGGTGGTTCTTCCAGCTCCAAAACAGAAAAAGACACCACCAAAGAATATGACTGGATCGAACAGGCAATTGAGAATGTAGAAAAAGAGATCAAAGAGCTTGATGAGACAGCAAACTCAAGTTACTCAACCTTCTCCCAGAAGAATGAGGCACTTACAAAAGAGATAGGCAAAGTTACCGAGGAAATAGAATTACAGCAGAAAGCATATGAAGAATATATGCGCAAAGCGGATTCTATCGGCCTTCCTGACAGCTACAAAGAACTCGTTCAAAGCGGTGCGATCAATATAGAAGATATCAAGGATGAAAAGCTTCAGGAACAGATTGACGGCTATCAGAAATGGTATGAGAAAGCGCAGAATGCGTCCGATGCTATTAAGGAACTGAAAACAGATTTAAAGGATCTGCATGTTGAATCTTATAAATTGCAGACTGAGAACCTGAAAGACAGGCTGGACAGTGATTCTATCACAGAGAAACAATATTTAGCCGGTTTGAAATCCGCATATGAACAGTTCTATGGCAATTTGGAAGAATATGCTGAACAGTATCACGAAGCAAAGCTGGAATATCTGGAGGAAGAAAAGAAGTATCTGAACAGTGTTGCAAGTGCAGCCGCTTCTCTTCTTGACACAGAGATCGACAGGATACGTGAAGATGCAGATGAACAGGAAGAACAGCTCAAAGGACAGGTAGAACTTCTGGAAGCCAGGAAAAAGCCACTGCAGGATGAACTGGATGCACTGGATGAAAAAGCCAGAAAAGAAGAACTGGCATTAAATCTTCAAAAAGCACAGTATGATTTGGCTAGAGCGGAGAATCAGAGGTCAAAACTGATATATTCCGAAGAAAAAGGAATGCATTATGTCAATGATCCTAAAGAAATCCGTGATGCCCAAAAAGATGTAGACGATGCTAAATTAGAGATTCACAAACAGTCCATCCAAGACCAGATTGATGTGTTAGATGATGAGATCACAAAATACGATGAACTGATAGACCAGATCAACAAGGCTGCTGATGCACAGGTAAAGGCACTGGAAAAGATTAAGAATAAATGGCAGGAAGTAATAGACCAGCAGGATTACGCAAAGAACATAACGATCCTGACAGGTGAATTTGGTTCCGATGCCATTGTAAAGATTCTGACCGGGAATGATGATGATCTGCTTGCCCAGTGGAAAAACAGCTACATAAATACACTGAAGGGCATCGATCTGGAAAGTCAGGGTTATATCGGTGATCTGACAAAACAGATAGAATCGCTGTATAGGAATGTTGCTAATACTGTTAATACAGCATCGGTACAAAATTCTTCTGGAAAAGCCGTTACTCTTTCTGATGGCACAATTATCACACCAGATGGACGAGAAATAAAACCATACAATCCTGAAAATGATAACTCTTATTTTGGAGAGTTCTACAGAGCATGGAATAAATATTATGGTGATGTCGGTAATAATGTAGAGGAAATACGCAAAAATCTTTCCCAGCATTTAGTAATAGAACATGGACAGAAAATGATGAATAATGTGAGAGAGATAAATAACAGTAATATCAGAAATGTTACAAATAACAACAGTAAGAATATGCAGCCAGTGACAATACAGATTGGTGACATTCATCTTACTGGTGTACAGGATGTAAATGGTTTGGCGCAAGCTATCAAAACACGTCTGCCAGGGCAAATGATGCAGGAGTATTTTAAGAATTAATATAGATTACAACGCCACATTCAAGAAATTAGATGTGGTGATTGTGAGAAAGAGGAACAATATGAATAAAGAGGATATGGATGCAGTGGATATATTGTGTAAAGAAATACATAAATATATTAAGAAAACATCAGAAGAAAAAGTAATAAGTGATGTTACTTACAAAACGATCATAAAGAATATAACCCCAAAAGGTTATGTAGTATTAGACAGGGCTGGAAATGAGCATACTGTACAATGCTGTATACCTGGGCTTAGTTTGAGAAAAATGCAATCAGTTTGGGTGAAAGAGCCTATGGGAGATTTGAAAGGATTGCATATATGCGGGATAGTGGGAAAATAGTAATGGACAAAGGCGATATTATTAAGGATGGAGAAAAATATTTCTCTGTCCTTTGCGTGTTGGGCAGTGTAGTATATGTAAAACAAATATTTGATGTAAATGATACCCGGATGTATATGTGGGAAGAAGTATTGAAACAATATCGGAAGATAGAGATTATGAAAAAATAATCGCAAAATGTAACTTACAAAGTAACTTGTTAATCTTGTTGGATGTGAGGGCATGCCTATAGAGGTATGCTCTTCCACATTTTGAATTACGATTGTGAAAATTGAATATTGATATGATTTGTAGCACTGTTATTAAATTATGACAGTGCTTTTTATATAGATTTTATATGAATTGGAGGCCGATTTTTATAAAAGAAAATAATTTAAATGTTAATGATTTATTGAAATATATTGCAGAAAACGATATGATAGATTTATCATATGTGCAAGAGCAAGTCAAAATGAAAAGAAGAGAGGAGATATTAAAACGACACCATTATACAATTTGGCATAGTGAAAAAGAAGATGTATGGTATACTTATCTACCAGACAATTCTAAGGCGAATAACCGCAAAAAGATTAAAAGAAAAAGTAAAAGAGACTTAGAGGACATAATTTATGATTATTATCTCTCTGTACAGAGTGAACAAGTAGAAATGCGGTCAAAGGATCTGTCCATTGAGAATATGTTCTATGAGTTTATGAAACATAAAGCGAAGGAAGTCAATGGCGGTACGATCAAAAGAATGATGACGGACTGGTCAAGATTTTATGAACCCGAAAAAGAATTTATTACTATGCCAGTAAAAGCGCTGACAAAAATCGATGTTGATGATTTTTTCAATGCAGTGTTGGAGAGATATGACTTAAAAAAGAAAGCATTTTATAATATGTGCGGAATATTGAAGCAGACATTAGAGTATGCTGTTGATGCCGAATATATTGAGAAAAATCCATATCGTATCAAGGTAAATAAGAAAAAATTTGTCAGCAGTAGTAAAAAGCCAAGTGAAAAAGAAGTTTATCAGGCGGATGAAAAGGAACGCCTCATAGACGAGATGGAGCGCAGGATGAGAAATAATCCGTCTAATACTGCACCATTGGCGGTTATGCTCGATTTTGAACTTGGTACGAGAAAGGGAGAGATTCTTGCAATCTGTAAAGCGGACATAGTTGGCAACAGAATTCATATACATAGACAGCTTGTAGAAGAATTTGATACAAGCGATCTCGATCATATTAAAAGTATGGGTTTTTGTGTTGTGGACTATACGAAGTCGGAAGATGGCGACAGATGGCTTCCTTTAACCGATAAGGCCAAGAATATCATTAGAAGAATAGAGGATACTAACAGGGAATATGGTCATCGGTATGAGGATTTTCTGTTTGTAAAAAATGGCAGATGCCTTACACCGGATGCAATTGACGCACAAATAAAGAGAGGATGCGAGTATATAGGCATTCCGGTAAAGACAATGCATAAGATTAGAAAGACCTATGCGTCAACTTTATTGCATAATGGTGTTAATCTCAGTATTGTAAAAGATATGTTGGGACATGCCGATGAGGCGACCACTTTAAAGCATTATATCTACAATATTGAGGGCAGTACAGAGACGGATAACAAGGTGTTGAATGCTTTAGCCCCCAAAAATGATACAAAAAGGGATCAAAGTGACCAAAATATCATTCCGTTCAGAAAATTAAAAAGAGCTGAAAACCCCGAAAAATCGAGGCCTTCAGCACTCTAAACATACTGCGGAAGAAGGGACTTGAACCCTCACGTCGTTTCCAACACTAGATCCTTAGTCTAGCCTGTCTGCCAATTCCAGCACTTCCGCATATCACATATGGAATGGTTTTCCAACCACGCTTATCATAATACCATTATCACATTTTTCTGTCAACAAAAATTTTTGCTTTGACAGATGATTAACAGACTTATATGCAAATCAGGTGAGAAAGCAATTTTATGGAAAATATAGGTTATTTCTTTTAAACTTATTGCTTGACTAAACAGTGCTTTTGCACTAAAATATTTTACAAGAGAAACAGAGATAAAATTACGAAAGTGAGGGAGTTTTAAAATGAATTTGGCAAATATGAGGATTCAGAAACGATTGACCACGAGCTTTCTGATTGTGGCAGCATTGTTGAGCACTGCGGGTATTATCGCCGCTATCGCATCGTTTATTATGGGACGCCAGTATTCCAGCGCTCTGGTGAATTATGGTTTTGCCCAGGGTGACGTAGGAAGGATGATGACAGAGTTTACAAACCTGCGAAGCGACACCCGGGCGATTATCGGCTACAGTGATCCTGATGCAATTCAGGAGATTTATGCGGATTACCAGTCAGTCAGAGCAAGTTTTGAAGAGGCAATGGTAACGGTTGGCGACGGGCTGGTATCAGAAGATGCGAAGAAAAGCTACGCACAGCTTGAGACCGCAGTGGACAAATACTTCCAGATCGAATCCGAGGTGCAGCAGCTGACGGACGGCGGAGGCGAAGGAAGCATCGCCGCGCAGGAGAAGGCCATCACAGAGATGGGACCTGCCTATCAGGAAGCATATGCCTGCATGGAAGCGATCATGGAATCCAAGACGCAGACAGGTACCGCGCACAGCAAGACGCTGGGGATCGTGGTATACGTAGTCGTTGCTGCGATTGTAGTACTGGTAATCATAGGCGTGATCATTGCCATGAATCTGGGGACAAGGGTGGCAACCGGCATTGCGAGACCTCTGATGGAACTGGCGGATCGGTTTGATAAATTCTCGAAAGGTGATCTGGAGAGCGAGTTCCCTGTATATAACCGTCCGGATGAAGTGGGCGATATGATGAAATCCGGACGCGAAATGAGTCGTGTACTTTGCGGTGTTATCCAGGATCTGAAACAGGCACTGGTAAAACTTGCGTCCGGTGACTGGACTGCAACTTCCCAGTATCCGGAGATGTTCATCGGCGACCTGACTGCGATCGCACAGGGCATGGATAACACGATCAACAAGATGAACGAAGTGTTACATAGCATCAGAGATGTATCTGAGCAGGTGTCCGTAGGTGCCAGCGGCCTTGCGGAGGCAGCGCAGTCTCTGGCTGAGGGTGCAACAGATCAGGCCGGTGCAGTGGAAGAACTGCAGGCTACGATCGCAAATATTACAGAAGCAGTAAATCATACGGCAGAGAAGACAAAAGAATCCTACGAGCAGGCTCAGGAATATTCCGAGAAAGCGGATGCCAGCCGCGGCGAGATGGAAAAACTTATGGAAGTTATGGGGCGTATCAACGAGACATCTCAGCAGATCGGCAATATCATTTCCGAGATCGAAGATATTGCGAGCCAGACAAACCTGTTATCCCTGAATGCTTCTATCGAAGCTGCAAGAGCGGGCGAAGCCGGCAAAGGCTTTGCAGTCGTTGCTGACCAGATCGGAAAACTGGCTGATCAGAGTGGTAAGTCCGCAGTGGATACCCGTCGGTTGATCGAAGGTATTCTGCAGGAGATCGAAGATGGCAACAATGTTGCCGGACATGCGGCAGGTTCCATTGCAGAAGTAGTGGAAGGTGTAAACCAGATCGCAGGAACAGTTTCCGGACTGGCACAGGTTTCTTCCGAACAGGCAGAGTCCATGGGACAGGTGGAGATCGGTATCAATCAGATTTCCGAGATTGTACAGTCCAATTCGGCTGCTGCTGAAGAGCTTTCCGCAACCAGTGAGGAAATGCTTGCACAGGCAGAGACAATGACTAACCTTGAGAAACAGTTTACACTGAAAGAAAATTAAGGAAAGCAAAAGTTTTTGCAATATAAAAAAAGAGCCATCCTGCGATTGATGCAGGGTGGCTCTTTTAGGCTTAATATCCGAGATTTTCCGGTACGATAAACAGCTTGATCCTGCCTGGATGACTGCTGCGGCGGGTGATCATGGTGTGACTGCATATACTCTCTTTGGAAAAGCAGTGAGCACATTTGCCGAGTGTATGGCAGGGAGTGTCCCTGTGCAGACGCTGTACGTTGGCCGGGGCGGCAATATTTTCGATCCGGTGTATTCCCTCTTCTATGGATCCCACAAATTTATTCATACCTGCAATAATAAAAACTTTATCCGGCCCCTGCATCAGGCAGGCCAGACGGTTTCCGTTTCCGTCAATATTGATCAGCTCACCGTCATATGTAATCGCGTTGGTGCTCATCAGAAAGATGTCTGCCATAACAGCTTTACCGTAAAATGCCCGTTTTTCTTCAGGGGTCTTTGCGACAGTTCGATCTAACAGAGTGTAGTTTCCGTTATGAATGGCATCTGTCAGGCCACATTCTACAATGGATTGTGATCCTCCCCAGGTGATAGAGCTGCCGACAGGAATTCTTTTTAAAATATCCTCCACCATAGCGCCGGAATTTTCGTAGAAAAATGCTTCGATGTCCCGTTGTGCCAGATTTTTGATTATACCTGGTACAGCGGCTTTAAAAGCGGCCTGTAAATTGTTCATACAGGTATCCTCCTTTTTTATTGTATAATCTCTCGGAATCTTTAAGCCAATAAACACAAGGCTTCCAGATGCCTTTTT
>OFFC01000549.1_pt1 | contig 26971 bp, 17 predicted proteins | sample 1521271 | NCBI WGS metagenome assembly OFFC01 (sample SAMEA3504123, study PRJEB24116) | mouse gut metagenome | biome: mouse gut; feature: mouse-associated habitat; material: faeces | place: Denmark | collected 2011 | reverse complement strand
TCTGTCAACTTTCGGGAGTCCGTATCGGACAAGCCCGCACGCCGAAGTTTCCGGTCGATATCGGAACGGCACTGTTCGGAGCGGGCGCAGAGCGCAGCCATGCGCTGCAGCAGCTTTTCGGGGTCGGGGGGCACGGGTTTCATTATTTGGGTCTCTCGGCCTTGATGAATCGTTGGCGGCGCGATATGTCGTTGATAATATTCATATTGACAAAACCTTCTTTCTGTAGCAGCTCGCGCAGGGCATCCGCAAAGCGCGGATTTATCTCGAGATAGAGCAATCCGCCGGGGGAGAGGGCGCGGATGGCCACTTCCGAGATCCGGCTGTAATATAAGAGCGGGGCCGAGTCTGGGACAAACAGCGCGAGCGCAGGCTCATGGTCGAGTACGTTCCGCTCCATTCCGGCTTTCTCCTCCTCCGGAATATAGGGAGGATTGCTCACGATGATGTCGTATGAATCCTCAGGCGGCATGTAGGTGAAGATATCCTTTTGGCGGAGAAAGACATTGGCGTGAAGGCGCCGTGCATTCTCCTCCGCCACTTCGAGCGCCTTGTCGGAGATGTCGATGGCGGTGACTCTCGGGAAGCGCAGATTCCGGCAGAGTGCCACGGCTATGGCTCCGCTGCCTGTGCCGATGTCGAGCACGCGCAGGTCGGATCGCTTGTTCTCATTCACTATCATGTCAACGAGTTCCTCCGTTTCCTGGCGTGGTATCAGAACATTGCGGTTCACCTTGAAATCCATGCCGTAGAAGCGGGCTTCGCCGAGGACGTACTGGATAGGTTCTCCCTTGATGATTCTTGTGACAATCCTTTCGATAAGCGAATGGATATAAGGCGATACCTGACGGTCGCCGTTGACAATGATGTCGGTGGTGTTCCATCCCTTGAGGGAGTGGAAGATGAGGCGAGCCATTGCGGTGGCCTCGCCATCCGAGCCTGTGAGAGCAGCCAGCCGCTGACGCAGCGATCGGTAGACACTCTCTACTGAGTTGTCATCAATATTCATCCCATGCTTTGATTTCGATCTCACCGGGTTTGAGCGAGGTGAAGGCGGAGATGAATGCCTCGGCCAGACGCGTGTTGGTGAGAAGCGGAATGTTGAGGTCGATTGCAGCGCGGCGTATCTTGTAGCCGTTGCTGAGTTCGGTGGGGGTGAGGTTCTTGGGCACATTCACCACCAGGTCGATCTCCTTGCGGTGCAGCAGTTCGAGGGCCTGCGGATGCTCTTCGGGCTGCGAGGGCATGTAGACACGCACTGCCGGAATACCGTTCTCGCTCAGGAAGGCGTGGGTGCCTTTGGTGGCGTAGATGGTATAGCCATGCTTGTGCAGCAGCTGGGCTGAGGCGAGCATGGCAGCCTTCTGGCGGGCGCTTCCGGTAGAGAGCAGCACACCGCGCTTGGGGATGCGGTGGCCTACGGCCAGCATGGCCTTGAGCACGGCTTCGCCGGTGTCGGTGCCCAGACAACCCACCTCGCCTGTAGAGCTCATGTCGACACCCAGCACCGGGTCAGACCCCTGCAGGCGCGAGAATGAGAACTGTGAGGCCTTGATGCCCACATAGTCCAGATCGAAGGCTGATTTGTTGGGCTTCTCGACGGGTATGCCGAGCATAACCTTTGTAGCGAGGTCGATGAAGTTGATTTTCAGTACCTTGCTGACGAAGGGGAATGAGCGCGACGCACGCAGGTTGCACTCGATGACCTTGATGTCGTTGTTCTTGGCGAGGAACTGGATGTTGAAGGGTCCCGAGATGTTGAGGGCGCGGGCAATCTGGCCTGACACCTTCTTGATGCGGCGCATAGTCTCGACATAGAGTTTCTGCGGCGGGAACTGTATGGTGGCGTCGCCGGAGTGCACGCCGGCAAACTCGATATGTTCCGAGATTGCGTAGGCCTTGATCTCGCCGTTCTGAGCCACGGCGTCCATCTCGATCTCCTTGGCGTTCTGAATGAACTCGCTCACCACCACCGGGTGCTGCTTCGACACATTTGCTGCCAGACGCAGGAAGCGGTCGAGCTCCTCATGGTTGGAGCATACGTTCATTGCCGCACCCGAGAGCACATAACTCGGTCGCACGAGCACCGGGAAACCCACCTCATCGATAAATGAATCGATATCCTCTTTCGAGGTCAGCTCGCGCCAGCGGGGCTGGTCGATGCCGAGGCGGTCGAGCATTGATGAGAATTTGTGGCGGTCTTCGGCGTTGTCGATGCTTTTGGCTGATGTGCCGAGGATGTTGACACCCTGTTCGTCGAGACGCATTGCGAGGTTGTTGGGTATCTGGCCGCCCACACTGAGAATTGTGCCGTGGGGCTGCTCGAGGTCGAGGATATCCATCACGCGCTCGAATGTGAGCTCGTCGAAGTACAGGCGGTCGCACATGTCGTAGTCGGTCGACACGGTCTCGGGGTTATAGTTGATCATCACCGAGCGCCATCCCTCTTTCTTGACAGTCATCAGGGCGTTGACCGAACACCAGTCGAACTCTACCGAGCTGCCGATGCGGTAGGCGCCTGAGCCGAGCACCACGATCGAGCGGTGGTCATGCTTGAAGTCTACGTCGTTGGTCTGGCCGTTGTAGGTGATGTAGAGGTAGTTGGTCTGTGCGGGATATTCGGCCGCCAGCGTGTCGATCTGCTTCACCACCGGAGTGATGCCGCGCTCCTTGCGGTGGGCGCGCACACGCAGGCTCAATGCCTCGGGCGACTCTGTGGCCCCCTTGAAGATAGAGCGGGCAATCTGGAAGTCGCTGAATCCCTGCTGCTTCGCCTGGCGCAGGAGCTCGTCGGGCAGTGCCTGGAGCGAGTCGAATTTCTCGAGCTCGCGGCTGGTCTGCATGATGTTGTCGAGCTTGTAGAGAAACCATCGGTCGATTTTCGTAAGCTCATGTATGCGGTCTACGCTGTAGCCGCGCTTCATGGCTTCGGCTATTACGAAGATGCGGTTGTCGGTCGGGGTGGAGAGTGCCGAGTCGATATCCTCGATTTTGATATCCTTGTTCTCGACAAATCCGTGCATGCCGCGTCCGATCATGCGCAGGCCCTTCTGCATTGCTTCCTCGAAGGTGCGGCCGATAGCCATCACCTCGCCCACCGACTTCATCGACGAACCGATTTCGCGACGTACGCCATGGAATTTCCCGAGGTCCCAGCGGGGCAGTTTCACCACGCAGTAGTCGAGCGCCGGCTCGAAGAATGCTGTGGTGTCTTTGGTGACAGAGTTCTTGAGTTCGAAGAGTCCGTAGCCCAGGCCGAGCTTGGCGGCCACGAAGGCGAGCGGGTAGCCGGTGGCCTTCGAAGCCAGGGCCGACGAGCGGCTGAGTCGGGCGTTGACCTCGATCACACGGTAGTCCATCGACTCGGGGTCGAAGGCATACTGCACGTTGCACTCGCCTACGATGCCGATGTGGCGGATAATCTTGATGGCGAGTTTGCGCAGATAGTGGTAGTCTTCGTTGCTGAGGGTCTGCGAGGGGGCCACTACGATGCTCTCGCCGGTGTGGATGCCGAGGGGGTCGAAGTTCTCCATGTTGCAGACAGTGATGCAGTTGTCATACTTGTCGCGCACCACTTCATACTCCACCTCTTTCCAGCCCTTGAGGCTCTTCTCTACCAGCACCTGGGGCGAGAAGCTGAGGGCCTTTTCGGTGAGGCTTACGAGTTCCTCCTCATTGTCGCAGAATCCTGAGCCGAGACCGCCGAGGGCGTAGGCGGCGCGCACAATCACCGGGTAGCCGAGGCGTTCGGCCGCCTTGATGGCGCCCTGCACCGACTCCACGGCCTCGCTCTTGATGGTCTTGACGCCGATCTCATCGAGTTTCTTGACGAAGAGTTCGCGGTCTTCGGTGTCGATGATGGCCTGCACCGGGGTGCCGAGCACCTCCACGCCATACTTCTCGAGCACACCGCTCTCATAGAGCTTCACGCCGCAGTTGAGGGCTGTCTGGCCGCCGAAGGCGAGCAGAATGCCGTCGGGGCGCTCCTTCTCGATGACACGCTCCACATATTCCGGCGTCACGGGCAGGAAGTATATCTTGTCGGCAAAGCCTTCCGAGGTCTGCACGGTGGCGATGTTGGGGTTGATGAGCACAGTCTTGATGCCCTCCTCCTTCATGGCCTTGAGTGCCTGAGAGCCGGAGTAGTCGAATTCGCCGGCCTCGCCGATCTTGAGAGCTCCCGAGCCGAGCAGGAGCACCTTCTTTATCTTTTCGTTCATAGGTAGTTGTCTTGCGTAAGAGAGATTAAAGCATTGCCACAAATTCATCGAAGAGGAATTCCGTATCCTTCGGGCCCGATGAGGCCTCGGGGTGGAACTGCGCCGAGAAGAAGGGTTTCGACTTATGGCGTATACCCTCGTTGGTGCCGTCGTTCATGTTGATGAAGAGGGGCTCCCAGTCGGCGGGGAGGGTCTTGTCGTCTACGGCGAAGCCGTGGTTCTGTGAGGTCACGTAGCACTGTTCGGTGCCGGCACGGCGCACAGGCTGGTTGTGGCTGCGGTGGCCATATTTGAGCTTGAAGGTCTTGGCTCCGGCGGCGCGGCTGAGCAGCTGGTTGCCCATGCAGATGCCGCAGATGGGCTTGTCGCCCTGCAGGGCCTTGCGCAGGTTCTCGACGGTGGCGTCCACGAGGTCGGGGTTGCCGGGTCCGTTGGAGATGAAGATGCCGTCGCAGGGGATGCTGTTGAAGTCGTAGTCCCAGGGCACACGCACCACCTTCAGTCCGCGGCGCGTGAGGCAGCGGATGATGTTGTGCTTCACGCCGCAGTCCACGAGCACCACAGTCTTGTCGCCCTCGCCATGCACTTCCACCTCTTTGCACGACACCTTGGCCACGAGGTTCTCTTTGTTGGGGTCATAAAAATCAGGCTCTTCCGCACCTTCCACGACGATTTTGCCCAGCATTGAGCCTTTTTCGCGCAGGAGTTTCGTAAGAGCCCTGGTGTCAATTCCATAAATACCGGGAATCTTCTCCTCATTGAGCCACTCGGCCAGCGAGCGGTCGGCCTGCCAATGCGAGTGATGCCAGGAATAATCCTGGGCCACGATGGCGCGGGCATGTATGTGGTCAGACTCATAGTACTGGCTCACATCATCCTTCTGCCGGCGCGGAGGCACTCCGTAGTTGCCGAGAATCGGATAGGTGGTGACGAGGATCTGCCCCTCGTATGAGGGGTCGGTGAGACTCTCCGGATAGCCGGTCATGGCGGTGTTGAACACCACCTCGCCTGCCGTCGAACCCGGGTAGCCGAAGGATTTCCCTTTGAATGTTGTGCCGTCTTCAAGTATGAGGAGGGCATTTTTCACTTCATGCATCGTGATAAAGGTTATGAAATGACTTTAAGTAGCTGGTCAAATTAAACCGCTACTGAATTATACATTTTTGAGTAGCTTGAACACTATCTGCTTGTTCTTTTTGGCCCTTTCCGTCCCTTTCATCGGTCGCGATGCCCGCATCGCTCCCTCTTCAAGAGCCGGAAATGACTCAAAAATAACTGCGCATATAGTGTTCATTTAATTTGACCAGCTACTTAAACATAGTTTTCCAAGTGCAAAGTTACATCTTTTTTTCGGCAATTCAAAACCTCTATGCGATGCGATGCGGATGTCTGAATCTAATCTAAGATAATCTAATCAGCCCGATTGGCGGGATTGGCCGAATCGGGCTGATTATGGGCATTGATATGCGATGTGGTGAGGGTCAGCTGGCGCGACCCTTCTGCTGCTGGCGGATCTCTACGCGGCGTATCTTGCCGCTGATGGTCTTCGGAAGCTCGTCGACAAATTCCACCACGCGGGGATATTTATATGGTGCGGTGGTCTGTTTGACATGGTCCTGGAGCTCTTTTACGAGGTCGTCGCCGATGCGGGCTTTGTATTCGGCCGAGAGCACGATGGTGGCTTTCACCACCTGGCCGCGTATGGGGTCGGGTACACCGGTGATGGCGCATTCCACCACTCCGGGGTGGGTCATCAGGGCGCTCTCTACCTCGAAGGGGCCGATGCGGTAGCCTGACGATTTGATCACATCGTCGGCGCGTCCTACAAACCAGAAGTAGCCATCTTCGTCGCGGTATGCCACATCGCCTGTGCGGTAGAAACCGTCGGAGCATGCGGCGGCTGTGAGCTCGGGGTCGTAGAGGTATTCTTCGAAGAGGCCCACGGGACTGCCGTTGTCGAGGCGTATCACGATCTCACCCTGCTGACCGGGGGGACAGCTGCGCCCCTCGGCGTCGACCAGGTCGATGTCGTAGGCCGGACTCGGCACACCCATCGAGCCGGGTTTGGCCTCCATCCAGGGGAAGGTGCCGATGGTGAGCGTGGTCTCGGTCTGGCCGTAGGCCTCCATGAGGCGGATGCCGGTCAGGGCGAGCCATTCTTCATATACACTGGGGTTGAGGGCCTCGCCGGCGATCGTGCAGTAGCGCAGCGATGACAGGTCGTAGGCCTTCACATCCTCACGTATCAGGAAGCGGAAGATGGTGGGGGGAGCGCAGAGTGAGGTGATCTTGAAGTCGTGGATCTTGCGCAGCACATCCGAGGGGGTGAATTTCTCGAAGTCGTAGACAAACACGTTGGCTCCGGCAATCCATTGGCCGTAGAGCTTACCCCACACGGCCTTACCCCAGCCCGTGTCGGCCAGTGTGAGATGCAGCGATGAGTCGTCGAGATTGTGCCAGTATTTGCCGGTGATAATATGTCCGAGGGGGTAGAGGAAGTTGTGGGCCACCATCTTAGGTTCGCCGGTGGTGCCTGAGGTGAAGTAGAGCAGTGAGATGTCGCTGTTGCGGTTGGGGCGCAACGGACGGCGGAAGGGGGGGGCGCTCTCGATGCCGTCCTGGAAGTCATGCCAACCCTCCGGCACCACCGGACCGGTCGACACGCAAGCCTCCACCGTAGGGCATTCCGGCAGCGCCTTGACGATATGGTCGGTCACCGTCTTGTCGCCCACGGCCACGATAGCCTTGATTTTGGCCGCATTGCAGCGGTAGATGATATCCTTCTTTGTCAGCAGATGAGTGGCCGGAATCACCACAGCCCCGAGTTTATGAAGGGCGATAATCGAGAACCAGAACTGATAGCGGCGCTTGAGGATAAGCATCACCTTGTCACCCTTGCCGATACCCAGTTGCTGGAAGAAGGAGGCCGTGCGGTCGCTCTCGCGCTTCATGTCGGCAAACGTGAACTGGCGCACCTCATCCCGGTCGTTGGTCCAGAGCAGCGCCGGTTTGTCGGGGTCGCTCTCAGCCCAGCTGTCGACCACATCATAGCCGAAATTGAAATTCTCCGGCACCATCACCTCATAATTCTCTTTAAAATCCGCATAATCCTTGAATGCGGTCTGTCGTAAAAATTTCTCTACCATGTCGAAAACCTTTTTTACCTGTAAATAAAAATCCCGATTAATCCCGGTTAATCCCGATTAATCGCGATAAATCCCGGCTAATCTCGATTAATCGCGGTTAATCCCGATAAATTGCGAATAATCGCGGTCAATCGCGATTAATCCCCGGCGATATCCACGTTGCGGGTTGCAAACCCGCAAGTACTGCCAGCCAAGATAAATGCTCAGCAAATAATAGTTTAGTCAGCGAGAAGCGAACTTCTGTCTAATAATGACCGCAAATATCCGAAAAAAGTTTTTAACACGAAAAGAAAAGTTGAAATATTTTTACAAACTGCGCATAAAAATGCAAAATGTGCAACCAAAATTTCTCACATCTGCCGAAAGTGTGCAAAAAAAGGATGATTCTCCTGTAAAAATGTTAGCCTGTCGATAGCGATCCTGATTAATCCCGATTAATCGCGATTTAGCCCGATTAACCCCGATTTAACCCGATTAACCCCGATTAACCGCGATAATTCTCGATTTAGCCCGATTAATCGGGCTAAATCGGGATTGCCAGGCTAATCGCGGAGGCGGCGAAGCGCGGCGAGCGTGTTGCTGCGGGTGTTGAAGGCCGTGAGGCGCACGAATCCTTCGCCGTTGGTGCCGAAGCCGGCGCCGGGGGTCGAGCTGAGCTGATAGCGCTCGAGCAGATGGTCGAAAAACTCCCAGGAGGTCATGCCGTCGGGGGTGCGCACCCACACGTAGGGGGCATTCTCGCCACCGAAGGCCTCATATCCGGCGGCCGCCATCCCCTCGCGCAGCAGGCGCGCATTCTCCATGTAGTAGTCTATCGACTCCTCGACCTGACGCCGCCCTTCGGGGGTGTAGAGTGCGGCGGCTCCGCGCTGGCTGATGTAGCTGGCGCCGTTGAATTTGGTCGACTGGCGGCGCATCCAGAGCCGGTGGAGTTCGGCGACGGTGCCGTCGGCATAGCATCCCTTCAGGGCGTGGGGCACCACGGTGTAGCCGCAGCGGATACCCGTAAAACCGCCGGTCTTGGAAAACGACCTCACCTCAATAGCCACCTCCTCAGCCCCCTCGATTTCGTAGATGGAGTGCGGCAGCGAGGCATCGCGTATATAGGCTTCGTAGGCGGAGTCGTAGATTATGACGGCGCCGACGCGGCGGGCGTAGTCTACCCAGCGGCTGAGGTCATGGCGCGAGATTGAGGCGCCGGTGGGATTGTTGGGATAGCAGAGGTAGATGAGGTCGGGTGTCCGGTCGGGTGTCGGGGGCACGAAGTGATTCTCGGGTGTGAGGGGGAGGTGGATGATGGGGGCGTCAGTGCGGTTGCGGCCGTCGATGATATTGTCGTCGGCATATACCGGATAGCCGGGGTCGGGCACCGCCACGCGCGCCCTGTGGCTGAAGAGTTCGCCGAGATTGCCGAGGTCGCTTTTGGCTCCGTCGCTGATGAAGATTTCATCGGGAGTGATGGCTATGCCGAGGCGGCGGTAGTCGTAATCGGCTATCGCTTCGCGCAGGAAGAGGTAGCCCTGCTCGGGTCCGTAGCCGTGGAAGCTCTCCGTGCGGGCGAGTTCATCGACTGCGGCGTGCATGGCGGCTACGGCCGCCGGTGCGATCGGACGGGTGACGTCGCCGATATCCATACGTATGATTTCGTCCTCGGGGTGATTTTGGCGGTAGGCGTCGAGGCGCTGGCGCACTATTGAGAAGAGGTAGCTCTCGGGCAGGAGATGGAAGTTATTGTTTAGGGTTATCATTGCTTTTTTTTGCTTTAGTCTTTAGGGCTTTAGGGTCTTTGAGGACTTTGGGGTCTTTAGGTCGCTTAGAGTGGGAACACTCCGGTGCAGATGGTGGCGGCTGGGCCGCGCAGGTGCATGTGGCCGGTGGCGGGGTCGCGGCTTACGCAGAGGGTGCCGCCGGGGAGCTGCAGTTCGACTGCCGCGTCTGTCAGACCGAGTGCGATCGCTGCGGCGGCTGTGGCGCAGGCGCCGGTGCCGCAGGCCATCGTCTCGCCTGAACCGCGCTCCCAGACTCGCATGTTGATGTGGCTGCGGTCGATGATGTGGGCGAATTCGATGTTGGCCCGCTCGGGCCATGCAGGGTCACGCTCCAGGAGGGGTCCGGCGCCGAGCACCTCCTCATCCGTAGGGTCATGGTCAAGGAGGATTACGCCGTGCGGATTACCCATCCCTACGGGGTGGATACAGAAACTCCTGCCGAGGGCGCTGACTTGAAGCGTGCCGGGCAGGAGTGGCGGTGTGTGGTGGTCGGGGATGCCGTGAGTGGGGGTGGGGGAGGGGAGACTCACCGGCACCTCATGGCTGCTGAAGGTGGCCGGACCCATATCGACGCTGACTTCGCTGACGCGTCCGTGGGGGTCGAGTGCGGTGATGGTGAGCAGCTTTATTCCGGCGCGGGTCTCGAGGCGCAGGCTGCGGCTGGCGGAGAGGGAGTGGTCGTGGATATATTTGGCCACGCAGCGCGAGGCGTTGCCACACATCTGGGCCTCTGAGCCGTCGGCATTCCACATGCGCATCGCGAAGTCGGCGCGCGAGGGGTCGGCGGGGCGCATGATCGCCACGAGTCCGTCGGCGCCTACGCCGCAGTGGCGGTGGCTGATGCGGCGCGCCAGACTCGGGAAGTCGGCGGGAAGTGTGGCGTCGGGGCGGGTGAGGTCGATGTAGATGTAGTCGTTGCCCGCACCATGCATTTTAGTGAACCGTATCTCTTTTACCATAAATAGGATTTTGCAATAAAACCGCAAAAGTAATAAAAAAACTCCAAGACGAGCCAACAACTTTTGATTTTTTTTACTAATTTTGCGCTTTAATTTGGCAAGAGGCCCTGAAGCGGCGCGAATCCTCCGACCCGCGCCGCCCGATTCACCAAGAAGTACAGGTAATAATTCCAGATAAGCTGTGGAAACAAAGTATATTTTCGTCACCGGAGGCGTAGTGTCATCGCTCGGCAAGGGCATCATATCCTCCTCATTGGCGTGTCTGCTCAAGGCGCGCGGTTATCGTGTCACCATCCAGAAGTTCGACCCCTACATCAATATCGACCCGGGTACACTCAACCCCTATGAGCATGGCGAATGCTACGTCACCGTCGACGGTCATGAAGCCGACCTCGACCTCGGGCATTATGAGCGCTTCACCAATGTGCGCACCACCCGCGCCAACAACATCACCACCGGCCGCATCTACCAGAGTGTCATCGAGAAGGAGCGCCGCGGCGACTACCTCGGCAAGACAGTACAGATTATCCCCCATATCACCGACGAGATCAAACGCAATGTGAAACTGCTCGGTAATACGGGGGATTTTGATTTCGTCATCACCGAGATCGGTGGCACTGTGGGCGATATCGAGTCGCTGCCGTTCCTGGAGAGTGTGCGCCAGTTGCGCTGGGAACTGGGTGACGATGCGCTCTGCATCCATCTCACCTATATGCCCTTCTTGCAGGCGGCCAAGGAGCTGAAGACCAAACCCACGCAGCACTCCGTAAAGCAGCTGCAGGAGGTGGGGATTCAGCCCGATGTGCTGATATTGCGCACCGAGCATGAGATTCCGCAGCCGATGCGCCGCAAGATAGCGCAGTTCTGCAATGTGTCGGCTGATGCGGTGATCGAGTCGAAGGATGCGCCGTCGATCTATGAGGTGCCGCTGGGCATGCACCGCGAGCATCTCGATGAGATAGTGCTGCGCAAGATGGGGGTGCCCGTCGAAGGTGAACCGCATATGGCCCCCTGGCTGCACTTCGTGGAGCGCATGAACAACGCTACGGAGGAGGTGACAATCGGATTGGTGGGGAAGTATGTTGAACTGCAGGATGCCTACAAGTCTATCAGCGAGGCCCTCTTTCATGCGGCCACCTACAATGACCGCCGGCTACGCCTCGTCTATCTGCATTCCGAGAAACTCAACGCCGATAATGCCGATGAACTGCTCTCGCCGCTCGATGGCGTGGTCATCGCGCCGGGCTTCGGCCAGAGGGGCATCGAGGGTAAGTTTGTGGCGCTGAAGTGGTGCAGGGAGCATGATGTGCCCACCTTCGGCATATGCCTCGGCATGCAGTGCATGGTGATCGAGTTCGCGCGCGATGTGCTCGGATTGCCCGAGGCCAACTCTACCGAGATGAATCCCCTCACACCCGATAATGTGATCGACCTGATGGAGGAGCAGAAATCAATCTCGAATCTTGGCGGCACTATGCGCCTCGGCGCCTACGACTGCGAGTTGCTGCCCGACTCGATTGCGGCGCGTGCCTATGGAGCGACGCGCGTGAGCGAGCGCCATCGCCACCGCTTTGAGTTCAACAACGACTATCGCCGGCGCTTCGAGGAGGCCGGCATGCGCTGCGTGGGCGAGAATCCGGCGGCTCACCTCGTGGAGGTGGTCGAGGTGGCCGGCAAGCGCTGGATGGTGGGCACACAGTATCATCCGGAGTATTCATCTACTGTGCTGCAGCCCTCGCCGCTGTTTGTGGATTTTATCCGCGCAGCTGTGGATTACCGCAATTCAAAGTAGACCCTAAAGAGACCTTAAAGACCCTAAGGACTTTAAAGCCCGTAAGGACCCTAAAGACCCAAAAGACTTAAGAAAAAAATAAGATTATGCCGACTAAAGAGCGCCTTTGGAATCGGAATTATTGCCTCGCGATGACGGGCAATTTCATGATGTTCTTTGCTTTTTATCTGCTCACGCCGCTGCTGCCGATATATCTCGACACTGAGTTTGAGGCTGATAAGGATCTTATCGGTCTGGTGCTGTCGGGCTATGTGGTGGCGGCGCTGGTGGTGAGGCCGTTCAGCGGTTTCATCGTCGATAGCTTCGACCGCCGCAAAGTGTTGATGCTATGCTTCTTCGCTTTCTTTATCTGTTTTACGGGATATATCGGGGCGGGTACACTGCTGATGTTTGCTATCGTGCGCACTATCCATGGCTTCTCTTACGGTGCGACTACGGTGGCCAACAGCACAGTGGCTATCGACACGCTCCCATCCTCGCGCCGCAATGAGGGTATCGGCTACTATGGCCTGAGCAATAACCTGGCCATGGCGTTCGCCCCCTCGGCGGGAATCTGGATATATAATCTTAGCGGGTGCTTTGAGGTGCTCTTCTGGGTGTCGCTGGCTGTGGCGCTGGGGGGCTTCGCGTGCGCGTCGTCGATACGTCTGAGGCCGCGTGAGCGGGTGGCCGGCAAACCGGCTCTGAGTCTCGACCATTTCTTCCTGACGCGGGGCTGGTTGTTGGCGGTGAATATCCTGCTCTTCGGGCTCTGCTGGGGGGTGATGTCGAATTATGTGGCGCTCTATGCGCGTGAGGTGCTGAGGGTGACGGATGGCACGGGGCTCTTTTTCGCGTTGCTGGCGGTGGGGCTCTTCGTGTCGCGGCTGTATGGGGTGAAGTCGCTGCGGCGCGGGCGCCTTAGCGCGAATGCGCTCGAGGGGGCGCTGATCTCTACGGTGGCTTACACGCTCTTCGCGCTTGTGCGCCAGGAGTGGGCGTTCTATCTCTCGGCGCTGCTGTTGGGGCTTGGCAACGGCCGGATGTATCCGGCCTTCCTGAATATGTTTATCTCTGTGGCGCGCAACGACCAGCGGGGCACGGCCAACTCGTCGATACTCACCGCCTGGGACCTCGGCATGGGGTTAGGCATCTTGCTTGGCGGCGTATTGCTGGAGTTTCTGGGATATGCGTGGGCTTTCTGGTGCACGGCGTTGTCGCAGATAGGTGGCACCCTGCTCCTATGGCTCTTCACCCGCCGCTTCTTCCGCCGCCGCACCCTTTGCCCCGACCACACCTGACCCACCCCTCCCCGCCGTATTTTTACGGGAGCACGTTTTTTACGGGAGCACGTATTTACGGGAGCACGTTTTTTTACGGGAGCACGATTTTTACGGGAGAACGGGGTTGACGGGAGAACGATTTTTACGGGAGCACGGGTTGACGGGAGAGAAGTCTCCCGTTCTCCCGTAAGAAGCTCCCGTTCTCCCGTAAGAAAGCTCGTTCTCCCGTAAAAAGCCCCCGTTCTCCCGTAAGAAAGCCCGTTCTCTCGTAATAAGCTCCCATTCTCCCGTAAGAAGCTCCCGTTCTCCCGTAATAAGCTCCGTTCTCCCGTAAGAATCCCCCGTTCTCCCGTAAGAAAACGGACTTCCGTAAAGGGGGAAGCGCGAAGCGTCAGGCGGCGGGAGTGCGGCGGCGGATGAGAATCGACACCACTATCATGCAGGCAAGCGCCCAGGGATAGTAGAGGTATCCGAATGGCGCCGCCGGCGATATGCCGGCCAGCCCCGTGGCCAGCAGCGTCTGCGCACCGTAGGGGAGCAGCGACTGCACCACACACGACGTCGAATCAAGCAGCGACGCCGTCTTCCGGCGGTCGATGCCATAGCGCTGCGAGATGTCGCGAGCCAAGCCGCCGACAGTGATGATCGCCACCGTGTTATTCGCCGTGCAAAGATTCACAATCCCCACCAGCAGCGCAATCACCGCCTGTCCGCCACGCCTTCCGCTGATGTGTCGCGTGAGCAGATGCAGCAGAAACTGTATGCCTCCCGCCTCCTTTATCACCCCCAACATACCCGCCGCCAACAGCGTGATGATAATCAGACTACCCATCCCGTCGATACCTTCGCCGGCCGACGAGGCCATCCCTATCAGCGAATGACCATGCGTAAGCCCCAACACCATAGCCGCCACAATACCGAGGCTCAGCACTATCGTCACATTGATTCCAGCCACCGCGCAACCCAGCACCACCAGATAGGGGATAATGAGGGTCCAGTCGCTATCGGCCGGAAGCTCCACCTCCGTCGCGCCGGCACCGGTGATGATGTATATCACCAGCGTGACGATCGCCGCCGGAAGGGCTATGCGCAGGTTGGCCTTGAATTTGTCGGCCATGTCGCAGTTCTGCGAGCGTGTGGCAGCGATGGTGGTGTCGGAGATGAATGAGAGGTTGTCGCCGAAGAAGGCGCCACCTAATACCACCGCCACATAGAAGGCCACGTCACCCCCTGAACTCAGGGCAATCTGCGACGCCAGCGGAGCGAGCGCCACCACCGTGCCCACCGAGGTGCCTATCGACAGCGAAATAAAGCAGGAGGCGAAGAAGAGCATCGGCACCACATATTGCGGCGGAAAGGCGCGCAGCGCCAGACTGACGGTGGCATCGACGGCCCCGATAGATTTCGCCACCGTGGCGAAGGCTCCGGCGAGGATAAACACCCAGATCATGTAGAGGATATTGGCATGTCCGGCGGCGCGCGAGAAGATCTCAATCCGCTTCAGCAGCGGTCGGCCGCGTAGAATGGCCACACCCCAGGCCGAGGCAACGAGGAGCGCCACCGAGATCGGCATCTTATAGAAATCATCAAGAATCAGCGACACCGCCACATACAGCAGCAGGAACACGGCCACCGGCGACAGGGCCAGCCAACCGCGTGCCGCCGACACCGCAGGCGTCGCCGACACATCAGCATCATGTATCTTCATCAAAAAAGGAGTATCAAGAATAAATATAGGAAGTCTTAGCCGTGCGGAGCACACCGGCCCCCGGCACGATCTCCCGCGAAGATAACCAAAAATTTCCTTACCGCCAAATTTCCCCCTGCGGTGCGGGGCGCCTAAGCCCCGCACCCCCATCCATCCCATCATCCTCCCAAAACTCCCAACCCTCCCAGAATTCCCAAACCTCCCACCCCATCCAGCAAGCCCGGAGCAGCGTCAGCCCCCGGGAGGAGGGGCGCCCTCGCCCCGACCTTGCGGCAAAAGAGAGAGGTTAGAGGGTAGCTTACCTGAGCGTTCTCGCCCAACGGGCCCTAAGTTAAGGCACAACTTTGGCTGAGTTGGCGTGGAAGATGTGGAATGCGCAGCCAATCTGCGAGCATTAAGGCGCATAGCGCCGAGATGCATCCGTCCGCATCTGCGTGCAAACCAGAGTATTACGCAAATAGGATCCGCGTTAATCCTTCCCATCCGCGGCGCTGTCGCGCAGCGACAAGCGAAAAAATCCGCGCCCTTAAACTCCTTCCCCATCTTCAAAACTACGCCTCCGTCAACCCTTTCTCCCGCCAACCACCGTTCTCCCGTCAACCACCGTACTCCCGTAAAAACACGTGCTACCGTAAATATGTGCTACCGTTAAGCAGGTGAGGCCGTTAAGCCAGTGGGGCCAGGCATCATTTCTTCCATCCGTCGTATATGAGCATAAGTTGCTGCTCAACTACATTAAGGTCATATCCGTCAGGAGATGCCATTCCGGCATAAGCCGCACCGAAGTATGTATTCTCAAGAGTGTGCGCCAACAGGTCAGCATCCACCTCCCTGATTTCGCCCGACGCTATGGCCCGCTCTATTACCCCTTTCCAAATCGCACACTCCGATTCATACCACTCCCCTGCATGCTTAAGTGAATCCTTGATGATGTTGTAGCACGACATCTGGATATTGACCAACGCGAAGTTGATGTTGCGGATGCCGTTCCTTTTCCATCGCCGCTGCTCCGTCCCCAGTATCCGGATGAACTCGCTGATTGTATCCTTCAACGACCGGTTCGGGTCCTCAGCAAGCGATGTGAGGGTATTCTGTCTGAACACAAACATCTCGACAGTCTCGCGGAAAAGATTCTCTTTATTGTTGATATGGTACATTACAGTTCCTCTGCTGAGGCCGGTAGCCTTCTCTATCTCTCTCAATGTCACGTCCGCATACGGTTGGCGCGTGAAGCGCATCAACGCCTCATGCAGTAATCGCTCTTTGGATCGTTCTCCACTCTCACTCATGTTGTTTTTGGCTCTTGGAATTCATTTATGCGTCTATAATAGGTGCTAAGTAGCTAGTCAATCTAAATAAATGGTATATACTGAGCAACCATTTACAAAATTAGCCATTTTGTTCATGATGGCAATTAAGTTGTTTAAACTTTTTCGAGTTGGGGTTATTAAGATTTTAAGCATAGTTCGGCTCTCGAATAGCGAGAAATGCAGGAGTTGAAAGATTCCAAAAATAAGTACTTTCGAAGAATTAATGAACAAATAATTCTTTGAAAAAGAATCTCACATGATGTTTAATTCTTAGCAACTACTTATTCATTAAGATTACACTTGAAGAAAAATAAATCCTTAATTTTATATTTCTCGTAGAAAGTTTAAACAACTTCGTTAGGTTTAGTTTGGTGCAATTACAAATTTTTTTGACTAATTTTGTTCGACCAAGCGATCTATAACCACGATGCTTGCATTTCTTAACTCCACTATGATATGAATTACATAGCCGATTTAACCAAGAACCGAAAAAGTTCCGATGGTTCCATTCTGGGAAAAGTTAAAGATTTCCATAATGAACTTGCGCTTCATGAGCAAGCGGGACTTAACGTCTACCTCAAGCCTGAACTGACCACTCCTTGCGACAGGGTAGTTAAAGTGCGTAACCGATATACCGGGAAGGAGGAAGTGAAGGTGATGTTCGGTTCAAACAGTTATTTGGGGGCATCGAATATGGATCGCGCCAAGGAGGTGAATGCCGATGTGGTGCGCACTTACGGTATAGGCTCGGGCGGCGTGCCCCTTCTTTCAGGCACAACCTCTTTCCAGAATGCTCTTGAACGAAAACTTTCGGATGTGACGGGCTTCGGCGACACGATGCTCTTCTCATCCGGATACACTGCCAATCTCGGAGTGGTGACCGGGTTGCTGCGTTCCAACAACCTTATCATCCATGACAAACTGAACCATGCAAGTCTGCTCGATGCGACGGCTCTCTCGGGTGCGAAGATGGTGCGTTTCAACCATAACGATATGGCATCTCTCGAAAAGGTGCTCCGTGAAAATGCAGAGGAATACAAGGATAAGATGATTGTCGCCACAGACGGTATCTTCAGTATGGATGGTGACATAGCAAACATTCCTGAGATTCTTCGTCTGGCCAAACAGTATGGTGCGATCCTTCTTATTGATGACGCACACTCCATAGGTGTCATTGGCAAAAATGGTGCAGGCACCCTCTCTCACTATGGAATAACTGACAGGGAGAACATTATTGTTACAGGTACACTCAGCAAGGCACTCGGCACACTCGGCGGATACGTTAGCGCGTCAAAGGAGATTATCGACTATCTCCGTATCTATGCGCGTAGCAATATGTTCTCGACCTCTCTGCCACAAGGTGTATGCGCAGCTGCAAAGACGGTGCTTGATGAGATTGAAACCACTGATGTGGTGGAGCGACTTAACGCAAACGCGACCTATCTCGCCGACCGACTCCGTAAGGAGGGATTCAACGTAATGAACACCCGCACTCCCATCATCCCTCTTTTAGTAGGAGACCCCGGAATATTGACAGCTATGGTGCAGGATGCCTTCGATGCCGGATATGTCATCAGCGGTATCTATGCTCCGGCAGTTCCGCCGAAACTCACCCGCTTCCGCATAAGCGTCATGGCAAGTCACACAAAAGAGGATATGGACTCTCTCGTCCAACTCATCATCAAACTGTTTGAGAAATATGGATTGCCACACTTCATCTCATAATGTCCGGAGTCGCTGGGTAAACTCTGTTTCAGAGATACCCTCCGATGCCTGGGATGCACTCTTCGGAGGGAATGTCATCAAGCGCAAGGAATTTCTATTAGCTGTCGAAAATGCAGGTATCGAGGATGTCACCGTGCATTATCTTCTGGTCAGTCTCGGCGAACGGATTGTGTCCATTGTCCCCTGCTTCACCTATGACATCGACCTGATAAACCTCGTGTCGGCAAAGGGCCCTTCCAAATTCTTCAAATCGGTGCGCAAGCTCATTCCCGGTCTGTTGAGAATCAAATCGTTCATGACAGGTACCTATGCGGCAAGCTGTGAACCATTTATTGACATTGCCGATGGATTGACGGATGATGAGAAAAGTGAGGTCAGAAAAGTCATTGAGCATGAGCTGAAAGGTATGTATGCCAAGACTCGCTCAAAATTCATTTTCGTGAAGGATGCCCGTGAGAATTCAATTGAAAAGGTTCGCGATATTCTCCCTGACGATTTCACCTATATCGTATCTTTCCCCACATCACTCATACCGATTCTTGATGATTTCCCTTATCCATCGGCTCTTAAGACAAAGAGCAAACAGAGGGTCCGCAATATAGAGAAGAAGTTCGATGAGTCGTTCCGTTGGGAGATTGTATCCGATTTTGCGAAAATCAACCATGACTTCTTCATTCGCTACCGCAATGTGCTGGAGAAGGCTGCCAACAAGTTTGAATTCCTGAATGAGAAGTTCTTCAGCGAAATCAACACTCTATACGGTGAGGATTCATTCCTCCTTGTCGCAAGCGACAAGGTTACGGGAGAGCCTCGGCTGATGACACTCGTGCTGGAGGATGAGGAGCGTGTCGTTCCTCTATATCTCGGCATCTCTTATAAGGAGGATGACACACGCGTGTTGTATCTCGCCAACATTTTCCGTATCACGCGTGAGGCCGAAAAGCGTGGTAAACGCATTATCGAGTTTGGACAGACCAGCTACTACCCCAAATCTCTCTCAGGGGCCGTGGTGGAGAATGTCTACTATGGTTTCTGGTCTGACAAGCCGCTTTATAAATACCTCATCAACCATCTCTTCGGCAAGATTTTCGCGCCGCCGGCAATTCCGGGCAATTCCTATAGCCCGAAAGCGGTGGAGGCGGTAAGACAACGACTGGAGGAGTGCAACATTCTACCAAGAATCTGACTTTTTTTCTAAGTAGTTGCTAAGAATTAATGAACAACTAATTTTGCTTTATCTCCGAGTGATTTTTGTCGGCGGAGGAAGGAGCTTAGCGAGCTAAGCGACTGACGAAGACGGCAAAAAGCACCGGAGAGAAAGTGAAATTAGTGTTCAAATCATTCTTTGAAAAAGAACACATATGATGTTTAATTCTTAGCAACTACTTAAATATTAGGGGTGTCGAATGAATAATACATGGATTTTATTCATTCGACACCCCGTTTTTACGTATATTTCAAATTTCTTGAAAAATTTTTCGCCAAAAATTTGGAGGTTATAATTTTTTACTCTAATTTTGCGGCATATCTACCGCGCAGTCGATAGTCACAAACTAACAGACGACGGTTATATCATAAATCTAAACGCTAATAATGAACAAGAAGGCTAACGGATATTTTGTTTCTGCTCAGAAGCATGCTTCTGAGCAGAAGACGTACGTCTTCTGCTCGATTGTCCCTGTTAGCCACGGGATTGACATTCTCGCTGACCGACTCTCTCAGTCTTCTGCTTCACAATTCATCCCACTGTCCACATATATACGTCATATTCACGATACGTCAAATACTGATTTCGTATTCAACGACCGACTCAATATTCAACGCTTGCGAAGGTGGAATCTTCGCAGCCTTCGACCATGGGTCATAAAGCGTCAGTCGTAACCGGACGCGACTAAAAACAAGATACCGGTACTTTGAGATATTACTCTTATCCTCACTATATTCCACTTCCCTGATATTTCGCGCAAATAAGCTTTCTCAGTTTTAAGTTTCAACCGTATATTTATGCGGATTTCAGGTGCATTATCCCATTCTGACACATCTATTACAGAATCATAATACTTTTATATGACAAATTTCTACCCCTGCGCGAAGCATACGCTTGTCGCACTCGCGCTCGGAGTATCCTCACTTGCCTTTGCCGGGAATATTCCCCAATACAAAGTGACAACGACAGGGGGAACTCCTTATACCGAATTTTCCGACGGAACCGTCATCCCCTGTGCTTGGGGTGAGGGTACTACCGTACTTTTCCCCAATAATGTGGAGACTCCCAACAACTATAGTGGCGAGGGGTTTCCTATAGGTTTTGATTTCAGATTCGGAGGTCGTTCAGTCAATCAGTTCGCGGTATCTTCAACAGGAAATATTTATCTCGGTAAGGATATTGTAAACTATGGCGGTGATGCTTTCCGTCTCGGCATGTCTCCTATAAAAGGGGGTGTGGCAAAAGCAGATGGCATCAGTTACAAAACATCAGGTGAAGTTGGAAACCGCATACTAACAGTGCAGTTCAAGCGGGCCATACTGAATGAGAGTGGCTCATCCAAAGGCAAATACTCCCTTCAGATCCGTCTTTATGAGGCTGACGGTAAAGTGGAGATGGTTTTCAAGGAATTGGAGACCGCATATCAGAGTGGCAATGGTTTTGACACCGGTCTTTCAGGATGGGATGGCGATGACGCGATGCAGCTGACCGCGACCGGTCTTGATAAGCCTCTCAGCATCTCTCCCAAACTGAAGGCTGACATGCTTGAGTCTGATTCATATATCCATTGGGATGAGAATGATTACGACAAAGATTATTCTCCCGTGATCATCTTTACCCCTGAAACAGAAGCCACAGCTCCGGCCAAAGCACCGTCAAATCTGATGGTAGAGCAATCAGGACGTGCTTTAAATATAAATTGCGCCCGTGCCGAGGGTGCTGATGCTACTGTCATCCTTGTTTCCGAGACACCTTTCACTGATGCTGACCTCCCCATTGACGGTGAGACGTTCCGTGCCGCATACCGCGAGACCAATGGATTACAGGTTTTGCCTACAACCTTCGGCAATGCGAAAGCCCTCTATTATGGCAACGCATCCAGAATTTCCGTTTCAATTGACAATATCGTTGATGGCACAACATACTATGTGAAGGCTCTGAGCGTAAACGGCTATCCGGCTTACAACCGCACCAATACAGCCGACAAGGTGTTCGCTACCACTCAGGCAGCCCCCACTGTTCTTAATACAGAAGCAACCGGAGCAAAGAGTGTGGATGTTACCGTCAGTGCTGATTTCCCCGTTATAGTGGCCGCTACAACTGAGGTTAATCCCGGTTATCAGCAGGGTTACACCGGTGTGTTCGGTGTTCCGGCACATGATGTTAAGGTAGGCGACATGCTCCCCGGCGGAGGCAAGGTGGTTTATGTCGGAGAACCCGGCACATTCTCACTGGACTGCAATGAGAATGAACTGACCTTCCTCCGTGCATGGACTCTCAACGGTGAGGTGATTTCTGCAACTGCCCGTGATGCAGCCGCGCTTCCAAATGTTTCGCTCCCCTTTGAACCGGGTCTGGAGAATTATCCTTACGGCGAACAGCTTATGTTCTGGGCTGCAAGCGAGAATCAGTTCATCCCGTGGAGACGTGCGTACAAGGGAGATGCCGCTATATATGCTGTATCAAGTGAAGATAATGTGATTTACCTCGCCACTCCCCTGATAAACCTCGACAGTTCTGTTAAACTCACATTTGAGTTTGCAATGGAGACGGCACGAGATGCTGCTGAAACAAGTGATAGTAGTGTTGCTATCCCACAGGGTAGCGATCCCGGCTCATTCGGAGACACCGGCTTCCTGAAGATTCTTGACGGCAAGCGCAACGTCTATAAGACTATCACATCTTATTCCGGCACAATGACATCGGCCGGAGAGGGAACAAATGAAGATGGCTCTGCCACATACGAGACTGTCGAGGTCGATATGCCCGTAATCGGCAATAATGGACGCATCATGTTCCAGTTCTCGACTCCGAAGTTCACAAAACTCTATCTGCGCAACATAAAGATTGAGCGCACGGGTGAGGCTCCGACCGCTCCGGCATCCTCAGCCACTGGTCTTACTGCCGACGAGGACCGTAGTGCTGTCATCACCGTCAACTGCAAGCGTGGTGAGGATGCTGAGAACACTCTTGTTCTTTTCAGTGAGCAATCATTCTCTAACTCGGAGACTCCTGTGGACGGCACCACCTATGCCGCAGGTACTAAACTCGGCAACGCCATCGTGCTTTACTATGGCAATGACGAGGATATTGTCTGCGCAACCAACAATGTTGTGACAATTCCGGATTATGACACGGACTATTACATCCGTGCAATCTCTGCCAACAGTAATCCTCTCTACAATAATGAGAATGTGGCCGACTTCACTTACCATACTCTCCCTGACATGGCTTATCCCGAAAACCTTTCGGCGATGCCCAACGATGATGTGGTGATAGTGGAGGCAGACCGTTCTCCTAACGCCGCAGGAACAATCCTACTCATCTCCAATGGTGAATCCTTCATGGGTCAACTGGAGGATGGCGTGGAGTACAAGCCGGGTGATGTAGTGGGAAATGCTACTGTAGTATATCGTGGCGAGGATGACCATATTTCCACTCAGACTCAGGAACTCGCTCCTGAAAACACCTTCTGCGTAACCGGATATTCCTACAACTCCCGTGGATGGTATGGCGATGTAAGCCGCTCGGTTACTGTCTCTACTACCGGTGTTGAGGAAATCACCCTTGACGCGGTTGACTTCGCCAATGCAGAGGTATTCTCGGTTGACGGCATACGTATCAATGTGAAATCCGCAGCGGAACTCCCCGCAGGAATATACATCATCAATGGCCGCAAGGTCGTGGTGAAATAATAATGATTTCAATTAAACAATTTATAAACCAGATTATGATAATCGGAAAATCTTTTTCAGACATCTGATCACAACACCAACCGCCCCTCACAGCATTTGTAAAAAGACTATGACCGAAAGGATTTCGCCCCCGTTTCACGAACTTCTCTTGCAGTCTACTCACACGGACCATGAAACGAAAACAACAAACAACTAACGTGGAATTCATTCCATAATTCTTTCACAACTAAAATCTTTCAAAATGAAAAAGATTTTTACATCGCTGTTCGCAATGGCCGCTGTGTTCTGTGCTTCAGCGACCCCGACCTACACGGTCGATCCGGAATCCGGAAGCACGATTGATGATCGTGACAACTTCAAAGTAACCTTCACATTCGATGAGGAGGTGACAGTTAAGTCTGTCGAGTTCATAGGAGGCGCTCGCTTCAACGCCACCGTAACTCCCGGAACACTTGACGTGACCGCGTCAAAAACTGTCGAAGTAACCGTTCCCAACACTGTATGGGGTACTCCCGATGCAGGTCAGTACCTCATCGAGGTCAACCTGCCTGAGATCTTCGACAAGGAAGGCAAACAAATCATGGTAGATGCCGTGGACGATGAAGGAAACGCATTCTCCTATGCGTATACTGCAAGCGCCAACTATATGGCATCCTACGATGTAGAAGCTGAGTTTATTGGCCTCGACCCCGACCCTGCCACGACAACTGTATGGGATGTCTATAGCGATGGCTGGGGGTTTGTAAACTTCCTCTTCTCAGACGAGGTATATGCTACTGAAAATTCGAGTGCAGATGTTCAGCTTATACTGAATGATGGTGAAGAGATATGGGTTCCTGTAAGTTCAGATGAACTGTGGTTTGACTGGGACTTTTGGACTGGTAGCTATGCTGTAACAGTCCCCATGACTCCTAACGATGATGTTACTCAAGAAAACTTGGTGGCAATCAATGTATATCTGAACAAGATTAAGGTCGGTGCCAACATCGTGCCTGAGTACGCTGCAGAGTATAATCTTACTGATGTAGGTGTGGCTCGCAAAGTAAAGGGTCAGAATACCGCAGGAAATTCAATGACAATTTTGAAGAGCAACACTACGTTTGCCATTTATTCAATCAATGGCAACATTGTTAAGACCAATGGATCTGTTTCAGATCTTTCTAATCTTCCAGCAGGCATCTATGTAATAGATGGTAAAAAAGTCTGTGTAAAATAATAGACTTGAGGTTGGAGCAATGAGTATCCTCGGACGCTCCAACCTCTTCTAACTTAAAATCAAAATGAGAAAACTTATATTTCTTTTTTGCATTTTATTGGGAGGAGTCTACGGACACGCGGCAGTCCTACAGTTTACAGGAAGTTCTCCTGAAAACAATGGAACAATTTCCTCATTTGATGACATTATCCTACACTTTGATTTATCTTCAATAATTGAAGAATATGGTGATGGCGAATGGGGGATCTGTTCAAGTGGCGCATATGTCGCTTCGCGTCCGACGGCCGAGAAGTCTGCTGCATTATATAAAGGCTCTAAAGATGACGGAGAATGCATCGGAAGAATGTATGAAACAATAAAGCCCAATAAAGATTCCTTTCAAGAAGGGGCTGACTTTCATCTGTCTTTTCCCAACATTCAAGTTGAACCCGGTACAATGTATACTCTTGTGCTGACATACGATTTTTATGCTGGTAAGAAAGGAGAGTCTACATGGACTACAGCTACCAAGTATAGTTTCTATTCTTCACCACTTTCTATAACGTTTATTGGGGGCTCAGACGTTGCGAAGGTATTATCCTTTGAGACAAGTTCAATTATTGACAAAGCTTTATATGAAACTTTGCCATCAATTGAAGTCGCTTTTAATCATAACATCTCGGTTTCGAGCGATTTTGACTCAAATGTTGTTTTGTTGGAAGATAATAGTGAAATTACAAGAACTTCAAATATTGTTGTAAATAATAACAATGAAAAGTTTATAACTATTACCTTTCCAGAAACTAAACTATATAATGGGCATAAGTATACCATTCACATACCCGAAGGTTGTGTGTGTATAACTGATGAACCAGATGTTGTCAACTCGGCTATTGATATTGAAATCAATGGAGCAAGTTATCAGTCATTTGGCACTGGTCGTGTTCGCCCTTCCAATGGCAGTGTTACTGTCATGGGCGAAATTACTGTACCTTTCAAGTTCCCGGAGGTTGAAGGTAAAAACTATGGATTTGTTGCTATGACTGATGAATCCAATTTCACCGGATATATCTATAAAGGGAATGATTTCACAGCCGAACCTGTTGAGACTATTGTAGGAGAGGTGACTTCCGATTCAAAAGGTCTTATTTTCAATCCTAAGACTGTATTTGAACCTGAGACTGACTACACTTTCGTAATCCCCGAAGGGAATGTGAAAGCATACGAGATTGGCTCAATGACACAGGCTTATCTGAAAGACTATATCAGCGAACGCGTTGAGTTGCACTATACAACTCCCGCAGTGTCAGACCTCCCCCTTTGGTCTCTTACCGCAGTAAATCTTAAGGATAACCAGATCAAGGACTTTGTTGATTATTTCATCATTGACTGTCCTGATTACGAATACGCTGAGATTCTCTATAATACTGTATCTTCAAAAACTCTCGGTGACAAGGGTGTTCTTTATGAAGTAACAGCAGATGGTGAAACTGAGATTGCAACATTCCCGATTACCCGTCAGACTCTGACCGGTGAATCTGAGATTGGCAACGGTCAGTATGTAGGACGTCACTTCGTTGGAGTGGTAAATCAGGAACTCTATGCAGGCAAAACCTATAAATTGGTGATGAAGCCTAACAGCTTCATTGTGGACAATCCATTTATTGGAAACCATATCGGCAATCAGGAAGTAGCCGTTACCCTTAATGGTGGTACGCGCACTGAGTTTGATGTGACTTACTCTATCCCCGGTTCTATCTCTATGACAACTATCGTGCCCACCGGCCAGACTGCAACTTTCAAGGTTACTCCCAATGAGAGCTTTGAGGTCGAGTCTGTGACATTCAACGGTGAGCCTGTAGTGGTAGTTGACGAGATGTACACAACTCCGGCCATTGAGGATGACTCTACCGTAGCTGTCACATACAAGTATGCCGGTGTCATCACATTCGACTTCTCCACCGGTGTTGACGAGGTTACAATTGATAGCTGTGAATACTCTGTTGCCCTCGAAGGTGACCACATCATCATCGGCAACCTGAAAGCAGATTCACGAATCTATGTGTATAACACAGCAGGTATGCTTCTTGGTGAGGAAGGCAATGGCTCCGATGACATTGTGAAAATCAGTGCCTCCAACGGCGTGATTTATATAATCGTCATTGCTGATTCTGAAGGCAACAAAGTCGCCCTCAAGATCAAGCATTGAAGCATTCCGACCTGAATTTGGTTAATAAATAAGTTTGATTAGTGGGGGGCGCGTCGAATACGTGTCCCCCTCCTATCACTCTCCCATCTTCCCCTCTCATTCTTCCCAAACCTTAAACATCCTGAAATCTAAACCATATGTGCAACACACAGAACAACGATGAACGTTTTGAATTCCATGGCGTGAAACTTGCCCATGAGTTAATGGTGGACATTATGGGGGCACTGATTCCCGGTGCACTTTTCTTGTTCTGCATAATCGTCTGCATTGTATTCCCCATCATCTGCTATTCTTCACACGGCAACAATTTCGGTTTTCTGGTGAAAGACGGCGACTGGTTCTGGATTATAGCTTTCCTCTCATTCCTCATCCTCTCATACGTTCTCGGAATGATCTTCTACAGGGCCGACATCAAGGTACCCGACCGCGCCGACATACGCCGCGAACAAAAGAAAAAACTTCTCGCCCTAATCGACGGTATGCCAAGTGGTAAACGGCCCAAACTCCGCGAGGAAAATTTAGTCGCATAATCTACCTTTGCTGTCATAATTTCAACCTTAGAATTATGGCAGCATTAGATTTTAGCCAGTTCCATGAACTGGCAGAACAGTTCAAAGAGCTTGCCGGGACGCAATCCGCGCGCATCTATTATGCCGTGGGTCGCAAACCCACGGCGACTGAATTGCAAACCCACGGCGACTGAATTGGGAGGGGAAGAGATTGCCGGGACGGAATCCGCGCGCATCAAGGCGCTGAGCGCCTTGATGCATCCGT
>OFFC01000528.1_pt1 | contig 27847 bp, 23 predicted proteins | sample 1521271 | NCBI WGS metagenome assembly OFFC01 (sample SAMEA3504123, study PRJEB24116) | mouse gut metagenome | biome: mouse gut; feature: mouse-associated habitat; material: faeces | place: Denmark | collected 2011 | reverse complement strand
ATAACGGATAATGGAGCAGTTTGTTCACATTTTATTTACTCATGCGTTTGTCGTGGCTCTCTTTCTTATCCAGAACAGCAACAGCACAATACTGATTCCCATCAGAAAATAATGGGTATCCTACCGCACCCTCGCAAGCTTATTTATAAAATAAAAGTTCTTACTTTCGTCTTCCGAATAAAACCGCTTTGCCAGTGTTTCAAAATGCCTGCGCCCGACGGTCTTATCTTTACTTTTCTCCATCACTTCCCGGAAGGCCTCAAAATATTCCTCCACCCGTTCTTCGCCCACCAGGGACAGCATGCCGATAAAGATCTGTCTTGCGTCTGCCTCCCACTGATACTCTTTCGTGATGGGAAAACTGTCAAACCCCGGCCGTCTCTCACGCTCCTCCAGCACAAGGTTTCCATCATACGCCGTTTTCCTGTCAAGTCCCAGACGCTCATACTGCTCCACCGGAGCATCGCTTAACTCCATCATACGAAGCAGGGCCTGTATCATCTCCGCCTCCAGGGCCGGATCATCCAAAGGCTTTAACTGCTCCGGATCCTCCCGGAGATCAAACAGGAAATTCCCGTACTGGAAGGAATTGCAGAAAGTAGCGTTGGCAAGCCTGCCCGGAACCGGGATCTTCATCAACCGCGCTCCCTTTGTAAAGGAAAAGGGCCCGCAGATCTCCATCTTTTCCAGTTCCTTCGGTCCAAACATGGTATCCTGATGAGTCGGCATCAGCGTATACTCGTACAAAGGCGTATTGCCGACGGAGGCCGAAGCCCTCATATAGAGATATCTTCCATCCGTGATATTGACAAAGGAGCCATGGAAACCAAAGAGCGCATAATCCCTGATCTTTTCGTCCGACATAAGCACCGGCCTCAGAGATTTTCCCTGCATCTCCGGCGCAGCCTTAATTCCGAAAAAGTCAAGCAGCGTCACCGGGATATCAATGCTCTGGCAGAGCGCTTCCCGCCTTTCCCCTCTGACAGGAACCTGCGGATCCCACAGGAAAAACGGCGTATTAGCCAGTTCATTATAGCAGGGCATTACAGACTTGGCCCACCAGTCTTTCTCGCCCAGCAGAAAACCATGATCCGTATTCACAACCAGCATCGTATCTTTCCACATATCATGGGCATCCATGAAGTCCAGCACTCTTCCCAGATTCCTGTCGCACTGCGACAACACTGCGGCATACCGCCTGCGTATATGCTGCACCTGTTCCTCAGTTTCCGTAACAGGAGCATAAGGCGGCCAGTCAAAATGAGGCCCTGTGTAATCCGGATCGCAGTCCTGTTCGACATCAAACGGCTCATGGGGCGAAAAGGTCTCGATCTGCAAAAACCAGTTATCCTTCCCCGCATTTAACTGAAGAAATTCCAGCCCGTCATCAAACACACTGTCCATGGGCCACTTGCCTCTCTGTCTGTAAAGTTCCCGGTTGCACCAGTTATTTCTCCACCACTCGGGATGGGTAAATTCGCGCATGGTGGGCACATGTTCCGGAATCTCCGGATCATCCGAACGTAACGCCCAGGGATCCGCCTCCTGCCCTCTCTTGCACTCCCAGCTGGAGTACATCGTATGATAAGTGCAGCCCCCGGTCTCCCAGTAATGCCCATGGTCGCTGACAAGCCTCGTAAAAATGCCATGCTCTTTTAAAATCTGCGGCATGGAGTTGTCAAAGGGCTCCATTGGTCCCCAGCTTCTGTGCAGAAAGCTGTAGCGCCCTGTCTGGAGATCCCTGCGGGCAGGCATACAGGGCAGACTCCCCGCGTAAAAGTTATCAAAGCAGGCAGTTTTTTCCGCCAGTCTCCTAAAATTCGGCGTCTCAGTAAAGCTGCATCCATAGGGTTCCAGAAACCGGCGGTTCAACGAATCAAACATAACCATAATCGCCCTCATGATCACATCTCCTCCTTCCGTCCTTTTTTCAGGTGGCGCAGTGCATTCACCGCCGTAACCACCGGCACCAGTACCGCTATGGCAAACAGAACCGTCCCTACTGACATTCTGAAAGCGCACTCCGCAAAGCTGCCGTAATAGACGATGGATCTGCGCAGATTTTCCTCCACCATACCGCCCAGGATCAGCCCCAGGATCAACGGCGCAGTGGGATACCCGTTTTTATCAAGGACATAGCCCAGGATCAAAAAGCCTATTGTATAGTACAGGTCAAATGCATTGGAATTCAGGCAAAAAATTCCTGTAATACAAAAGGCGGCAATGTAAGGCATCAGATACATTTTCGGAACGCTCAGGATCTTCGCCATGATCCCCAGCGTCGACGCCTGATAAAGGAACATGAAAATATTAGCAATAAATACGGCAAAGATGATCGTGCGGAACAAAACCGGCTGATCCATGCTGAGTTTCGGCCCCAGGGCGATCCCCTGTACGACCAGGGCGCCCATCATCACCGCTGTAGCGGTATCTCCCGGCACAGAAAGAGACAAAAGAGGAATTAGTGCCCCGCCTGTTGTGGCATTATTGGCAGCTTCCGCTGCAACCACCCCTTCCTCACAGCCTTTTCCGAACTCTTCCGGTGTTTTAGAGGCCTTCTTTGCCGCCGCATAGGATACCATGGCGGCAGGGCCTCCTCCCAGCCCGGGAAGAATACCGATCACCGTCCCGATAACAGAAGAACGCAAAAACGCGCGGATATATTTTTTGATGCTCTGAAAATCCAGCATATGAAAAAACTTTCTATCCACTTTTTCCACCACCGGAATCTCCCGCATTCTGGCCGCGTTATTGACGATCTCCGGCAGAGCAAAAACGCCGATAACCACTGCCACCAGAGCAAATCCATTCCTCAGATGAGCGCTCCCGAATGCATAGCGGTACGCCACGCCGTCGATAGGACTTTGTCCCACACAGCACGCCAGAAGACCGATCCCCAGTGAAATACAGCCCTTGACCATATTGCCCTTTGCCAGAACAGTGACCAACGACAGTGCTAAAATACTTGCCCCAAAATATTCCCAGGGGCCAAAGGTAAGCGCAATCTTTGAAAGAAGCGGCGCAAGGATCAACAGCATCACGGAACTGAAAATCCCTCCAAAAAAGCTGGCGAAAGCGCCGATGGTCAGGGCTCTTGTCCCTTCGCCTTTCTGTGCCATCGGGTATCCGTCAAAAACCGTCGCCACGGCGGCAGCCGTTCCCGGTATCTTCAAAAGTATCGCGGCCACAAGCCCTCCTGAAACACCTCCCATATAAATTCCCATGAGCAGGCATACCGAGGGAACCGGATCCATGATCATGGTGATCGGAAGCACCAGGGCAATGGCGATAGGCGTATTTAACCCCGGTATGGCCCCAAACACATTTCCCAGGACAACCCCCGCCAGAATTAACAGCAGACTGGTGGGATTCAGTATATTTTGCAGAACCTCTACAAACATTATTTTACTCCTTCCTTATCGTATTTCTGTAACAGCAGGCTGTATTTCCCTGATTATCCCGGTTTCTAACCGACAATGCCTGACCAGATCGTACCCTGCGGCAAAGCGATGTGGACCACTTTCGCGAAAAAGAAATAACAGCCAAACGCAAATGCCACCACCACTGCATTTCGAGTCACAATAGACCGTACGCTTCCGAAGTTGTCCCTGGTAATTTTATAAAATACATTTACCGTAATCAAAAGAAACAGCATGGTCGATACAAGATAGCCGACATATTTAAAAAGAACAATATAGCCTGTCAGGGAAAGGAGAAAAAACAGGCGGCTTCCCCGAAACAGTTCTCCAAATACAAACTGCCTGTTATCCTTATTTTTTATCACCTGAATCCCGCGAAATATGATAAAACACGCCAAAAAAACAATTACAATCCGGGGCCAGAACGCCGCCCCGCCAGATGTATCCAGGACGCTGGTCTTAAAGTCAAAGCTCATACCGTAAAGCACTCCACATACTGCCAAAGCCAGCGCCAGAAAAACTAATTCTCCCATGTTTTCCTCCCTTTCTATTCCAGTACCGCTATGCATCGCTTTTTGCGATGCATTGGCCTCGTCCAGTACAACTTCTGACAAAATCGATTTCCGGCCGCTGAAATTCGCGTCCGTAAATCGATTTGTGCACTGTCAGGCCACTTGCTGTCAAAACAGGTTATTCCAAAATATCTGCAACCGCTTCATTTGTCTGTTCCTGCGTGTCCGCGCAGATCTGTGCATAAACCCCCGGATCCTCGCAGCGCGCTCCATATCCCAACGCATTCAGCTCGGCAATACATTCCGGATCTTCGGAACAGGTTTTGATCAGATCCGCATAATACTGTACGACCTCCGCATCGGTTCCCACGGGCATCCACATGCCGAAGGACTGGAGCAGATAGTCAAAATCTGAATATCCAAGAGACGCCGCCGAGGGCAGATCCTCAAAACCGGGAATCACCGTATCTTCTTTGGAAAATGCCATCAAAAGACGGAAATCACCAGACTCCACATACTGAGACAAATTCCCCACCCCGTCAATATAAGCATCAATCCGGTTGCTCATCAGCTCGGTCGCCTTTGTATCAACCCCAATATCTACCATTTTAAAAGAGATCTGTTCCTTCTCCTGAATAGCTAAAGCCGCCAGCTGGGGGAGTGTGCCGGAAACAGTACCCATGCGGATCGTATCCGGGTTTTCTCTGACAGCAGCAACAAAATCTTCATACGTTTCATAGGGTGAATCTGCATTTACCACTAATGCTACCCAGGAATCACACCACATTGTCACGGGCGTAAAATCTTCATAGGTGAAATCAGCGTTGCCAAGGGCTGCCTGCAGATAATACCCCACCGGCACATGCAACAGCGTATAGCCATCCGGCTCCATCGACTTTACCTGCTCTGCCGCAACCTGACCACCGGAACCGGTAATATTGCTGACAACCACATTCACCCCCGCATACTTCGACATATACTTCGCCACAATTCGTGCAGGAATGTCCGCTGTACCCCCGGCATCAAATCCCACAATAAAAGAAATATCCTTTTCCGGGGTAAATTTTGCCTCTTCCCCCAAAGGGGCCTGATCCGCTTCCTCATTTTCCGTTTCTGCCGTCTGCTCTTCCACTTCCAGTTCCAAAACCTCCGTTTCCTGCGTTTTCTGCTCCGCCTCGCTGCCACAGGCGCAAATATTTAAGAGTAATACAAACGTCAATAATAATACGGTCACTTTTTTTATCATTTTTTTCATTTACCTTTACCTCCATGTGTGCTGTTGATTTTACAATTTCCTTTTTATTGCCGCAAAGCAAACTCGCAATACGGACAAATCTGTCATTTCATGATCTCTCTAACTTCTTTATTCCCTCCTCTCTCTAAAATTATTCCCCAAAATGAAGCGCTTCATTTTTATCAAAAAAAATTATATTTTGCTGACGGTGTCTCTCTTTTCCATATATCCTTTAATAAAAATTTTACGTTCTATCTTCTCAGCTTCCCCATTTGTAATCGCCAGGAACATATCTGTTGCCTGTTTTAACAGACTTTTAAAATCACGATTGAAAGTAGTCAGCTTTTTGGGCGTTATATAATCAGAATAATACTTTCCGAAACCAACGATAGACACGTCTTCCGGCACCCGCACTTTATGATGTATGCAGGCGCTGTAAATTCCAATCGCCATGGCATCGTCCCGTGCAAGAATCAGCTGAGGCAGATTTGAATTCCGGATCGCCTCTTCAGCATAACGGTATCCGATAGCCACTTCATCTTCAGACGTGCTCACTGCATCTACCATATTGCATTCCACTCCCATCCTGGCCGACCATTTAATAATCCCCCTGCGCCGGTCTCTGATGGAAGAGATCTCCCTGTCCTTCAGATCTAAAAATGTAACACTTCTGTGGCCCTGTTCATATACATGCCGGATGATCTCCTCTGCGGCATAATCATTGTCCACAACCGTAAAAGGAATATCCACATCTTCCAGATATCGATTGATAAATATAATACGGTCTTTCATCTGTTCGGAAAGACGTTTAAAATATCCTCTGTTCTCTGACGAATACGGCATAATAAACAGACAGTCCACCTGACTGCTCAGCATATTCTCACATTGATTGATCTCTTCCCTTGCAGAATTCTGGGAAGTTGAGAGCATGATCCGGTAGCCTCGGGAACGCGCAAATTCCTCCATATAGCTGAAAATCTCTGTTTCTCTCACATCGTTAATGGAAGGAACTATAACGCCCAAAAGCCCTGTCTTATCAGAGGCCAGAGCCTTTGCCTGATAATTGGGCCGGTATTCCAGTTTTTCAATAGCCATCTTTACTTTTTCAACATTTTCTTCCTTAACAGTCCCTTTTCCATTTATCACATTTGAGATCGTGCCAAAGGAAAGTCCTGTAAGTTTCGCTATCTGTTTATAGGAAGCCATGCGTCAGTCTCCTCTGTTCATTAAATGAAGCGCTTCATTTCTATTTAATTCATTATATCCTTCTCCTATATTTTCTGTCAATTGATAAATATCACAATTATTTATCGCCCTTTTTGTACACTTTCACTGAATATCGGAAAAATAAAATACCGTGGAATAGAATCTCCAGGTAACAGTTCCAGAGCGCCAACTTGCCTGTGTTGTTTCTTCATGCTAAAATAATATGAAATTTATACGTTGCAATGATTCTGCTGCACAACGTGCAAAAAAGTAAAACCTTTTCCGTACAGCATAGAACACATAAAACAGGAGGACAATTATGTTATCATTCACTTGCGACTACACCCAGGGCGCGCATCCGAAAATTTTGGAGCGCCTTCTTGAAACAAACATGGAAAAACTTCCCGGCTATGGAAACGACCATTACTGCGAAAGCGCAAAAGAAAAGATTAAGAAGGCCTGCGGATGCCCTGACGCCGAAGTCTGGTTTCTGACAGGGGGAACCCAGACCAACGCCACAGTCATTGATTCCGTGTTACAAAAATATGAAGGCGTCATCTCCGCCCAGACAGGGCATATCAACGCCCACGAGTCCGGCGCCGTGGAATTCACCGGCCACAAAGTGTTAACCCTCCCCGGCCACGAAGGCAGGATACGGGCCGAAGAGCTGGAAACGTTTCTCAAAACCTTCTGGGCGGACGGCAGCCATGAGCACATGGTATTTCCGGGCATGGTCTATCTCTCCCATCCTACGGAGTACGGAACCCTCTACACAAAGGCGGAACTGGAGGCCATCTCCGCCATCTGCAGAAACTATGAGATCCCGCTGTATCTCGACGGCGCAAGGCTGGGCTACGGTCTGATGAGTTATGATACGGACGTGACACTGCCCATGATCGCACACCTCTGCGATATCTTCTATATCGGCGGCACAAAAGTGGGGGCTCTCTGCGGCGAGGCTGTGGTATTCACCAAAAAGAATGCGCCCCGCCACTTCCTCACTCTGATCAAACAGCATGGGGCACTCCTGGCGAAAGGACGCCTGACCGGCATCCAGTTCGACACACTGTTTACCGACGATCTGTATTTTCAGATCAGCAGACATGCCATCGAAATGGCGGAACTTCTGAAGAAGGGGTTTGCGGAGAGAGGATATTCCTTTTTCTTAAATTCTCCGACGAATCAGCAGTTTATTATTTTAGAGAACGGGAAACTGGAAGATCTTCAGAAAAAGGTCGCCTTTGAGATCTGGGAGCCCTTTGATAAAGAGCATACCGTTGTGCGGTTTGCCACAAGCTGGGGGACGACAAAGGAAGAGATCGAAGAGCTGTTTAGCTTTCTTTGATGTAGCGCATATTTCCTTTGGACGCCTCTGTGCAATCGGGCAGGGAAGGCTTTTTCCCAGCTCGCCACGCAGCCTGCGTACTGCATGAGCAGCTGTCTTCTTTTTGCAGACCTGCGCATAAAAATAGTATCGCCAGACAGCGACGCTTTCAGAGATATGCTCAGGCATATTAAATTATGCCGCATTCTCCTGGAATGATCTACACTGTCACAATTTTCTGTATAAAGAGCCACAGGGCAGGCAGCATACTCTTTTTGCTGCTTTTCCTGTGCCATCCTGTCATTCCTTCTTCTTCATCCATCCCTGCGTCCCCACAAAATACAGGCATCCAGCCACCGTGATCAAGCCAAAGATCCAAAACATCAGCGGCGAAAAAACGAATTCATACAGCTCCGGTATCATATTGGAAAGAAAAATAACCGCGTTTCCCAGCCCGTGAAACAGCACCGGAGCAAAGAAGCTGTCAAAATAATAGTAAACGCCGGCGATCAGCACCCCTAGAATAAATGCGTATACCCCCTGCACGATATTGCCGTGGTAGACCGCAAATAAAAATGCGCTCGTCACCACCCCGAAGGCCACCCTGTCCTGGGTACGGCGAAGTCTGTTGTATAAAAGGAATCGAAACACCACTTCCTCCACCACCGGCGATATGACTGCGTAGAGAAATAAGCCCATCCCTGCCGACACCCCATACTGTCTTTGCGCCGTCTCCTGAAAAGCAGCGGAATGTCCCGCCAAACCCGACAGGCTTATCAGGGTATTAAAAAAAACGATGGAAGCGACGGCAAAAACCGCTAACGCCAGATAGCGCAAAACCGGCCTCACGCTGTCCGCACTTTTTTGCTCTCCCTCATTTTCCTGCTGCGCCGTATCCTCTCCCCGCTTTCTTTTTTCCTTCCTCTGTTCTTCTGCTTCCTCCCCGATCAGTGGAAAAAGCGCCGCCATACCGCCGAGCATGGCGATCCCTTTCACCAGAGGACTCCCCTCCTCCATCAGAAAATCTATCCCGCTTTCTGCAAGCAGTGTCCCCACCACCATACGGATCAGATAATATCCCACATAATAAATGACAAGCGGCCTGATCAATACCCAGATCGCAGGCATTCCACGTTTCATAGCATTATTGTCCTTTCCTGCTGCCATATATTTACGGCAGTTTTTCTCTGCACAGCGTTTCCACTTATAATCATAGCGTTACACAACGTCAAAGTCAACACACGTTTTTCTTGACATCCACTTCCTCTTCTTTTATACTGAGAAAAAGTCAACAATCATACACTTTGCTAGGGGAGCGAATGCTGAGACTGGCGGATGTGCCCGAAAATGCGCACATCTACCTAACCCTTATCACCTGAACCGGATAATACTGGCGTAGGGAAGCATGTTGGAATCATAACGGATGTTATCATCAGATGGACTGACCATGAGACATCCGCGGCACATTCCTTTCCAATATCCTTCCTCCTGGCAAATCACAAAGGAGGTTTTTTTATGTCTTTTTTTGCAACAGAAATCATTGATCAGAACGGAAGTTACTTTAATCTCACCCCGGCCGGCTACGGCCTTTTGGTGGCTGTTATGCTCTTACTTTTACTCGGCGCATGCTACCTATCCGGCAGGAAACAGGAGAAACAGGGAAAATCGTCCATCAGCACAAAGCAACTTGCCTTCTGTTCTGTGGCCATCGCCCTCGGTATGGTCACTTCCTGCCTGAAACTGTTTGACGCCCCCTACGGCGGCTCCGTCACGTTGTTCAGCATGCTGTTCATCTGCCTGATCGGCTACTGGTTCGGCTTAAAAACCGGCCTGATGGCTGCCTGCGCCTACGGTATTTTACAGCTGATCGTGGACCCCTATATTATCAGCATCCCCCAGATGCTCACCGACTATCTCTTCGCCTTCGGTTCTTTAGGGCTCTCCGGTCTCTTCTCCGGCAAAAAACACGGGCTGCTCAAAGGATATCTGTTTGGCGTACTGGGGCGGTTCTTTTTCACGTTCCTCTCCGGCATGATCTTCTTCGGCGCCTATGCCGCAGACTGGGGGATGAGCATTCCGGTTTACTCTTTCGCCTACAACGGATCCTATATCGGGGCGGAGGCTGTGCTGACGATTATTATACTGGCGATTCCCGCCGTACAGAAAGGGCTGGCAAGTATTAAGACACTGGCAAACAGCTGACGGCTCTGTGACGGCATCTTAAAACAGCGAAACTGGCGGCAGATCTGTCCACATTGGATCCGAACCGATCTGCCGCCACATTTTCATAACACTAACTCCACACAAAATTCTCTTTGCCTGCGCCCAGTTCAAAATGATATTTCACAAGCCCTGTATCAATGCCGGAAAAAGCGCCTGCATCATATCTAATTGATACTTTGTTCCCGGAACCTGTTATCCAAAATGCCTGTTTTCCCAGAGCTGTCGGCGCTAAAAGGGCGGCATCAATCCCCTGCCTGAACCATTCAGGGGCCTCGCCTTCATAGTCTGACACCTGTTTTGCCGACTTGCTTTTGTGGGGCGCCCCCTGCGTCTGTCCATATCCCACAACTACCACACCCGCCACTCTGCTGTCCGGACACATCTCCGACACCGCCTTTCTGTTGAAGGTGCCGCCGATCCACCAGGTATTAAGCCCAAACGTCTGCGCATACAGCATTAACTCCGCGCTGCAGTACCCCAGCTTTTCATCCGTATCCGGCGCATCCGGCCCGGCCATAATAAAATAATTCCGCACTCCCTTTGCCAGAAACAGTCTGATGGCCCCGGGGAGCGCGTTTATATCCTCCGTTTTCAGGGCGATGGAAAGCCCATGGGTTTCATTGATTTTATCTATACATTGCTGCAGCTGCCCTGTAATTTCCGCAGAGAGCGGCCTGTCTGTGTATCTGCGGACCGTATGTCTTTGCCGCATGGCTTCTTTTAAATCCATGCTGTTTCACGCCTCCCTCATATACCTGCTGCCCATCAACTCATCCTTCGCCACGCTGATCGCCTTTTCCACACTTCCCTCCTCAAAGGGATTCGAAACGCCCGCATAGCGCAGCGTCTCCAAATAGCTCATGCTGCCGCCGCATTTGCACAGATTCAGATAATCCTTCCATGCACTTTCGTGATCTTCTCTTTCCTTTTTCTTAAATTCCATGGCGCCCATGGTGGTCAGCGTATAGTTGATATAATAGAACGGATAGAGGAATATATGGATCTTGTGGTACCACCATCCGCCTCTGTCAAAAAAGTCGTCCGGTTCATACGTCCGCCAGGGCATATATTTTTCCTCCAGCTTTTTCCAGGCAAGCGTCCTCTCCTTTGGCGTCAGGCCGGGATTCGCATAGCAAATATGCTGGAACTCATCCACCGCCACGCCGAAGGGCACAAAGGTGACTGCCTCCTGCAGATGGGCAAAGAGGAACTTCTCCGCCCCATCCCCGAAAAAGCGCTCCGCGTAAGGATAGGCAAACTGTTCCATGGACATGGAATGGATCTCCGCAATATCGGTGGATTCCGAATAGTAATCTGAAAGAGGCTGACTGCGCATGGCCATGAAGCCTGCGAAAGCGTGGCCCAGCTCATGCGTCAGTACCCCCATATCGCCGATGGTCTGATTAAAACAGGAAAACACAAAGGGCGCCTGGTACCGCTGTAAATCAGTCATATAACCTGTGGCCGCCTTGCCCGGCTTATTTTTCAGATCCATCAGTTCATGTTGTATCATAAAGTCGATGAACTCTCCTGTCTCAGGGCTCATCTCGTGATACATTTTCGCGGCTTCCCTCACCATAAAATCATCATCGCCGGCAGGCACTGCATTGCCGTCCGGAAAGATCCGTTTTTCATCGTAAAAGGCCAGCTTCTCCACGCCGAGACGCTTTGCCTGAGCCTCGTAAAGCCTTTCACAGATCGGCACGATCACAGTGCGGACCTGTTCTCTGAAAGATTCCACCTCTTTCTGTCCGTAATCGGTGCGTCCCTGCTTCATATAGCCCACCGGAATATAATCTTCATAGCCCAGGTTGCGCCCCATCTCATTTCTTATGCTGAGTAACTCCTCCCAGATCTCTTCCAGTCTTTGCTCGTTTTTATGATAGAAATCAGAGTATGCACGGACTGCTCCCTTCCGCACCTCCCGGTCTTCGTGTTCAAAATATTTCTGCACACCGAACAGATTCAGCACTTTTCCGTCAAAGGAAATCTCCGCTGTGGCCATCATTTTCTCATATTCACTGGCAAGCTTCGCCTCCCGCTGCATAAGTGGAATGTTGGCCTCACAGAACGCCTTTTTCTCCAACTCCTTCTGCGCCAGATATTGCCTGCCGTATTCTTTCTCAAAATCCGCCCGGAAAGGGCTGTTCATCAACGCCTCGTCCACCGCCAGAAGACACGGCATGATCGTTGGAAAAGTCTCCTCGATGTACTCGTTTTCGCCCTCATAAAATTTATCCCGGGTATCCAACGTATGACGGATCGAGGCGATGGTCACATCCGTAGAAAAATCCTTTTTCTTCCCGTCAAAGGAAAGTAACGCCTCTTTTACCTCCGCATAACTGCCTGCGCTCTCAATGCGCTCTTTCGTTTTCTCCGCAAAGGCTGCAAATTCCTGGAAATCCGGCCTTTTATATTCCAATGTAGAAAATGTAAACTGTTCTGTTTTCATATATACTCCTTATAATATAGCTTATCGTAACTTGCAGCGCAAGTTACGATAAAAGGCGCGTATTATGCGCCGCAAATCTAATGACAGGAAGCGTTCTTTGCTTCCTGGAATATACAAATTCCCATGAAGTGAAATCATCTTCACTTCATCATTCGCTTAGCATGATTACACAGGCCTTACTTTATGCTTCCAGTCTGTATATCAGCATATCCTTTCTCCAGTTTGGCATCCATTTGTGCATCGGAAAGCACACTGGCATCAGGCAGTCCTGTCGCAGGCATTTTTACCTCAAAAGGTTAACCTTTCTCTGCAGTATTTCAGAAAGGACAAGCCATTTTCCCATGACCGGTCCTTTCCCACGGTACAAGGGCTCATAACAGCCTTATAACGATTCCTGAATTCCGTTATCTCCCCATCAGCAGGTTGCCCCGCCCTTCACCTTCTTCTGCAAAACAGCCGCCTTGTCAATAGCGCCGGAAAGCAGTTTCTCATTGACATAGTCGAAACCCAGCCGGTTTACGGTGTCGGCAAAGCGCTCACCGGAGATACCCTCGTCCCGGAACAGAAGGATGGCCCGCTCTACCACATCGATCACTTCCTCCTCACTCGTAAAGATCTTCGTCAGCGGAATGCCATGAGCCACCTTCTTGCCCCAGCGTCCGCCGATATAGACACGATACCCCTCGGTGTACTCTTCTAACGCCCCGAAAGGACATTTGCCCCTGCAACGGCCGCAGTTGTTGCAGGTCTCCGGATCGATGTTGATCTTACCGTCCACCAGTTTTGCCGTTTTAATCGGACAGCTCTCCTCGATCTGACACTTCTTGCAGCCCCGGCATTTCGCGTAATCCACCATCGGAACCCGCTGGCCGATGATACCCAGATCGTTGAGATCCGGTTTGACACAGTTGTTGGGACAGCCGCCCACGGCAATCTTGAACTTGTGAGGCAGCGTCACGCCGTGATAGCCCACAAAAAACTTCTCATGCAGCTTTTCGGACAGATCAAAGGTATCGATCAGACCGTACTGACAGGTGGTGCCCTTACAGGATACTACCGGGCGCACCAGAGAACCCGTACCGCCGGTGGTCAGGCCATGCTCGCCCAAAAAATCAATCAGAGGCTGTATTTTCTCGTATTTAACACCCTGGATCTCCAGGGTCAGCCTGGTGGTCATGGTAACCGCTCCGGTCCCGAATTTCTCGGAAGCCTCGGCAATGGTCCTATGCTCCTCGGCGGAGATCTTTCCGTTTCTGGTGATCACACGCACATTGAACACGTCGGGGTAGCGTTTATCCTGCAGACAACCCAGCCCTTTCACGCGCTTGATCTCCTCCGGCGGAATGACGCCGCCCGCAAACTGTATTTTCACTGTGTTGAAGGCAGCGCCGCCTTCCAGTACTCTGGTATTCGTATAGCCGTAGGCTTTCAGCCGGTTCTGCAGAAAATAGCCGCGTTTTCCTCTGGCGCACACAAGCAGCAGTTTTTCCTCTTTCCCCAGACCTTCCACAGAGCCGGTGACTTTACTCAGGTTCACCCACTTTGCGCCGGGGATCGTCGCCGCGGGATGGGCGTCGATGACCTGATAACCTCTCGCCTTCCCTGCCGCATATTCCGCGGGAGTGAAGGTTTCGAAAGCGCCGGACATCTTGTTTTCCAGAATATAGCAGGCCTGCACAAAAGGATGGATGGCTGTGGAGAAGGGCGGTGCGTAGGCGAAATCCATGGTGTCGAAATCCTCCACCGCCAGGCCCGCTGAGATGCCTGCCACGGCGATATCTACCATTTTATCCACACTGCCTGCTCCCGCCACCTGGATGCCTAACAGCCTGTGGGTGTTTTTGTCGGCGATCAGTTTGGTGACAAAGGCAGCTGCATCGGGATAGTAGTGGGCTTTATCATCGGTGACACAGGTGACGCTCACGGCATCGAATCCTGCTGCCAGAGCCTGCGCCTCGGTGAGGCCGGTGCGGCCGGCATTCAGCCCTTCCGCCAGTTTCACCACGCCGGTGCCAAGACACCCACCGTAAGGAACGCTTTGTCCGCTTATGCCTTTTGCTAACAGACGGCCGGTGATGTTGGCCGTGGAGCCCATGGCGGACCACTGTCCCTTGCCTGTGATGCGGTTGTGAACCTGGGCGCAGTCGCCCACAGCGTAAATATCCGGCAGATTTGTCTTCTGATATTCATCCACAAGAATGGTTCCCTTAAACAGTTCCAGACCGGAATCCTGCAAAAATCCGGTGGCCGGACGCACGCCGATGGCCAAAACCACCGCATCGCCCTCGAATGTGCCAACGTTTGTGCGGATCCCTGTCGCCTTTTCGCTGCCCATCACTTCCGTAAGGCCCGCGCCTGTGACAATGCGGATCCCGCCGCTCTGCAGTTTACGGCGCAGATAGTCCGCCATCTCCTCATCAAACAGGTTCGGCATGATCTGACTGGCCATATCCACCACCGTGACTTTCAATCCTTTGGCAGAGAGATTTTCGGCGATCTCGAGACCGATAAAGCCGCCGCCCACCACCACCGCGGAACGGCACTTATTTTCGTCTATATAATCCCGCAGACCAATGGCGTCATCCGGGGTGCGCATGGTAAAGACACCGGGCAGCCCGGTGCCTGCCACATCAGGGACGAAGGGCACTGCGCCGGTGGCAATGACCAGTTTATCATAGGAGACCGTCTCGCCGTTTGCGAAAGAGACGGTCTTTGCAGCCGCATCGATCCCCACGGCCTCCATCTCTGTCTTTACTTCCACGCCGGTCAGTCCGGTATATTTCGCAGGCGTGTTAACGATCAGTTCATCACGGCTTTCAATACTGCCGCCCACATAGTAGGGCAGGCCGCAGCCGGCATAGGAAATGTCCCGGCTTTTCGTATAAATGGTGACTTCCCCGCTGCGGTCAAGGCGCATCAGCTTTGCGGCGGTTTTGGTGCCGGCGGCAACCCCGCCGATGACAACAATATTCATAAAGTGCTCCTTTCTTTTCATCGGTTTTTTATCGGATTCTACTATATTAAATATAATATAGGGGGTATTGTAAAGTCAATAGATGGTGGGGTGCTTTCGTGATAATCAGGCGGCCGCCCAGATGAAAACAAATGGCCCACCATTATGAATTGCTGCTTTTCCATATTCTTAGAGTAATATGCGATATGAACACAAAAAATGTACTATCATTCTCAAATGATTTCAGAATCCCACTTTGGCTTTTTAAAATATTCAAAAGATACTCAAAAGATAGAACTATTCTAAAATGGGCATTCTTACTATCTTTTGAGTATCATTTGAATATTTTAAAAAGATACTCAAAAGATAGTAATTCTATTCTTTCGTTTTAAGATTGTTTAACGCAATTTGAAGCTGTGTTATTTTCTCATCTGCTGTTTCCCTAATTGCATACTTCGTTGTCGGTCCGTTTCCAATCTTCTGTACCAGCTTCTTCTCATCTAATATATCCAGCCACTTTCTGACCTTATAGTCTGACAGGCCAATCTCTTCTCGAATTTTTGAAACAGACATTGGCATATCACTTTTTAAAATAACTCTTAAAATAATTTTTGCTTCTTCGTCCAGTTCAGGATAGGAATCAGCAAAATCTATATTCCATATTCTCAAGTCTGTTTTTTCAATATCCGTATATATCTCCGGGGTATGCACACCTCCCGAAGCTGTTGTCGTATATATCAATGGCCCGCCATAACCCTGACGCTCTGAAGCCCCCAGCCATCGAAACATCTTCATGATAATTTCATTCCGTGGTCTGGAATCTCCCCCAGTCCGGAACTGTTGCAAAGACACCAGCATCTTTCCTGGATTCAGGAAATGAAACCAACCATCAAAAACTTCAATTTTTATACTCGGATATGCCTGTACATAATCTGCATGAGCAAGACAGTTGATCAAACATTCCCGCAGCACTTCATCAAAATCCGAGAGCGGCATCCGAATCTGTCCTTCATCTAATTCAAACGACTCTTTTAATAGCATCTTCATTTTTTCATACACAATCGAATAGAAGTTAAATATATTCATCTCATAATCGCCCGGTTCATCATCCGATACCCGATCTATCCACCGGGGATTATATCCTTTTCGATTAAAGTAGTCTAAATGATAATGCGGATATACTTCTTTTATTGTGCGTTCCTGCCCCAAAAACAATAATGCTCCCCGCCTGAGTTTTACTTCTCCCGATACACGATCCACAAAACAGGCGCCTATCTCGATCAAAAAATCCTGATTTGACATTTCAATATATTTCTTCTTCGGAAAACGCTTATTCACCTTTTCCTTATAGGTAATCACAGAATCCATATCCAAATCATCAATCGTAAAATGTTCTACTGGCAAGCTGTCATGACAGGGCATTGCATTTCGTTCAAATGCTTCTAATTCCTGCTTCGTAGCTCTGCGGTCGCCATCGCCGGTTCTGATAAACGTATTTTCTCTCTTCCCATTGAAATATACCGGTTTCATCGACTCGGGAGCTTCTTTCACATACACTATCATTACCTCGGCCCCATCTATCTTGACCACCTGAACATCCTCGTTGTCCACACCTCTGTAATTTACCTTATTTGGGTTTGATAACATGTCCCACAAATTCATTTGTGTTTTGGTTATATTACCAACTCCCTGAATTATGTTCATAGGATTACCTTCCATAACCCCAAGTAAAACCCATCCTCCCGATGTATTACTGAATGCAGAATATGTCTCCCAGAAAGACACCGGCAGTTCCTGGGCTTTCTTCATTTCAATAATATCTTTTTCATGGACATTGATAATCCAGTCTTTTAATGTGTCTATATTTTTAAAGTTCGGTTGCTCCATAAAGCAATAATACCTCCCCCATCATGTCTTTAATTTCTCGAATTCCCTAAATTAAAAAATACTAAGCCTTTGCTTCCTTTTTCGCAAATTTATATTCACCAAAAACTATTAAACTCCTCAACTTATATCCCTCTATTATTTGAACTCAACCATTTCCCCAAAAATTCTAATATAATATAAATCGCTCTGCATATAGATTTGGAACAATTGAGTATATCCCATTTTGATTATTCACCAAGTTTAATTGCTTGTATACCATAATTGAAAATAGGAACTTTTCTCCCATATACTGCCAAAAAAATTTCATTCACAGTATTAAGTATGCTCCACAAAGCTCTTTCCACCTGTGGATACGTCACTTGCACAATATTTTTAGGATGCACTAAATCATTTCGCAAATCAATTGTTTGTTTTATCTCCATATACCACGTATCGGTGTCATCAATTCCCTTTTTAGAATACTTAGAATAGATAAATGCAATCCTATCAATGAGTCGATACATTTTTAGTCCATTTCCCAGATTTATGGTTCCTTTGTGCAATTTAATATCCTTCTCCGCGAGAATTGATTTCTCGAACATATTTAATTCAAAAGTAGTAACTAACTCTTCCGCAACGGCATTAATATATGCCTCTAATGCACTCATTGCAAGAAGTAAACTCGCATGAAGCGCTGCATCCTCTTCACCCATAACATTTTCCTTATTTTTCGCAATCTCTAAATAAAACTTTGCTTCTTCAAACAACATCTCACCAAAAAAATCAAAATTCGTCATTTCCGTACCTTCTTCTCAACTTTTTGTACTTCTAAATTAGCTTGTTTTGCAAAATACTTACTTAAAGCCAAATTAATAAGTCCTTTTGTTATTCCTTTTCCATCTTCAGCTTGTAGATAAAAAAGTTCTATAAGACGCCCTCTCTCTTTAGCATCCGTTCTTGTTCCTAACCCCCGGTAATTTTCCGGATCACTTTTATGTCTTGCCGTTGCCAAAGCTTCTGCATTTAAAGGATCTTTCTTTGAATGATCTGGTAATTCATAATGTCTTTTACATCTCACCTCATTTTTGGACAGTGTCCCTGCTACAAAAGCCCAAGCCGCTATTATCGCATAGTTAAATGCTTTATCTGCATATTCACGAGAAGGTTTTTGACCATCCTCAGAGAAAAAATTCCTTTGCTTATTGGCTAACTTCGCAAATGCTTCACCTGCACATTTAAGTTTTCGGTCCTCCCATAATTCTGGATGCTCTTCTTTTATGTTATCCCATTGTTCATCATTGCCGCCGGTCTTTGCAATTATTCCGTCCGTTTTTTCTTTATCAAAATCAACAATCTCACAGCCTAAATAATAGTTTATAATAAATGTTCTGGCTTCTCTAACTGTTATGCACTCCCCTCGTTGCTTTTTGTCCGCGAAATCGCTTTCTTTGTTCAATAAACCAACTTCATGACACCAATTTCGCAATTCAGGACCTTTTACGGTTTCCAACATTCTATCAAGTAAATCTGCTGAAACCGCTATGTTAGTATTAGAAATCAATTGCACATCTAATCGTTGATCCATATTAAGATTAAAATACACTTTTATCCCATGATATTCATCTACCCCTTGTTCTAATGCTTCCAATATTGCATTAATGCGATGTTGTCCCCCAATAATTTTTAATGGATGTTCTTCATCGAACTCCATATTATATTCTGCTACTATGTTGCTAAAAATCCTTCCACCCTTTGCGTCCAATTTCATCTGTGCATATGCACTACTGTCCTCTACCAGTTCTCTGTTTGCTCGATAATCAGATTGATCATCTGGATCTAGCGGTACATCAATTGTGCAATTTTTAATCAATTCTCCTGCTGGTACATGACATTCGCAAAATATTGCTTCTGTTAATTTATCTTTCAACACGTACAGCACTTGTTCCTTGGGACAAAACAAATCCGCAAAATCCATTATTTCTTCTTTAAAACTTTCGCATTCCTCCGATTTGATTGCAACATCGTATTCTACTTGCATATAACCATTTCCTCCCATTCTTTTCTTGCTCTTTGAATTAATCTATATTTTGCATCTCAGTTTACATATTTCATAAATTCATTTACTCAAATCTAAAACTTCTATGCAAATATCATTTACCGCTATAAAATCCATCAATCAATTCGCTTTAATATCTTCACTGGTAGGCTAATCTGTATATTTTGCCTTATCCTCCATAATCAATTTCTGAATCCCTTTTTCAGTTCAATCAGTGCAACGTCTGGATATTCTAATTCATACTTCTTTGTATTTACTATGAATCCTATTGCAAACTCAAATCCTACAACCCTCTCACAATCTCCATAAATCTCTCATGAGAATACGCCCCTGCATACCCCGGCTTCTTTGTCTCATACACCATGAAATACTTATATATCCTGCCAAACTGCGAAGCCTTTGCAGCCCAAGTCGCACCCATCTCTGCCTTTTCCCTTGACTCATCATTCTTTAGGTGATCCCCTTTTGTTTCTACCAAAAGCAGCTTCCCGCTTTCAGTCATAACAATTAAGTCAGGATAAGCCGTTACAGCCCCATTGATGGCAAAACCTCTTTTCGATATATTCCTGTGCCACCATCTGATATTGGACAAAGCAGATAATTCCCATGCAACTTTGCTCTCATATCCATTCACATCCTCTTCCGCTGTATAAAGAGACTTTGGTATGACATCATTCACTTTTGCAGCTGTCATGCCGACTGGGAAAGAATACAACGGCTGGCAGGAAATCATGTCCTGTTCAATCCATTTATAAAATGTTTCCTTTGCATGGACATTCAGTAATTGCCTCACCTTATCGTATATCTTTTGCATATATAAATAATCTGACTGTTCCAAATCCGTCAGCTGATCCTCTGTCATATTCTGCATGATTCTGGAAACATATTCATCTAATTCCGCGTCATTCACAGCATTTATTTTGGAAATTCGCTTTATAATTCTATCCTTGCAGATTCTTCTTTTCTTCTCAGAGGGTTGGGACTCAAACCACTCTTTCATATAGGCACTTTCAAACCCCTGCAGCTGCCATGCCTTAGGACTTGAATTCTCGCTTTCTTCCACATCGACCTGAGCCATCTCCACATCCAGCACAGAAAAATCAATTTTCGTATCTTTATCTAAGAGCGTGAAGCCGACATACAGGTCCTCTTTCTGCAACAGACAATATTCTTCCGTACTAAACAGGCTCGGTGCGTCAGGTAATGCAAATTGGGGCAATTTAACTGCAAGCGCCTCATCTCTGAACTCTGCCCTGATTGGATATGTTTTCATTGTATCTCTCACCTCTGTCGGAACATCTTCCATAAAATCCTTTTCATCTGTAACAATATCTTCCCAACAGGCTCTATCCTCTTTTTCAGCTGTCTCGATAATGTCATCCACCCCGGCAAAAAATCCGGTATCAGACTCTTTATTGCCCGCTTCATAAAATGTGTCCTCACACAGCGCACGACTAATCTGATCCTTTAATACATCCGTATAAAGAAAAGTACCCTCTGCTGAATCAGCTGCCTGTTCCGATCCCCTATCATGTTCTGACTCAATTTGCATCTCTTCTGTAGAAAATGTTATTTGCTCCGCCTCCATCTGCGGGGCCTCCGAACCTTCCTCCGCTGTAGAAGAAACATCTTCTGCCCGGTAATCTTTATCGCTGAATCCTGCAACCTTCAATCCATCCACAACCTTATTGCATGTGGCAAAAAAATCTGCTGAAGAAGTAATGACATAGGACAAATTCAGTACTGCGCTTTCACTTTTCTTTGTATTGGGCAGCCGGAGGATTCTTCCTATGATCTGCTCCACATCAACGACAGAACTTCGATTCGCTATGGTAGCCAAAATATAGGCAAAGGGACAGTCCCAGCCTTCTTTCAGCGCATTCACTGTCACAATGTAACGGATAGGGCACGTTCTCGACATCAGATCCTGATTCCTGATATCGTCCTTATCTGCAGTCTTTATCGCAATTTCTTCCTCTGGAATTCCCATCTCCACTAATTCTCTTTTTATTTTCCCATAGGTAGTGCTGTTCTCATTTATGTTCGCCTCCGCCTGGAACAACACAATTGGACGAATATACTTTCCACCCATGTCTTCCAGTCTTTTCGCCTCGTTCTCCAGGCGTTTCCGCAGGCTGATAGCTGTAAACAATACATCCCCCTGACTTTTTCTATTGTATACAATAACAGGCAGCTTGACCATCTCTTCTTTTTTCAGCTGTCTTGCGTCCACAAAAGATATGATATTGCTGCCCCGCTTCGGTGTCGCCGTCAGATCCAACACAAAGGACGGATTAAAATTCTGCAGCATTTCAATACTCAATGTAGATGTGGCATGGTGGCTTTCGTCTACAATAACAACCGGATTCAGCTGGCGAATCACCTGAATCAGTGCTGTTTCATCTGTTCCTTCCAATAAATCTGCCTTATTCACATGGTATTTGCTGAAAGAAGCCAACTTTCCATTTTCCTGATAAGCTTTCCTGCCATCTTTCTTACTCGTCCGAAAAGAATCATAACTGAGCACAAAAACAGACAAGTGTTCCATCACCTCAGCAGGATTGAAATTCTGTCCATTCATAAGCTGCTCTTTCGTATATACTTCCACCGCACCGGAAAAATCCACATTTATTTTCTGTCTATAGAAATGATTGCTGTCTTGCAATGTATTAATTGTCTGTTTTAATATGGCATCCGAAGGCACAAGCCAGACAACCGCTTTGGGATGATGGCCTGGCATGGAGTCAAAAATAGGCTTTATGGCATTTGCCGCCAAAAAAGTCTTACCGCCGCCTGTAGGAACCTTGATGCATATTTGAGGAACACCTGGAAGCGTTGTTTTATAGTACGGAATGGTTCCGGGCGTCTCTAACATACTGACCTCTACCCCTTTTTCTTCCCATAAGGCGCTATAAGCCAGTTTTATATTTTGTTTTTCCGTCAGCAAGGTTAAAAACCGCTCTAAATCTCCCATAACTTTCTTCTGGTAAATTTTCAGTTCCATACCGTACCTCCAAGTACATTTAGCCAAAATACAATTACAATCTGACGATATCCCTCGGTATCTTCTTAAACGTGATATTATGTTTCTGTAGTTCTTTGTCTGAAACTGCACACTGGTCGGCATAAATAATATAGCCTTCTGCCATTGTCCTGATCGTTCTCAAAAAATTCCTGTCCAGCGTTGTAACCGTATCTTTCTCATAACAAAAGTAATAAGCCACATCTCCGTCTACCGCCAGAAGATATTTATTGTCATCCTGCCCTGTATCAGGCAGGGATTTCTTTGTTTCCAAATACCATATGTAATTTCTGATATTATGAATATCCATGTCAGGATTGAGGGCACCGTTTTCAAGCATCAGCCGCTCACCTAATTCATAAAAACAAAAATCTCCGCCTGTTCCTTCCACAGCGTTTTTTCCTTCCCCGTATCCATGGATTACTCTTTTCACACGTTCCGCTGTAATACTGTCCGCGTAATCTTCCATCTCAATCAGAATAAACCTGCGATTACCACCATCTGCCCTGTTCCTATTCAGAACCGCATGGGCAGTGGTACCGGAACCCGCAAAGGAATCAAGAATAATGCTGTTTTCATCTGTAGCAATTTGCAGAATATGTTCTACCAACCGGTACGGTTTCGGTGTGTCAAATGCTGCCCTGCCGTTAAAAATCGCTCTTAATGTCTTAGCAGCTTCGTCTGTATGCCCTACCTCTCCATAACTCCAATAATTTGTAGGCGGTTTCCCTCCAACACTCTCCAGATAAGTTTTTCGTGCAATGCCACCCTTTCCCCCTTTTGAAAAGAAAAAACGGGGCCAGGGACCTTTCTCATACACTGCTTTGGCTTTAGCAGAAGAAATCTCTAAAGGTTCTGATAACACGATCGCCTGTACGCCCTGTCGAATTTCCGTTTCCGCGACTCCACAAATGGCGGCTCTTCTCTCTGCGTCATCAAGCTCTTTTAATTCATAATCACACCAGCCACACATTATTTCCAGCATGGTATCTTGTTGATATCGCCAACATGAACCATTACTCGGATACAACATTTCCCCTGTAAAAGGATGCTGTATTGCGTATACCATCCCCTGATGCGTTGCTGCCCCAGGCGCATAGGCATTGTCGGAGCGCCACATAGCAATATCATGATCCGGATTTTTATACTTTGAATTCATTTCTTCTGTTCTTGGCAATTTTTCAGGATTCCACCCGGGCTGCCCGCTATAGACAAGAATATGCTCTACTTCTCTGACAATCCCCTTGGAATCATTTCGGGTTGAATATGTCCTCTGCCATGATACATCAGCCACGAAACAGTTGCTCCCAAATATTTCATCGCAAACCATTTTCAGACTATATAGTTCATTGTCATCAATACTGATAAAAATTGCCCCGTCCTTTGCTAACAATTTATGAAGCAGCCGCAGCCTCGGGTACATCATACAAAGCCACTTATCGTGGCGGGACAAATCCTCCCCCTCTTTTCCTACAACTTCTCCTAACCATTTTTTTATTTTGGGATCATTGACATTATCATTATAAACCCAGCTTTCATTACCTGTATTGTACGGCGGATCAATATAAATACATTTAATCTTCCCCGCATATTCAGGCAATAAAGATTTCAATGCCTCCAAATTATCTCCATGAATAATTTTATTCCCGCTTCCATTATCTTCACTATGCCGCCCACTCAAATCATAACTGTACACATGATTCAATACACGATAGGGCACATCCATATGGTGATTTATTACTCTATCTTTTCCGATCCAGTCTAATGTGGGCATCTTTCGTTCCTCTCCTCTTACATTTATTGTAAGTGTTGATGCAAAAAGAATAATGTATCCGTTTCATATTCTATATGCTAAAGTATTTGCTTTGTTTCAAAACGTATATTTGCTAATATCAATATTACCAGCCTTTATTCATTGATATTTAATATTGTATCGAATTTATCAACGAATATCAATTGCATTCTATTTATTCTTTTGCATCAACATTGTTAATGATTAATAACTGCTGCCATTTGAGTTTCCCCATTTTCAAAATACAATTGCTCCAGAATCTCCTATTTTAAAGTATTCAAATAGATTTAGCTGTTGTGATTTTACTCTTTTCGGAAAGAAATTATTTATTCCTTTCCGGCTCATGGACAGGACTCTCTCCAGTGCATAGCCTAACGCATAAAATATGAATTTGGGGATCTCATAAATACGTCTGGCACATTCCTTTAATTCTTTTAGAAAGATGCTCTCACTGTGGACCGTCGGTGTCAGACCGATATATCCTGTTGCAAGGGTGGCGAGCAGATTCAGGTTGCGGATGGACTGCAGCGACATTACCCGCAGGTCTTCCAGTTCAAACTGCTGTTTCTTAAATTTAAAATATTCTTCTATACGCCATCTCATCAGGTACACTTTTGTCACGATGTGGCATAGACGTTTCTTTTCCTGCATTTTAAGGTTTGGGAGCAGCAGCATGGGCTCCGCACCAAAGCCATATACAGCCACAAGCGTCATCTCCTTTGTGGGAAATCCGCACAATCTTACGGGGATACAGCTCATTTTACAGTCAACTGTTTTGCCGCTCTTATTCCTAAAATTCATGCAGTAACTTCCTTTATATTTTGCCGCTGCATCCATGATGTTGCAGGTCTTTCCGTTATAAATGACATTCCTGTTCTTCTTTGCGCGGATGACAAAGCGCTCATCATGTTTTAGGAAATAACGGTAATAATCATTGGCATCAAAACCCCTGTCGAGGGTACGGACACATTTCGGTGTAAAGTTTTCAGAAAGGGCTCTGAGGCAGCACAGGTTTTCATAAGTCTCGCTTATAAATCCACTTTCCGCGGCTGAAAACACTTTCTCATATACCGGCAGCGGCATCTTTCCGGTTTCAGACAGTACCGCAGCTTCAATGGCCAGATAACCCTGCGTGATCTCACCGGTACTCCCGTCGCGTATCTCTGAAAGTGCTTCGAGTTTTCTGCCCGCCGGCTTTGCAATGTCAGAATTATCAATGACAATAACAGCATAGTCTTCTTTTACATGCTGTTTTATCAGGGAGAGGTAATTCCGCATGATATCCTGTTTTCTGTCAAAAGCGTTCAGGTTTCTTGAAAGGCGTTCGATCGTCTTTTTCAACGAAATATGTTCCTTGAGGGAACGGGATATCTCACTTAGATGCAGTTTGTTCCCCGCAAGGATGCCATAGAGCATCTGGTGGATGAATTTCTGCTGTGGGCGTTTTAACCCTTGTGAAATTTTTACACAAAAGTTTGTCAAATCCCTTTTAATTTCATACCCTAATCTGTTATAATTAATCATGCAAAAACACTCCTTTGTTTGTTGTTTTGTGGTGATTCAATTATAACAAAGATTCAGTGTTTTTGCATTTTTATTTATGCGGGAAAAATGGGGAAACTCAAAACAAAGCATACATGAATAAGCCATTTTATTCGCACTTCAATATTGCATGAAAATACAACCTTTTATACTTTTGTTACTGCTGACTATTTATTGCCATGTCTTTGTTATCTTGAAGTTTATAACTCCCTTTTCAATGACTTCATCAATTTTATAAACTTCATCCCGTTTTGGATTATAAGTAAGTAGTGTTAGCCGTCTTGGGCAAACATAAGAATTATCACTGTTAGGCATATTGCTTAATCTGTCCATATAAGGATAAATACAATCTGTTTCTTCACTTTCTTTTTGCATTTCCTGCAATGCCTTGTATGCGGTATTATTATTTTTTCGATAATAATTCAAATGTTTCTGCTGTATTAGATAACACTATATCCTCTCTCAAAAATTCCAATGAACAAAAAGTTGTTATCTCCGATTCGGTTTTCTTTTAATAGCCAATAACTTCATATAATCATCAAATTCAAAAGTATCAATTGGTTCAAACATTACCCATTTTCCATCATGATAGATTTTTGCTTCATCAAATCGCCTGCAAACAGGCTCAGAAAGGGTACTTCTTATATCTTCAATTTTTGTTCTTTCCTCTTTCCCAAAGATAATCATAAAACCAATGCACTTACTTTTTGCGTATAAGCAGCAAAGTGTTTTACCACCTCTACGATATTTATACTCATAAGTCCAATTTTTACCGCCAGTATTCCATAATCGTTCCATTTCGTATTTTTCATCAATAGCCGAACATAACTCTTGCCAAACTTCAAACAAAGATTGTCCGAGTAATTCAGTCATAGTCGATTGAGACGGTATATTTTCAAGCATTGTATCCCCTCCGTAATTTTAACTATTCTAAAAATTATATTGCTCCTATCATACCTGCTTCAAACAAAGTTTCAAATGTATTTACCGCACCACCATGCTCCACAATTAAGCCATCAATTACTTTATCAATGTCAACACCTGTAAACACTAATTGTTTACCAGTTGGTTTTATCCCAATCCATTCCCCTTTATGTGTACCTTCCATAATAAATTCTGAAATGACATAATCCCCATCACAAAACTGTTTGGTAATCTTCATTCTATAATCGGGATATGTTTGCTTAGTTGCCTTAATGTGTTCTTTTATACCCTCAATACCGACTGGAATCAGCTTTTCTCCCATTTTTACACAGCATTCCGGCGATATAAACTCTGCCATTCTCTCAATCTGATTTTCAGATATGACAGTTTCATAAAAGTATTTTATTCTCTCTGCTGATTTCATCGTCCAATCCTCTTAAAGCACATTTTTATTTACCATACAGCTATTCTACCAAAAGCCACCATTACTTTCCACACATTATCAAAAAAATAGCAAATCCCCACCAGCCAGTCAAGAGTAAATTAACGGCTACGCTACTCTTGACTAACTGGCAGGGATTCGCTTCATGGCAGCTAAGAAGGCTTTAAGCAGCTCTCCGCCTGTCAGCGGGCTTCCCGATTGTATTTTCTCCTTGCCGCTCGTTTCTGCCCGGCTTCTATCTGTTCCAGTTGCTTCGCCTGATCAATGACAGCATTTACCTGTTCAGAACCGACCACCGTCTTTACACGTCCGAAATCTGCCGCTACTATCCGCAGTTCCCTGTTTTCCTCTAAGACTTCTTCCAGCCTGTTTATCAGCCGCTCATTTCCGCTCCGTTCCCTGTTATATGCCGCTTGCAGCTTTGTAAATTTGTTGGAAATATCCAGATATGCAGAATAGATAGAGCGCATGACCTGAACCATTTTCTTTACCAGCGGTTTCGTTTTCTTCTCCCTGTACGATTTTGCAGATTCCATAACCGTAGCTTCTGGAAGTGTCTGCTCCGGGTCAGCGGAGAAATCTGCCGCCAACCGCTCCATATTCTTAACCATAGGAGCAAGTTCATTCATACGCTTCTGGTATGTCAACGCCAATGATAAAATGTAAGAAAACGCCGAAGAAAAAATGCAGATTTATGGCGGAAAGGAGAAAAAAACGATAGACTCCTGATAGGACAAAAATGTCTGGGAAGGGAGTCGGAAAATGAGAGGAGAAAGCTGGATGGACATACGAAATGACAGACAAAAAGGGATGAGCTATGTGGAGCTCGGAAAAAAATACCACATGGATCCCCGGACGGCAAAGCGGTATGCGCAGTCAC
>OFFC01000476.1_pt1 | contig 29937 bp, 30 predicted proteins | sample 1521271 | NCBI WGS metagenome assembly OFFC01 (sample SAMEA3504123, study PRJEB24116) | mouse gut metagenome | biome: mouse gut; feature: mouse-associated habitat; material: faeces | place: Denmark | collected 2011 | reverse complement strand
CAGGGGGATATAAAAAAGTTTTGAGTGATGCTTTTCTAGTCACGCCCCCTCTTTTGTTTGGAGAAAACTCCCCACGGAAAATTCAGCAGACAGGGGATTGCCGGAGGGGTGTCAGAATGTGACACAAAACCGTTGAACGCCGGACGGAAAGGGGGTTGACGTTGCTATGGCAGGACAGAGACAGCCCACGGATTTGGTGGTCATGAAAGGCAAAAAACACCTCACAAAAGCGGAGATTGAGGCAAGGAAAAACGCCGAGGTCGTCGCCCCGAATGACAAGGTCAAGCCTCCGGCATACCTAACACCGGAACTCAAGAAGAAATTCCGGAAACTGGCGAAAGAACTGCTTGAAATCAAACTGATTGCGAATGTCGATTGTGATGCACTGGGGAGACTGCTGATTGCACAGGAACAATTCTTAGAAATCACGGCGCAGATAAGGGGAACGCCGTTGATGTTGGACGTTCCGGTTTATGAGACAAGGGAAAATCCGGACACGGGGGAAAAAGAGCAGGTACAGGTCGGAACAAGGCAGGTCGTGAACGGGGAGCGTGAGCGTCTCATGATAATACAAGACCGCTGCATGAAACAGTGTCGGCAGGGGGCAAGCGATTTCGGGATGACCGTGTCGAGCCGTTGCCGTTTGGTCGTTCCGAAAACGGAAAAGGAAAAACCGGAAAACAAGTTCAGCAAGTACGCTAACGCATAATGGCGAAAACGGAGCGCATCACCGACCGATGCACACAATACGCCCTTGATGTCACAGCGGGGCGCATCACCGCAGGGGAACTTGTGAGACTGGCATGTCAGAGGCATCTTGATGACATTGAAAAGTCAAAGGCTGCACCATACAGATACTATTTTGACGTTGAACAGTCCGAGAAAATCATCAATTTTGCGGAGGAACTCACCATTGCGGAGGGCGAGGAGCAGGAAAGCGTCACGGCGTACCCGTTCCAGTGTTTCATTTTGGGGTCGCTCAATGGGTGGAGGACAAAGGAAAAAGGTTACAGACGGTTCAGAACGTCCTATGTGCAGTTAGGCAGACAGAACGGAAAGTCATTCCTCAACGGGATTTTGGCTGCATATTACGGCAATTTTGACGGCTACAAGTACGGGAAAATATACTGCACAGCCACAAAGCAGGAGCAGGCAAACATCGTATGGAAAGAAATTGTAAAATTCATCAATTCGGACGAGGATTTGTCGGAGTGGTTCAAGGTACATGAACACAACTACACAATAGACTGCCTGTTCACACATTCAGAAATCAAAGCCCTGTCCGGAGACACGAAGTCACTGGACGGACATCGTGCGTATTTGGGAATCGTTGACGAGTACCACGCACATAAAACGAATCAGATGTACAAACTGCTTGAGGGAGGAATCAAGAAACTCAAGTCCGCACTGATTTCAGTCATCACGACGGCGGGGTTCGATTTGAAATCGCCCTGCTATAAATTATACGAATACTGCTGCAATCTCTTGAGGGGCGTGTTCGAGAATGACAGTCAGTTCGTGTACATCGCACAGATGGACGAAGAGGACGACTGGTACACGCCGGAAAACTGGATAAAAGCGAACCCGATTCTTGAGTTTGATGCGGATGCAATCGAGAACCTCATTCCGGTGGCACATACCGCCCGTGACATGGGCGGGGAGGATTTGCGGGATTTCCTTGTCAAGCAGTTAGACATGTGGATGCAGTGGTCAAATTCCATGTACATCAAGGAAATAGCAAAGTGGAAGATGTGCGCCGTTCTGAAATCGCTGAAAGATTTCAAAGGCTCAAAATGTTATGTCGGGGTTGACCTGTCATCCGGAGGGGATTTGACATCAATCGCAATCATCATCCCGTACATGGTCGGCGATGTGAAAAAGTATTTTATACATACACATTCATTCATCCCGAAAACACGGGTGGACGAACATATAAAAACTGACAAGATTCCGTATGACCTATGGATTGAAAAGGGGCTTGTGACGGTCACGGAAACACTGGGAGGAATCAAGACCGATTATAAATACATCATAAAGTACCTTGAGGAACTTGTGAAAAAGCATGACTTGAAACCGCAGTTGATTTGTTACGACCCGCACAATGCGTCGGCGTTCCTGTCAGACCTTGAGGCGTTGGGGTTCGATTCCGTGTCGGTGACGCAGACGGCGAAAGAGTTAAACGATGCGACCGTCGATTTCAGACTGGAAATTCTTGCGGGCAATGTCGAGATTGAGGGGGTCGAGGTCGGAAAGGGAGAGAAAAAGAAAGTCGTTCCATTCGACGAACTGCTGACATGGTCAATCGCCAATGCAAAGACAATTTCAAACAATTACGGGGAAATCAAGATTGACAAGGACATCACGACAGACCGCATTGACCCGATCGACGCAATCATCGACGCATGGAAAGCAGCAATGAAAGAGGAATACAAGCCGGACATCAACGAATCAGTGAATGAATGGCTTGAGCAATACAAGAAATATGTGAAAGGTGGTGAATAAAATGAATCCGTTTCAGAGGCTTGCAAGCCGTTTCGTGAACTGGTGGCGGGGCGCACCGCAGGACACCGGAGGGGTGAGGACGCTGAACTCACAGTCTTTCCTTGAATCACTGGGATTGCGCCGAAAAAGGAAACCGACATCAGAGGTGACATATTTCACATGCCTCAAGATGCTATCGGAGACGCTTGCGAAAATGCCTATCAAATATTATCAGAAAACGGACAGGGGAATCGTGGAGGCAGATCAGACGGACACGTCAAAGCTGCTGACAAAGAGACCGAACCCGTTCATGACACCGACGACATTCTGGAATACGGTTGAAATCAACCGTAACCACTACGGGAACGCCTATGTGTACATGAGGAAAAAGTTCATCCGGCAGCGGTACGGGGGAGAGTTCCGCATCATTGATTTGTGGGTGATGCAGTCAAATTGTGTGCAGATCGTCGTCGATGATGCAGGGATATTCGCAGGAGTGGGGCGTTTGTGGTACGTCTACACAGACCCGACATCCGGCAGACAGTACGTTTTCAGCACCGACGAGGTGATGCACTTCAAAACATCATTCAGTTTTGACGGAATCACGGGGCTGCCCGTGCAGCAGATATTGAAAGACACCGTAAGCGGGGCATCGGCATCACAGGAGTTCATGAACGGCATGTATGAGAGCGGGCTGACAGCAAAAGCGACGCTTGAATATACGGGCGAACTGAATGAGGGGGCGAAAGAGGCTCTCCGGAAATCGTTTGAGGAGTTTGGCAGCGGTGCAAAGAATGTCGGGAAAATACTGCCCGTGCCGTTGGGAATGAAACTCACGCCCCTTGACATAAAGCTGACAGATTCACAGTTCTTTGAACTGAAAAAATACACGGCGTTGCAGATCGCAGCAGCGTTCGGGGTGAAACCGAATCAGATCAACGATTATTCAAAGTCATCCTATGCGAACAGCGAATTGCAGCAGTTGTCTTTTTACGTTGACACGGAGTTGTTCATCATCAAGCAGTATGAGGAGGAGATCAACTACAAGATGGCGACGGAGGAGGAGCAGGAATCCGGATTTTACTATAAGTACAACGAAAAGGTGCTTTTCCGGACAGATTCAAAGACACAAATGGAATACCTCAAAAACGGTGTGAGCGGTTCGATCATAAAGCCAAACGAGGCAAGGAGAAAACTTGACATGCCGGATGCGGAGGGAGGCGATGAACTGCTTGCGAATGGCAGCATCGTTCCGCTGACTATGGCGGGAGCAGCGTATCTCAAGGGCGGTCAGACAGAGGAGACCGACGAACCGGAGCAACCGGAGGCGAATGAGCAGGACACAGGGCAGCAGGTCACAGAGGAAAATGAACCGGACGAAACCGACGAGGCAGAGGACGGGGAAACAGAGGAGGGAGGTGAGTGAAATGGCACTGAAAAGGCGTTTTGATTTCACAAAAAAGAACAGGCGCACCGGAAAGACGGAAAAAGTCGGGTATTTGGATTTCACCGAGGGAGAGGAGCAGGGCAGATGTTCTCTGTATTTTTACGGCGACATCGTATCGGCGACGTGGCAGTCCATGTGGTACGAGGAGGACAAATGCCCGCAGGACATCGCAGATTTTCTCAACCAGTTAGACGGATATGAGGAGATCGACATTTATTTCAATTCCGGAGGCGGTGACGTGTTCGCAGGACTGGCAATTTACAACCAGTTAAGGCGGTACAATGGGCGAAAGGTCGGATATGTGGACGGGATGGCAGCATCCATCGCATCCGTCATCATGTTTGCATGTGATGAACTGCATTTTGCGACAGGCGCACAGGCAATGATTCACAAGCCCTTGTGTATCACGATCGGGAACGCAGACGATCACAAGGAATCCATAAAACAGTTGAATTTGTGCGAGGATTCCATTCTTGACATCTATGAGCAGCACACGAAAGACGGCGTGACAAGGGATAAACTCAAGGCTCTCATGGCAGCGGAGACGTGGTTCAACGGAGAAAAACTGGCAGAGTATTTCGATGTTGAGGTCGAGGAGCGGGCAGCAGTCGCAGCGTGTACGTCTGACTTTTTCGACAGGTACACGAACACTCCGCAGCAGGTCGGGGAGACGGGCAGGACGGGAACGGACGACATCGTCGATGCGGTGATCGAGGAAATGCAGAACCGTGAAAACCGGAGAATCGAGGCAGAAAAGCAGGAGATTCTTGCGGATTTGGATTTATACGGTATTTAGAGAATGGAGAGGAGAAAAAGAGACCATGAACAAAGAAATGCAGAAACTTTTGAGGCAGATCAATGACAAGAAAAATGAGGTCAAGAGCCTTGTCGCCGATGGAAAACTGGATAAGGCAAGGGCAGCGAAAGAGGAACTCAAGACGTTGCAGGAAAAATTTGACCTGCTTTTCGATCTGGACGAGGAGGAACATGAGGAGATCGAGGACAAAGTGAACAGGGGAACGGCAAAGACAGTCGGCGGGGAAAAGGCTGACAAAAAGAACCTTGTCAAATCTTTCGTCAATATCATCAAAGCCGGATTCCTGCACACTGAACCGGACGAGGCAGACGTGAAAGTCTACAAGGACGCACTGACCTCCGATGCAACGCCGAACGACGACGGGCAGCAGGGCATCGGCGTGACGATTCCGGAGGACATCAGAACCGACATCATTGAGTTGCGCCGTTCCGATGACAACCTTGAGCAGTATGTCAATGTTGAGGGTGTGACCACAAAGACAGGCACGAGGAACATTGAGGTCGATGCGGAATTCACTCCGTTTGACAATGTGGATGAGGCTGCGGATTTTCCGGAAATGGATGAACCTGTTTTCGAGCCTATCGAATACAAAGTCAAGAAAAAAGGTGGCATCCTCAAGATGACCGCCGAACTGCTTGAGGACACAGCAGCCAACATCATGGCGTACATCAACAAGTGGATTGCCAAAAAGACAAAGGCGACCCGCAATGCGATGATTCTGAAAGTGCTGAACACCATGACGGCGGGGAAAGAGGTGGTCGTCTCCAACCTTGACAGCCTCAAGGACATTTTCAACGAACTGCTTGACCCCGCAGTCGCAGCGACCTCCATCGTCATCACGAATCAGAGCGGGTTCAATTACCTTGACAAGCTGAAAGATTCGGACGGCAATTACATCTTGCAGAAAGACCCGACGTTACAGACAAAGGGAAAGCTGCTTTTCGGGGAATACCCGATTGTGAAACTGTCAAAAAAGACGCTGAAATCAAAGCAGATTCTTGCAGAGGACGGAACGACGGTCACAGGGTACAAGCATCCTGTTTTCTGCGGTGACTTGAAAGAGGCAATCACGCTTTTCGACCGGAACGTGCTGACCATCGACATCAACGACAAGGGTTCGGGGATGTGGGAAAAGGACTTGACCGGAATCAAGGTGCGTGACCGTTTCGACGTGCAGCCCGTTGACAAGGGGGCGGTCATCAAGGGAGAAATCACGGAGGTCGTGAACGGGTAGGAATGAGCGGGGCGGGATGACCGCCCCTGCATGAAAGCGGGTGAGGGCATGACGGACGAGGAGAAAAAGGAATACAGAGCGGAAATGATTGAACTCTGCAAAGAGTATTGCCATATAGACTATGACGATGACGCTGAAATCGTTGTGTTGATGTTCGACACGACGATGGAGGATATGGAGAACTTGATTCCGTCGTTTGACAGGTACGCAATGACAAGTCGTCAAAAGCTGCTTGCATGTATTTCCACAAAAGAACTTTATGACCACCGTGAGGAGTATCAGAAAGAGACAAGGACGCTCACGAACGCAGTTTCCTCCATGCTGCTGAAAGAGATTTACAGAGGAGGGAACACATGACCGGACGGATAAAGGTGATAAGGAAAACAACAGAGGTCATCGACGGCAGGAGGCAGCAGGTGTCATCGGCGTTTTATGAGTGTTGGTGCGACGTTCAAGACCTTGCGACGAGCGAGAAATACACCGCCTTGCAGACCGGACTTGAGAACACAATCGTGTTCAAGGTGCGGAACTGTAAAAAGGTGGAGGAAATCAGACTGAACTTGAAAGAGTTCTATGCAGAGTACAAGGGAACGGAGTTCAAGATTTACAATGCGTCACCGATGGTCTCCGACAATCGGCGTGTGTTGCTGAAATGCCGTGCGGGTGCATAGTGTCATAATCTGACACCGGAGGCGATGGAATGAAAATTGAAATGAAATTCGAGGGGCTTGACGAACTTGTCAAGGCGTTTGAAAAGGCAGCGAGCGACGATGAAATCAAGGCGACAAACAGGAAAATTGTTGAAAAAAGTGAACCAGTGGTCAAGCGTATCATGTCGGGGAAAGTGCCGAAGTCTGCGGACATATCAAAGAGCGGGCGGGGGTTCGGTTCAAAATCGAGCGTATCGTCTCACGCAGCCGACAGCGTACCGATCGGGAAAGTGAAAATAAAAGACACCGGAGCGTCGGCAGAGGTCGGATGGGAGAAGTCAGACAGGAGTGAACATTTTTATGTGAAGTTCATAAACTGGGGAACAATTTACAGACCGCCTCAAGAATTTATATTCGCAACGGGGCGGGAGGCAGACGGCGAGTTGCAGAAAATCGCCGAACAGGAATATCAATCATTTTTAGACAACACAGTGGGGTGATAAGCATGGGCGACAGTCCGGACATCATAAAAGATGCGTCAGAGACCCTCAAGCCTGTCAGCGGGCGGGGAATCACGGTGATGCAGGGATGGTATGACAAAGACATCAAGGCGTGTCATGTGACCTTGTGGGATTTGGGAGAGACAGACGACAATTTCTCCGACGATGACGCAGAGGGCGTGACGTTGTCCGTGCAGGTCACAATTTTTTCGCAGGAGGACGAGGTGGAACTGGCAAGGGAAATCAAGAGCCTCATGAAAGCAAATGGATTCTCTTTCGAGGGCAGGAACGGAGACGATTCAAAGCCGGAGGACGGAATCTATATGAAAGCACAGAGATTCTCAAAATTTTATGAAAGCGAGGAATGACAATGGAAGAAAAGAGGACGAAAATCAGTGAGACCGTGGAAAAGATTGTCCGGAGCAGGACATGCGGTTGTAAGGATTTGTATGTTGCGCTTGTTTTGCAGAACACGGCGACGCAGTATGTGGCGGGAACGCCGAGGAAACTGTCAAGGATGGTAAAAGCAAAGATTGACGAGAAATGGAGTTCCGAAAAGATTTACTCCGACGATGAGACGGAGGAGGTCATCACCGCCTATGAGGGAACGGACGTGGAACTTGAGGTCAACGCCCTTGCACCGCAGGATAGGGCGTTCGTGTTCGGGCAGCGGTATGAGAACGGTTATCTTGTAAAGACATCCAACGACATGGCACCGGAGGTTGCCATCGGATGGCGTGAAAGAAAGCTGAACGGCAAATATGAGTTCAAGTGGCTTTTTGTCGGGAAGTTCGCAGAGGGCATCAGCGACGAGGCGAACACAAAGGAGGGCAAACTGTCTCCGACCACAAAGAGCATCAAGGGGTCGTTCTATGAGCGCAGTCTTGACAACCAGTATGAGATTTCCGTCGATGAATCGAACCTCATTGACGAGTACACGGACGCAAAGACGGCACTTGAGAACTGGTTTTCTGCGGTGCAGGAATATCCGGACAGCGTTGAAAACGCAGGAGGCAGCACGGAGGACGGCACAGAGGGCAGCGCCGGAGACGGAACGGGCGAGCAGTAGTAAAAAAGAGACCATATAACAGGAGGAAAATTCAATGCAGAGAAAAGTCATCGTAAACAAAAAAGAGTATACCATGCCGAAAATGTCAATCGACACATATATGGACTATCTGGAATTGTCGGAGCAGATTGACGCAAAAAAACGGTATACAAAGCAGGACATTGAGGCGATGGTGCTGTTCGTATGCAAGGCATACGGAGACCAGTTCACCGCCGAGGAACTCAAGGACGTGGAAAACGGTCTTGATGCTGCGGGAATCATTATGGAGTTCCAGTTCATTGACGTGGGTGTCGGTGAGGAACTTGCAAGGCGCATGGAGAAGATACAGAAAAATTTTCAGAGTGGCAAGTGATTCCGGAAATTGAAATCACTTGCAGGGGAGGAACGGTTTTCATCAATTCCATAACGGTGGAGCAGTACAAGAAATATGTGAGCCTCATGGAGAGGAACGGTTCTGACCGGATAACGGATGCGATGTTCTTCAACAAGAAAATCATTCAGGAAATTTTCGGCAACCGGATGTCTCTTACGGAACTGGGAGGGGCAGAGGTCATCGAATTTTTGACAGCAGCAAAGGGAATCCATTTCATCATGCAGGATGTCATTTCGGAAAAGCTGCTCACGATTGTGGATGTCGAGCCGATAGAGCGGGAGACATCCGCATTTGATGAATACGACGTTGAAAACGGGTATGAGGACGACGTGGAAACCGAGGAGAACCCGTGGAAATCCTGCGGGGAGATTCTTGACAGGGTCATAAAAATAGCAATCCGTCTATTGAAAAACTCATACAGCCAATGTATGAGAGAGGACATCGTCTCCCTTTTGGAATATCTGAAATTCGAGTTAGACACGGTAAATGAAAACAAATAAATCCGGCAGCAGACAGGACACGGGGAGGAGGTGAGAGCGTGGCACATACAAGCGTCAAGATTACCGCAAATTCAAGCGATTACCGGACACAGATGAAATCGGCAGCAATGCAGATGAAAGAACTGTCAAGCGAATATTCCCTTGCAGCGACACGGGCAAAGCTGTTCGGTTCTGCTACGGACGCACTCAAGGCGAAAGCCGAATCCCTCACGCAGAAAGTCACCGTGCAAAAGAACATCGTGCAGATGAACAGGGAGCAGCAGGAACGCCTCACGGAGCAGTTGGGAAAGCAAAAGACAAAGCAGGAGGAACTCAAGGCAAAGGTCGAGGCTGCAAAGAAAGCGTATGAGGACGAGAAAAAGGCTACCGGAGAAAATTCAGACGCAACGAAAGAACTGAAAGAGGCACTTGACAAGGTTGAGCAGGAGTTCAAGGAAAATGAAACCGCAATCGGCAGGACGGAGACGGCTCTCTCAAGGCAGACCGTAAGCACAAACAGGGCAGAGACCGCCCTCATGGAAATGGAGGCAGAACTTGAGGACGTAAACAGGGAATTAAAGAACCATAAACTCAATGTATTCGCTGATGCTTGCGACAAGGCAGGTCAGAAGATAGAGCAGTTCGGAAAAAGGATGATGGTGGTTTCTGCGGGTATTGCCACATTTGCGACGGCATCGGCAAAGATGGCGGTTGATTTTGAGGATTCCATCGCCAAAGTATCAACCATCATGGACGAGGGCGTGATGTCCGTGGATGAAATGGAGGACGCAATCATAAATCTATCGAATGAGACGGGGATTGCAGCCGGAGACATTGCGGACAATGTATATAACGCCATCAGTGCAGGGCAGGACACAGCGGATGCGGTGAATTTCGTGAGGGAATCGACAAAACTTGCGACGGCGGGATTTGCGGAATCCGGAGACACGCTTGATATTCTGACAACGATTTTGAATGCGTATGGACTTGAGGCAGAAAAGGTCACGGAAGTTTCTGACATGTTGGTGCAAACACAGAATCTAGGAAAGACGACAGTTGCGGAGTTGTCGTCTGCAATGGGTAAAGTGATTCCGACCGCAAATGCAAACAGCGTCGCACTTGACCAGTTGTGCGCCGGATATGCAATCATGACGGCAAACGGTGTCGCCACGGCAGAAACAACCACCTATATGAACTCAATGCTCAATGAGTTGGGAAAGACGGGCAGCACGACCGATGTGATTCTGCGGGAAAAGACAGGAAAGTCATTCGGCGAACTCATGCAGAGTGGTTCAAGCCTTGCGGATGTGCTGCAAATTATAGACGGGGCAGCAAAAGAAGAAAATCTCTCAATGAGCGATATGTTTTCGTCTGCGGAGGCAGCAAAAGCAGGATTGATTTTACTGGGAGATAGTGCGGATTCTTTCAATGGAACACTTGCAGAAATGAGGCAGTCAACAGGAGCAACGGACACAGCGTTTGAGAAGATGCAGACGACCTCATATGACATTAAAATCGCAATGAATGAACTGAAAAACACCGTGTTGCAGTTCGGGCAGACAATCATGTCGTCCGCTGCACCGTTGGTCGAGCAGTTCACGGAAAAGGTACATACATTGTGCGAATGGTTCAGCTCACTGGACGAGGGGCAGCAGCAGACCATACTCAAGATAGGAATGTTCACGGCAGCGGTAGGACCCGCAGCAATCGGAATCGGGAAGTTTGCACAGGGCATTTCATCGACGATTAAGGCGGGGCAGAACTTAGTCTCCGGCATTTCCTCCATCATTGCGAAAATCACGGCGAAAACGGCAGCGACGGCAGCAGGAACGGCAGCAGACGCAGCGGGAACGGCAGCAACGACGGCACATGCAGCAGCAACGACGGCAGCGACGACAACGACAGGGGCGATGACGGTTGCACAGGGCGCACTCAATACGGTCATGAATTTATGTCCGATCATTCTGATTGTGACGCTGATTGCCGGACTGATTGCAGCGGGTGTCGCTTTATATAAAAACTGGGATAAGGTCAAAGAGAAACTAGCCGAATTTTGGGCGAAAATCAAAGAGGTTTTCAATAAAATCAAAGAAGTCATCACAGGGGCGTTCAACAAAGCAAAGGAGGCGGTGTCGAACAAAGTAAAAGAGATAAAGGATGCGGTCTTGAATACTCCGATCGGACAGGCAGCGTCGAAAGTGTTCAACGGAATCAAGAACACGGTGTCAACGGTCATGACGGCAGCAGTTGACACGGCAAAGGAAAAGCTGAACAATATCAAATCCGCATACGAGGAAAACGGGGGCGGTATCAAGGGCGTTGTGGCAGCAGGATGGGAGGGGATCAAAGGCTACTACACCGCAGGGTTTTCTTTCATCGACAATCTGACCGGAGGGAAACTTTCGGGAATCAAGAATAAATTTTCTGAAAAACTGGGGGAAGTCAAAGGGGCGGTCGGCGAAAAGCTATCGGCAGTCAAAGACACGGTCAAACAGAAATGGAATGATATACAGGTAAGCTATGAGGAGGGCGGTGGAGGCGTTGCCGGAGTTCTTGAGGTGATATTCGACCAACAGGCTGAACTTGTGCGAGGGGCGTTCGACGTGATTCAGAACATCACGGGAATCAACATGGAGGGCGTGAAAGAAAAGGTCGTCACTTTCATTCAGAAAATCCGGAACACGGTCGTCGATTTCGTCTATGAATTACCGAACAAAGTCAAGAGCGGGCTGCAAAGCGTAAGGGATGCGGTCGCAAATGCGTTCGAGACAATAAAGAATGTCATCACGGTGGCACTCATGGCTATAAAAGAGGTCATCGGCGCAGCCGTTTCCATCATCACGTTGCCGTTCCGGTTCATTTGGGAGAACTGCAAGGCGGTTGTCATCGAGGTATGGGAGGCGATACGGGAAAAGGTTCAGACTGCAATCACGGCGGTGCAGGAGACCATTTCACGAATCATGACAGGCATTAAAACGGTGATGGTGGAGGCGTGGGATTCCATCAAGAGGAAAGTCGAGACGGTGCTTGAGAACCTAAAAATCATTATAAAGACGGTTTTCGATTTCTTTTACTCAAGGATTGAGTTTGTGCTGCAATCCATTTTAAACATCATCACAACGATATGGACGGCAATCAAGACCAACGTGGAGACGATTCTTTCGGGGATGCGGGAGTTTATCGAGACCACCTGGACGGCAATCAAGACCAATGTGACAGTGATTGTCAATGCGGTCAAGACGGTGCTGACAACCGTATGGAACGCCATCAAAACGACGGTCACAACGGTAGTCAATGCTATCATGACCACGGTTACAACGGTTTGGAACACAATCAAGACCAACGTGACAACGATAATCAATGCCATAAAGACGGTGCTGACAACCGTATGGAACGCCATCAAAACGACGGTCACAACGATAGTCAATGCTATCATGACCACGGTTACAACGGTTTGGAATACCATCAAGAACAATATAACGACGGCTCTCAATGCGATAAAGGCGACCGTGACAGCCGTATGGAACGCCATCAGCAGCACGATTTCATCCGTACTCAATGCAATACGGGCGACGGTTGCAAATATATTCAATGCAATACAAAGCACGACGATGACCGTGTGGAACGCCATCAAGACGGCAATCAGCACGGCAGTCAATACGGCAAAGACAGCGGTGTCAACAGCGGTGAACGCCATCAGCAGCACCGTGAGCAGCGTGTTCAATGCCTTAAAATCGACCGTTTCAAATATATGGAACGGCATCAAGTCGGCAATCGAAACGCCGATAAACGCTGCGAAAAATGCAGTAAAGAACGCCATTGACGCAATGAAAAACGCCTTTAATTTTGAGTGGTCATTGCCGAAACTAAAACTCCCTCATTTCAAGATAGAGGGAAAATTCAGTCTCAATCCTCCGTCAGTACCGTCATTCGGAATCGAATGGTACAAGACAGGCGGTATCATGACGAACCCGACCGTGTTCGGGATGAACGGCACACGGCTCATGGTCGGGGGTGAGGCAGGGGCAGAGGCAATCTTGCCATTAAGTGAGTTTTATGCAAAGCTGAATAATATGCTTGACCGGAAGATCAACGCAATCAATCAGCAGATAAAGGCACATGTTGAGGTTCACACATACATCGACAGCGATGAAGTGTCGAACCGGACAACGGAAAAGGTCAGTGAGAATCTAGCCGTCGAAAGGTTAAAGAGGAGGTAAGCGATGAAGATTGACGAGACAGACATCCGGACGTTTAATGCGAAACAGTTGACCGTCGATTATATGCTGCCCTCAACAGCGGTGAGCGTTGACATGTTCGACGGCGCACTGATTCCATCGGAGGGTGAGACCTACACGCCACTTTCGGGAGTGACGGTGGGCGTTCTGTTCAGAGGCAGGACGAGAGACGAGGTTCAGCGTTATGTAAGTGATTTTAATGCGATGCTGCAAAAGGGCGTTGCGCTCACACTGGACGGATATTCGAGGCGGTTCAAAGGATATATGACGGGAAACACGCTCTCAAAGACGATCACGAAAGGGAGGTACACGGCAGACTTTACATTCACGGGGTACTGGTTCAGCGAGACGGTAACGCTCAAATGGGAAAATGTTCATGAGGTGGAGTTTGAGGCAGCAGGAAACAGATGGTCTCCGTGCAGGGTGACAATCACGGCGACGGAGTACATCGAGGAAATGAAGATCAACGGCTTTTCAGATGAAATCATCATCCACACGATACCGAGAGGGGCGACGGTCATCATCGACGGGGAAAAAGGATTCGTCACGATTGACGGGGAGAACAAGTTCAAGGATGTCGAGGGGATGATGGAGTTCCCATTCCTAAAGACTGGGGAGGAGAAAAGCCACCACCTCATATTTTCGGATAAAAATGCGATCGTAACGATTGAATATAGTCCGATGTGGCTCTAGGGGGTGCGGTATGGAACTTTTCAATGACATGCACGAAAAGGTGTGCAACCTGTCCGGAATAAAAGAAATCTGCATCACAAGCACTTTGAAAACGGGCGACAAAGAAATCTCTTTCCAGTACCGGAAAGACAATACATATGCAAAGGGAATCAAAGAGGAGGCATACATCAGAACGGACGAGGACGAGTTCGTCATCAAACAGATTGAGCCGTCCGAGGATTGGTATAAATGCACCGGAACGATGAATGTTGAGGAAATGGAGGGAAAGCAGTTTCCGACCGGATTTGAGACAGTGGAAAAGACAGCGGAGGACTGCTGCAATGAGGCGATAGCCGGAACGGGATGGAGGGTTATTTCCTGCGGGGTGAAAAAGAAACGGACGGTCAGATTTGAGCAGAACTGTTCGGGGTGGGATGTGGTGCAGCAGGTCATCAGCACATATCGGTGTGAAATAAAGTTCGATTCCATCCACAAGACAATCGCAATCTATGAGCAGATCGGAGAGGACAAGGGAGCGTATTTCATGGAACGGCTGAATCTGAAAAAATTGCAGATACAGTCGAACTCATACAATTTCTGCACAAGGCTAATCTGCATCGGGAAAGACGGGTTGACGCTCAACATCGGGGGAAAGAACTATCTTGAGAATTATCAGTATTCGAGGAAAGTCAAGACCTGCACATGGAAAGATGAAAGATACACCGACGAGGAATCCTTGCGGGAGGACGGGGAGGCGAAACTGGATGAACTGTCAAAGCCCTATAAATCATACACGGCAGACATCGTCAATCTTGTGGAGGCGGTGCAGGACGAGGAGGAAAGAGAGCGTTATCGGGAAGTGTTCGACATAGCACTGGGAGACACCGTTCTCTTGATGTCAAAGTCAACGGGCATCCGAGAGCGTCACCGGATTGTGAAGATGTACCAGTACCCGCAGACAAGGGCAAAGAATAAAGTCGAACTTGCGAACACGAGGCTCTCTTTTGAGGAGATACAGAAAACGGAGCAGGAATTGTCATAGACGAGGAGGTGAGGAAATGGAGACCATAAGACATATTAAGGTTGACTTATACGGGGCGGTCAAGCGTTTTGCGGTCGCTGCCAAACAGATGGATATGGGAACACGATACATCGGTGTCACGCTTATGGAGGACGGTGTCGTCTATGAAATACCGAACGATGCTGAAATCATTGTCAACATGACAAAGCCGGACAGAACCCACGTCCACAATGACGGCGAGAAATCCGGAAACGAGGCTTTAATTCCGCTGACCCGCAACATGCTCATGGTTCACGGAACGGCATATTGTGAGGTGCAGTTGTACCAGTACGGCGCATTGCTGACAAGCGCAAATTTTGAAATGGAGATTTTCCCGTCGCAGAGGGATGAATCGGAGATTGTACACTCCGGAGAGTATACGAGGCTTGAGAATACGATTCACGCTGCGAGGGAGGCGTTGCAGATCGCACAGGACACGCAGAACGCTATTGATGCAGCGGAGGCGTTGAGGGCAGCAGCAGAAAAGGCGAGGGAACTTGCGGAGCGGGCGAGGGAGATCAGAGAGAGCCGGAGGGAGGACGGCACGGCGAAAATCATTGCGGAGTGCGCCGAGACCATACGGGCAGCAGTGGAGCAGACACAGGCATGTCTCAAGGCGACGCAGCGGGCAGAGGAGATCATCGTTTCACAGAGCGGGCTTGATGCAATACTGGCAGCAGTCCGTGACTATTATGAGCGCATCCGGCAGCTTGAGACGGACATCAACATCAATGTGGACGGAGGAACGCCCACATCAACCGAACTGCTGATTGTGGACGGAGGAACGCCGTTCACGACGGACTATGACAAGTACAATGCAGGAAAGCCACACACGATATAAGAGAGGAGTGAGAAAAAATGGCGACAGCTACAATCCGAATCAAGAAAGGAACGACAGCGGAATGGACGGAAAGCCACAGGGTACTTGATGACGGGGAAATGGGGCTTGAGTTGACCGTGGACGGACACCGAATCATCCGTATCGGAAACGGTGCGACGGAGTTCATGGATTTGCCTGTTTCTTTCGACATCGAGGAGGTCAGAGAGATCAAGAAAGGCATGGACGACAACGCAAAGACCTACTATGAGGAAATGGTCAAAAAGGGCGAGGAGTTCATTGCAGAGATCAAGGCGATGGCGACGACTGTTGAACTTGAGGACGAGGCAACGGGCATCAAGTACCGGATGGGAATGTCCGGAGGAACGATGTATTTTGAGGAACTTGCGAAAGAGACGGTCGTTCCGGACACCGGAGGAGGTTCAGAGGAATCCGGAGGAGAACCGACCGACAACACAGAACAGGAGGTAACAGAGTAATGGCGACAGGCGACAGAATATTCATGGCAAAAGAATCCACGTCACAGGAGATTCTTGCAAAGACAAATCAGATCATCGAGGCGGGAAAGGCAAAGCCGAAAAGATACGGCATGAGAATCAACCGCCTTGACAGCAATCCGGCGACCCGTGTGAAATATATCCTTGATGCGGTTGGGATGACACCTGCGGGGATGAATTACTCCGGAGGCGGGTTCGATTATGGAGACTGGGGAGACATTTGGTTCGTAAAGAACAACCGTCCGGTCATGCTGCGGACGGATGGAACGGTGGACTATGAACTCAATCATGAAAACCATACCTTGAAATTTGCGGGCGGTGCGTCGGATGTTGCCAATGTATCATATGGCGGGAACGCAATGTCTGAAATCCCTCTGATTTGGGTCAAGCGGTATTCCATAGCAAACTATGATTATGTCATTTTCTGCGAAACGCAGTATGATGACACCTACAAGGCATATGCACACACCGACGCAGACGGGAACATCCTGCCCGTGACCTATTTCCCGATGTATGAGGGAGCGGTCATCAATAACCGGATGCGGTCACTTTCCGGACAGACACCGACAGCGTCGCAGACGGACGCACAGGAGACCACGGCAGCGCAGCAGAACGGCGACAGGTGGGATAAATTATCGTTTTCGGAAATCACTCTCATGTATGAAATGTGTACGATGATTTCGTGCAGCACGAACTCACAGACGAAATTCGGAAACGGGTGCAGCAATTCAGACACGTTCCTCCAAACAGGAACGCTCAACGGGAAAGGGCAGTTTTTCGGCAGCACATCCACGACGGCAGCAGTCAAGATGTTCTATTGCGAGAACTTTTTCGGGAATTACTGGAAACGCCTGCGGGGGCTTTTATTGATTAACGGCGTGTATTACATCAAGCCTGTTCCTCCGTACAATTCAGAGGGTGCGGGGTACATCAACACGGGGATGACCGTGAGCGGAACATCCGGAGGGTATATTTCAAAGATGGAACTTGCGTCAGACATCGGCAGGATTCCGACCGTCGTGTCCGGAAGTGAAACCACATATGAGTGCGATGGATGTTGGTTCAATAATGCGATCGTGGCGGTTGCCCTGTTCGGTGGCGCCCGCAGCTTCGGCGCGAAGTGCGGTTTGTCGTACTGGTCTGTGGCCGACTCTGCGACGTACGTGCTCGCGCGCATCGTGGCGAGCCTTTCTTGTAAACCACCTGTACAGGCTGCGTAAGCAGCAGGGGGGAACGGGGGGGAGCAATCCCCCCGCAAAGGGAGGTTCGGAGGGCTTGCCCTCCGAGTGTTCCGTGACAATTCATAATTTCCACGATAGTGGAAACACGGTGCATTTTACGCACAAACGAAAATTTTTGTGATAAAATCTCCGTCATGAATCAAAAGCCGATGACCCGACGTGACAGGGGATTCGGTGTGCGTCCTTGCCCTGTTCGGTGGCAACCGTAGCAACGGCGCGAAGTGCGGTTTGTCGTACTGGAATGTGAACAACCCTGCGACGAACGTGAACGCGAACATCGGGGCGAGCCAATCTTATCAATGACGGAGCGTATAACCAAAAGCACACCGTTTTCCTACACCGCAGGGCGTTGAAATACGCCTAACCAGTGGAAATTGTACCGATGCAGGCAGGGGCGAGTAAGTTCAGACAGAAAGTCCTTGAGGTGATAAGAAAGAAAATGGGTAAAAAATCCGTCAATAACCTGTATAAGCCCATGTTAGAGCATGGCAATGTTGAGAAGAAATTTCACACGGCAGCACGGGGAAAGAGTAACCGTCCGGATGTCGCTGCGATATTAAACCCGAACAACATTCAAACTATGACGCAACGGCTATCCTGTCATATATGGGTTACTTGACACACACGGACACCTATGGAATGTATTTGCAGAGGGTAAAGCCTCATGTGAATGTCAAGAAGTTAAAGAAAATAGTCAGTAAGCACTCGAAAAGAGAGGAGAAAGAGAAACGTGAAAGAATGGAGAGAAGTGTTCGGAACGGAGACGGCGAGACCGGAGGAGTTCGACACACAGCAGTCACCGACAACGGTGTATCAGAGACGGAACATAAAAAAGACGACCAAGACCGAGCAGGACGGAACGAAAGTGACCGGATGGCAGCGGGAGGAGCGGGAGTTGACCGTTGAGGAGTATCATCAGATGATGCTCATGCAGCAGGTTGTCGCAGAGAATACGCAGGGAATCGTTGTATCCGTCACGGAGTTTCAGAAAGGGGCGGTCATTGACGAGTACACAATGCAGTTGATTGAGGAGGGAATCATCTAATGAGAATGATTGCAGAAAGCATCAAAAGGTTGTATGTCAGCGGAAAACTGACAAAGGCACAGGTCGCCGAACGTGTGCAGAAAGGAAGTATTTCAGTGGAGGAATATGTCAGCATCACCGGAGAGGAATATCCGGAGGGTGAGGACGTATGACAACGCTTGAAATAATCTCACGGTTATGCGGTATCACGAGCGAACTGTCTGAAATCGTGAGGGCGCAGCAGGAAAACATTGAACGCTCAAAAGTGGAGGAGGAGGTCAAAGCGGAACTCCGTCAGATGGTGGACGGGGCAGAAAGGGAACTGGATGTCATGGAGTATCATTTGAGGAGAATCGTTGACACCGACGACGTTGAGGCGTTCGGAAAGGAGCAGACGTTGACGGTTGAAATCTCACTTTTGTTGTCCGGAATCTCCGTCGCATTTGCAATCTTTTTCGGGATTTCCTCAAAAAGCAGGAATGACCGGAAAGATACGGAGCAGGAAACGGAGGACAGGGCAGCGACACACACGCTTTTGATGACGAAACTTGAGAACATCGGAGAGGATGTCAAGGAAATCAAACGGGATAATCGGGAAACGAGGTCAGAGGTGCAGAACCTCCGTGACAGGGTTGTCGCAGTTGAGCAGTCATTGAAAAGCTATCACAAGAGACTGGACGGAATAAACACCGACCAATAACAGGAGGGCGGGAAACAGGCAGGAATCAACAGCACAATGGAGGAACAAAAATGAGGATGACCAAGAGCGAGCGTCGCATCATCCGGCATCTGAAAAGGGTGTACGGAATTGAGGAGCAGAACGCAAAGCGAAAAAAAGAAAAGGTCTCCGGTCAGTTCATGAATCGTGTTGTGATTGCGATGATTCTTGCAGCTTTTATCTTTACAGTCGTGATGATTTTTGTGTTTGTGAGAACAGGGTCAGAGCCGTCTACACTGATTGAAAATGTATTCAGATTTCTTTCAGTCGAGGGCGGGGCAATGGCACTCATAAAATCCGTTAAGACAGTGACGAGAAGAAAGTCAGAAAGCGAATCAGAGAATCAGCACGAGGGCGAACCGGAGCAGTGTGAGGAGGAATGACGATGAAATTCATCACGGAGAACTGGTTTGTGCTTGTAGCGTTGGCAGCGGTGGCAGCAGCGGGAGGATATGCGGTATATACTTTCGTGAAAATGCCGTCCGATAAACAGTTAAAAAAGGTCAGAGAATGGCTGCTCTATGCAGTCACAAAAGCAGAGAAAGAACTGGGAGGTGGTACGGGTCAAATCAAACTGCGGTATGTATATGACATGTTTGTGGCAAGGTTCGGATGGCTTGCACAGGTCATTTCGTTTGAAATGTTCAGCATGATGGTTGACGAGGCTCTTGAGAAAATGAAAGGGATGCTTGAGAGCAATAAAGCGATGCAGGAACTTGTGAGCGGAGAAACGGAGGGGATGAAATGATTTCAAACTGCGGGCATGACGAAAACAACAGGTACAAGGGAGGGAAAGCAGGAGATCAGACCGGAGGAGAGTGGGCGTTGATTAAATGGTATAATCGCCCGTGGAAGTGCGTTCTCCGTCATCCGGATGCGAAAGTCCGGAAAATGATTTCAGATATGGCGACGGCAGCAGCAAAGAACAACAAAATCGGGTATGACCAAAATGAACGGTATACATTTTGGGAGCATTTGAAAGCGAGCAATTATGACCCTGCAAAGATCACAGTCTCTTGTGAGGCTGATTGCAGTTCCGGCGTGGCTGCGATCGTAAAGGCTGCGGGGTATCGTTTGGGAATCCAAAAGCTGAAAGGTGTGAGCATTTACTGTTATACCGGAAATCTGCGGGCAGCATTAGAGGCAGCAGGGTTCGAGGTATTGACAGGCAGCAAATATCTGACAGGCGATGCGTATTTGATCGAGGGAGACATCCTGCTCAATGATTCCTGTCACACCGCAATAAACGTGACGGCAGGGGCAAAGGCATTCGCATCCGGAGGGCTGAAAACCGGAAAGGCGGGTTTAAGTCTGATAAAGCAGTTCGAGGCGTGCAGGTTAGAATCTTACATATGCCCTGCGGGTGTGTTGACGATAGGCTACGGGCATACATCCGGAGTAAAGGCGGGGCAGGTCATCACACAGGCACAGGCAGACGCTTTTCTTGTTTCGGACGTGGAGAAGTTTGAGAAAAAAGTCAATAAATACTATGAAAAATACGGGTGGAATCAGAATGAATTTGATGCACTGGTATCTTTCGCATTTAACATCGGCAGCATAGATCAGTTGACGGCGAACGGAACACGGAGCAGGGCGGTTATTGCGGAGAAAATGGTTCAGTACAACAAAGCGTCGGGGAAAGTGCTTGCAGGGCTGACAAAGCGGAGACAGGCAGAAAGAAAACTGTTTTTGAATGAATCCGGATGGAATACGTCAAGCGGGGTGAAAAACGATGCAGCGTCATCCGTGAAAGTGGATGCTGCACAGGGCAAGGACAAGAGCCTCTCCGGAACGTATGAGGTCACAGCATCGGACTTTTTATATCTGCGGGCAGGGGCAGGAACGGGAAAAACCGAACTTGCAAGGATGCAGCACGGGGAAAAGGTTCAGTGTTATGGATATTATACGGACGTTTCCGGCGTGAAATGGCTTTATGTGGTCTATAAGGGAATCACAGGATTTGCGTCAAGCAAATATCTGAAAAAGAAATAAGGAGGACGGAATCATGTTATATTATTTAGGCAAGGGAACGAAGTTCGAGAAAGAGGAGTGCAAGGAATACAAGACGATCGAGGGAGCGTTGAGGGCAGCAGCAAAGGACGAGGCGTTCGTGGTATGGGATGAAACCGGAAAGATCGTCGGAGGGCTGACTGACAATGTTCCGGAGGGGGCATTGAAACCGAATCCGGACGGCAGTGTTCCGGCGTTTGATGAAAGCGGTCATCCGATCGGAGCGGTGGACGCTGCCACGGTTGCAGCAGCGACGGGGCAGCAGGAGGCGCAGAAAGCCACCGGAGAGGGCGCAGAGACCGCCACAGACGGGCAGAACGGGGCAGAACCGGAAAAGAGTACACCGGAGACCGAAAACGCCGGAAACGGGGCAAATACAGAGCAGGAAAAAGGCGGGCAGGATTCCGGAGACGGCGACGGGCAGCAGGAGACGCAGAAAGCCACCGGAGAGGGCGCAGAGACCGCCACAGACAGGCAGAACGGGGCAGAGCCGGAAAAGAGTACACCGGAGACTGAAAACGCCGGAAACGGGGCAAATACAAAGCCGGAGGAGAGCGAGACGATCATCCCGCAGGGAACAATGAGAGTGACGGTCATTTGTGACGGAACACTCAACTTGAGGCGTTCCGCAGACTGGGGGAACGGAAATATTTGCGGTCGTGCATCACGGGGGCAGTCGTATTATGTGAAAGCGATTCATACCGTGCAGGGAAAGAAGATGGTGCAGACCATTGATGACATTTATCTGTCCGGACAGTCTGAACATGTGCAGTTTGAGCAGTTATAAGAGAAAAAGGACGGCGGGGCATGATGTTCCCGCCGTTTTTATCGTCCGAATGTTCCTGCTACTAACTTATACCCACCGACCGGAAATCTTGACAGCCGTACCGGCGATAAAGTAATCGATCTTTTGAAAATGACAAGCAAAAAATTTCACCAGACCATCGTAATGATCACGCATAATCCCCAGATTGCGGAAAAAGCGGATGTGCGGATCCGGATTGAGGACGGGAAAATCCTGATTTGAGCCGCGGCATGGGGATTAGTGTGAGAAGAACGTAATTTATGAGAAAGGATCAGGGGAAATGAACAATAAAAAAACAGTGAAAAAAATGATTTTTCAAATGTCGAAACAGAGCCTGAAAGCAAGCCGTTTGAGAAATATGTTTGTTATGGTTACGATCGCTTTGGCCTCGGCTTTGCTGACGGCGATACTGATGTTCGCGGCGGGACAGGGACAAAGGGTAAAGAACAGTCTTTCTTACAGGCCGCAGGTAAGCTATTATAACCTTACCGGTGAACAGGTGGAGCGGTTAAAAAAAGACGAGCGTATTGCCTGCCAGATACAGGTAAAAACGGGTATTATGTCGGAAATGGACGGATTTGATATAGTACCATATTATGTAAATGAATTATCGGATCGGATCCGGGTAGGAGAACTGGAGAGCGGCAGACTTCCCGAAGATGGAAATGAAATTGCACTACAGGCGGAAGTGCTGAAGAAGATGGAAATACAGCCTGCCGTCGGCAGCAGGGTGGCCTTTACTTTTTATGACGGCAGTACGGAAACTTTTACAGTGTCGGGTATTTTAAAAGGCGGCGGACCGGCGAAACAGTTTGCCCTGTTTTTTTCCGGAGATTATGCCGAAAACGGCAGCCAGTTGAAAGATATGCCCTATGAAGTACATGCAAAATTGTATGGCGCGGAGGAAATGGGGCCGGAGGCGTGCAAAGAGGCCATGTTTCTGATTGGGAGCGAAGCGGGAATCGAGAGAAAATATGTCAATCCGTCAAGAGCATTTATTGATTCGCTGTCTGTCGATATACAGTCGGTCATGATTTACGGCCTGATAGGGGGTGTTATCCTGCTTGCCTGTGTTTTGGTCGTCTACGGTGTGTTTTATCTGTCGGTCGTTGGCCGGATTCATCAGTTCGGACAGCTTCGCACGATAGGAATGACGAAAAAGCAGATCCAAAAATTTGTTTCCAGAGAGGGCGGGATCCTGTTCTGGCGTTCTGCTCCGGCAGGAATTGGAATCGGCGGTATTGCAGGATATTTTATGATCCCGGACGGCTTTAGCGTATGGAACGGGCTGTTGATCCTTGTCATGGTGGCGGCAGTGGTTTTTCTTATCACAATGGTTTCGGTACGCAAACCTGCGCGTCTTGCCGCGGCCGTTTCTCCGATGGAGGCGCTCCGCTATCTGCCGCAGGAGGCGATGAAAAAGGCGAAAAATAAAAAAATGTGCCGCAGGCTGACTCCCATGGGGCTTGGCATGATGAATTTTTCGAAGAATAAAAAGAAAACGGCCGTTACCTTTGCGTCTTTGGGATTGGGCGGTATCCTTTTTATGACGGCGGCTTCGTATATGTCGTCTTTTGATAAAGAAGGTTATGTGAGGCAGGGAGATTTTACGAATGCGGAATTCCGTATCACTTATTCCTCGGCGGCCATAGAGCTGAATGAAAACGGTATGAGCGGCCTGCAGGCGAAAGTGCCGATGGACGATGCGTTTATACAAGAGATTTACGCCTTGGACGGCGTAAAGGCGGTAGAGGAGATAAAAGGCTTTGGCGTTAAATTTGACTATCCCATACGGGACGAGTACGGAAACGATGATATAGTCACGCCTTTGACGGAGGAAGAGATAAAAGAGGCAGGAGAAATTTACGGTTGGAAATTTGCCGTGGGCGACGGTATAACGCTGCGTTATTATGACGGTAATGTTATGGCGGAAAAAGAGGTTACGATCCTTGGCATTTTAAATGCACAATATACTCTCGACGGTAAAAACAGTTCCGGAGGCTGGTTTCTGGCGTCGGAGCAGGCCGTTTTGAGCTGGGTATCCTATGACAGTTTAAACGAGGGGATCCTGGTATCTACAGAGGAAGATAAGGAAAACGGGATCGGAGAGGTTTTGATACAGATGGCGGCAGAAAGGCCGGAATTGGAGATAGAAACACTTGCTGACCGAAGAGTGATTTATACGCAGAATACCAACCGGATGTTCGGAGCTATCAGCGGGCTCTCCCTGTTTATTATGGCGTTCAGTATCCTGAGTATGATGAATACGCTGATCACCAATATTGTTACCCGTAAGCAGGAGCTTGCCATGTTGGAATCCATTGGTATGAGCAGAGGACAGATTCAAAAGATGCTTATTGGCGAAAGCATGCTTCTGGTATTGGTCACAGTCGGTGTGACCATGACGGTGGGGACGATGTGTGGTTTTGCATTGAGCCGTGCGCTTTATCAAATTGGCGCCTTTTATATGAAGTTCAAATTTCCGGTTGTTTTCGCCCTTGCCTATGCAGGCGTATTGACCGTCGTTCCGCTTGTCATTACGTTTGCGTCGCTGAACGGATTTTCAAAAGAAACGCTGGTAGAACGGTTAAGAGGGGCGGAGAACTAGACTCCCGCAACTGCCGCGTCCATCCGGCAGAAAACTTTTTTCCAAAATAAGAGAGGAATATGAAATAAATTCTGAGACGTTTATTTCATATTCCTGCTTTCGTTTATCTTCTATACGATTAGGAGGTGATCAAAGTACCGGCTTTTCCCTTTATGGCGTCTTTGACCGTCCGCATGGAAGTGATCAGTACGCTGCCTTCAGGAACCGCTTTTAAGTAGGCGATCGCCGCTTCGATCTTAGGCAGCATATTTCCGGCTCCGAATTGTTCTTCTCCGATATATTTTTCCGCCTCCGGAACGTTCATGGAGGAAATCTTTGCTTCGTTTTCTTTGCCGAAATTTAAGGAAACGTGATCGACGGAAGTAAGAATGATCAATTGGTCGGACTTTAAATCGGCAGCCAGTTTACCGGCGACGCTGTCCTTTTCAATGACGGCGGAAGCGCCTTTCAAGGAATGCTGCTGCTCGATCACGGGGATACCACCGCCGCCGCAGGCAATTACGACCTGATCGGCGTCCGCCAAGGTTTTGATTGCGTCGATCTCTACGATATCAATGGGCCTGGGAGTGGCAACTACGCGTAAAAACCCTTTTCCCGGTTCTTCCATCACATAATTTCCTTTTTTTATTTCGATTTCGGCGTCTTCTTTTGACATATATCTGCCAATCACTTTAGAAGGCTCGTAAAATGCCTCGTCATAGGGGTCTACCGTTACCTGCGTTAAAATAGTGCTGACGGGTTTGGAGATCCCGCGGCTCAGCAATTCAAAACGGAGCGCGTTCTGGATATCGTAACCCACATAGCCCTGGCTCATGGCGCTGCAGACGCACATTGGCGCGGGGGTATAATCAATATAGACCCGGCGAAGCTCCGTCATGGCTTTGTGGATCATACTGACTTGAGGGCCGTTACTGTGTGTGATCGTTAACTGCCAGTCCTCTTCGACCAGATCCGCCAGCGCCTTGGCAGTTATTTTTACCGAACTTTGCTGTTCGGAGGTGGTATAACCTAATGCCTCGTGTCCTAATGATACCACTACTTTCTTTTTGCTCATGTCCTGCTCCCATCTGCGTGTTTTGCACGCGTTGCTTTTATTTTTATTTCTCTGATAAGCTGAAAATCCTATGTAAAGTATACCAAAATAAGGGGAGGGAGGCAAACAAAATATTGGGCGGATATCCGATAAATGATAAATAATAGCGGTATTTTTCTATAAAAAATCAGGTAGATTTTTTTTATGCTATAGATTAACATTTAAAATAAGTATGCAGGAATAAGGAATCGCGAGTTTGTGTCTGCGCGCCGTCTGCCACAAACCTGCTATGTAAAGCGGCGCGGAAAGGAAGAAAAATATGCTGTACATAGGAATTGATTTGGGAACTTCGTCGGTCAAGCTCCTTCTGATGGACGAAAACGGGAAAATACAAAACATCGTGTCCAAAGAGTACCCGCTGTATTTCCCGAAACCCGGCTGGTCCGAGCAGAATCCCGAAGACTGGTATGCACAGACTGTCGAAGGGATCCGGGCGCTGCTGGAAGGCTTCGATCCGGAACAGGTGGCAGGACTAAGCTTTGGCGGACAGATGCACGGTCTTGTGATCCTGGACAAAGAAGACCGGGTCATCCGCCCCGCCATCCTTTGGAACGACGGAAGGACTGCCAAAGAATGCCGTTACCTGAATGAAGAGATCGGAAAAGAAAAACTTTCGGAGTATACTGCAAACATCGCCTTTACAGGCTTTACAGCGCCCAAACTCTTATGGGTGAAGGAAAACGAACCGGAGAATTTTGCGCGCATCGAAAAGATCATGCTGCCAAAGGACTATCTTGCATACAGATTGACCGGCGTGCATAGTACGGATGTATCCGACGCTTCGGGAATGCTGCTTTTTGATGTGAAAAACCGTTGCTGGTCAGAAGAAATGTGCGAGATCTGCGGAATCAAAAAAGAATGGCTTGCAAACATCTTTGAAAGCTATGAGACGGTAGGGACGGTGCTGCCTGAAATCGCCGGAGGGCTGGGACTGACGGACTGCGTCAAAGTGGCGGCGGGAGCAGGCGATAATGCGGCGGCTGCGGTAGGGACCGGAACGGTGGGGGAAGGGAGCTGCAACATTTCTCTTGGTACCAGCGGGACGATCTTTATTTCTTCCGACCGTTTCAGCGTGGATAAGCATAATGCCCTTCATGCCTTTGCCCATGCAAACGGGCATTATCATCTGATGGGCTGTATGCTGAGCGCGGCGTCCTGTAATAAGTGGTGGATGGAAGATATTATCGAAACGAAAGATTATGCAGGAGAACAGAAAGCAATTGATAAACTGGGGGAAAACCACGTTTATTTTCTGCCTTATCTGATGGGCGAGCGTTCTCCCCATAATGATCCGGACGCAAGGGGAACTTTTATCGGCATGACGATGGACACGTCAAGAGCCGATATGACGCAGGCGGTTTTGGAAGGAGTGGCCTTTGCCTTGAGGGATTCTTTTGAGGTGGCAAAATCTCTCGGAATCTCTATTGAAAGGACGAAAATCTGCGGCGGCGGCGCCAAAAGCCCTCTCTGGAAGAAGATGATCGCCAATATTCTGAACGTGAAGGTGGACGTGATCGAAAGCGAAGAAGGGCCTGCGCTTGGCGGAGCCATGCTGGCGGCAGTGGCGGACGGCGCGTTTGAAAGCGTTAAGGACGCGGCGGAAAAGATCGTACATATTGTAGAGACGATAGAGCCGGAACCGGAGCTTGTGGAGAAATACGAGGCGCGTTACCGGCAGTTTAAAGAAATCTATCCGGTCTGCAAAGCCATTTACCCTAAGATCGTCTAGCGGGCTGCCACACATTTTTTAAACGCGCTCCGGAAAAGACAATAAAATAAGAAAGCGAGGATGTTAATCATGAACAATTTACCCAAAGTAAAGATCGGAATCGTTGCGGTAAGCCGCGACTGTTTCCCGGAGTCTCTGTCCGTAAACAGAAGGAAAGCGTTGATCGAGGCCTATAAGGCGAAATATGACGAAACGGATATCTATGAATGCCCTGTCTGCATCGTGGAGAGCGAGATCCACATGGTACAGGCATTGGAGGATATTAAAAAAGCGGGATGTAACGCGCTGTGCGTTTATCTTGGTAATTTCGGGCCGGAAATTTCCGAGACCTTGCTTGCAAAACATTTTGACGGGCCGTCCATGTTTGTAGCGGCGGCAGAAGAATCCCAAAACGATCTTGTAGGAGGAAGAGGAGACGCATACTGCGGTATGCTGAATGCCAGCTATAATCTGAAACTCAGAAACGTAAAAGCTTACATACCGGAATATCCTGTGGGGGACGCGGAAGACTGCGCGGATATGATTCATGAATTTGTGCCGGTTGCAAGAGCCATCATCGGTCTTTCCGACCTGAAGATCATCAGTTTCGGTCCCAGACCGCTGAATTTCCTTGCCTGCAATGCACCGATCAAACAGCTTTATAACTTGGGCGTGGAAATCGAGGAGAATTCCGAGCTGGATCTGTTTGAAGCATTCAATAAACATGAAGGGGACGAAAGGATCCCGGCGAAGGTAAAAGAAATGGAAGAAGAACTTGGGGCGGGCAATCAGAAACCGGAGATCCTGCCGAAGCTTGCCCAGTATGAACTGACCCTGCTTGACTGGATAGAAGAGCATAGGGGATACCGCAAGTATGTGGCCATCGCGGGAAAATGCTGGCCGGCATTCCAGACGCAGTTCGGTTTTGTTCCCTGCTATGTGAACAGCCGCCTGACGGGAATGGGTATCCCTGTATCCTGCGAAGTGGATATTTACGGATGTTTAAGCGAATTTATCGGTACGGCTGTCAGCGAAGACGCAGTGACCCTGCTCGATATCAATAACTCCGTTCCTAAGGATATGTATGAAGAAGCAATCAAGGATAAATTTGATTATACCCACAAAGATACCTTTATGGGATTCCATTGCGGCAACACCTGTTCCAAAAAGCTGTCTTTCTGCAACATGAAATACCAGATGATCATGGCAAGGACGCTGCCGGAGGAGGTAACGCAGGGAACCTTAGAGGGCGACATTATGCCGGGCGATATTACGTTCTACCGCCTGCAGTCCACGGCGGATAATAAGCTGAGGGGCTATATCGCACAGGGAGAGGTGCTGCCGGTAGCGACCAGATCTTTCGGATCGATCGGCGTGTTTGCGATTCCCGAAATGGGAAGATTCTACCGCCATGTGCTGATCGAGGGCAATTATCCTCATCATGGAGCGGTGGCGTTCGGACATTTCGGAAAAGCGCTGTATGAAGTATATAAGTATATCGGAGTGGAAGTAGAAGAAATCGGCTTTAACCAGCCGAAAGGAATGCGGTATAAGACGGAGAATCCGTTTGCGTAAGTTTCCCATGGATTGTTTTTACCGTTATCAGCGGCAGGATAAGAAACGTAAATAAGATGATACGGGTGTTATAAAAGTCAGGAACCGGCTTTTATAACACCTGCTTTGTTTTAAACGGTACTTTTTGCGCTTTTCTTTTTATTATTTATGGTTTTCCGGACCGTCTTCCGGATCTTCTTCCGGCAGATCCAGATCCACTTCCCTGACGTTGAGCAGCATATTGATAGCAGGCTGTAATTCCGGCCTTTCGCGGTAGTTTAAGATCAGATTTTTCTCCACGGTAGAGAGGGTAAAGCGTTTGTCCGGCGGGATATAGCCGAAAGCGCTCAGGACATCGTCTATATTGTAGATCATGCAGAGCCGCAGAAGCATATCCGCGTCGGGCTGTGTCTGATCGCTTTCCCAGCCGTAAATCGTTTTTCTTGCAACGGGAACAGGACTCATCGCATCCAGCCGTTCCGAAACTTCGGCAACGGAAAGACGGTTGCATTTCCTGTAATATTTTAACATTTTCGCTATATTCGGATTCTTCATGACATTTGATTTCACTTTCATTTGTATTACATTACTATATGCTACCCTTTTATCATAGAGTATAGGAATTTTATAGTCAATTCATTCCCTGAAAGCAGGAAAAATATAATTGATATTCCTTGTGACAAAGAATATAATGAAATAAATTCACCGATACAAAGACAAAAGAAAAATGGGGTAGCAGGATGAGCGATGTAACGAAAGAGATTGCAAAATATATTTTGGACAAACGGCTTTCCGTCGAAGATTTAGAAAGGGCGCTTCAC
>OFFC01000467.1_pt1 | contig 30770 bp, 33 predicted proteins | sample 1521271 | NCBI WGS metagenome assembly OFFC01 (sample SAMEA3504123, study PRJEB24116) | mouse gut metagenome | biome: mouse gut; feature: mouse-associated habitat; material: faeces | place: Denmark | collected 2011 | reverse complement strand
CGGCTATGAGATGTTTTTTGATATGGAGACGAACGCATTTATCTGTCGGCTGAAACCTCTCTGCTACGAGGACGCTGTTTATCTGGACAACAGCTTTATAGAGCGTGTTCTGATTGCTGAAAATACTACGGTGGATATGACTACGGTACGGAATATCTGTGAAGTCTGGGGGAAGCAGATTGAGGCTGATTATTATAGTGAAGAATGTACTTACTCTGGTAATTCCTACGTTTCCGCTGTTGCAGGTTACGGAGATGGATATTTTGATGGTGATGTAATTGCCTTAAAGATCCCTGCTGCAAATCAGGCTGACTGCAGCCTGAATATCAATGACCTTGGCTCCATTCCGATTTTAAATGAGGCTGATGATGAGCCGATAAAGGCCGGTGAACTGAAAGAAAATCAGGTATACAGCTTCCGGATCGGAAGAAAACGTATCGATAAACAGGATGTATTTCGTGCTTATCTGCTGGGACAATGGCAGGTACATGCGATCAATGTTCTCACCGACGGAAGCCACAGCAGAGAATTTGTGACGGCACCCGATGGTGAAACCTGTGAACGGTATTCCAAAGAATATTTTCAAAAATTCTATCACTGCGAACGGGTTGATCTGACGGTTACTCCAAACTCGCCTTTCACAGTGGAAAAAATCGGTGAGATACCGGATGTTAAAGTCAGTGGAGAATTTGAGAACATCACTTCCGACGATCTTGCCGCCGACAGGGCGAGGTGGGAGAACTGGAAGAACTGCAGATTGACTGATAATATTACCATCACTACTATTCTTCTGCCCTTTCTTGAGGTAAATAAGAAGGTGTCCTACAAACGTAGTGATGCCGACAGAGCGCATCAGTATATAATTTCTTCTGTATCTCATGATTTCACAGGATATAGAACGACAATTACCATGTACAGATTTTATCCATTGTACGAAAAACAGCGAAACGAAACCGGCACTCATAAAACTTTGCGGGGATATACCCATGGTGAATTAAGTAAATATACGCATAAGGCGCTTGCTGCTGTCAGAAGCAGGCAATTTAAAAACTGACAGGTCCATCGGTTTATGATGAGCCTGTTTTTATTAAAGAAAGGAGGACTAAATGGCCACATTTACAACTTACAAAAATCTGGAAAAACCAGATGTCTCCGAATTGTATAATATCAATGTCGCTAATAAGAATAACGATATTATTGACTCGGAACTTCATAAGATCGATTTGAACATGGCAAATCAAACCGGACAGTTTGCTTCAAAACAGGACTTGAGTAATGAAATATCGAGAGCAATCTCCGCTGAAAACGATATTCACAATTCTCTTCAAAGTCATACTGATAATACGGCAAACCCGCATAATGTTACCAAAGTACAGGTAGGACTGGAAAATGCAGATAATACATCTGATATGGATAAACCTGTATCTACGGCACAGCAAAATGCTTTGGACGCTGCAATATCTGCTCATAATACGGCTGAATCAGCTCACGGTGATATCAGACTTCTTGTCTCCGGGCTCACAACAAGACTGAATGTCCTGGCAGACAGCGACGACACGACACTTGACCAGTTGAGTGAGATCGTTGCTTATATTAAAAATAATAAAAGTTTGATTGACGGAGTCACCACAGGTAAAGTAAATGTATCTGATATTGTTGATGATCTTACATCTTCTTTTACAGATAAGCCGTTATCTGCCAGGCAGGGCGCAGTTTTAAAGGGATTGATTACAGATTTAACAGAAATTGTGGGAAATAAGGTTGATAAAACAGGAAATTCCGCAACTGCCTCAAAATGGGAAACTGCAAGAACGATCGATGGCATGTCCGTTCAGGGAGATGCAGACAGAAACACATATGGAGTCTGCTCCACCGCCGCAGGTACAGCAGGAAAACTAGTCCCATGCCCCGGTTTCGTTTTAGTCACCGGATCAAAGATTGATGTAAAATTCACTGTTGCAAATACAGCGGCAAACCCGACGTTAAATGTTAACAATACCGGTGCCAGAGCCATATTCTGGAATGGTAAATCGGTTGATAAGTCTGCTATTAAAGCAAATCATATCTATTCATTCCGTTACGACGGAACTAATTATATTATGACAGGAGACCCACCGGCTACGGATAAGATGCATCTCAAATATGCTGCCGGAAAAACCATACCATCTATTACGATTCCCTCAAATACATGGATCCAAATTCCAGGAGAATACTATCCGGACACTGAAAAAAACTGGATATTTGTTACATGCAGACACTGGAGTAATTCGAATGGAACTTTTTCTATCCATATGAGCGCAGGGAAGCCCTTTATAAACGGAGAGGCCGGACTGGTAATTACAAATCTGGATCTGTTGTACTTCTACTTTGAATAATGAAAAGGAGGACATTATGTCACAATATGAACACGAATACAGTAATTTCCCAAACCAAAAAATAATTCTGCATCATTTTAAAAATATAGATGATAATATTGCACCACTGATCAATCAAATCACTTCGCTCCGCCTTCAGGGGCAATGTGCACAGGCTGCCAATCTGGTAAAAGAAAATCAGGATCTTTTAATCCCCTACATTGTTGATGCCATTACCTATAATACATGGGAAGAGGAAATATATAATACACAGATCTATGCGCGTCAGAGAAAACAGGCAGTACATTTTGACGAATCTGAGGATGATGTGGATTGTATAGAAGGTGATATCTGGGTTGGAGGTGATAGATGATGCTTTGTAATCCTACATCATACTATCCTCAGAAAATAGATGATAGGGTATTCTTTCAGGATAATGATCTTGAAAGAACAGATGTCGTCAATCATTATAATAAGCTGATTTCCAGAGGGAAATATGATGAAGCAAACGATTATATCAATCAGCAAAAAGGTATTTACGGATTATTTCCTGATTATTTAAATCTAATAGAAAACCGCATATATCATTTGCAGGAACATCTATTAAATGATCCATCAAAAAATAATCCATTCTTTTTTTATGATAAAAAAGGTTATGGAATACATATCTTTACGGATACTGATGAGGAGGAAGATCTGCACGAAATAAAACTGTTTTCACCGGATGATACGGAATATTTCGATACAGAAACGCTTTATGTTTTCGACGATGCTGATTCACCAGATAATCTGAAAATATATGTAAATGAAACAGAGGAACAGGAGTTGGTTGAAATAGAACCACCTGTTATAACCGAAACTATGATTTGGATATAAAAATCATTCTTATTGTTTTTACATTACAAAAAATTATATGAAATATGAAAGGAGACGTTATGGCTATTAACGAACAAATTGTAAAAGGAAGAAAATTCAGAAAATGTATTGATGTAGTAAACAAAGTATGGCAAAGAATCTCTTTTTGGACGGATGCGTCCGATGTTGAGTTTGCTGATGGGGAAACCGCTGAAGATAAGGTTATGGCATTATCTGATCTTTTAGATGCATTAACTGCAAATGGGGCGATAACTGAAGTACGACTTGTCAGTTCTCTTCCCGCTGATGCGGCAAGTCACCCCACTACATTTTACTGGGTAAAGGGGTGATACTATGGCAAAAGGATATATTGGATCAAATACATATAAGTGTTTCCTCGGAAACGTTAAAATGAAAAAGGGATATATAGGTGGAACAAGAGTATATTCTGCCGGTGAAATTGTCACCTATATCATTGACACAGGCATTACAAAACAGGAAGAGGTAGATGAGGGATCATCTACCCTATCTCCCAAGACATTCACACCATCAAAAACCGGCTGGACATTTATCGGCTGGCGCAGTGATAAAACTGCCAATGGCTCTGTCCTCACAAGTAAAATAATGGGCGACAGTCCGATCACTTTATATGCTGTATTCAGGCAGACGATCACTGTTTCTTACGCTGGCAATGGGCATACGGGTGGAAGTACCGCAAGCCAGACCGGATATCGGTATTATAATAATGGTAATGTGGCTAATCCAAGCTTTACTTTGCAGAGTAATGGGTTTACAAAAACAAATTATTCGTTTATTAGCTGGACAAGCGGTGGAACAGATTATACCGCCGGACAGACGATATCCACTGCAGGCAACATGACAATGACTGCTAAATGGAGACAATATATTTATGAGATGCCTTCCGGATTGAGTGTTCAAAAACCTGTGGATTGGCCTCTTAAATATCATAATTGGCCTCCTTTCGTGTTTGGATCTAATGTTCTAGATCTAACCTATGTCGATTCCGTTAGCCTAACAATTCATTGGAAAGTATGGGATAAAACATACTATTATGATGATATCGGGGTAAGAGTTGGTATATTCTCTAGAACCAGTGAAGATTCCCCAGTTGTTACAACATATTCTCTCGGGCTGATTGGGGAATCCAGGTTTGGTAGCGAAACATATGAAGAAGACATTACTTTAACGTTGGATACCAAGGGGTTGTCTGGAAATTATTATGTTGGGCTTGCATTGATCGGATGTAATTCTTATGATAACGGCTGGAACGATCCAAACAAACCTGCGTCATATGATATGAAATCTTCGGCAACGGTGACAAAAATAACTTTAAATGGGAATAGCGGCACTGCTTCCATTATTCCAACACCTTTTGGCACTTATAGTGGAAAAGAGACTGGAGAAAGTGACAATCCTAAACCATATTGGAATTACGCATTTTCTTCAACACCAATTAATTTGACTGGGGTTAGTTCTTTGACCATCGATGTTTCTCCAACTATTATTGCATCAGCTTCAACAAATAAATATTACTATGATGCTTTAGCGATTATGGTTGGCGTTTCAAATTCCCCGAATAGTAATACTTTTTCAGTGGCTGCTTCAGAATGGGGGATATATGCCAATCAATATAAAACGAACACGATGTCGATAAAGAAAACAATTAGCGTTTCTTCATTGAGCGGGAACTATTATGTTGGTGTCGCTGTTGGAGCATATAATAGCAACGACGGCGAAGTTACTAAATCCGTTACTTATAATCCAATAATAAGCGCAGTTGTAACAAAGATAATAAAGTAAAAGCGTACTTAACGAAGTCCATATATAACTTTCTTTTTAAAAAGGTGTAAAGCCTTAATAATTCAACAGACTTTACACCTTAAAATTATAATAAATATCCTTTATTGTTACTCTTTTATTTTGTCCATATCTGTTAAATTAACGCCGGATACCTGCAATATTGCTTTTAACGAAAGATACTCGTCTTTTAGTTCAGCATATGATCACCTGCTTTCGATAGGCCGGACCTTACATGCTGCTGTATCACACCGTCCTGACACACCCCTCTCCATAATCCTTCAGCAGATGGTCGTGCGTCAGGAAAATCATGCCCTCGGTTTTTGCCTGGGCAATCAGCATCTTATCGAAAGGATCATTATGAGGCGGAGTGTTTTCCGCGCGGCTCAAGCGCGTCACCGCCATGGCATGTTCCTTTGTCACTGGCAGGGAAATCATGCCTGCCATATCACAGCCCTCAGTCAGCAGCTGACTGGAAACCGGTATCTTTTCCGGAGATTTGCTGTGTTTAATCCCGACCTCCCAGACAGAAGCAGCGCTGTAATAAATCTCGTTTTTCGGATCATTGACAATTGCATAAGCCTCACCCGGCAGTTTCTCATCAGCAAACAGAGCCCAAATCAAAATATGAGAATCCAACAAATATTTCATAAGCTATCTCCATAAAACAGTCCCTCAATATCATTATCAAGGGCATCAAAAGTTTCGTCAAAATCTCCTGGAAGGCTTACGGCTCCTTTCGCAAGACCAGTTCGTCGGAATACCCCGACCGATGCCTGATCCGCTGTGTTTTCTCTTGTAGACATAGTCTGGAGAAGGTCCACAATCAGCCGGATATTTTTTTCTGGCTGCCCTTGCATCAGCGTGTATGCTTCCTGTAACAATGTCATTATTTTCCGCCTCCCTTCTTATTAAAAAACTCCGCATCTGCGGAGTTTTTAAGCTGGAAAAGGGACTTGAACCCTCGACCTACTGATTACGAATCAGTTGCGCTACCGACTGCGCTATTCCAGCATTTTGTTATCCTCTCGGACAACGATATTATTATAATCGGTTTTCAAACTTTTTGCAAGACATAATTTTTATTTTACTTCCCATACCCCTTAAAAAAGTCATCCAGAGCATCCAGCATTTTCATCAGCACCGGTATATCCTTCTCATCTAACTTTTCCAACACCGCCTCTGTCATCTGGCGATGATACTCTTCATGATGTCTGTAGGCATCGACGCCCTTGTCCGTCAGTTTCACAAGAACCACTCTTCTGTCCTCTTCACTGCGGCTTCGCTCCACATACTGCTTTTTTACAAGATGGTTGATTGCCGTAGTCAAAGATCCCACCGTGATATTCAGCTTTTTGGCCACGGAAGACATATTGCTCTCCTTCTCCAGCCCGATCGCCTCAATCACATGCATATCGTTATTCGTCAGATCCTTAAACCTGTCCGTGATGATCGCTTTCGCTTCTAACTCCCAGATCTCATTGATCAGCTGTACCAGTATATAATTGATTTTTTTATAGATATCTTCCATTTCTCTCTTATTCCTTTTCCCTGTCAGTACGAGTATACAATAAAATCATCTTCCGGTCAAAAAATATTTTATTCCGAAAATGCCGGGGAGCCGTCAAAACAAAAGCAAGCAAATCCAATGCCGTCGCAAAACTGCACTGCCGCCTACGAAAGCAGAGAATCCATCACTTCCTTCACTGTCTCAATCTTTTCCGCCTTATAAGCGTAAGCTCCGCAGAACAGAAGTCCATCCTCCACCTCGCCCTTCGCCGCATGGATCAGCGAATCCGTAATGCAATAAGGGATTTCTGCCGGATTACAGTGTTTCAGACAGCCATGACAGGGACTGTGGGGAATCTTTTCTCCGGCATTCACCCTTTTCATAAAATCATTCAGGATCGCCCTGCCAGGCATGCCCACAGGACTTTTAACGATCACGATATCCTCCTCTTTCGCCCTGAGATAAGCCTCTTTATAGCGGCTATCCGCGTCGCACTCCAAGGTAGTCACAAATCTGGTAGCCACCTGAACCGCATCTGCTCCCAGGAGAAAGGCGTGCCGCACCTGCTCTCTGTTCTCAATACCGCCCGCCAGAGCCACGGGAATCTGTCTCTGATATCGTTTCCCATACTCTCTTACAACAGCGATGATCTCTCTGATTTCCTCATCATAATCCTCTGTGCCATCTCCCAGATAACTTGTCAGCTGCTCTCTCGTAAAGCCCAGATGCCCGCCGGCCTTCGGCCCTTCTATCACCACCAGATCCGGCACTCTGTGATATTTTCTGTCCCAGAATTTCAGGATCACGCCGGCCGAACGGGCCGTGGAAACGATGAGCGCCAGTGCGGTCTTCGTCCCTTCCGTCAGCTTCGGCAGCTCCGTGGGCAGCCCCGCCCCCGAGATAATAAGGTCCGCCCCCGCCTGTGCTGCTGCCTGCACATAGTCCTCATAATGTTTTAACGCCACCATAATATTAAAACCGATCACACCATGGGGCGCGATCTTTCTCGCTCTGTCATACTCCTTTTTGATGGCGCGGAGATTTGCCGCCACAGGATCCCTGTCAAAGTCAGGCTCCAAAAAGCCGATCTGGGCGGAAGAAATAATCCCCACACCGCCTTCCTTTGCCACAGCTCCGGCCAAACCGCCGAGACTGATCCCGACGCCCATGCCGCCCTGTATGATCGGCTTTTCTACTGTTAAGTTACCTATTTTTAACGGTTTTATACTCATGTTTTTCCTTTCGATATTTTCACGCTGCCCTGTCGCATCCTACAACTTCCGAAATCTCTGATATCTGTGCTCCAGCAGCTTTTCCCCGGACAGCGCGCCGTATTTTCCCAGAAAAGCCTGTATCTCCCTTTCCATTTTATCCGTCACGATACGGATATTCTCTGTGGTAAGTTCCTCCGGTTCCTCAAAAACCTGTTCCACAATATTCTGCCTGTACAGATTTTCCGCCGTCATTTTCATAACCTTCGCCGCTTCCTTCGCCTTGCTGCTGTCCTTCCACAGAATACTGGAAAATCCTTCCGGCGACAAAATGGAATAGACCGCATTCTCCAGGATCCACACTTCATCGGCCACCGCCAGAGCAAGCGCCCCGCCGCTGCCGCCTTCCCCCACAACGATTGACAGTACAGGCACGGAGAGAGCCGACATCTCATAGATATTCCGGGCAATAGCCTCGCCCTGTCCCCGTTCTTCCGCCTCAATGCCGCAGAACGCCCCCGGCGTATCCACAAAACAGATCACGGGCCTTCCGAATTTCTCCGCCTGCTTCATCAGACGCAGCGCTTTCCGATAGCCCTCCGGCTTCGGCATTCCGAAATTATGAGCAATATTTTCCTTTGTGCCTTTCCCCTTTTCCTGGGCAATGACAGTCACAGGCATCCCGTGGAATCTGGCGATGCCGCCCGCCACAGCCGCGTCATCCCCAAAAGCTCTGTCCCCGTGAAACTCTACAAAATCCGTGAATAACGCTTTAATATAATCGCTGCCCGAAGGTCTGTCGCTCTTTCGGGATTTGAGTACCCGGTCCCACGGCTCGATGCGTTTTTTCTTCTTTTTCCCAGTCGGTGTTGACGCTGCATCCGACGATATCTCTTTCTCCACCTGTCTCGATGTTGTATCTGAGAAGCTCTCTTTCCCCACCTGTCCCGACATGGTTTCTGACAGGAGCTCTTTCCCTACTCCCGGCACTTCATGGAGTTTCAGTATCTGGGATAAACTCTCCCTCAGCCGTTTCCGCTCCACGATCCCGTCCAGAAAACCGTGTTCCAACAGAAATTCTGACCGCTGAAAACCCTTCGGCAGTTTCTGACCGATAGTCTGCTCGATCACTCTTGGCCCCGCAAAACCGATCAGCGCTCCGGGCTCCGCCAGAATGATATCGCCCAGCATGGCAAAGCTGGCTGTCACACCGCCCGTTGTCGGATCGGTCAGCACACTGATATAGAGAAGTCCCGCCTCACTGTGTCGCTTCAGTACCGCGGAAGTTTTTGCCATCTGCATCAGAGACACGATACCTTCCTGCATTCTGGCGCCGCCGGAAGCGGCAAACAGGATAACAGGCAGCCGCATTTTTGTCGCTCTCTCCACCGCGCGGGCAATTTTTTCGCCCACGTTTTCTCCCATACTGGCCATCAGAAACCGGCTGTCGCAGACGCCAAACACTGCCTCTGTGCCGTCAATCTTCGCCTTTCCGGTCACCACCGCCTCTTTCAGTCCTGTCTTTTCCTGCTGCTGTCTCAGTTTATCCAGATAGCCTTTATAGCGCATGGGATTGACAGGCTTAAGCTCTCTGTCCCACTCCTCAAAACTGCCCTCATCCGCAATCATACGGATACGTTCCAGAGCGGGCATATGGTAATAACCGCCGCATTTCGGACAGATATAATATCCTTTTTCCACATCCTCCGCAAAAATCACCTTTTTACAGAGATTGCATTTCCGTAAAAGTCCCTCCGGCACTTCGGCTTTCGCTTCCTTCTCCGGCTCTTTCCCGGAGATTGCCTGACTTTTTTTGAACATATTATCTAACTTCATACGAATCACCAGGCCTCAGGCAAATGCGCCCGCCTGTCATCCCTTCCTCTTTTCTCTTTTACCCTTATATTCTCCGTCCTGACATTCTGCCAGCCGCTTTTCGGATATTCTCTGAATAAACTCCACGTCGATATTGCCATCCAGATAATCCGGATCATGCAGGATCTCATACTGATAATCCACATTGGTATCGATGCCCTCAATAATCACCTCGCCCAGTGCGCTCTGCATCTTGCGGATCGCCTCTTTCCTTCCCTTTCCCCAGACGATCAGCTTCGCAATCATGGAGTCATAGTAAACCGGGATCGTATAACCGCTGTAGACCGCCGTATCGATACGGATCCCCTTCCCGCCGGGCAGGTACAGATCCTCTATGGTTCCCGGAGACGGCCTGAACCCCTTCTCCGGATCTTCGGCATTGATCCTGCATTCGATCGCATGTCCCTGGATCCTGATATCCTTTTGCGTAAACTCTAACTTCTCGCCGGCCGCAATCTTGATCTGCGCCTTCACCAGATCTACGCCTGTCACCCACTCTGTGACCGGATGCTCCACCTGAATTCTGGTATTCATCTCCATGAAATAAAAATGATTCTCTTTATCCAGCAGAAACTCAATGGTGCCGGCATTGATATAACCCGCCGCTTTCGCCGCTTTTACCGCCGCCTCCCCCATCTTTTCCCGCAGCTTTTCCGTCAGCGCCATACTGGGCGCCTCCTCGATCAGCTTCTGATGATTGCGTTGAATGGAGCAGTCTCTCTCCCCCAGATGCACCACATTTCCATAGCTGTCAGCCAGGATCTGGAACTCAATATGGCGCGGATTTTTTACAAGGCGCTCCAGATACATCCGCCCATCTCCGAAACCGCCGATCGCCTCTTTTTGTGCTGTCCTGAAACACTCTTCAAAATCCGCCGGATCAAAGACTTCCCGCATTCCTTTTCCGCCGCCGCCCAGAGCCGCCTTGATCATGATTGGATAGCCGATCTCCTCTGCCGCCTTCAGGGCTGCCTCACAGTCCGTGAGCGCCTCTTTCGTTCCCGGCACCACCGGTACGCCCACTGCAGTCACAGTCTTTCTGGCTTCCTGTTTATTGCCCAGTTTTTCCATGACTTCCGCCGGCGGCCCCACAAAGACAAGACCACACTGCCTGCAAAGATCCGCAAACTTGCTGTTTTCTGACAAAAATCCAAAACCCGGATGCACGGCATCAGCTCCCGATACCATCGCCGCGCTGATGATCCGCTCCATGCTCAGATAACTCTCCGAGGCAGGAGCTTCCCCGATACAGATCGCCTCATCCGCCAGTTTCGCATGCAGCGCTTCTCTATCCGCCTCAGAATAGACAGCTACCGTTCGAATGTCCATCTCTCTGCAGGCACGGATGATCCGCACCGCGATCTCTCCCCGATTTGCGATCAAAATTTTTTTAATCATGTATGCTCAACCCTTCCGACAATACTTCTGTCAAATCATCACAGGCAGAGAATCCAAATTTTCACGCACTTTTCAAAGATTCTCTCACCCCACCATGAAAGTCAGTTCCGCGTTTACGACCACTTTGCCGTCCACGCTCGCCACAGCCTCCCCGATTCCCAGCGGTCCTTTCCGGTTGATGATCTTCGTCTCCAGCCGCAGCTTATCGCCGGGCGTCACCTTCCCGCGGAATCTGCAGTTTTTGATGCCGCCGAAATAGGCTGTCTTCCCATGGTTTTCCTCCATGCTGAGAATTGCCACCGCCCCGGCCTGAGCCAGCGCTTCCACCATCAGCACCCCCGGCATTACCGGCTCCCCCGGAAAATGCCCCGCAAAGAATTCCTCCCTGTAAGTAACACATTTATATCCCACCGCATACTCCCCCGGCTCATAATCCTCGATATAATCCAGAAGCAAAAACGGATGCCTGTGGGGTATGATTTCTTTTATCTGCTCTATGTTCAAGTGATTCATAACGTTCCTCTCTACCTGATGCGAAACAATTCCTGTCCGAATTCCACCGCCTGCCCGTTTTCGGCAAGTACTTCCGTCACAACGCCGTCCACTTCGCTCTCAATCTCATTCATCAGCTTCATGGCCTCCACGATCGCCAGCGTCTGGCCCTTTTTCACCGTATCGCCGACCTTCACAAAGGGCTCCGCCCCCTCCTCCGGCGCCGCATAAAAAATACCCACAAGCGGACAGGTCACCACGTTATCCCCCGCCGCCGTCTCCTCCGCCTGCACTGCCGATCCAGCCAGTACCGGCGCCACCTGCATCACCTGCACCGCCTCCGGCTTTTCCATCTGTACCTTTACGCCGCCTTCCTCATATTCAAATTTCGAAAGTTCCGAACGTGATACTGTCTCAATAAGCTTTATCAAATAATCCATTTCCATAAGCATTCGCTCCTTACCCCTCAAACTTCTTCAACACCAAAACCGCATTATGCCCCCCGAACCCAAGGGAATTACTCATCACATAACGAAGTTCCCGCTCCACCGGCGCGCCCAGCGTATAATTCAGATCGCACTCCTCCTCCGGCTCCGTGGTGCCCACAGTCTGATGCACAAACTGATCCTGCAGACTCTTTACACAGACAATAAACTCCACGGCCCCTGCCGCGCCTAACAGATGACCGATCATGGATTTCGTGGAATTGATCTGCACCTTCTTAGCAGCCTCCCCGAAGGCCAGTTTGATCGCTCTCGTCTCAAACAGATCGTTATGATGCGTGGCCGTGCCGTGAGCATTGATATAGTCGATCCGGGAAGGCGTAATTTCCGCTTCTCTCATCGCAAATTCCATGGCCTTCGCCGCACCGCTGCCATCCTCCATCGGGGCTGTGATATGATAGGCATCACCGGTGGCACCGTAGCCCACAAGCTCGGCATAGATCCTCGCCCCCCGTTTTTTTGCATGTTCCAGCTCTTCCAGCACTACAACGCCGGCGCCCTCCCCCAGCACAAAGCCGTCCCGCTCTTTATCAAAAGGAATGGAGGCCCGCAAAGGATCTGTCTTTGTGGAAAGCGCTTTCAGGGCGCTGAACCCCGCAATGCCGATGGGACACACACTGCTCTCCGTACCGCCGGTGAACATCACTTCCGCATCGCCGTACTGAATCGCCCGAAAAGCATCCCCGATGCAGTTCGTGCCCGTCGCACAGGCAGTAACTACGTTGGTACACTTACCCTTCAGACCAAGCTGAATCGAGACATTGCCGGCCGCCATATTGGAGATCATAAGCGGCACCATCAGCGGATTTACCCGGGAAGGCCCTTTTGTCAGTATCTTTTCATATTCCCGTTCGATCACCTGCAAAGAACCGATGCCGGAACCTACGATCACACCGACGCGGAACGCGTCCTCTTTCTCCATATCTAATCCCGCATCCTCAGAGGCCTCTCTTGCCGCAACCACCGCATACTGGGAAAAAAGTTCCATGCGCCTTGCCGCTTTGGCGTCCATACGTTCCTTCGGATCAAAGTCCTTTACCTCCGCCGCCAGTTTCACCTTATAGTCCGTGGTATCAAACTTCGTTATTTCACCGATGCCGACCGCGCCCTTTTTCACGGATGCCCAGAATGCATCCACCGTATTTCCAATCGGGGTTACCGCCCCGAGCCCTGTTACAACTACTCTTCTCTTCATGATTACCTCGCTCTTTATTTGCTTCTGCAGCTCTGTCTCCCGTACGCAGTTCAACCAGCAGCTCCTTTTGCTCATGTACGGGCGCTCCCTCGGAGCTGTAAAACTCCGCCAAACTCGTGCAAGCACGATTTGTCGCAATTTCACAGCTCCGGTTGAACTGCTGACGCTCACATGTTCATCCCACCGTCCACGTGGAGAACCTGACCTGTGATATAGGCGGCTTCATCCGACGCCAGAAAGGCTGCCGCACTGGCCACCTGTTTCGGTTCGCCCAGTGTGCCCATGGGGATCATCCCTGCGATCTGCGTCTTCACCTCATCTTTCAGCTGTTCCGTCATGTCCGTACTGATATAGCCCGGCGCAATGGCGTTCACGGTAATGCCTCTCGACGCTAACTCCTTCGCCGCCGACTTGGTCAGGCCGATCACACCGGCTTTCGACGCTGCATAGTTTGCCTGCCCTGCATTGCCCGACACACCGACCACCGACGCCATATTGATAATACGTCCGCTCCTTTGTTTTAACATCTGTCTGGAGACGAAACGGATCATATTAAAAGTCCCTTTCAGATTGACCTGAACCACACTGTCAAAAGCTTCCTCAGACATGCTCATTAGCAGGCCATCCTTCGTAATTCCCGCATTGTTCACCAGAATATCGATACGTCCAAACTTCTCCGTAATCTCTTTCACAAAACTTTCGCACTGTTTGAAGTCGGACACATCGCACCGGTAAATAAAAGCCCTGCCGCCCGCCTCAATGATCTCCTTTTGTACTTCTTTTGCCTTTTCTTCCGAGCCATTATAATTGATGATCACCTGTGCGCCGAGTTTTGCCATATGAAGCGCGATAGCTCTCCCGATCCCCCGGGATGCGCCGGTAATCACTGCTGTTTTATCTGTCAACATACTAATTCCTCCATGTCAGAGCCATTTTCTGCTTTGGGAGTTCCCTTTCCGCCTGGTTCTGCGCAGTTCAATTTACAACCGTCACTTTCTCCAGATCTTCCCACTTCGCCACCTGCAGCACCTTCGCCTGAGGTGCGATCTTTTTCATAAATCCTGCCAGTGTCCTGCCCGGTCCGATCTCCACAAAAGTATCCACGCCCTCCGCCAGCATGGTCTCCATGCTCTGCATCCAGCGCACCGGCGAGTACACCTGTTTTGCTAACAGCGCTTTGATCTCTCCGCTGTCTGTCACCTTCTTCGCCGTCACGTTGGTTATATAGGGGATATGCAGCGCAGTAAATTCCATGCCTTCCATCTCCGCCGCCAGCGCCGCACCGGCTTTCTTTAACAATGGCGAATGAAACGGCCCGCTGACATTCAGCATAATGCAGCGTCTTGCCCCCGCCGCTTCCAGTTTTTCCTTTGCCGCCGCCACCTGCTCTGTTTTTCCGGTAATCACGATCTGTCCCGGACAGTTATAGTTGGCGATGGTCACATCTTCCATCTCATCCAGAATCTGTTCGATCACCTTTTCATCCAGCGCCAGCACCGCGCACATGGCGCCTTCTCCGGCAGGCACTGTATTCTGCATCAGGATCCCGCGCTTTCTGACAAGCCTCACCGCCTGCATCCCGGTCATCCCGCCTGCGGCCGTGATCGCCGCGTATTCTCCCAGAGAAAGTCCGGCGGTCAGATCCGCCGAAACACCTCTGTTTTTCAGTTCTCCCGTGATGGCAAGACAGGTTGTGACAAGCGCCGCCTGGGTATACTCCGTCAGATCCAGCCTGTCGTTTTTTTCAAAACAGAGTTTTCTCATATCAAGCCCCAGCGTCTCGGAAGCTTCGTCAAACACTTCCCTTGCCAGAGCGCTGTTCTCATAAAAATCTTTCCCCATTCCGGCAGTCTGTACGCCCTGCCCGGGATACAGAAACGCCAGTTTTCCCGGGCGCTCTGTCTCACAGCTGCACTCTTTCTCTTCACTTCCGCCCGCCAGATAACCGCCTGACACTATTCCATTCATAAAAAATCCCTGTTCCTTTCCTTAACAACTCCTGCCGTCTGATTGCATTTTACCTTTACGCTTTCATATAAGCTGAACTGTTATTACCGGCACACAAATTTGTCCGCCGAACCTGTCAGCAAGGCCTCCGCCTCGGAAATCACTTTCCGGATCAGTTCCTCACAGCTCATGCTCTCTTTCACTAACCCTGCGATCTGTCCCGCCATCAGGCTGCCGCTCTTCACATCGCCTTCCACAACCGCCTTACGCAGGCCGCCTACCGCCAGAAGTTCCAGCTCCTCGAGAGAAGCGCCCTCTCCCTCCAGCTCCAGATACTTCCGTGTCATCTCATTGCGCAGAGCGCGCACCGGATGCCCCGTGCTTCGCCCTGTCACCCTCGTGTCGATATCCTTTGCGCCTAAAATACGATCCTTATAATTCTGATGTACCTGAGATTCCGTTGTCACAACAAAATGAGTTCCCATCTGTACGCCTTTTGCGCCCAGCATAAACGCCGCTGCAACACCTCTTCCGTCTCCGATCCCTCCCGCCGCGATCACAGGGATCTGCACTGCATCCGCGATCTGGGGCACCAGCACCATGGTGGTAGTCTCTCCGATGTGGCCGCCGGCCTCGCAGCCTTCCGCCACCACCGCATCCGCACCGGCACGTTCCATCCGCTTTGCCATGGCAACGGAAGCCACCACGGGAATCACTTTGATTCCGGCCTCTTTCCACATGTTCAGATATTTCTCCGGATTTCCGGCCCCGGTGGTCACCACCGGCACTTTTTCTTCCACCATCACCTTTGCCACCTCATCCGCAAAGGGACTCATTAGCATAATGTTGACGCCAAAGGGCTTTTTTGTCAGTTCCTGCATCTTCCGCACCTGGTCTCTCACCCAGTCCGCCGGCGCGTTGGCCGCCCCGATCAGTCCCAGGCCGCCGGCATTTGAAACAGCCGACGCCAGATGATACTCCGCTACCCAGGCCATACCGCCCTGGATCACCGGATATTCAATTTTCAAAAGCTCTGTTAATTCTGTCCTCATTTCAATACCAAACCCTGTTCTCTGTGCTATTCTCTGTGCTCCTCAATATACTTTGCCACGTCCTCAATACAGGTGAGGTTTTCCAGTGCTTCCGCCGGAATTTCAATGTTGTATTCCTCTTCCAACGCCATCGCCAGCTCAAACAGATCCAGAGAATCGATTTCCAGATCCTCCTTAAACTTCGCCGTAGCTGTCACTGTCTCCCGTTCCATGTTTAAATTCTCTGATGCGATCTCTCTGATTCTTTCTACCATTTCATTCATTGTTTTTTCCTCATTTCCGCGCCGCTTTTTGTATAGGTCAAATTTATGGCAGCGCTTTTTGTTTTTTTCTATAGATGAACCGGATATTTTCCGGTTATCTTCCGTTTTTCATGCCAGGTCCGGCAAATTTCATTTGCTGAAGCAAACTGCTCACAAACGCTTCGATTTTTGTTCGTATTGCCGCTCGAAAAGCAACGGCTCAATTCCGCTTTTCATGACAGGCAGTCTATATCCCCCACGCAAGAATACTGCCGCTCCAGGTCAGTCCTGCGCCAAAACCGGCCATCAGTATTTTCTCTCCTTTTGAAAACCTTCCGGTCCTGTTCATCTCATCTAACAGGAGCGGAATGCTGGCAGATGACGTATTCCCGTAATGCTGCAGATTCATGGGAAATTTCATAGCCGGCTCTCCCAGCCTCTTTGCCACAGCCTCCAGAATTCTGCTGTTGGCCTGATGCATAATGTACCATGCAATCTCTTCCTGATCCACAGCATTTTTTTGCAGAACCTCTTTCACCAGTTCCGGCACTTTACGCACCGCAAACTTAAAAATCTCCTGCCCGTTCATATCAATAAAATGCTCCCGCAAAGATTTTTCCGCATCTGCAGCCGGGCGGCTTTTACAGGTCAGCGTCCACCCTTTCTCTCCGTCCGAATGGGTGACGGAAAGGAAATGCTTTCCGGGAGCATTTTTCAACACTGCGGCCCCTGCACCGTCCCCAAACAGAATACAGGTGTTTCTGTCGCTCCAGTCCGTCAGCCTTGAAAGGCTCTCTGCCGCCACGATCAAAGCCGTCCGGTACTGCCCCGCCGCAAAAAAGGCTTCCGCCATATTGCAGGCAATCACAAATCCGCTGCAGGCCGCATTGATATCGAAAGCCGCCGCGTTTTTCGCACCGATCTCTTTTTGCACCTCGCAGGCGGTACAGGGCAGTATCACATCCGAAGAGAGTGTCGCTGTTATAATAAGATCGATCTCTTCCGGTGAGATTCCGGCGTTTTCCACAGCTCCTTTGGCCGCCTCCACCGCCATAAAAGTGGTCGTCTCCGTCTTTGCAATATGGCGTCTCCGGATACCGGTCCTCTCCCGTATCCAATCATCGTTCGTCTCCACCAGTTCCGCTATCCGGTCATTATCCATTATGTACTCCGGCGCATAGGAACCTGTTCCACAGATTACTGCTGACATAATCTCTCCTTCATTTGTTTGAATAATCAAATATTTTGAAGTCATTTATATTTGATTTTCAAAGTATATAGCTATTTTATTTGATTGTCAAGTATTTTTATTGCCAAATCTTTAGATTTTCAAAATTTTAGATTAAAAGCCCAAATTTATCAGCAGCACAGGAATTCCTGAGCCCCTTTAGAGAGCCTCTCTTCTTCTGTCGCCCGCTCCCCCGCTACTTCATCCATGGGGAACAACAAAGCATCAAGATCGTCAGATATAAGATCTCGAAATGGAAAAAGATCATCAGCTCTCCCGCTTTTCTCTGCTTGATCGCCCTCACCACCGCGGGAGGCGCCTCTTTTTTGATCTCGGTCAGTTCCCTCTCCAGATTTTCCGCATTGGAAAAGGCTTCACAGTAATCATCCGGGGAACCCCAACGTATTTCCGTGTTTTTCTTCAGATGCGGGTAATGTTTTTGAATCGTCTTCCAGGAATCACTCAGAGTTTTGGCAGTGATGATCATACCGGCAATCCAGAACATTGCCACATAGATTATCCAACCGTCACTGATTTCATGTTTCGCAATGATAACAACTATAGTCTGAAACCAGAAGACGCCCGCGCAGATAAAAGACGCCTCAAAATATCTGAATCTGGTTTCCTTTTTTATTTTCCTAAACCACCACCCCAGAAGCAAAAAGAATATGAGAATTTTGACAGGCCACACCAACATAGCCGCTCTCGGAGATCCGTTCGCCAGATTCACTACAAACACTATGATCAGAAATCTCCACAAAAATTTCAAACCGATTTTAAAATTCAAGCCAAGTGCATGTAACATATCTTACTGCCTCCTTCCGGGAGAATCCTCACTGCCGCATATGCACATCCACCTGCGGATAGGCGATCTCGATCCCCGCCGCGTCAAGCGCCAGTTTCGCCTCCTCCGTCATGCGCCACTTCTCCTCCCAGAAGTCCTCCTGGGCGAAATAGCAGCGCATATTCAAAATCACTGCACTGTCTGCCAGTTCCTCCACAAAAACCCGGACCTCTCTGTCTTTCAGCACCTTCTCATTATTTTTTAACAGCGAAAGCAGCACTTCCTTCGCCCTTTTCAGATCCGCAGTGTAGGAGATCCCTACCTGCACATCCATACGCCGCTCTTTATTGCCCGAAGCGTTTGTCAGGCTCGTATTGGCAAGGCTGCCGTTCGGCAGGATCACCACCTGATTATCGATGGTACTGAGTTTTGTGTAAAAGATCTGGATCTCCGTCACCGTGCCCATATTGCCGTGGGTATCTTCTTTGATGAAATCTCCCACCTTAAAGGGCTTCAACAGCATAATTAACACCCCGCCCGCCAGGTTGGAGAGGCTTCCCTGTACAGCCAGACCTATGGCCACCCCGGCGCTTCCCACAAGGGCCACGATACTGGCCGTATCCACGCCGAACCAGGACAGCATCATAAACACCAACAGCACATAGAGCGCCGCTTTCACAAAGGAATCCACAAAGGAGCGTACGCCTTCCTCCGCCCCGGCCTTCTGCATGGATCTCTGTAACATCTTTCGAAACAGGTTGATCAGTTTCACGCCCACTAAAAATAACAGCGCGCAGAGCAATACTTTTATGCCGAGATGCAGCGCTTTGGTAGGCAGTTCCGCAAGGAAAGCCTCGATCACGCCCGGCTTTAAATTTCCCTCTGTTATTTCCGCCATCCCTTCCATAAACTCGTTATTCTCCAATGTTGTCATTCCCTTTTCTTTTTTCTGATACTTTGTGGCGCTTACTCCGTCACCTGCCAGATACTCACACTGAGCGCCGCCATCTTTACCTTGATGGAGTATTCGCAGCCGTCCGCCTTCTTCTCCGCTGCCCGCTTCATGCGCGGATTGATATAGCCTTCCCCGCCGTAGCGCACATCATCCGTATTAAAGATCTCCTTATATTTTCCCGCATGGGGTACGCCGATCAGCGCTTCTCTGTCCACGCCCGCAAAATTGCAGACCACAAACAGCTCTTCCACCCCTGTTTTCGGCTTTCCTGCCTTTCTGACGAAGGTGAGCTTGCAGTTTTCCTGATCGATACAGTCCACCCACCGGAAGCCGGAAGCCTTATGATCTTCCTGATAGAGCGCCGGATGAGCCAGGTAAAAACGATTTAACTCCTTCACCATATTCTGGAGTCCCTCATGCCCCTCTTCCTGCAGTAATGCCCAGGAAACTGCTCTGTCAGTCCGCCAGCCTTCTTTTTCTCCAAGCTCCTGTCCCATAAACAGCAGTTTTTTTCCCGGATGCGCCATTTGATAAGCATAGGTCAGCCGCAGACCGGCTGTTTTATCTTCCGCCTTTCCGGGCATCCTCCGATACAAAGTACCTTCCCCGGAAACGGTATCGTGGCCGAAGGGCAGAATATATTTTTCACTGTATGCATAGACCATGCTGAGCGTCAGCTCCTCCTGATGGTAAGCGCGGAAATAGGGATCATATTTCATATACTCCAGAAAATCCCTGGTCCAGTCTGCATTCCACTTGTAATCAAAGCCCAGGCCGTCCTTTTTCAGATCCCCGGTCACTCCCGCCCAGACTGAGGATTCCTCCGCAATCATCAACACGCCGGGATTCCTCTTTTTCATCATGGAATTCAGATGTTTGATAAACTCCACCGCATCCAGATTTTCATTGCCGCCGTACATATTGGGGATCCACTGTCCGTCAGCTTTCCCGTAGTCCAGATAGAGCATGCTGTCCACCGAAACCATGCGGATGCCGTCCGCATGATATTTCTCCACCCAGAACATGGCGTTTGCAATCAGGAAATTCTTCACCTCGTTCCGCCCGTAATTGTACAGCTTCACATTGCGAAACGCATGGTACTTCTTTTTCTCATTCAAATGTCCGTAAAGGCAGGTTCCGTCAAAGTCGGAAAGACCTTCTCTGTTTACCGGGAACCACCCCGGCGCCCAGTCTAAAATCACGCCGATACCTGCCTGATGGCACTGATCCACCAGATACTGAAAATCTGCAGGCTCACCATAACAGGAAGCAGGAGCATAATATGCGGTTGTCTCATACCCCCAGGGATCCTCCTCTGTGTGTTCCATCACCGGCATCAGCTCCACATGGGTATAACCCATCTCCTTCACATAAGGAACAAGCGTATCCGCCAGTTCTCTGTAAGTGGGTGGAAGTTTGCATTCTTCCTCCCCTTTTTCCGGCATGCCGAAACTGCCGGGATACAGTTCGTAAATATTAAGCGGCATGTTTTCCGCCTGTCTTTCTCTCCTCCCCTTCAGCCAGTCTCCATCCTGCCAGACAAACTGTCTGATATCCCGTATCACAGATGCCGCGTCTCCTCCGCCTTCGGCCCCAAAAGCAAAGGGATCCGCTTTCAAATAGGTCAGTCCACCCTTTACCTTCAGTTCAAATTTATAACAGTCCCCCTCTTTTGCCGCCGGCACAAAAATCTCGAAGACACCGCTGTCCCAGAGCCTGCGCATCTGATGCACTCTGCCGTCCCAGCCGTTAAAATCTCCCACCACGGAAACCCGCAGAGCATTCGGCGCCCAAAGTGCAAACTCGCAGCCCTTCACGCCGTCAATCTTCGTCAGATGGGCTCCCAGTTTTTCATAGAGGCTGTAATGGATCCCGGCCTCAAACTTGTCCATATCCTGAGCATTTATCCGCGGCAGAAACCGATAAGCATCCTCCTTTATCTCCTTTCTGCCGTCCTCATAGCAGACTTCATACTGGTAGGCACCGATCTTGCGGTAAAACATCATCGCCGCAAAATACCCGGCCTCGTCCACCAGTTCCATAGGCAGGATCTTTTTTTCCTCCCGCAGCAGAATATTCACCGAAACAGCCCCCGGCTGAAACGTCTGAAATACCAGATTCGCCCCTACCCGGTGCACTCCCAGAATTCTGTGGGGATTATCCTCCTCCGAATAAACAATCCCTTCGATAAAACCCCAATTCATCAATTTGTACAATTTGTCCTGCATACCCCTTCCCCCTTCTGTCATACTTTGTGCCTTTCATTTCGGCTCTGATTTTTCTGTAATATATCTGCCAAATACTATATGCTTCATGATTTCTTGTGCAAATCTCATGCTTTCACAGATTATGATCGCCTTCCCTTATCCTCTATAATGCCTCTCTGCCTGATTTTACTACAGTCTATGAATAAACAATCCGCTGCGCAGTTTCGGCTCAAACCAGGTGGATTTCGGCGGCATAAGACGTCCCGCATCCGCCACCGCAAAGAGTTCCCTGATATCCGTCGGATATAACGCAAAGGCGGCCTTACAGTCCTCTCTGCATCTTCTTTCTAACTCGTCAAGCCCCCTGATTCCCCCCACAAAATCGATCCGCTTATCTGTCTTGGGATCTTCGATAGCAAAAAACGGCGCGAACACCTTTTTCTGTAAAATGGAGACATCCAGATTTTCCACCGGATCCCGCGAAAAACAATGAGGTTTTGCCTTTAATCTGTACCAGTTTTCGTCCAGATATAAGGAAAATTCTCCTTTCATTGCAGGTCGGCGGATGTCGGCCGCTGTATTTATCCTGTATTTCTCCGTCTTTGTTTCTGACTCCCCTGTCAATATTTCTACTTCAAAATCCATTTCCAGGCTATTGAGCAGTTCCTCAGCCGTCATTCCATTTAAATCTTTTAATACCCTGCTGTAATCCAGAATACAAAGCTCTTCCTCCGGAAAAAGAACAGACAGGAAATAGTTGAACTCCTCCTCCCCAGTGTAGTCCGGATGTTCCGCACGGCGCTTTAATCCCACTTTCACGGCCGACGCACAGCGGTGATGCCCATCAGCAATGTAAATCGCGTCTATCTGTTCAAATGCCTCCCGGATCCCGGTCTGACTCTCCGCATCCGCCACCTGCCATACCTGATGTCTTATACCATCCTCAGATACCCAGTCATAGAGCGGCTTCTCCTCCGTCCTATTCTGCATGATCCGCCGAAGAACCTCCGTCTGTCTGTATGCTAAAAAGATCGGCCCGGTCTGAGCGTCGCAGGTATCCACATGACGGATCCGGTCTTTTTCCTTGTCCTCCCTTGTATTCTCATGCTTTTTGATCACCTGATTCGCATAGTCGTCGATGGAAGCGCAGGCCACATAGCCATGCTGAATGCGCCCCGCCATGGTCAGCGCGTAAATATAGTACATGGGCCTGTCTTCCGTCACAAAATCCCCCGCCGCAATTCGCTCATCAAGCAATTCCTTCGCCCGTATGTATACCCGATCATCATAAGTATCCACACTCTCGTCGAAGGAAGTCTCCGCCCTGTCTATCGCCAGAAAAGAATCCTGGTTTTTCTTTACGATCTCCGCCGCCTCTTTTCTGTTGTAAACGTCATAGGGAAGCGCTGCGATCCTCGCCGCCTTCTCCGGCACGGGACGAATCGCCCGAAACATCCTGATATCTGCCATACTGCCTTCTCATTCCTCTCTCTTGTTACACATCTTTTCTTTCAGTTTACCAAAATAAACTATACAACACAAGTTTTCAGTGATAAAATAATGAAAGAGTTGAACTGTGAGAAAAAAACAAATATGACAGGAGATTTTAATATGACCACCGAAGAACGGGAAATGTTTGACAGAATCAGGAAATACGCGGATGAAGCGTTAAAGGATTTTGATACCGATCCCCAGAAGACGCCCATCTCCTTCCAGCTCCAGAAACTTCGCCCTGTAATGCAGGAACTGGCCATGGAAAAGCAGATGTCCGTAGAAGATATTTTCATCAAATATATGGATCTGGCCAGCGAAGACGCCGTGGAAAGAGAAAAGCAGTTTAAAGAAAGTCTGGAAAACGACGGTAGTTTTTCCGGGCGTGCGAACCGGATGGAATAAATGCCACCATCTGCCGGAACCCTTCAGTCCGGCAGATGGAAAACATTATCTGTTGTGAATGATTCTTTCTTTAGTTTTATTATATCAATATTATTTGCCTTCTGCACTGCACGATACAATTTAGCAAACCGCTCTTCCTGCATATCCGCAAAAGCCCCTGCCATTGTACCGACAATAGCCGCGATGGTATCTGTACCATATCCAATATTTACGGCATCAAAAACTGCCTGCATCGCATCATTTTTATTTAAAGCAACAATTCCGAAAGCACAGGGAACAGCTTCTGAAATATGGGCTAATTTCTTCAGCCTCTCTTCTTTCGTTCCAACACCTCCCACGATGCTCATAGCCAGTTTGATTCTCTCTATAACAGAAGCGCCTGTCACATAATCTGCGTGTTATCGGCCCTGCATCTGTGCGTCTGGCTCTCTGATAACGGTTATTTGTAGATTTTTTGCACTAACTAAAGTGTCTTATTTGCATTTTGGGCAGTAAAGGGGATAGTTTTTCAAAACAGTGTCTTTTCTTATTTTATTACGTGTTCTACTACCGCAAATAGGGCAATATCTCCATTCACTTCTTTTGTCATGTAATAGATTTTCCAAGTTCATAAGCGGCAGATACTTCGGGTTTTCCCTCAATATCTCCTATATCTCCATTTCCTCCGGCAAGAACATGGCCGAGATTATCCCACTTCAAATGCTCCATCAAGTGATTATAGTAAAGAAGAACATCATCAAAGCCGCAGCCCTCCGCAGCCATCAGCAGAGCAGAAGCCCTGCTGTGTCCCCGCAGAAGATTGCCATCCCCCTCTTCCAAAGCAAACAGGCGGTCAACAGCAGTTCTGATTTGACCGCTCATGTTCCAGTAATAGAGCGGACTTGCCAGCACGATCACATCGCACTCCCGCACCGCCGGATAAATTTTGTCCATGTCATCCCGCTGGACACAGGGACACTCTCTGCTGCTATGTCCTCCAAAGCAACCTTTGCAGCCGTGAATATTCATAGCGTCCAGGAAAAATTCTGTTACAGTATGACCGACACTCTCCGCGCCGTCGGTAAACGCTTTGACCAGCGCGGAGGTGTTTCCTTTTCTGCGGGGACTGCCATTGAGAATGACGATTTTCTTGGGCATGGTGTTTTTCCTCCTTAAAACTTCTCTGCCAGAGCCGCCGCCTGTTTACAGCCGTCTGTCTTAGCAATATCACCGACATTCAGCACACCCGGAACCAGAACCTCGCCCACCATCTTCCACTTCATCAGTGCGGCAGAGCGTTCTATGGGGACGCGCACACCGTCAAAGACGGACATATCATCTTCTTCACAGCAGGCAATCACAGCACACTCCTTGCCCGCAATATCCTTGCCGCCCACCACAAAAGAGAACAGGCGGTCAATGACGCCCTTAATCTGTGCGGGGATGGAATACCAGTAGACGGGCATGGAGAAAACTACTGCGTCGGCCTCCAGGATAGCGGGGGCAACCGTGTTGAAGTCGTCGTCAAAGGAGCAGGCTTTTCCAGTTTTAAAGCAGGTTTCACAAGCCCGACAGCCGCCCACATTTTTCAGCGCGGCATCAAAGCGGGTAACAGTATGGCCTTTCGCCTCCGCCGCCTGGATGAAAGCCTCCGTCATGGCAAAGCTGTTGCCCTTCTTTCGAGGACTGCCAGTAATAACAACAATTTTTTTGCTCATGCAAAATACCTCCTGATTTTGTGGGCTTGACCTTACCCACATCTGATAGTATTATTGTAGCAAGAATTAAACTAAAATCAAGTACGCACATATAAGTGCGATACTTACCTTGAGGAAAGTGTACTATGGGCGAACGCTGCATTTCAAAAGAGTGTCTTAACGATACAGGTTTCAGCTATACCCTGTCTTTAATCAATGGCAAATACAAAATGACAATCCTTTATACCTTAATGGAATTTAAGATCGTGCGTTTTAACGAAATGAAAAAATATATTGGGGAAATTTCCTATAAGACGCTGAGTTCCACACTGAAAGAGTTAGAAAACGACCAATTGGTACATAGGGAGGAATACCCGCAAATCCCACCCAAAGTTGAGTACAGCTTAACGGAACGAGGAAAATCCCTTATGCCCATTTTGGATGGAATGTGCGAATGGGGCGAAAAAAACAGACTTCCGACTGCATAATTAGCGGCAAGCAGGGCAAGTGTATAACACTTGCAATTTTTGCTTCGCAAAAATGCTTGTTGGGGTGCCCCCAACCCCGCCGGAAGCCTCTGGACACCGTGTCCAGAGGCTTCCCTGTCTGCGGCCCCGTCGCTATCGCTCCTGGGCCTTATGCGCTCACAGTGCTACTACCTCCGAAAGTTTCTCCAGCAGTTCAGAGAGCGGCCCCCATAAATCCGCATAGTCCTTTTGCAGCGCCTTGATTTCGTCGGGGTAAACTCCGCCATAGGTATTTGCCAGGACAGCTATTTGATTGAGGTTATTCGCACAACGCCGTTGCAAAGAAACGATCTCCTTAACGGGCGCAAGGTCAACATGAAGTACGTAGCCATTGAGCGCCATTTTCCGCATATAGGCCGAAAGGTTGCGGATTCCAACATCCGCCATGCGCTCCCGGATTTTTGCCTGTTCGTCCGGGGACAGCCAGACACAGACGGACGTGCTCCGAACACGTTTTTTCCCAGCGACCAGCGTTGACTGGTTTTGGGGGCCGTAAGACGCTGATTTTTTACCGCTCATAGATACCTCCTGTAAATTCAGATGTTGACAGTATTTTAGTGAATTGGGCCTGGGGAATGATACTATACCACCCCTCAAAGAACCGGGGCCGGAAACCCTTGCGGGGCAAGGAATTGAAATTGCTAATTGTCCACACATCAGCTTTGGAAAAGAAAGCGATTTGAGGGGAAGCGGTTCGACCCTATCCCCCCGCCCTTTCCCTATCCAGGGAAAGGGGGCGGCTCTGGAGGATATATCCCCCGTCGCGCCTTGGGAGGTAGCACAGCCGGGACAGCCAGTCAAGGGTGCGGAGCACCGCCGCGCAGCGGCGGCTTTGCCCTTGACAGGCTGCCCCGGCTGTGCTATGGGTGGCGCGGCGACGGGGGATAAATCCGGCAGAGACTCCGTGGATGGAACGGTGAAAACGGGCGGGGGCGCTTCTGGTCACGATGTCCAGAACACATACAAAAACACCGCTCCGATTTTGTTGGAAGCGGTGCTTTGTGTAAGGTTGACAGCCTATTATGTTATTAGTTTTCTGTTTCCCTTTGTCAAGAGAAGATACATTTAGATAATGTCTACACGAATCAGGCGTGAATAGTAGCCCAAATAGCAATACAGCGGACGTGTACCGCAGCGATAAAGGCATCTGAGGTCTTGGCATAACGAGTGGCAATGCCCCTCCAGCGTTTCAGGATCAGGAAGCAGTTTTCTACCAAATGACGCAGTTTATAGAGATATTTATCATAGTCACGCTGTTCTTTACGGTTCTTCTTCGGCGGGATCACAGGTTTCATCCCAGCCGAAACCGCATAGGCCAGGATATCATTTGTGTCATAGCCCGGTCTGCCAGTAGGATCTCTGCAGAAATACCCTCTATCAGGTGAACAGCTTCTTTACAATCCGCTCGGGTACCTTCTGTAACAAGGATTCGGACTGGCATACCATTCGCATCCACGGCTAGATGTATTTTGGTGCTGAGCCCCCTTTTGTCCTGGACATATCCTGATTGCCGCCCTTCGCTCCCGCCGCCTGGGGATGCACTTTGATATGGCTGGCATCAATCATCAGCCATTCATAATCCGGTTTGTCAATCAGAATTTCCAGAAGTTTTTCCTATACACCGTTTCTGCGCCAACGGATGAACCGCTGATGAACGCTACCCCATTTCCCGTAATCGGGAGGCAAATCTCGCCACGGTGCCCCGGTTCGTAATACCCAAAACACCGCATTGATAAAACGCCGGTTATCCTGGGCGATCCCTCCCCACTGGCCGCGCTGTCCCGGCAGATGGGGTTCTAGCAACGACCATACGTTATCGCTTATGTCATGTCTGTGGTAAGATGCTTCCATCTTTTTCTCTCCTGCCTTTTTAAGATGCCTCCATTCTATCACAATCCCCTTACCTTGTGTAGACACTATCTAGTCCGAGCTACTATGTAAGCGTCTTTTTTAAGACGAACACTTTGTCTGAGCATTTTGTCACTTTGTCTGCCGTGAGATGTCCATTTCCAGCATGATTTCCAACTTAAAAAAGCTCAATTTCTGCAACTTTTTCCCCCATTTTCCTCTGCTTGTCCGCCCCTGCGTTTTTCCCATTCAGATGGCATATTCGCACGCGGCATCCCCCATCTGCATATACCGGACCGAGAGCCCCGTCTGCACGGAGTATTAGCCCCACCCTGCCGGAAAGGAGCCCCACTATTCCACGAGCAGTTTTAGAGGAAAGGCCCTGCCAGCCGAGGCGGCGGGCAGAGCCAGGGATCAGTCATCGCAGTCGGGGATGGGGATGCCGTTGGCAGTCAAAACAGTCTCCAGTAATTGAGTGCGATTCAGGTAAAAGTGTAATTCCTCCCGCATGGCATAGAAGATTTCCAAGGATTCCCGTTCCGCTTCACGCAGGATCATCAAATCCAATTCAAGGTCACAGGGGGAATCGGAGGGATTGAAGGGGCAGTCAGGCATCCTGCTCAGCGCCTTTGGCGTGGGAAGACTTCAGGCCATTACGTTCCCGCATGGAGACGCGGCCTTCAACCAGGACCTCATAGGCGTTGTGGATGATGCGGTCCATGATTGCCTCGGAAACGGGGCTGCCGGAGTCAGGATTGGGATCAATGCGTGTATACCAGCCCTCAGACTGGTACTGGGTGCAGAAAATCATGGAGCGCTGGCAGCGGGCCTCCACGATTTCCAGCAGGTCATAGGACTCCTGGGGGGAGAGCGGCCGGATGAGCCACTCGTCCAGAATGAGTAGATCCACCTTCTTGTAGGAGGCCAGACACTTCTTCAATTCGCCGCCGCTGCGGGCAATGCTCAGCTCGTCGAGGAGCTCCGGCATACGGACATAGCGGACCTTCTTGAACCGGCGGCAGGCGGCGTTGCCCAAGGCGCAGGCAATGTATGTCTTGCCGTTGCCGGAAGCGCCTTTGAGGATGATGTGGTGGCCCTCGTCCACAAATTTGCAGGTGGAGAAGCGCAGCATCTGAGCCTTGTCCAGCTTTCTGTCCTCGTAGTAGGAAATCTCTTCCACCGCAGCGAACGGGGCGGCGAAGTGGGCGTTGTGAATGAGCCGCTTCACCGTGTTGGTCTGGCGGCGGTTCCACTCGGCAGTCACCAGCAGCCCCAGCCGGTCCTCAAAGCCGAGTTCATTGAATGAGGAGTCCTGTAATTGGCTGGACAGCTCCGCCGCCATGGCGGTCATCTTCATTCCAACCAGCATGTCAATGGTTGCCTGGAGTACCATCAGCCCTCGCCTCCCTTCCGGAAATAGGAGGCTCCGCGTGTAATGCCGAAGCGGTTGGAATCGTTGGGCTTGTCCTGCGGGGCTGCTTTCGCGGGCCGGTCCTGGCCGTTTTTCAAGAGGCTGCTAATGTTGCGGACAGAGGGCGCTGCGCTGTACGCAAGGATCCGCCCACAGGCGTTTTCCAGACGCTCTCTGCCATAGCGCTCTCCCAGCTTTGTCAGGCTGGCACAGGCTTTGTAGCCCTGCTCCGGGGCTGTCCCGGAGGTCAGGAAGTGTTGGATCACCTTCTCCGTCATGGGTCCCACAGACATGGCCCAGCGGCTGAAATCGCCGGCGTTATATGTCAGATACTTCTGGTGCGCCAGCGGCATATGCTCCAGCTTTACCAGCGGCTCGCGCTGGATCGTCTGCAAGCGGCGGTGGCTGGCGACACGACTGCCATGGTAGAATACCTCCACCGCAGTCTTTGTCACACGAATATCCACTTTTTCGCCAATCAGGTTGTACGGCACAGAGTACTTGTTCCTGCCGTCAGATACCAGATAATCGTTGGGGACCTTGGCAACGGACCAGACAGCCGCTTCAAAGGGCACAGCAGGCAATGGCAGCATGTACGGTTTCTCTTCCTCCAGCCAGGCGCTGCGGCGTGTGCCCGCCATCCGCTGGAACGGGCGGTTGTTTAGTTCCTCCAGCTTTTCCGCTATGGCCTCGTTCATCTCGCGGATGGAGAAGAACTTCCGCTCACGCAGCGCCGCAATGATCCATGTCTGGGCAAAACGCACAGATGCTTCCGCTGCGCTCTTGTCCTGGGGCTTGCGGACGCGAGCCGGAACGATTGCCGTGCCGTAGTATTCGGCCAGCTCCTGGTAGCTGCGGTTGAGCACAGTCTCGTATCGGGTGTTAGCCGTAGTGGCTGTCTTGCAGTTGTCCGGAATCAGCAGCCGTGTCACGCCGCCAAAATACTGGAAGGCATGGACGTGGCAGGACAGCCAGTTCTCTGTCTTCATGTCCTCACAGACCTCCGCATAGGTGTAGCAGCTGCACGGCAGCACGGCCATGAACAAGTACGCCGGGCTCTGTTTACCGGTTACCAGATCATATACCGGAAGGGTATCGCCCGCCCAGTCCACCTGCATGGCGTCTCCCGGCTTGTGCTGGATGCGCATGGTGGCCTTCGTCACCCGCGCCCACCTCCGGTACTTGTCCCCAAACTGCGTGCTCATGTACGGCGTTTCCCCAGCCTCATGGCACTTCCGGCAGTATTCCTCCCACAAAAGCGCCATGGTCACCCCAGGCTTCGCCAGCTCCCGGTGAATGTACGGATAGTCCGGCTCCACATACCGGCACCCGCTCTTATACTTACCAGGGAACAGAATCTCCTCCAGCTCTGCGTTGGTGATGTCATCATCCAGCGGCCACGCGATTTGCTTCTCCTTTGCTGCTTGCAGAACGCTGCGGACGGTGTGCCGCGAACAATGTACCGTTGATTCGATTGTTCGTTGGCTGTGGTTGAGGCTATCCAGTCTCAAGATCTCCAGATAGTTTGGCATGGTGGGACCTCCAATTGATATAGTCACAGTTTCCTGTGCTACGCCAATTATACAGGTCCCTTTCTTTACTTTTGTGGAGTGGGGCTCCCTTTCGGCAGGGTGGGGCTAAAATTCCGTGCAGATGGAGCTGCTGGTCCGGTGTATGCATATTTGCTAATTTATGTGAAAGCTATGATCAATTCCAACACAATAGGTCAAAATTATTGCAGTAATTTGCTGAGTATATCATCAAAAACATACGAAAATGTTAATAC
>OFFC01000464.1_pt1 | contig 30876 bp, 30 predicted proteins | sample 1521271 | NCBI WGS metagenome assembly OFFC01 (sample SAMEA3504123, study PRJEB24116) | mouse gut metagenome | biome: mouse gut; feature: mouse-associated habitat; material: faeces | place: Denmark | collected 2011 | reverse complement strand
TCGAAGGAATTGTATGAGCTTGACAGGAATACGGTGCAGTATATGATGGATGAGCTGCAGGAGCGGACTGATGCCCAGAGGGAAGAGATCAGTGCCCAGCAGGATAAGCTCAGCAAGCAGCAGGATATGATTGACGATTTGTACAAAGGGACGATAAACATATTGCGGGGGCTTAATCTGTCCGATCAGGAGATTATTCAGAAGCTGTGTGCCCAGTATCAGATCAACGAGACAGAAGCGAGGAAGTATTTGCAGGTAACAGTTCACCCCGGAGCTTTGCACTTGCTGCAAAGTCCGTAAGAAAGTGTATAGGTCTGAATAGTTACATTTTGCAGAGAAGAACAGATTTTAAATGATTGAATATGGAACCCAGATATGGTAAAATTGAGAAAATATACAATTTATGGACAGTTTTTTTCATACAGATAAACGGGGGTTTTTGTATACATGGAAAGATACAAAGAGGAATTTATTGAGTTTATGGTGGACAGCGATGTGCTGAAGTTCGGGGATTTTGTTACAAAGAGCGGCAGAAAGACGCCATTTTTTGTGAATACGGGATTTTACAGGACCGGGACGCAGCTAAAGAGGCTTGGAGGCTATTATGCAAAGGCGATCCACGATCAGTTCGGGCTTGATTTTGACATTCTGTTTGGGCCGGCTTATAAGGGGATTCCGCTGTCGGTGGCGGCTTCCATCGCTATTTCCGAACAGTATGGCAGGGATATCAGATACTGTTCCAACAGAAAAGAGATAAAGGATCATGGAGATAAAGGAATCCTGCTTGGAAGTCCGCTTTCTGCAGGGGATAAGGTACTGCTGATCGAGGATGTGACGACGGCGGGCACTTCCATCGAAGAGACGATGCCGATTATCCGTGCTCAGGGCGATGTGCAGGTCTGCGGTCTGGTAGTCAGCGTAGACCGGATGGAGCGGGGAAAGGGCGAGAAGAGCGCACTGACGGAAATTTCCGAAACTTACGGATTCAGGACAGCGGCGATCGTGACGATGGCGGAAGTGGTAGAGCATCTGTATAACCGGCCGTATAAAGGGAAGGTTTATATTGACGATGCGCTGAAGGCGGCGATCGATGCATACTATGCACAGTATGGAGTATAAGAGGGCAGATGGCGGGGGGCACGGGGAAGGTACCTGCGGGACTGGAACAGAAAGGAGCTAAGATGGAAGAGAAAACTTTTAAAACATTAAACGGAACGGGGGCGCTGAATATTGCGCTGGGGGTGATCGGTATCGTAGCCGGCGTGGCCGGCGGCGTGCTGCTGATCATCAGTGGTGCGAAGCTTCTATCCAGAAAATCAAAGATGCTGTTTTAGGATGGACGGGTGCTTTCCGCGGGAAGTACCCTTTTCGCATATAAAGACCAAAGGAGTAAAACCGATGGCAAAAAAGAATTATATTTTTACGAACAAGGAGCATCCTAAAAAAGCCATCATGTCAACCATACTGGGCGTTTTGTCGGTTGCATCCTTAATTCTGGCGGCCTATCTGTCCTATATGGATAAAGGAGCGGAAAACATGCGATATGGTGCGGCCTGTTTCCTGGCAATGATCTTTGCCTTTATCGGCATGATACTGGGGACGGCCGGCAGGATGGAAAAGGATAAGTTTTATCTGTTCTGTTATATTGGAATGGCGTTAAACCTGGCGGCGCTGGGGCTGGTGAGCCTGATCCTGTATGCGGGGGCGCTGTTGTGAAGCGGGAGAAAAGAAGAAAAGTATGCTGTGCCGCGAAGTGAACGGTAATAAAAGCATATCGGTTTTGTTAATAACGAAATGGTAGAGTGCGGGGGATTTGGAGGTATAACGGATGTTATTATATGAGGAAGAGGAGAGCATATACAGGGAGAGACTGGAACTGGCCGAGAACCGGATTCTGGAACTGCTTGAGGAGCTTTCAGGAGGGATAGAACAGGGCGGTGAAGTCTGTGCAGAGGCAGGAAGTCAGGCCGGAAAAAACGGAGGAGACAGAGGCAGGTTCCTGCTGTATTTCGGCAGCCAGTTTTCCTTTTGCAATGTATGTTCTAAATTAAATAAATATCTGAGAAACGGAAATGGCGAGGCGGATTCCCTGGAGGAGTTACGGGAGTTAAACCGTGGCTTATATGAGGAGATTCTGCCTTTAAATTATGATACGAGCTGGACGAATCCTGCGGTATGTCGGGAGAATCTGGGAGAGTATGGACAGTTTTTGTGTGTGGTGGCGGCGGAGCTGCGGGCGCAGATCGCAGCCTGCTATGAAAGGCGGGCCGAAGAGCTGGCGATCAGGCAGGAACTTCTGCTGGAGATCTACGGCGTCTTTGAAAGCGCCTGGTCGGAAGGGCTTGATGGGCCGAAAGCGGAGGACCTGCAGGAAATACTTTACTGGTATGTCAGCGATTACTCCGAAGTTATCATGGAGAGACGGATCAGACAGCAGGTGGATCCCGGGGAGGATTTCTGCACGGGGATCGTGATGGAGGCGGATCTGTCGGACAATCGTTTCCTCTATGCCTATGGGGAGTATGTGACTGTGCAGGAGGAGAAGATGGCGGATTATCTGCGCAGTCTCCCACAGGAAAGGATACAGCTGATTGCGGATACGTATACGGAGGGATACCGCAGGGGATTTGAACTGGCCGGAATCGATCTGTCAAAGAAAAAGACGGTGAATATCCGATACCATGTGGGATTTGAGCGGATTATCCGTGCGGCGGTGAAGAATTTTGAGAGAATGGGGCTTAAGCCGGTGATCTACAGACAGGCTGTGAGCATGTTGGAAAATAAAAGTATGAACCGTGTCGGCGTCTTCGGCGCGGCGGCAAATAAACAGTATGACTATGACCATAAAGAGGATATCGGGTTAGTTCTGGATAAAAAACTTGTGAACCGGAAACTGGAACTGCTGCGAAACAGTTTTGAGAGATACAAAGAGTGGGCGTTTGGGCATGCGGGTCCCGCTGTGATGGAAATTTTCGGGGAGGCGGATTTTACGCCGGAGAATAAGGAAGCGGCCGTAAAGCTGTCCGAAAAACAGCAGAAGCTCTCCGTGGAGTATGCGGCGGGCGCAGGGCAGATCACTAATGAGTACATCAGAGGCGAAGAGCGCAGTTTCACGATCATTGCGTTTCCTGTGCCGGATATCGGAGAACGTTTTGCAGAAATCTTTGATGAGACAATGCGGCTTAATACCCTGGACTACATTCTGTACCGCGACATGCAGCAGAAGATCATTGATGTGCTGGACGGGGCGGAATACTGTGTGATAAAGGGGATGGGAAAAAACCGTACCGATATGAAGGTGATGCTCCATAAACTGACAGACAGGGCCCGCCAGACAAACTTTGAAAACTGTGTGGCTGACGTGAACATTCCGGTGGGAGAGGTCTTTACTTCGCCGGTGCTGGCGGGAACGGAAGGCATACTTCATGTGACGAAAGTGTTCTTAAATGAACTGCAGTACGAGAATCTGGAACTGAGGTTTGAGGACGGTATGGTGACGGATTATAGCTGCACTAATTTTGAGACGGCGGAGGAAAACAGGAAGCTTGTGAGGGACACGGTGCTGTTCCACCATGATTCTCTGCCGCTCGGTGAGTTTGCCATCGGCACGAACACCACGGCTTATGTGGCGGCGAAGCGCCTGCAGATCGAGGAGAAGCTGCCGATTCTGATTGCGGAAAAGATGGGTCCCCATTTTGCGGTGGGAGACACCTGTTATTCTCATGCGGAGGATGTGGTGGTCTATAATCCCGACGGAAAGGAGATCATCGCCAGGGACAACGAGAAATCTCTTCTCAGAAAGGAGCATCCGGAAAAGGCTTATTTCAACTGTCATACGGATATCACGATCCCTTATGATGAATTGGGAGAGGTTTCCGCGGTCAGGACAGACGGGAGAGTTGTATCGATTATCGAGGAAGGGCGTTTTGTACTGCCCGGGTGCAAGGCATTGAACGAACCTTTTGAGAGACAGCAGTGACAGAAGAAGAAATGTCCGGATCTTTTCCGGAGATCAGCGGGGGCTGAACCAGAGATCAGCGGGACGCTGAAAAGAAACATTATATAAAGGGCAGTAAGGAGAAGTAATAATGAAAAACTGGAAACTGAGCAGAAAAATCACATCCGGAAGTGATCGGCGTTGTGACGGGGGAAGGAGAAGGGCTGAAAGCGCTGCAGAATGAGATGAACGAACTGAAAAGTGAGAAGGACACGGCTGGGCGGTCATATCCTGCTACAGCGAGGGGAACATATACCGAACCACAAGGGGGAATAGGCTGGTTCTGAGTAAAATATGTATTACTTTTGTGGTGCTGATCAGTGTGCTGTCCTTTGTGATGATCGTGGTAAGCTCGGAGATTTGGCAAACAGTTCTTCCGAGGCGGCAGTTCAGATCCGGTCGATGTGCAATGAGACGAAGGATAATATCGGAAAGGTACAGAAGTGTATTGATCAGGTGATTCTGTTTTTGAAGAATGATGTGCAGAAGGGATTTACGGAGTTTGCGGATGTCACCAGAGATTATTATACATCCATAGAAGATATTCAGCATATTATTTCAGATGTTGCGGAGGCCTCGAAGATATTTACGGATACGGTACAGAATATCCAGTCCCAGATCCGTGAGGTATCGGATGTGCCCGGCGGAGAGAGTATCAGAAGCGAAGACATCATAGATAAGACGCGACAGACCGAGGAAACCACGAAAGCGATGACCGTGATCGTAGACAGGAATAAAGAAAATGCAAATGTGATCAGCGGTATTGTGAAACGGTTTTCGTGATGAAATTGCAAAAATGTGGTAATTTCCCGGTTTCAGATATTGCGTAGAACGGGAATTTCGGCTACACTGTAATGTGGCTGTTTTGGAAAAGAAAAAGTATCGGGATGAGAAACATAAAATTTGCAGGAGGATAACGATATGGCACAGGTAGGAATTGTGATGGGCAGTGATTCGGATATGCCGGTGATGGCGAAAGCGGCGGATATTCTGGAGAAGTTTAACATCAGTTATGAGATGACGATCCTTTCGGCGCACAGGGAACCGGATGAGTTTTTTGCGTACGCAAAAGGGGCGGAGGCGAAAGGATTTAAAGTCATTATTGCAGGTGCGGGCATGGCGGCCCATTTGCCGGGCATGTGTGCGGCTATTTTTCCGATGCCGGTGATTGGGATCCCGATGCATACCACATCCCTGGGCGGCAGGGATTCCCTGTACTCCATCGTGCAGATGCCTTCCGGGATCCCGGTGGCCACAGTGGCCATAAACGGCGGCGCGAATGCGGGGCTTCTGGCGGCGAAAATTCTGGCTACCTCAAATGAGGCGCTTTTGCAGAAATTAAAGGATTACAGTGAAAATATGAAAAAGGAAGTGCAGGCGAAGGATCAGAAACTGCAGGAAGCGGGTTATAAAAATTACACGAAGTAGAACCTGATATGGTGGGATACGGAAGAATGTCTGTACATTGAAGTGAGAGGTTTGGGCAGACAGAAAAGTGAAACGGGAGAACAAATATGGATTACAAAAAGGCAGGCGTTGATATCGAGGCGGGCTATCAGTCCGTAGAACTGATGAAACAGTATGTGAAAAGGACCATGCGTCCGGAAGCCCTGGGAGGGCTTGGCGGTTTTTCGGGCGCTTTTTCCCTGGAGCGTTTGAAAGAAATGGAAAAACCGACACTTGTGTCAGGAACGGACGGCGTGGGAACAAAGCTAAAGCTGGCGTTTGTGCTTGACAGGCATGATACGATAGGTATCGACTGTGTGGCCATGTGCGTCAACGATATCGCCTGTGCAGGCGGGGAACCGTTATTTTTTCTGGACTATATTGCCTGCGGGAAAAATTTTCCGGAGAAGATTGCATCTATTGTGAAAGGTGTGGCGGAGGGCTGTGTGCAGTCGGAGGCCGCGCTGATCGGCGGGGAGACGGCGGAGCATCCGGATCTGATGCCGGAAGAGGAATATGATCTGGCGGGCTTTGCGGTGGGGATCGTGGACGAGAAGGATATGATCACCGGTGCGGATATCGTCCCGGGAGATGTGCTTATCGGCATGGCCAGTTCCGGGGTGCATTCCAACGGATTTTCCCTTGTCAGAAAAGTGTTTGAAATGACGAAGGAAAGCCTGAATACTCACTATGATGAGCTGGGAACCACCTTGGGCGAGGCGCTGCTTGCACCTACCAGGATCTATGTGAAGGCGTTAAAGGCTGTGAAGGCGGCGGGCGTGCGCGTCAAAGGCTGCAGCCATATTACCGGCGGCGGTTTTTATGAGAATATACCAAGAATGCTGCCGGAAGGTGTCTGCGCTGTGGTCAGAAAAGACAGTTATGAAATACCGCCGATTTTCAGATTATTGCAGGAAAAAGGTGGCATAGAAGAGAAAATGATGTATAATACCTACAATATGGGGCTTGGCATGGTGGTGGCGGTGGCGGCGGCGGATGTGGAACGGACGCTTGCGGCGCTGAGGGAAGCCGGTGAGAAGGCCTGTGTTGTGGGCAGTGTGGAAGCGGGAGAAAAAGGAGTGCGGTTATGTTGACAGAACAGAATGCCGGCTGCTTCAGGGTGTTGGTCTGCGTTTCCGGCGGAGGTACAAATCTGCAGGCGATCCTTGATGCAAAGGCGGCAGGCAGGTTGGAGAATGCGGAGATTGTCCGCGTGATCAGCAATAAGGCGGGGGCCTTTGCGTTAGAGAGGGCTTCAAAGGCGGGAATAGAGGGAGTCTGTGTCTCCCCGAAGGATTTTCCGGACAGGGCGGCGTTCCACAGCGCTTTTCTGGCAGCGGTGGATGAGGCGAAGCCTGATCTGATCGTGCTGGCAGGGTTTCTGGTGGTTTTGCCGGAAGAGATGATCTCCCGCTACAGAAATCGGATCATCAACATCCACCCGTCTCTGATCCCGTCCTTTTGCGGCACCGGTTACTATGGACTGAAGGTACATGAGGCGGTTCTGGCCAGAGGTGCTAAAATAACAGGTGCTACGGTTCATTTTGTGGATGAGGGGACAGACACCGGGCCCATTATCATGCAGAAAGCCGTTGTGGTACAGGAAAAGGATACGCCGGAGGTGTTACAGCGCCGCGTCATGGAAGAAGCGGAGTGGATCCTTCTACCGCAGGTTATCGAACTCATTGCTGCGGGACGGGTGAAAGTGGAGGACGGCAGGGTATCAGTTATGTAGAGAAAGGCGTTCGGTAGTCTGACAGATATTATTTTTACAATAAAAATAACCAGGAGAGAAGACATATGAATATTTTGATAGTCGGCAGCGGCGGCCGCGAACACGCCATCGCGATGAGCGTTTCCAGAAGCCCTGTGGCAAAGAGAATTTACTGCGCGCCGGGAAATGCGGGAATTTCCGAAGTGGCGCAGTGTGTGCCCATCGGCGCAATGGAGTTTGAAAAACTGGTATCCTTTGCGAAGGAGAAGGAGATCGATCTGGTGATCGTGGGGATGGACGATCCTCTGGTGGGCGGTCTTGTGGATGAATTTGAGGCGGCGGGGATCCGCGCTTTCGGCCCCAGGAAAAATGCAGCGATTTTAGAGGGCAGCAAAGCTTTCTCCAAGGAACTGATGAAAAAGTACAGAATCCCAACGGCGGCGTATGAGACCTTTGACGATGCAAAGAAAGCGCTTGTCTATCTGGAGACAGTTTCCTATCCGATCGTGTTAAAGGCGGACGGCCTGGCGCTTGGAAAAGGCGTACTGATCTGCAATACGAAAGAGGAGGCTGTGGAGGGCGTAAGGACTATCATGGAAGATAAAAAGTTCGGAGACGCCGGGAACTGTATGGTGATTGAGGAATTTATGACCGGCAGGGAGGTCTCGGTCCTTTCTTTCGTGGATGGAAAGACGATAAAGATCATGTCCTCGGCACAGGATCACAAACGGGCAGGGGACGGCGATACGGGCCTTAACACCGGCGGTATGGGGACCTTTTCTCCCAGTCCCTTCTATACGGAAGAAATCGATGAATACTGTAAAAAGTATATTTATCAGGCGACCGTCGACGCGATGGCGAAGGAAGGAAGGCCTTTCCAGGGGGTAATTTTCTTCGGGCTGATGTTGACGGAGCAAGGGCCGAAGGTTCTGGAATATAATGCCAGATTTGGCGATCCGGAAGCGCAGGTAGTTCTGCCAAGGATGAAAAACGATATAATAGAAGTGATGGAAGCCTGCATAGACGGGAAACTGGAGGGGATTGATCTGGAGTTTGAGGATAATGCGGCGGTCTGCGTTGTACTTGCTTCCGACGGTTATCCGCTTCATTATGAAAAAGGGCTTCCGATCTTTGGACTGGAACACTTTAAAAAGGATCCGGATTCCCCGGATGGGGGGTATTACTGTTTCCATGCGGGAACAAAATTTGATGAAAACGGGAATCCTGTCACAAATGGCGGCAGAGTGCTGGGAATTACGGCAAAAGGCTCCGATTTAAAGCAGGCGAGAGAAAACGCATATAAGGCGACCGAATGGGTGCAGTTTGAAAATAAGTATATGCGGAACGATATCGGTAATGCTATATTACAGGATAAAATATAAGAAAAGCGGGAGAGGACTTACATGAACGGGAAAAAGTTAGTGAGAGGTACTATTTTGACAGCCCTGTGTATGGCGGCACTGCTGTATGGAAACGGCATGACGGGCAAAGCCTTCTGGGTGGAAGTCAAGAGCAATGAAACGAGAGTCCGCAACGAGGCGAGCACCGAAAGCGAAGTGATGACTGCAGTGAATGCGGGGGACAAACTGAATGTGTTCAGTGAGGTGCAGGATGGCGCGGGAAATACATGGTATCTGGTGGCCGTCAATAATGCATCAGGTTATGTCCGCTCGGATACCGTACAGGAGACATCCGAGCCTGTGGCGGAAGTGGTGGCGGCAACAACGGAACAGCCTGTTGCCACAGATCAGCCTGCTGCCACAGATCAGCCGGCAGAACCTGTCTCGTCGTCTGCGGTGACCTCCATGGCCTCTCAGGCAGCCACGATCAAGAAGGATGATGTCAATGTGCGTTCCGAGGCATCTACAAACGGCAGTGTGGTGGCAAAGCTGGCAAACGGTGCGGCCGTGACGCTGACGGGCAGCACTACCGACGGCAGTGGAAACACCTGGTATCAGGTGAACTTTATCAATAACGGTTCCAATGTAACAGGCTTTATCAGATCGGATTTTGTGGAGCCCGGCGAGGTGATGGAACCTCAGGCACCGGCGGAGGAGACACCGGCGGAAGGAGAGGATCCGGGACTGGCCGATATGTACGGCGATATGCCTGCGGAAGGGGAAACCGCTAATAATGACTATGAGTTGTTTTTTGAGCCGGATGCGGAAGGGGTGGACTGCTGGTACATCCATGACAATGTTGCGCAGAAGAGATACAAACTGGAACAGCTTATGAAAGCGGATGAAATGAATGCCAGCAATATCGCAATCAAAGATAAGGAGATCAGCCGTATGAGGATCGTCCTGATCGTTCTTGCGGTGCTTTTGGTGATAGCGCTTGCGGCTGCTGCGATCTTTGGCTTTAAATATCATGATCTGAAAGATGATGATGATGACGACGAGGATGACGATGACGAGGAGGATTATCGCGCAGCATCTGCCGCCAGAAGACGGGAGAGAGCCGAGGCGGAACCGGCAGTCAGAAGAAGAGAAACAGCCCGCGGTGAGGAGCGAGGCGCAAGGGGAGCCGTGCGCAGATCTGACGCGGGAGCATACGGAAGGACAGCCGGTACGCAGAGAAGACCGGAGAGGGAAGAAGTCAGAACTGCCAGACCGGGACGGACAAGAACAGAGGGAGAGATGCCAAAGAGGCAGCCTTCCGCAGCAGCGCCCAGAACCAGAACCGCGGAGCCGATGAAACAGGTCAGAAGAACACCTGCGCCTTCCGCTCAGGAACCGGTGCGCAAGAGTACCAGATCGGACGTGGAATGGAAATCTAAAAATTTTCTGGCGGGAGATGAGGACGGCCTGGACTTCTCCTTTATCGACGGTGATGATGAAGATTAAGGAGAAAAGCTGAGCCGGCGGGAGGATCTCTTCGATACGGCGGGATGAGCAGAGAAACCCAGGCGTTTACCATAGTAAAATGGAGGAGCATCATGCAGTCACCATATACGGAAAAAGCAAAATCAGTGTTACAGAAGGCGGCGAAGGCAGCGCGGAAATCAGGACAGGGTTATATCGGAACGGAACATATTCTGCTCGGACTTTACAGAGAAGAAAACAGCGTGGCATCCAGAGTGCTGGCAGAGAACGGGTTGGACGAGAGCAGGCTGTTACAGCTGATCCAGGACTATATTGTGCCGGAAGTGAACGTTGTGATCAAGGAACGGGAAGGTTATTCCCCCAAGGCAAAGATCCTGTTAGAAGAAGCGGGCAGACAGGCGGAGCGGTTTGGCTCTGATTTAGTGGGAACAGAGCACCTTCTGCTTGCCATGATCAAAGAGAGCGACAATGTGGCGGTACGGCTTATGACGACCATGGGTATGTCGGCGCAGAAAGTCTATGCGGATACGCTGTATGCCATCGGGGAGGATCCCAATTTATATAAGACAGATCTGATGAAGGCGAAAGGACAGTCCAAAAAGAAGGGCTCTATGTTAGAACAGTACAGCAGAGATCTGACGGCTCTTGCAAAGGAAGGAAAGTTAGATCCGGTGGTGGGCAGAGAGACTGAGATTAAACGGATGATCCAGATCATCAGCCGCCGTACGAAAAATAATCCCTGCCTGATCGGGGAGCCGGGTGTCGGTAAGACTGCCGTGGTGGAAGGGTTAGCGCAGCGTATCATATCGGGAAACGTGCCCTTTACCGTGCAGGATAAACGTGTGCTGGTACTGGATCTGTCAGGCATGGTGGCGGGCAGCAAGTACCGGGGCGAGTTTGAGGAGAGAATCAAGAAAGTCATAGCGGAAGTCATAGCAAGCGGCAATGTGATTCTGTTTCTGGATGAGCTGCATACGTTGATCGGGGCAGGCGGCGCAGAGGGCGCCATCGACGCTTCCAATATTCTGAAACCTTCTCTTGCTAGGGGGGAGATCCAGCTGATCGGAGCTACAACGATAGAGGAGTACCGGAAATATGTGGAGCGGGATGCGGCTCTGGAGAGACGGTTCCAGCCGGTGACCGTGGAGGAACCTACGGAGGAGGAAGCCATTGCCATTTTGGAAGGCATCGTTTCCAGATACGAGGAACATCACCGGGTAACCATCAAAAAAGAGGCGATTGTGGCGGCGGTGCGCTTACCCAGCCGCTATATCAACGACAGAAGACTGCCGGATAAGGCCATCGATCTGATTGATGAGGCATCCTCGGCGGCCAGGCTGAAAATCATGAAGACGCCGGAGAAGCTCTATGAGCTGGAGGCGCAGATCAAGGAGTTAGATATCAAAATCGAGCGGTCCATCCGCTTTGAGGTGTATCTGCAGGCCAGTGAACAGAAAAAAGAACAGGATGAGCTGGTGAAAAAGTATAACCGCCTGAAAGAGAAGGTGGAGAGAGAGCGGATGGAGAAGAGTTACGTGGTGACGGAGGAAGACATCGCTGCGGTGACTTCCATGTGGACAAAGATCCCACTGCAGAAGTTAGAGGAAAAAGAGAGCGAAAAGCTGTTAAAACTGGAATCCATTCTGCATAAGCGGGTGATCGGCCAGGAGGAGGCGGTGACGGCTGTCTCCAGAGCCATGCGCAGAGGAAGAGTGGGACTGCAGGATCCAAACAGGCCCATTGCGTCGTTTCTGTTTCTCGGCCCCACCGGCGTGGGGAAGACGGAACTCAGCAAAGCCCTTGCGGAAGCCATGTTCGGATCGGAAAATTCTCTGATCCGGGTGGATATGTCGGAATATATGGAAGGTCATTCGGTGTCCAAGATGATCGGTTCTCCACCGGGCTATGTGGGATTTGACGAGGGCGGCCAGCTCAGCGAGAAAGTGCGCAGAAACCCCTATTCCGTGGTGCTGTTTGACGAGATCGAGAAGGCTCATCCGGATGTGTTTAATATTTTGCTGCAGGTACTGGACGACGGGCATATCACGGATTCCAGGGGGCGGAAAGTGAGCTTCAAAAATACGATCCTGATCATGACTTCCAACGTGGGGGCAAAGCGGATCGTGGAACCGAAAAATCTGGGCTTTTCTTCCAGAAGTTCCAAAGAACAGGATTATGAGACCATGAAGAAAAACGTCATGGAGGAAGTGAAAAAGCTCTTTAAACCGGAGTTCATCAACCGGGTGGATGAGATTATGGTATTCCAGCAGCTGGACAAAGACAATATGCGGGAAATTGTGACACTGTTGTCAGAGAATCTGATTAAACGTTCCAGAAAGCAGATGGATATTAAGTTAAAGATCACACCGGCCCTGAAGAATCATCTGGTGGATAAATATACGGACTTAAAGATGGGGGCAAGGCCCCTGAGGCGTGCGATCCAGACTGTGGTGGAGGATGCGCTGGCGGAGGAAATCCTGGCGGACAGAGTAAAGAGCGGCGATACGGTGTCGGCCGGATGGAAAGAGGGGAAGGTAACGTTCACAGTGCGAAGCTGAAGCTTCGCACAGGAGAAAAAATATGGCAAAAGGTAAACAGACCACCGTGTTTTTCTGTCAGGAATGCGGGTATGAGTCCAGCAAGTGGCTGGGGCAGTGCCCCGGCTGCAAACAGTGGAATACTTTTGTGGAAGAGAATATACGGCCGGCATCGGTGTCTGGCATGGGAGGCGGAAAGGCCTCTTTTTCCCGTGTAAAAAAGCCGGTGATGCTGCGGGAAATTGAGACAGACGGCGAGGAGCGGTTTGGGACTCATATGGAGGAACTGGACAGAGTGTTAGGGGGCGGTATCGTAAAAGGCTCCCTGGTGCTTGTGGGCGGGGATCCAGGCATCGGGAAATCCACGCTGCTTTTGCAGGTCTGCCGTTATCTGGCGGGAGACGGGAGAAAGATCCTATACATATCAGGGGAGGAATCTCTGCAGCAGATCAAACTGCGGGCGGAGCGGTTAGGAGATTTTTCGGATCAGCTTACGCTGTTTTGTGAGACCAATCTGGATATGGTGGAGGAAGCGGTAAAGAGAAGCGCTCCCGCCATGGTGGTGATCGATTCCATTCAGACCATGTACTGTGAGCAGATCAGTTCGGCGCCGGGCAGCGTATCCCAGGTCAGGGAGACCTGCGGGCGGCTTCTGCAGTTAGCCAAGGGATTTGATATTTCGATTTTTCTGGTGGGGCATGTGACGAAAGAGGGCACGGTGGCAGGCCCCAGGGTGTTGGAGCATATGGTGGATACGGTGCTCTATTTTGAGGGGGACAGATACGCTTCCTACCGGATTTTGCGCAGCGTGAAAAACCGGTTCGGTTCCACCAATGAGATCGGTGTATTTGAGATGCGCCAGGACGGGCTGGCGGAGGTGAAAAATCCCTCAGAATTTATGCTGGCAGGCAGGCCTGCGGGAGCAAGCGGCTCGGTGGTGGTCTGCTCGAGCCAGGGCAGCAGACCTGTGATGCTGGAAATACAGGCTCTTGTGTGCCGGACGAATTTCGGTTTTCCCAAAAGACAGGCCACCGGGACCGATTTTAATCGGATCAATCTGCTGATGGCGGTGCTGGAAAAGCGGCTGCAGATGCAGATCGGAGACTGCGATGCCTATGTGAACGTGGCGGGGGGCATCAAAGTGCAGGAGCCGGCTATGGATCTGGGGATCGTGATGGCCATCGCGTCCAGTTTCAGGAACAGGGTTATTGCGGAGGACGTAGTGGTCTTCGGCGAGGTGGGCTTAAGCGGGGAAGTGCGTGCTGTGAGTATGGCGCAGTCGCGGGTGCAGGAGGCGAAGAAGCTGGGATTTTCCACGGTGATCCTGCCGGAGAGCAATGTGACCGCCTGTTCTGAGATCAGGGGGATCAGACTGTGCGGCGTGCGGAATGTGCAGGAGGCCATTGAGATTGTTTAGGGATGTTTGTTTGCCGGACGCCGGTCAGGAAATTAAATGCTCCGTCGCCATGCTCTCGCTCCGTAAAAAGCGTAGCGGACACTAAGCTCGAAAATACCTCGCTAAGTGCCGACGCTTTTTAAGGGGCTCCTTGAGCATTTAATTTCCTGACCGGCTGGGCATGACAAAAATGAAAATATTTCATTTCTGACAGTATGCAGAGATGAAAAATTATTTTATTTGATATATCTCAGGAGTTATGTATGAGAAAATTACTGGTTTATTTGAAGGATTATAAGAAAGAGTCTGTGCTGGGGCCTTTGTTTAAGCTGTTGGAGGCTTCGTTTGAGCTGTTTGTGCCGTTAGTGATTGCGCGGATCGTGGATACGGGGATTGACGGGGGCGATTACGGGTATGTCTGGCGGATGGGCGGCGTTTTGTTTTTACTGGCGGCTATTGGGCTGGTGTGCTCGGTGACGGCGCAGTATTTTGCGGCAAAGGCGGCCACGGGGTTTGCCACGAGTCTGCGGCACTCGCTGTTTTCCCATATTCAGTCTCTTTCTTTTACGGAGATGGATAAACTGGGCACGGCGGCCATGATTACCAGGATGACCAGCGATATCAATCAGGTGCAGTCCGGCGTGAATCTGGTGCTGCGTCTGTTTCTGCGCTCGCCCTTTATTGTGTTCGGTGCAATGATCATGGCCTTTACCATCGATGTAAAGGCGGCGTTTATCTTTGTGGTGACGATCCCGCTTCTCTCCATTGTGGTGTTCGGGATTATGCTGATCAGTATTCCGCTCTATAAGAAAGTACAGGCTGGACTGGACAGGGTGTTAGGCAGAACCAGGGAGAATCTGACCGGCGTGAGAGTGATCCGGGCCTTTAACAGGGAGGATGAGGAACAGGAAGCCTTTACCCGGGAAAATCAGGGACTGACCAGAATGCAGATGTTCGTGGGACGGTTTTCCGCCTGCATGAATCCGGTGACCTATATTATCGTGAACGCGGCGACGGTGGTGCTCATCTGGACCGGCGCGGTGCGGGTGGATAACGGGATCCTGACACAGGGGCAGGTCATCGCCCTTGTCAACTATATGTCTCAGATCCTGGTGGAACTGGTGAAACTGGCCAATCTGATCATCACGGTGACGAAGGCCTTTGCCTGCGCAGACAGGATTGCCGGTGTCCTGGAACTGAAAAGTTCATTACAGGAGACACCGGCAGTTTCCGCAGTGGAGAGCGGGAATGCGAAAGATAGCGGGCAGAGCAGGCCGTACATTCAGTATAGGCACGTGAATTTTTCCTACAAAGGCGCCGGGGCAGATGCGCTGACGGATATTGACTTTATGGTGGAAAAAGGACAGACCGTGGGGATCATCGGCGGCACGGGTTCCGGCAAGACTTCCCTGGTTCACCTGCTGCCCAGATTTTATGATGTGTCGGAAGGGGAAGTGCTGATAGACGGAGAGGATGTCAGAAAGTATCCGCTGGAGAGGCTGCGGGCGAAGATCGGTATCGTGATGCAGAAGTCGGTGCTGTTTCACGGAACGGTGCGGGATAATCTGCGCTGGGGTATCGTGGAGGATACTGTAAGCGAAGATATGGCGGAGCAGACAGATCAGACGAAAGAGGACGCCCGGATGTGGGAGGCTCTTGAGATCGCCCAGGCGAAGGAATTTGTGGAGAAAAAAGAGGGGGGCCTTGATTTTGTCATCGAACAGGGCGGTAAAAATCTTTCCGGCGGGCAGAGACAGCGCATGACCATTGCCAGAGCGGTGGTGCGGAAACCGGAGATCCTGATTCTGGATGACAGCGCTTCGGCGCTGGATTTTGCCACGGATGCGGCGCTGCGGAAGGCAATCAAAAATGCGTCGGAGGATATGACGGTCTTTATCGTTTCCCAGCGGGCGGCTTCCATCATGTACGCGGATAAGATTCTGGTGCTTGACGACGGAAAGATCGCGGGGCAGGGAACCCATGAGGAGCTGCTTGCCGGCTGTGAGGTGTATCAGGAGATTTATTATTCGCAGTTTGAAAAAGAAGGGTGATATAGATATGAAAGAAGGGAAGAAGGGCACGCTGAGTAAGGTGCTGCATTATATCAGCAGCTATAAATGGATGATCGCGATTTCTATATTACTGGCGGCGGTGACGGTGGCGCTGACACTTTATTTTCCGATCCTGTGCGGCAGGGCTATCGATTGTATTATCGGGCCAGGCCAGGTGGATTTTACGGGGTGGATGGTGAATGAGGGACTGTATTCGCTGGCAAAGAGGATGGTGATCGTGATTTTTCTGACGGCGGTGGCGCAGTGGCTGATGAATGTGTGCAATAATCAGATCACCTATCAGGTCATTCGGGACGTACGGGAGGAGGCCTTTGAAAAGATTCAGATTTTGCCGCTTAAATATATTGACGGGCATTCCTATGGAGATATCGTGAGCCGGATCATTGCCGATGTGGATCAGTTTGCGGATGGACTGTTAATGGGCTTTACCCAGCTGTTTACCGGGGTGATCACGATCATCGGGACATTGGGCTTTATGCTTTCCATCAATGTGGGGATCACACTGTTGGTGGTGATTATGACACCATTGTCATTATTTGTGGCGAAGTTTATTGCCACGAGAACCCACGACATGTTCCTGTTACAGTCGAAGACCAGAGGGGAACAAACAGCGCTTATCGATGAGATGATCGGGAATCAGAAGGTGGTGCAGGGTTACGGGCAGGAGGGCAAAGTGCTGGAGCGGTTTGACGAGATCAACGGCAGACTTGAAAACTGCTCTCTGCGGGCCATCTTTTTTTCGTCCCTGACCAATCCCTGTACACGGTTTGTGAATAATATGGTGTATGCGGGGGTGGCGATCCTTGGCGCCTGTCTTGCCATCGGCGGGGGTGCTCACGGTGGTTTTCTGGCTTTTCTGGGCGGTGCAGTGACGGTGGGAGAACTGTCCTGTCTGCTCAGCTATGCGAACCAGTATACGAAACCCTTTAATGAGATTTCGGGCGTGATCACGGAGCTGCAGAATGCCCTTGCCTGCGCGTCGAGGATATTTGAACTGATCGAGGAGGAGCCCCAGAGCCCGGATCCCGAACAGCCGGCAGTGGTGGAGCATTTCGACGGCAGCGTGACGCTTAAGCATGTGTATTTCTCCTATGTGCCAAAGCAGCATCTGATCGAGGACTTTAATTTACAGGTGAAAAAGGGCGAGCGGGTGGCCATCGTAGGGCCTACGGGCTGCGGCAAAACGACGTTAATCAATCTGCTCATGCGTTTCTATGATGTGAACAGCGGAAAGATCTGCGTCTCGGGAACGGATATCATGGAGATGAGCCGGGCAGGTCTCCGGGACGGATACGGTATGGTATTGCAGGAGACCTGGCTAAAGACCGGGACCATAAGAGAGAATATTGCCATGGCGAGGGAGGACGCCACGGAGGAAGAAGTCATCGAGGCGGCAAAGGCGGCTCATGCCCACAGCTTTATCAAGCGTCTTCCGGAGGGCTATGACACGATCGTCAGTGAGGATGGAGATTCCCTGTCCCAGGGACAAAAACAGCTGTTATGTATTGCCAGAGTGATGCTTTCGCTGCCGCCGATGCTAATATTGGATGAGGCGACGTCCTCGATCGATACGAGAACCGAGTTAAAGATCCAGAACGCTTTCGCAAAGATGATGCAGGGCAGGACCAGTTTTATTGTGGCCCATAGGCTTTCCACCATCAGGGAGGCGGATATCATCCTGGTGATGAAAGACGGCAATATCATCGAGCAGGGAAGTCATAAGGAACTGCTTGCGCAGGGCGGATTTTATGCGAATCTGTATAACAGTCAGTTTGCCGGATAAGGTAACAGTTTAACTTGTGATGTTCCAGGGGTAATTGCGCACAGAGTAATTTTTCGAGTTGTGCAGACACCTGTACAAATGGAGGCGGGTTTGCTATAATGATACCATCCAATTTTTTTGAGGGAGGATTTTATTGTGAAAAAGAACAGTTTATCAAAGGCTATGGCAGTGCTTCTTGTGACGGCGCTTGTTTTGTCAGGGTGCGGCAGCAGTAAGGAGAAAGAGCCGCGGGAGGAAAATCGAAAGGGACTGGACAGAGAGGCGTTCACAGAGATGGCGGAATCGGAAAGTGCCCAGGAAGCCCAGGAGGCGGAGGATGAATTTACGCCGGAAGAGATGGATCTGATCAAATACAATTATTATGTGACGCTGAACAATGATATTATCGAGGTCATGGATTCCATCGGTTACTATTATGAAGTGGTGGACTATACGGAGGAATTTTCTCTGCTGCCGGATACCGGACTCACCTACGGATATCGCGTTTACGGGAAAAATACGGATAATCTTGATGACTGTGTGATGTTAGCGGATATGGAGCCGGATTACGGGGAGTTAGATGCCATGGTTAAGGAGATGGAAGAACCTCTGCGCGCTTTGATGGAGACTTTCTCGCAGATCAGCGGCAGCCATGATTATGCGGATAATCAGTATCAGAAGGCAAAGGAATATCATGCGGTCATTTATGCGAACGCAGATGCATTTGCGGCGGTGGGATACGATTTTGTGGATGCGATTGCCCAACTTGGAAATGAGCGGACGGCGAAGGAAGAGGAACGGCTCAAAGAAGAAGGGATGCTGATCAACTATAATGCCAGCCGGGCGATCTCCATCGGGAGAGCGGTTCTGGATGAGGCGTATAATCAGGGCGTAGGCGATGAGAATCTTACGGAGTTGGACCTCACGGAAATTCAGAAACTGCACGACGAACTGGTGCAGGTGGTGGCGGACTTTAATGCGGCTACGGAGGATAACGATCAGCTGGTGAAGGAATCCTTATCCAATTCCAGACCTTTTGACGGGCTTTTGGACGGCCTGATCGACGCTCTTGAGTGGACCATGAAGCAGGTGGAGAGCGGTGAGCTTCCGGATATGAGCGGTTCCGGCGCACCCCTTGGATCTCTGGGACATTTTTCCTATGTGCTGGGACAGTGTATTGATCGTTATAATTCGGTGTTTGTCGAATAAAGATGGGAATGGGAAGTTTATAATAAGCTGAAAAGCTCTGCCATAAGGTGAGTTGTTCCGATAAATTTGGAGGCAGGAGAATGTAGGACAAAAAAGGATTTAAAAAAAGTGAAAAGGCCTAAAGTTTATTGGAGAAACTGCCGATATAATGAATAACATAAACATGTGTTATCCATAAAACGGATTTTAATGGAGACAGTTTTCGATGGGAACAGGAAAAGGGTGTTTCATCGAAAATACAACAATTCACGGAGGAGGACAAAAATGGGATTAGGAATTGATGCTTATTCACAGTCTTACACAGGAGCAGTAGGAGGAGCAGCTTCCTACACAAATACAAAGGCAGCCACCGGCGAGACAAAGAGCGAGAAGGCAGCGGCTGAAAGCGGCGCTACGGTTGAATTTTCCGATGCGGGAAAGAAAGCCCTGGAAGAGAGCAGGGACACGACTGATAAGGTAGTAAAGACAGAGACGGCTGCATCTAAGATCTCCTCAGAAGTCGGCAAGATGAGCGAGAGCGAGAGGAGTAATCTGGTAGCGAAGCTGAAAGCTGATCAGGAAGCAAGACAGAATCAGCTGATGGACATGGTACATAAGCTGTTCAACAAGCAGGCGAATACATACGGCCAGAGCAATGATATGTGGAAATTCCTTGCAAGCGGCAACTTTACGGTTGACGCAGCAACGAAATCGCAGGCTCAGGCGGATATCGCAGAGGACGGCTACTATGGCGTAAAGAAGACTTCCGAGAGAATGTTTGAATTTGCCATGGCGCTCACTGGCGGCGATGTAGATAAGATGAAAGAAATGCAGTCCGCAGTGGAGAAGGGCTATAAACAGGCTGAAAAGACCTGGGGAGGCAATCTTCCCGATATCAGCAAACAGACACTGGATGCGACAAACCAGATGTTTGAGGATTACTACAAGGAGCAGGAAGCAGCTTCTCAGAAAGTGAATCCGATCGAAAATTAAACAGCGATACAGAATAAAAGCAAAAGACAGGGCATTCCGGAAAATCCCGGATGCCTTGTTTTTTGCTGCAACGAAATATGGGATATCATTATCTAATATATGAAAACAGACAGGTGCGCGTACAAAACAAGCTGTTGAAGTATATTTTACTTTGGAGGAAGGAAATGAATACGTTAGTGAAAAAGGCACAGCGCGGGGATGCGGAGGCATTTATCTCCTTGATGGAGGAGTGCAGAATGTCTTTCAGACGGGTTGCGTTCGGCTATCTTGGGAATGATGAGGATGTTGCGGATGCCATACAGGATACGATACTGGATGCTTTTGAGCATATCGGTTCCCTGAAGAAGGCAGAATATTTCAGGACATGGGTGACGAAGATTCTGATCAATAACTGCACCAGAATCTGGCGGAAGAATAAAAAACACGTGGGGTTAGATGCCTGCGCGGAGAAAGCAGGAGCTGAAGCGGGAAACTCGGATGTGGAATTTAGACAGCTTCTTCTTGTGCTTCCGGAGGACAGCAGGACGATCTTTCAGCTGTATTTTGGGGAGGAGTTCACGACAAAGGAGATCGCGGAAATTCTGGGAATGAAGGAGAATACCGTGAAAAGCAGGATCCACCGTGGGAAGGAGCAGCTTCGGGAGAGCTTACAGGAGGAGAAGACGCCTGTACAGGAAGTCCGCAGAAGTGCTGCAGGGAGGCCTGTGAGAGTAGATTTTGCCGTCTGCCATAAGAGCAGATGGGCAGAGTAAAAGGGGACAGGAGGAGCAGGATATGCATAAATATTTTTCAGAGGATGAGTTGAGAGAGGTTCTGGGGGCGTACTTGGAGGATAACGACCGGATCGACAGGAGAATAGAGGAGACCTATGCGATGATAAGAAAGAGCGGAAAGAAATCGGAGCAAAAAAATGGGCGGCATAAAAGCCCATGGAGAGGAATCGGCATTACCTTCGGCAGTGTCGCCGCAGTTCTTGTCCTTACCTTTACTTTCTGTGCCATGAATCCGGTGATGGCAAAGGAGATCCCGGTTCTGGGCGGCCTTTTTGCGAAGGTGGCGGATATCTTTTCCTTCGGACAGCTGCCGGAGGCGGAAACCACAGAACTGTACACTGTAAAAGGCGAGGAGATTCCCGACGGCGGTGCGGGAGATACGGCACAAGGCGGCGGAGAGGAATTATATCGGAAGACCGATAAGGGCGTCACCGTCACACTGACAGAAGAGTACGCTTCCAATCAGGCGGTTTTCGTGGGAATCCGCGTGGAGAACGAGGCGGGATTTCCAAAGATGATGACGATGGCGGACGGTACACAGAATCTGCGCTTCAAAACCATGGAACACTATTCCTTCCGGACCAATGACAGCGAGGACTACCGCTATGCGGAGCGGGATGTGGAAGGAAAATTTGAGGATACCAACACCTTTATCGGCATCATGCGCATCGACTATTCGGAGATCGATTCGGATGAGAGCAAATATCAGGCAGCCCTTAAAGAGATGGAGGCCCAGGGGAAGGAACTGCCGTTGACCGATGAGAATTATGCCGACTATATGGAAAAGTATGAGGTGCCGGAAACCTTTACGATGGACTGGGAGGTCACCCAGATCGTCGGTTATCTGGCAGATCCCACAAAGCCGGAAGGCATGAAGAGCGGGGAAGAGTTAGAACAGATGACAGATGAGGAATGGCAGGCTTATATGGCATCCCTGCCGGCGGAATGGGACGCTTTTCCCAACCGCTATGAAAACTGGTGGCAGGACGGTTCCTGGAAATTTGAGATGACGGTGACAAAAAAGGATGACAATGCCCGGATCATCCCGGTACATGAGACGAATGCGGACGGCATCGGCCTGGAAAGCCTGGAACTGTCCTCGGTGGAGATGACCATGAATGTGATCGAGCCTGCGGGCACCATGGTCGTTGCAGTGGCTCTGGATGCAGACGGGAATAAGCTGGAATCGGGTTCGGCCAATCTCGATGAGCTGGCTGTGGAAGGGCATGACATCTCCAAAGTGTATATTTATCTCTGCGACTATGACGAGTACATGGACGAGATCAAGGGGTACGGCGTACCTGGTAATCAGATGGACAGAAGTTTTAAGGAGGTGCTGGAGGAAAGAGCGCTGTTTCAAACGGTGGTGGATACGGCGAAATGACAGAAAAATAAAAAAATTGTATTGCTGTTGTGTGGACGAATGGGTATAATATAGATGTAAGCTAATGACAGGAAACATTTTTGGAAGGAGTAATTACTATGGCAGCTAAATCGGCAAACCTATATGCCAGAATCGAACCGGAGGTAAAAGAGCAGGCGGAAGGTATCCTTTCCACACTCGGCATTTCCGCATCCAACGCGATCAATATGTTTTATAAGCAGATCATTCTTCAGAGAGGGCTTCCGTTTGAAGTGAAGATTCCTCCGGCAGCACCGATTGACATAAGCGCTTTGTCAGAGGAACAGCTGAATGCAGAGCTGGAGAAAGGGTACGCGGATATGATGGCAGGGCGCACGAAGCCGGCCAGCAAGGCTTTTGCCGATATCCGCAGGGATTATCAAGATTAAAATAGAATTTTCAATCTTGAGTTTGTGTCTCAAATGAACATGCTTGCATGTTCGCTTGAGACATCAGGAGACAAATTATGGTTTATAAGTTTACAGAATTAGGCAAAATCATATATAATTATAGTAAAAGATATCTGATTTGGCTAAAGGAATAAATTAAAACAAAAGAAAGGGCATAAAATGTCTGATGAAGCAGTATTAAGCAGTGAAAACGAATATACAATTTTTAGATATGACAGGTATATCATAAGATTTCGAGCACCTTATTCGTTGGAACGGTATACGCAAGTGAAAAAATGGGATAATGGTTACTTGGTAGTTATGGCAAAGTATTCTCATAATCAAAGGGATGAAGAAGAATATATTGATCTTATTCCAATCTTAGAAGATTTGTATTATGATGCACATAAATTTTTGGAGCCAATAAAGAAAGTGAGGATTCAATATGATTGATTATAAAGAGGTTGCCGATGCAGCAAATATGATAATTAATGGCTATGCTTTTACGAAAGATGATGAAAATATAAAAGTTTTAAATTTGAACAATCCGGAAATGGCGACAGTATTGGATAGTGCTGGTGGGGTTTTGGAGACAACGATGTGCGATATAGAAATTCAAATTGTAAAAGAGTATCTGGCTAATAATATTGAATTTATGGAGGACTAATATGCCAAAGTATTATGAGTATATGGTTGCAGGTTATTATCTGTATTTTACATCGTATTGCACGGTTGAGTGTATGCATGTTCACGCCAGTGACAGGGAGCTTACAGAAGGTGGATCTGCCAAGTTTTTTGTAAAAGACAATGGAGATACAATTCTTCAAAATAAAGGCCGATTAAATGATAGAGAGGTATTGAAGATTCAGAAATTTATTAAAAAGAATTATCGTGAAATGTTTATGAAATGGTCAGAATACAGTAAAAAAGGATTTTATCAAAAATAGACATAAGGATTCAGTACTTCTAACAACGGCAGAAGTTTATTATCTAAGAACAGCCGTTGCTTGTCGTTCTCTTAACAAACGTATAAGGAGATACGGCAATGAAGCAAAGTTTAATCAATGATGTCCTTCAGGCAATGCTGCCATATTTGAATAATGAACAGGCAGAGCGGCTGCAGGTAGTAATGCAGCATGAATTGTTTAGTTATGAGTTGATTGAAAAAGAAAGTAAAGACAAGGAAACAAAATTAAATTTAGTGGAATTATTTTTGGCTGAAAAAAGAATTGAAGGGTGTTCGGAAAAATCTTTAAAATATTATAATTGATGATGTTGCGGAACGGTGTAATGTCCATTTGTGCGTTGTCTATGGAGTCCACGCCGTCATTGATAGCAATGTAACGTACGTTATGGTTGGGGAAAAACACCTCGATATATGTACCCGTTTCAAGGTAATTCCTCCCCAAACGTGACAGGTCTTTTGTGATGAGCGTTGACACTTCCCCGTCCTGTATGTCCTCGATAAGCTGTCGGAATGCGGGGCGGTCGTAGTTTGTACCGCTGTAACCGTCATCAACATAGAACTGGCAGTTCAGAAAACCGTTGCGCTTTGCGTAATCTTTCAGCATGGTTTTCTGCGTGCTGATACTCATGCTCTCGTTGTTTATGTCGTCGTCTTTGGAATACCTGCAATATAAAGCAGTGATTTTATCGTTATTCAGTTTTGCCCTTTACATAAAAATAGAGCGCATAGACTGTGATGATATACGCTCTAACGCTGTGTTGCTTATTCAGTTGTGGTTGTGGTAATGATTGTTTAGACAAGCTTAAAGATATCTTAATATTAATCCAAATTCTTGATAATATTCAATGCAACCTTGGGGATAGAATTAGAATCATTTTTATCTTCTCCAATAATTGCAAATTGGTATTCGTTATATTCCCAAGTTGCAAGTACCATTTTTTCATCATTACTTTTATTCTGTACTTTTACCACAATATTCTGACTGCTGGTAGTTTTACCTTCCCAAGACTCATTTAGTGTTTCATCATACTCATTTTGTGGCAGATTCAGATTATTATTTTTTGATACCAATAACGTACAATCTGTATCTGCTATAAAATCATGGTATACTATTTTTAAATTATTTTCGTCCACTAAACAATATTCCTCGTCTGCAATCCAACTTGAATTTTCAGGTAATAGAATCAAAATACCAAAGCTATCTGCTAATTCTTCGGCACCGATTATATTTGAATCTTCTGTCTGGTTTTCACCTTCAGCATTAAGAACATTATCTATCAAAGAGCTTTCTTCCGTACTGGAAATACTGTTTTGGATTGATAAGGCATCATTTGAATCATAATCCATATCTTTTAACAGCTTTTCCGTTGTAGCATAATTCAAGACAAGTGCTCCTGTAAATAGCTTTATAAATGCAGGAAAAACAATGCTTCATTGTTTTCACAGATTTTGGACTATTACAGCACCACCAACAAATATATCCGTAGCAAGACACACTCCAATGCGCATCAGAGCGTATTTACCAAAGAAAGCGATAAATACCAGTGGAAAGGGTAAAGGAGGATTAAATAATCTAATGGAATTGTGTGTGCGGTCGTGATAAAATATCAGCATTGAACAATTCAACAAACCAATAATCGCATATATATTTAGGGAGGTATTTTGATAGATGAAACAAAGAACAAAAAAGGTAATAATTTTAGTTTCAGTAATCCTTGTTCTGATTGTATTAACTGCTGTAACCTTGTATGTGAACCTCAAAAATTTTACTGTCAAAAAAGTTTTAATGACTGACGGACAAGAGATATATCTTATGGGAACATTTCATAACGAGCATTTCAAGCAATATGCAAATTATTCGATTGAAGAAATGATAAATGCCATAAACAATATAGCGCCTGATGTGGTGTTTATTGAGGCTAGGGAAAATAGCTTTGTAGAATATGGCGTTGTGGATGGACCAATAGATATGTGTATAGCATACTGCTATTGCATGGACAATAATATTCCTGTCGAAATGATTGATTATTGGAAAATTGACAACGATTTTAAGGTGAACACAACTACAAATGAGCGAGATGATTGCATACATGAGAATATTATGGAAAAACTGGATCTTTATGAGAATCAAAGGATTTTAGTAATATGTGGCTTTGGGCATTTGGGCGCACAAACGAACCGATTGATTGAAAGTGGTGGTCAAAGCGAATATATTTCTCATATGTCATCTCTTTTCGATAAAGAAACTTTAGATTTCACATATCCAAGCCAAATATGTGATATATGGGAACAGCGTGTTCTCTTTTACGGACATACAGTGCCTAAATTGGTTCAGGCGGATGATACTTTGAACGAGGATACAAAAGCATCTTGGGTGGAGGATGAAAATAATACTTTCTACAACCGTCAAATGAAATATTGCAAATTATTTCAAAACAATAAACTATATATGGACTAATCTGCAACATTTTTGTCAAGAAAAAGCAGCATTAAGACAGAAAAATATAAAACTGAATATTATTTACCTTTAGGTAGTAATTATCTTAACAGAAAATTAGCCACAATAAAAAGAATCTTGCAAGGGAGATGTTTTAATCATTGCTGAATGTGACACCGAAATGTCAGAGCCTATTCAAAGCACTTTGAATGTAGAAAGTGGAAACAATAGAATTAAGATAGTTGCGGGCGAGAATACAAAATTTGATATCGAAATTTCTATTCAGGAGGGAGAATTCAAGGAGTTAGGTTAAAGATGAGTGTGTGAAGAAAAGGACCTGTTGACAAGCATACTTTCTTAAGTCTACTTTGCGTATTTTCTTCTGGAATCAATATCCAGAATTGCTATCTGAATTTGTCTATTCTGTCTGGTTAAGTTAATTCGAGCATTAGCAATCAATCCGGATTTAATCTTCTATCCCAACAACCCCTGCAAGGATACCAAGGTAGAAGACCTCATCCGGATGCTATACAACTGCGATGAATGGTCATACTTAGTTGTTTCACATTGATTAACGTTTCCTGTTTGTACTTTGGGCAAAAGAGTGGAAAATTTTCAAGTACCGTATCTTCCCGCACTTTTAATCGTGTTTTGTTACCGCAGACAGGGCATAGGAGCCATTTTTCTGTGTTCATGACATATATCTTCGCTGTATATCGGCTTAATATCTATATGAACCGCCGTTAGGCTACTATATTTTGTTTAGTGGTATAGCTGCCCCCACCATAACAACGGTTTTTTACTTCCATTGAGAGGTCATTTTGTTTGGAAATTATTCAAGCATTTCGGAAGTCTGAAACATAAAATAATTTTCCACAACAGACATTTTGACTGTTTCCGTACTACACGTTTCTACGATTGCTTTTAGCTGTTCAAGCATATCATCAGAGGACATATTTGCAAGCACCTTTATATCCGTTGAATTCCAAAAATTTTGGACTTCATTAATTACTTTTGCAAGTGCCAAATCTCTTTCCCCAACCGTTAGTTTGTTGGCATCAAATTGATAAGAAAATCCATACATAAGCTGTGTCCATACCGGCGGGTTAAGCTCCATATTCTCTCTTAATAGCTCAAAACTAAGGTCTGAGTCAATAGGTGGTTTTCCATAATCGCTACGCATTTGCACAGAATTTTCGTTATTAGAAGCCTTTACAGTCAAAGACAAAAAACTGCGTTCTTCTGCATCTAAGTATTCCGGAAATTGGTGGACTGCTATATCATTTTCAATGACTGTTGTATAAGTATAAGCTCCATCCATGTTTTGAGTAGACCACTCGACCAAGTTATTATTAAACTCGACCACAGTTAAATTTTCATAATCTGCTGTTTTCAGAGTCAACAAGGATTGATAATCTTCCTTTGTATCTAAAGGGGTATTTGATTTTTCTTCATTTGTCACCTCTGCATTTGATGAAGGACCTGAGTGCCGCAGATGAAATGGTCCGTGTTGAATTTAATCACTGAAGGGGCGATCATATCCAGAAACTCCTGCACGCGAACATCTCCCGGATGTCCGGGCTGGTCTGTATTTGTATTCCTCAACTTTCTTCCTCCTGTCCTGAATTTTTTGCATAAAAAGACGCCAGACGCTTTTCACATCTGACGTTTCACATTATTATGATCCTGTTTTTACAACTGCTGGTTCATCACCTGGGCCTGTTCAATCATGGCAAGATACCGGTCAAGCTGCACCTCCTCCAGTTCTGCGAGCATCTCTGCAAATGGTGAGATATCCCCCTCCACCGCATAGGCTTCCAACGCATTAAAGTAGTCCAGACGGTTCCCCTTTGCGATGGATATGGGCGCGAAGTCGTTTGCCATCAGCTGGTAATTCATGATCAGCCTTGATGTCCTCCCATTTCCGTCCGGGTAGGGATGGATCTTTACAAATTCCGCATGAGTCCATGCCGCCAGCTCGATCAGGTTCAGCTGCTGTCCCTTCCAGGACAGATCCGCATAGAAATTTTTTATCTGCCGGTACATCTCATTGGGGGACGGTGGTGTGTGCTGTGCGCCGGAAATATACACATCCACATTTCGGTAAACTCCTCCTACCATGATGTTTTGCATCAGCATGGCATGGATATCCTTGATAATCTTCTCGTCCAGCGCATATCCTTTGCCAATACAGTCTTTCACATAGTGGAACGCCTTCTCATGGTTTAACGGCTCGTAAAGTTCCCGCAGGCGTTTGCCGCCCACGCTGATCCTGTCCTCCAGCACCAGCTTTGTCTCCATCAGCGTCAGGGTGTTCCCCTCTATGGCCGTGGAATGATGGGTATATTCTATCTCGAACGCCCGCTCATAGCTGGCAATGGTCAGCTCCGGTATGAGATGCTTTCTTTCCTGATACGCATCCCGTTTCCGCAATAATTCCTGATAATCCATAGGCTGTCCTCCCTTCTGTCCCTTCTCCCAGAGTATACCACATTTTTGCCAGGGTAGTAACCCACTATTTTCCCTTAATCGTCCGGGATGATCCACCGTTCCCCATCAAAGTCCTCAAACTTCTCACTGGTCACGTTCTGCTCGTAATACACAGCCATGATCCGTTTGATATCCTCGCTCCCCGCCCGGCTGGCGGAGAATCCCTGCTCTTTTAAAGATTTTTCGATGCGGTCCAGGTAGGAGAACACCTCCGTCCCTTTCTCGTTGTGGAGCCGGATGATGATTAAAAATTCCCTGGTCGTAGCCATCTGCACCTGGATACGGTCCAGGAAGTTCTGGTCACGCTCCAGCAGCTTCCGGATCACCGGATTCCTCTCCTCCTCTGCCCGTTTCCTTAAGAAGCTCTTATTCTCTTCAAAATTCTCCCTGCTGTTTAAGCACAGCATCTCGATCTCCGCCACGCCTGAATGCCCGGACTCAATGCATAAGCATATTTTCAATAAATATTCCGTAGCCTTTGGTGGGATCTTGGACTAGGACGTGGGTTACAGCGCCGATTAGTTTGTCATTTTGGATGATGGGACTGCCACTCATTCCCTGTACGATGCCTCCGGTAATTGATAGTAATTCCTGGTCAGTTATCTCAATTACAATGCCTCTGTTTATGTTGTCATGCTCTAAGTTGATGTCTATAACTTCTACTTGATAGGTCCGAATTTCTCCTCCTAATGAACAGATGATTTGAGCCGGCCCTTTTTTAATTTCCTGTTTTAATCCGATAGGCATATAGTCATAGCCGGCTGATGCGATAATTTCCGGAGAACAAATGCCAAAAATACCTTTCATGGTGTTTGCTGTTATCTCTCCCATAATGTTATTGTCATCATATTCGATAAAACCTGTCAGTTCTCCCGGTGAACCAGTGGTTCCACGTGTGATGCCTATGATCTGTGTATGGTATAAAATTCCTTTGGACAAAGTCATAAGAGCACTTGTATCAATATCATTGATTCCATGTCCAAGAGCACCGAAGCATCCCTGCTCATCAATGTAGGTCATAGTTCCAACCCCCTGCGCATTGTCCCGCACCCAGATTCCCATTTTGTACTCTCCATTTTGGTTTAACTCGGGCCTCGCTTTTACGGTAATAACAGCATCTCCTCTCTGAAGCTTAAATACCATTTCCTGCCCCTCACAATGACTGATTTTATCAATTAGTCCACGTTTTGTTGTTATTTCTTCATCATTGATCTCTAAAATATAATCGCCTACCTGAAAAATATATTTTCCCGGATTATACTTCTGCCCGTCTTCTCCTTCAAATTCCCCCACGCCCACCACAAGCACACCTTTCGTCTGTACATATATTCCTATTGGAATGCCTGCCGGTTTCAGCATTACATTTTGGATGACTTCCACATCCACTTCTTTTAGCGGTATCATTCCAAAAAGCTTTAACTGGAGTTTATACTGATCAGTCTGATTTGCTTTTATTGTGACAGATTTTCTTAAATCTATATAAACACTATCACTTATATTTACATCCGAATCTACATTTCCACTTACAGCAACTGCTTCTTTATATAGTTCTCCGGTAGCAGGTATATTGAAATCCAACTGCTGATCCACCCCCGCCTTGATCATAATGGTGGATGGAACACTGAGCCACATATAATAGTACAGAGAAAGTATCGTTCCTACTATCCCAAAAGTCAGCATTAAGTATAAAAATTTTTTGTAGATCCAAATTCTGTCACATTCTGTTTCCTTTATACGTTTCAAGTTTTCACATCCCTTTTCTCTTAGCTGATATTTTTAGGCTGATTAAGCACTAAAAAGGACATACAGTGTGTACGTCCTTTTTAGTATGTGAAAAACTTTCATTTTTACTTTCACAAATTTATTTTTTTTCTTCCAAATGTTACTATAATTATTTTTTTGCCGAAAATATCATTTATTCAGTGTCATCAGATTTCACTCTGCATGCGGTCTGCCTCATTTCTCTGGCATTATCCAAAACTGCCTGGGTAAGTTCACCACTTCCCAAAAGTCTTGCCAATTCACTTAAGGATTCTTCTTCCCCTAATTCTCTTATCTGGGTTACTGTTCTTTCTTCCTTTACTTCCTTTTCAATCAAATAATGTGCATCCGCCATCGAAGCAATCTGTGGAAGGTGGGTAATACAAATGATCTGATGATTCTTTGACAATTTTCCCAGCTTTTTGGAAACCTTCCAGGCAGTTTTCCCGCTGATTCCAGTGTCGATTTCATCAAAGACCAATGTGTCTGTCTCATCTTTATCTGCAAAAATTGTCTTAAATGCCAGCATAATACGGGAAAGTTCTCCTCCACTGGCAATCTGCCATAATGGCTTTAATTTCTCTCCCGGATTTGTAGAAATCATAAATTCAACTTTATTATATCCATCTGAAGAAAATTCCGTTTCATCTTCGGTAATTTCTATCATAAATGCAACATCAAGAAAATTTAAATCTATCATAGCTCTTTTTAGCTTATCTGCAAGGGG
>OFFC01000450.1_pt1 | contig 31276 bp, 44 predicted proteins | sample 1521271 | NCBI WGS metagenome assembly OFFC01 (sample SAMEA3504123, study PRJEB24116) | mouse gut metagenome | biome: mouse gut; feature: mouse-associated habitat; material: faeces | place: Denmark | collected 2011 | reverse complement strand
ATGCGGTCCTGGAAAGGGACCCGAAGACTGACGTTCCGGTGCTGGAGGCCTACTTTCTGCCCGACACCACGACTTACATCCGGAAAGGCGGAGATCCGGAAACATTCCTGAATCCTGCAGGTATCCCGCTCCTGGTGCCCATCATCTATCGCCCGGACGCCAAACGGCCCATGGGACACAGCCGCATCAGCCGGGCCAGCATGAGCCTGCTGCAAGGAGCCTGTCGGACAGTAAAGCGTTCCGAGGTATCGGCAGAATTCTACAGCTTTCCACAGAAGTACATCATCGGTCTGAGTCAGGAAGAGGATGAGGCTTTCGAGAAATGGAAAGCCACGATGTCCACGTTCCTGACCATCACCAAGGATGAAGAAGGAGATTCCCCTACAGTTGGCCAGTTCACCCAGCAGAACATGACCCCCTTCACAGAGCAGCTGCGGACATTCGCTGCTCTGTTCGCAGGTGAAAACGGCTTGACGCTGGATGACTTGGGTTTCGTTTCGGACAATCCGTCAAGTGCCGAAGCCATCAAAGCCAGCCACGAGAGCCTGCGTCTGACAGCCAGGAAGGCACAGAGAACTTTTGGTTCCTGTTTCCTGAATGTGGGAATGGTGTCCGCCTGTCTGCGGGACAATAAAGCCTACAGACGGCAGCAGTTCTATCTGACAGAACCGATGTGGGAGCCTATCTTCGAACCGGATGCTGCGGCCCTTTCCTCCATCGGAGACGGCGCCATCAAGCTCAATCAGGCAGTGCCTGGCTACTTCAACACAGACAACCTGCCAGATTTGACTGGCATCGATCCCAGTCAGCTGCCTGCGCCTGTGACGGAGGACGCAAATGGATGATATTGCTCCTGCGCTGCTGAAAAACATCCAGGATACCTTTGAGGACCTTGTCAAAAACGATAAGGCCCTTTCCCGTATCCGGAAGCGGCTGGAAAGTGGCAAGGCATCCTATGCTGATGCGCAGGATTACGCTGGCAGGATCGCCAAGTGTCTGCAGCAAGCCTACAGCTCGCATCTGAGCGCTGATTCGCTCCCAGATGGTCGGATGCACTACAATATCGCAAATCGCGTTCTGCCGCCCACTCTGACCCGCTGTGGCGGTCTGGTGAGTGATTATTGTGTACAGGTGCAGGAGTCCATCAACGAGGCGGCCCACATTGGCATCAAAGCCCAGACAGCAGAGCTTAATTCCAACCGGATTGAAGGACTGGTTGACCGGGTGAGTGAGGATGATTTTGAAAAGACACAGTGGGTCCTGATGGCTCCTGTAGACAACTTCTGCAGGAGTACGGTGGATGACCATGTGAAGGCCAATGCCGATTTCCATTACAAATCCGGTCTGAATCCAAAGATCATCCGAAAGACAGATGGCCACTGCTGCAAGTGGTGCTCATCCAGAGCCGGCACTTATCCATACAAGCCAGATATGGACCGGGAAGTTTTCCGGAGACACGAAAACTGCGGATGTACAGTGGAGTATGATCCTGGCAATGGTTCTGCACAGCGGCAGGATGTGTGGAACAAGCGGTGGAAAGATGAGGACGAAAACACTCGGCCTAAAAGGTTGGGATATCGTCAACCACTCGAAGAATTTCTTGAAAAGAATCCCAAAGCAAAGACAATCAATCGACAGAAACAAGGACGTCATATTCCCGGGGATCGTGAATATGTGGAGGGGAAAAGCTGTCTGCTTCTATCCATGGATGAGTGCAGCGAAATCCTTTATAATGAAGCTGGAAATGGGCTTTTGGTTTTCGACAGAAAAGGTAACTGGAAGAAAAAAGAGCGAATCGTTGCAGATAAAATCGTTGGCGTGGTCAAAGGGGAAGAAGGTTTCTCAGAAGATACGCAGGGCTTGATGATTCACTATTCGAAAACCGGAGCTCATCTCATTCCTAGAAAGGTGGACAGCGATGAGTTATCGTACATTGTGGGCGGAATTCAAGAACAGGAGAAATAAGTTTGTTAACGTGTTATGCACCGATGGGGATTTAGTCAACGGAAAGTTTGTGGATATCATGGATGCATATGATAACGAATATGATGCCATCTTTCTGAAATCTCCGGAAGGCGCATTGATTGAGATCCCAGCAAATGAAGTGGCAGGGATTTACGGAGCGTAGAAAGAGAGATGAATGAAGAAATTGATCTTAACAGCCGGCATTCTGTCGGCTTTTTTACTGGCCGGATGCGGCAATAAAGATATTATCGGAACTCAGTACAACTTTGCCTGGGCACAGATCAGGCTGCCAGACGGTGACATCGTGGAAGGAGATGTGGATGCCTGGAATGTTGGAAGTGATAATGGTCGGGTCCGGGTAACTATTGACGGAGTCGATTACAATACACATTTTTCGAACGTCTGCCTTTTCAGCGAGAAGCCGGTAGAGGATGAAACAGAATGAAAGACTCTAAAACACAGACAAGCGGTGGCATCGGGTTCTGCGGAGCTCTGGCCATCGCTTTTATCGTACTCAAGCTGATGGGAATCATCGCCTGGTCATGGTGGTGGGTCCTTGCTCCGCTATGGGCCCCTTTAGCCGTCGTTTTGGTGATTGCGGCTATCCTGGGCCTTATTTCGGTCCTGACTGACTGAATAATCGCCCTGGGTACGGCGTAAAACTGCCTGGGAGGTCGCATGGCAGCTAGAATAGGACGCCAGACTCCCACAACATCGTTCGTTTTGGATTATCACCAGACCAAATCCCCTGAGGCGATTGAACTGTATGAGAAGTCTGGCCAGACTGTACTGGAATGGCAGAGGCTCATGCTCAAGGATCTGATGGCCGTCCAGTCTGACGGACTTTGGACTCACATGATGTGCGGATATTCGCTTCCCAGGCGAAATGGCAAGACTGAGGTGGTCTATATGAGGGAGCTGTGGGGGCTTCTCAACGGAGAGAAGATTGCCCACACGGCTCACAGGACTTCCACCTCACATTCTTCCTGGGAGAAGCTGGTCAGACTGCTGACCAAAGCCGGCTATGAAGACGGTGTGGATTTTACATCGATCCGGGCGAAAGGCTCGGAGAACATCCACTTTGTGGAGACGGATGGAGACATCCAGTACAGGACGAGGACCGGATCCGGGGGACTGGGCGAAGGTTTTGACCTGCTGGTCATTGACGAAGCCCAGGAGTACACCGATGACCAAAGGTCAGCGCTGTCCTATACCGTCACGTCCTCACAGAATCCGCAGACCATCATGTGCGGCACTCCACCCACCAATGTTTCCAAGGGCACTGTATTCCCGAAGTTCCGGGAAGGCTGCCTGCAGGGAAAAGAGCAGGACGCCTATTGGGCAGAATGGGCAGTCAGCACCATGTCCAAAGTCGATGATCCGGAACTGTGGTATGAAACGAACCCATCTCTGGGCCAGATCTTCACGGAACGGAATGTAAGATCCGAGCCGTCCGATGATGAGGTGGATTTCAACATCCAGCGTCTGGGCCTCTGGATCGGGTATAACCAAAGCTCGGCAATCACAGAAAAAGACTGGAATCAGCTGGAGGTCTCAGAGCTTCCGGATCTGACAGGCCCCATCCATGTGGGTGTCAAATATGGACAGGACAACCGGAATGTTGCCATGTCCATTGCAGTCAGGACCAAAGACGGGAAAGTCTTTGTAGAAAGTCTGGACTGCAGACCTGTCAAATCCGGGAATGACTGGATCCTGGACTTCCTGACACAGGCAAATACAGCCCAGGTGGTCATTGACGGCGCCAATGGTCAGGGGATCCTGCAGAAGGAAATGAAGGACGCCAGACTCAGCAAAAGGCCAGTCCTGCCAACAGTGAAAGAAATCATCAACGCCAACGCTCTGTTTGAACAGGGCGTTTTTCAATGCCAGCTGTGTCACGCAGGTCAGCTGTCTCTGCGACAGTCTGCGACCAACTGCGACAAGCGGGCAATCGGATCCAATGGCGGCTTTGGTTACAGAAGCCAGGCTGATGAAATCGACATTTCGCTGCTGGAGAGTGTGGCTCTGGCTTACTGGTCCTGTGTCAGCGAAAAGCCGAAGAAGAAACGAACGATACGCTATTGATCCAAATGACGCTTACGGCGGCGGAAATAGCCGGGGAGGATAAAAATGGCAGAAAACACAAACAACGAATTCAAGCCTATTGAGACTCAGGAAGCTTTTGATGCAGCAATCAAAGATCGACTGGAGAGAGCAGAGCGTTCTATCCGGAAGGAATACGCAAATTTTGAAACCTACAAGACAAAAGCTGATGAGTTCGACACAAAGGTTTCGGACTATGACAAACAGATTTCGGATCTGAAGGCAGAGAACGAAAAGCTCAAAGGCGATATCACCAGCCGCGAAACGGCAGCGGAAAAAAGCCGGATCGCCAGAGAAGCCGGGCTGCCGGAAGGATTTGAAAACAGATTGACTGGATCCACAAAGGAGGAATGGCAGAAGGACGCTCAGCAGCTGGCTGGACTGTTCAAGAAGCCCTACCCCTCCAAGAACCACGTGGAGCCCGTGGGAGATTCGAAAAACGTTGATTTAAAAAAAATGCTTAAAGCATTGAGAGGAGAAGACTAATGGCAGAGAACAACAAGACCACTACTTCTACGGAACTGTTCAGCCCCCAGCAGATTGGAGAGATCTTCAATCGGGTTGCAGGTCACTCTACGATTGCAGCCCTGTCCGGGCAGAGCCCCATCCCTTTTGCAGGGGTTGAATCCTATGTATTCACAATGGACGGAGAAGCTGCCATCGTTGGTGAAGGTGAAGCCAAACCTGCAGGAGAGGCAAAATTCTCCAAGGTTCTGGTAAAGCCACTGAAAGTGGTGTACCAGCACCGCCTGACCGATGAATTCAAGTACATGGCGGATGAAGCAGCGCTGCCCTACCTGGAAGCCTTCATGGATGGTTTCGCCAAGAAAATTGCCCGTGCTCTGGATATCATGGCCTTCCATGGTCTGAACCCGGCGACAAAAGAGGCGTCTGAACTGATCGGTAACAACTGCTTCGACAAGAAAATCACAGAAACGGTGGATTTTGATGCAGCCAACGCAGATGACAACATCCAGGCAGCTGTGAATACAGTCCAGGGCAAGGACCGCTATACCAATGGTCTGGCCATGACTCCGGCTTTCGCCACTGCTATGGGCAACATCAAGGAGAAGACCGGCAGCAAAGTGCCTCTGTATCCGGAGTTCCGTTTTGGCGGCCACCCGCAGACTTTCGGAGGAATGAAAGCGGATGTGAACAACACTCTGGCTTTCGGTGCATCCACAAAAGCTGGGGACAAGAACGATGAGGCAATCATCGGTGATTTCCAGAATGCCCTGAAATGGGGGTATACCAACTCCATGAAGACCGAACTGATCGAGTACGGTGATCCGGACGGTCAGGGTGACCTGAAGAACCACAACCAGGTTGTCCTGCGAGCAGAAGCTTATATCGGCTGGGGTATTCTGGACAATGATTCCTTCGTCCGGATCGTGAAGGCTGTTCCGGCTGCCTGATCATGAGGGAAGAGCCTTACACAGACATCTCCACTGTTGAGCAGCTTTTCCGGCCGCTGGAAGATGGAGAAATGGAAAAGGCGCTGGCTCTGATTCCTGTCGTGGAAGATTCGCTCAGACAGGAAGCGTTGAACGTTGGCAAGGATCTTGATGCGCTCGTTGAAAGCGGCAGGATCCTGCCGGCTGTTCTGCAGTCGGTTGTAGTGGATATCGTTGGCAGAACGCTTCTGACGTCGACACGCTCAGAGCCGATGACCCAATTCACCCAGTCGGCGCTGGGCTATTCCGCTTCCGGTACCTATCTGGTGCCGGGCGGTGGCCTGTTCATCAAGAACAGCGAACTGCGGCGCCTGGGATTGCGCAGACAGAAAGTACAAATGAGGGAGCTGTATGACATCGGTGATTAAAGGCATCCCGGTCATCCTGTACGAAGAGCAGAAGATTGGGGTGGATGCATTCAACCAGCCAATCAATGTTTACGAAAAGAAAGTTGTGAGCAATGTGCTGGTTTACCCTTCGACACCGGAGGAAATCGTGACATCTACTGAGCTGTCAGGAAAGAAAGCGGTCTATACCCTGGCTATTCCCAAGGGAGACGCCAATTTCTGGGAAGGCCAGAGGGTGAGATTCTTCGGCGAGGACTGGAAAGCCTTCGGTTTTTCCATCATGGGCATCGAAGACAACATCCCACTGGACTGGAACAAAAAAGTGATGGTGGAACGCTATGCCGGCTAAGCTGGTTGACTTCAAGCTGGACAGCCAAGGGGTCAGGGAACTGCTGCGCTCGGATGAAGTGGAACAGATGCTGGAGTCTGTGGCAGAAAGCAGGGTTCCATCCAACGGATGCAATTATGAAGTGAAGTCCAAAAAGGGCAGCCACCGTGCGAATGCAGTGATTCGTGTTGGGGATGCCCATGCCTATTATCATGAACTGAAACACAATGACCTGCTGAAGGCGGTGAAATGATGCTGGCCGAAAAACTGGTCCTGGACCATCTCAGTCAGACACTGGATGTTCCGGTCTATATGGAGCATCAGGCGGAAGACCCGCAGTCATTTATCATTGTGGAAAGAGTAGGCGGCAGCGTGACGGATCATATCCACCGGGTGAGCTTTGCCATCCAATCTTATGGATCCACACTGCTGACAGCCTGCGAACTGAACGAGAAAGTCAAACAGGCGATGGACCTGCTGATCGAGTCCGACAGCGTGGTCAATCTGTCCCTGGATTCTGACTATAATCACACAGATACAAGCACCAAACGTTACCGCTATCAGGCGGTATACGATTTGGTGCTTTTTGATTGAAAGGAGAAACCATGTCTGAAAAACCGAACGCATCTCTGGTCACCCAGGGCAAGCCAAAAGTCACCGGTTCCATCTTCTCTGCACCGCTGGGAACAGCTCTGCCCACAGACGCCAAGTCGGCTCTGGATGATGCTTTTGTGCAGCTGGGATATGTATCCGACTCCGGACTGACCAATTCTATTGGACTGGAGAATGCCAACGTCAAAGCCTGGGGTGGCGATACTGTCCTGAACACCATGACATCCAAGACCAATGAGCTGAAGTTCAAGTTGATCGAAGCGCTGAATCCTGACGTGCTGAAAGTCGTTTATGGTGACGAAAACGTGACCGGAACACTGGAAACCGGGATCACTGTGAAGAACAAATCCCTGCAGCTGGAAGGCCATGCCTATGTCATCGACATCCTCATGAAAAACGGTGCGATGAAACGTATTGTGGCGCCGGAAGGCACAGTCACGGCCATTGGTGACGTGACATACAAGGATGATGAAGTTGTGGGCTATGACCTGACCATTGGCCTGGTACCGGATGATGACGGTGTGACTGCATACGAATACATCATCAGGGAGGCCAAGGCATGAAAAAGACACAGAGCGGATTTGAATACACCTTGGACAGGGACTATTCCAAAGACTGGGAAATGATGGAAATGCTGATGGACGTGGAGTCCAATCCGCTGAAGCTCATTCCCATCGTGAAACAGGTCCTGGGTCCGGAACAGTATCCGAAATTTAAGGAACACTGCCGCAAGGATGGTGTGGTGGATGCTGAAATGATCACCGAAGAGCTGATGGAGATCATTGCCGGAGGACCTGAGAAAGCAAAAAAATCCTAGCCCTCAGCTACATGCTGGGGGAGGACGAAGACAGTCTGACCTGCGACTTTGCTCAAACTTATGGGATCCTGGACATCAGGGTTGTGCCTGCAGTGACAGCCGCAGTCCTTGCATGGGGACTTCCGGAGGACAGCCGAATCAAACGGATCCTGAGCGGTTCGAAGTGCTCTCTGGATTCGCTGCTGCTGGCATCCATTGCAGATGCCCAGAACCTGAATCTGTGGACTAAAGCCAGGGAGGGAACGCCCAGACCTGCAAGCCTGGTGGACAGACTGCTGGGTGTATCTGCGGATCCAGAATCCTCCGCGTCTTTTACGATCGATGAGTTTGAGGAGCGAAGAGCACAAATGCTGAATGGAAATCAGGAGGTGAGGGATGGCTGAAGCAACATTAGGCAAGGCGTATGTCCAGATCCTGCCCAGTGCCAATGGCATCAAGGGGCAGCTCACAAAGGTCCTGGGCGGCGAGACGGAGCAGGCTGGCGATTCCCTTGGCAGGCGTCTCGGTTCCCGGATCAAGAATGCCCTGGTCACAGCCGGGATCGGGGCAGCTGTCGGGGGCGTCATCAAGTCAGCAATCAGTGAAGGGTCCAAGCTGGAGCAGTCCATCGGTGGCATTGAGACGCTGTTCAAAAGCAGTGCCGGGAAGGTGGAGCAGTATGCCAAAGATGCTTTCCGGACTGCCGGTCTGAGTGCCAACGAATACATGGAACAGGCCACCAGCTTTGCGGCTGGTCTGGTTGCTTCCTGTGGCGGTGATACAGCCAAAGCGGCGGAAGTAGCCAACACTGCCCTGATTGACATGTCTGACAACGCCAACAAGATGGGATCCAATATGGAGGATCTGCAGAATGCATACCAAGGTTTTGCGAAGCAAAACTATACCATGCTCGATAACCTCAAACTCGGGTATGGGGGTACGAAGCAGGAGATGGAACGACTCCTGGCGGATGCCCAGAAGCTGACGGGTGTGAAGTACGACATCAACAATCTGTCTGATGTCTATGAAGCCATTCATGAGATCCAGAAGAATCTGGACATCACAGGCACCACCGCCAAGGAGGCCAGCACGACATTCAGTGGCTCCTTCAACCAGATGAAGGCAGCGGCACAGAACCTGCTGGGCTACATGGCAACCGGGATGGATATCGGACCAGCCATTCAGCAGCTGGCAGAAAGCGCCAGTACATTCCTGCTCGGGAATGCGCTGCCCATGCTGGGGAAAGTCATCGTGCAGATTCCCAGTGTGGTACTGCAGATGATCAGGACAGCAATCCCCATTATTAGGGAGCAGGCTCCAAAGCTCATCCGCGAGCTGATCCAGAGCCTGAAAGAGAACCTCCCGGAAATCATCAAACTGGGCCGGGAGCTCATCACTGAGTTCGGCAAGGGTATGGCTGAGGAGTTTCCTCAGCTTTCTTTGGTTTTCAACAACCTGCTGCCAATCACGGACGGACTGAGCATGGCCTTTGGCGCCTTCAAAACCGTGAACTTTGCCACCAACCTGATCAATCAGGGGAAAAACCTGATGGGTACCTTCACCGGATTGCTGGGCAAGGTCCAGGGATTTGGTGGAGCTTTCGGAGCTCTGAAAGGAGTCATCAGCGCAGCCGGTCCCTGGGGAATTGCCGCCGGAGCTGTTCTGGGGCTAGGTGCTGCTTTTGTCAGTCTCTACAACAACAACGAAGACTTCCGGAATTTCGTCAATGCCACCTGGCAGGGCATCTGTGATTTCTGCGTTGAGACCTGGAACAATCTGTCCCAGGCCGCTTCTGACTGCTGGAATGGCATCGTTGAGGGATGGACCAATGCCTGGAATGGTATAAAGGACTTCTTTTCCAGTCTCTGGCAGGGGATCTGTGATGTCTTCAACTTCGGGGTAGAGCTGGTCCGCTCCATCGTTGAAGGCGCTGTGCAGATCTGGACGCTGCCCTGGCAGTTCATCTGGAACAACTGGGGGACAGACATCACGAACTTCTGGAACGGTATAACGGCTTTCCTGTCCGAGTGCTGGAACAACATCGTGGCAGTTATGCATCAGGTGTTTGATCCTATCACGGAGTTCTTTGCGACCTTCTGGCAGGATATCTGCAATACCACGATTGGAACCTGGAACACGCTGACGGAATCTCTTTCTCAGCTGTGGGCCCGGCTCGTGGAGCTGGCGCAGCAGACATGGCAGAACATCGTGGATACGATGCACCGGATTCTGGACCCGATTGTGGCAGCTATCGCCAATATCTGGAACAGTGTGAAGTCGAAGACAGCTGATATCTGGAATGGCCTCACATCCTTCCTATCCGGCTGCTGGAACGGCATCAAAGAGGCTGCAGCCAGAGCCTGGAATACCATCAAAGATGTGTGTCTGAAGCCAATTGAGGGGCTGAAAAACACCATCAAGGGGATCATCGACAAGATCAAGGGATTCTTCGCCAACTGCAATATCCAGTTCCCGAAGATCAAGCTGCCGCATTTCAGCATCAAGGGGAGTTTCAGTCTTTCGCCTCCCAGTGTTCCGAAGCTGGGGATTGACTGGTATGGCAAAGCTATGCGAGGCGGCATGATCCTGGACAGCCCGACAATCTTTGGATCCATGAACGGCAAACTGCTGGGAGCCGGAGAAGCCGGTAAGGAAGCTGTTGTGGGTGTGAACTCTCTACGCCAGATGATCCAGAGTGCTGTTCATTCCGCAGCAGGACCGGCTGCAGAGAATCCTGAAATCGACTACCAGCGGATGGGTCAGGAGATGAGGCAGGCTCTGGCAGCCATGAAAATCGAGAACGTGGTCATGGTGGGCGGCAGGATCCTGCAGAGAGAAATCAGCCGGGTGTCTGTGGACCAGGACAACGCTTTGGCGATTGCAAAGGGGGCATGAGATGTTTGACGTGATCATTGATAACCGGAGTATGAATGATGCAGGACTCAAGGTCGCATCCAGACCTCTCGTTCTGTCTCCGGAGAAGAAATACCAGACGCGCACCGCCTTAAACAGGGACGGTGCGCTTTATCGTGATATGGGAACATTCGAGGATGTTGAAATCTCTGTGGATTTCAACTTCATGACGAATGAACGGCGATGGAATGAGTTTTTCAGATGGGCGAAAACCCAGATCTGGAACGCGAAAGAGCTGATGTTTTCGGATGATCAGCACGTTTTCCGGAAAGTGAAAAAGGCCGCCATCACCAGCGTGAAGCGACCAACACCCCAGATTGGGATGGTGACGGCCGTATTTACTGTGGATCCGCATTCTTATCTGGTCCCCGGAAAGCACATATTCCGGGATCCGGAGGATTATTCCTTCAATCAGTGGGACGAATGCTGCCCGATCTATTGCGTCAAGGGTGCGGGAGTCCTGGCAGTGAATGGCTCCCAGATGCGCTTTGATGCAGGTGAGATGCTCTACATCGATACAGACAGGGAAATCACATACAACCGGGCGAAGCAGAACCGGAACGCTGCTGTTTCCGGAAACTATAAGGACCTGCGTCTGAACCCCGGGATGAACGAGGTGACCCTCACTGGCGGAATCCTACGGGTGATCCCCAACTGGAGGTTCTTGTGATTCAGCTGTATAAACCTGGGAACACTCGGTATGAGTGCAACGGGGACATTACACTTCATCCGGTCAAGGCCGACCTGCAGATGACACTGAATGCTGAATGGGTACTTGATCTGGAAGTCCCACAGACACAGGAAGTCCTGGAGAATCTTGTGCACGACAGCGTGATCAAGTTTGACCTGCCGAGGTTCAAGGACCAGCTGTATGTGGTATCAAATCCCAGACGGACCAACTTTGAAACTGTGACAGCTCAGGCTTACCCTATCGCCCTGTGGGATGCCAGGAATGAGCTTGTGTGCCTGGACTGCAGACCAATGAATCAGACTGGTTCTGCAGCTCTCCAGTACATTCTGGATGGCTGCGGTGGTCATGGTAAGTATTCAGTCCAAAGCGATATCACAAAGGTCAGCACAGCGTACTACGTGCGGAAGAACTTCATCGAGTGCCTCGCAAGCGATGATGCGCAAAGTTTTGTGAACCGCTGGGGTGGAGAAATCCTTTTTGACAACCGGACTTTCATCGTGAACGAGCAGGCAGGTGTGACCAGAGATATCACCCTTTCCGCATCCCGGAACATTGCCGGGTTCACGGTGACAGAAGACGACAGCGAGTATTGCGATGTGATCATCCCAGTGGCCTTCAACGGCCGCACCAAGGGGACCAGAGTGCTCAGGGATGAGCGGAGCAGGGTCAATCACGTGCGGTTCGTGGACTACCAGAATATCCGTCTCAAGGAGGATATGAGCGGAGAAACAGATGATGAATCACTGATTATCTGCGATACCATGGAAGACCTGGACAATGCTTTGCAGGTGGCTGCCCAAGAGTCCTTTGAAGCAGGGGAGTTTCTGCCGAAATATACCTACGATATCGACTATATTGATTTGCGTCATTATGACGGATACGAGGGTATGGAAGAGCTGACTTATCTCTGGCTGGGCGACAGGGTGATGGTGGAAAACCTGGATTCCCGGATCCAGACAAATCAGAAGGTCATCAAGCTCACCTATAACCTGGTGACGGACGAAATTGACAATCTTGTACTTGGTACAAATGAGCGGAATTTCTTCACGCAAATGAGCAGTATCGCGCAGAAAGTGGATGCTGTCGTATCCAACGAAGGAACGGTCATTGCTCAGAAGGTCTCCGGTATCCTGGACGCCATGGATGTTCAGCTGAAGGCTCAGAAGTCTGTGGCAGTGAAGCAGGATGTTCGGGCTGTCCTGCACGAGGACACAGATCCTAAATCTCCGACATTCGGGGCTATATGCCTGGGAACCAAGGGCTTGGAAATTGCCGATCATAGAACTCCGGATGGGACAGACTGGGAGTGGGGCACAGCGGTCACTGCAAAAAGTATCGTAGCGGATTATATTCTGACGGGTATGCTGGCGGGGAAAAATGGTAACTTCTGGTTTGACATGGATACGGGTGCTTTCGAACTGGGCAGTGGGCTGTTCAAAGGGACGATTGATACAACAAAAGACGTGAATGTGGGCCGTTGCATCTATCTGGACTATGACAACAACAATCGGTCCAGCCGGTCTGGACTGTATCTTGGAAGCCAGAGTCAGAGCGGCAACGCTTCACGTATAGAGATGAACTCAACCCTACTGGATACAGCAAACCCCTGGAGTGTGCTGGAGATGATAGCAGGACGGGCTGATAGGGCAAAAGTCAGCCTGACCGATACAGGTGTAGCTGGAGGCGCAACTGTGGTTCTCACTTCTGATGGCAGCATTCGCCTGGAGTCAAAAGATATCATCGTTGTCAAAGACGGCAGGACCTATACCGGAGTTACCTATGAAGGGATAGTCAGTAAGGTCATGACTGTGAACGGGATCGTTACGGGAGTTTCCTGATTCTTATGGCTAAGAATTTCGAGGATTTTTACCACAGCCATCTTGGACATGGCTATGACATTGATGGTTCTTATGGAGCACAGTGTTGGGATGGCTTTGCTGAATATTGTTTATGGTTGGGATATCCAGCCATCCATACTACGAACATGAAGGCTTCCAGTCTCTGGACTCACAGGCAGTCGAATGGCATCCTGAACTATTTCACTGAAGTTTCGAGTCCTCGAAATGGTGATGTCTGTGTATGGGGAGACGCTCATGGTGGCGGCTATGGTCATGTCGCCATGTTCTACAATGGCAGATACTTTGGCCAGAACCAGGGCGGTGCAGCATATCCGGGTGGAGGTGCTGTTTTTTCTTTGATTTCGTACGTGGCTCCTATGGGCTACCTTCGACCGAAGAATCTTGGTGGCGGCTTGTCATGGATCATACCGGAGACTACACGGCCTCTGACCATGGCGGAGATGCAGAACAATGCCAAGTGTATCTGGGGGTATCTCCACGCCAAGGGCTGGACCCTGGAAGCGACATGCGCTGTGTTGGGCAATGCTCAGAGTGAGTCCACACTGAATCCTAACAGGTGGGAAGGTGATGTGCCTTTCTGCCAGCCTGTCTCATCCCGAGGTTTTGGTCTGGTGCAGTGGACACCATGGACCAACATCAGGGACTATCTGGGCAACGCAGCCATCAAGGATTACGGCAATCTTGAATGCCAAAAGCTGGACGAAGAGAGCCGCACAGGCTACTCGTGGATAGACAAGGGCTACGGGATGTCTTACCAGCAGTTCCGGGTATCCAAAGCCACACCGGAGCAGCTGGCGCAGATTTTTCTGATTAACTACGAGCGGCCGGCGGATACCAACCAGCCCATCAGACAGACACAGGCCAGATACTGGTACGACTATCTAAAAGGCTGGACCCCGGTGGTTCCCGACGGAGCTACCGGCGGCGGTACGACGGAGAGAAAACTTTATATGCAGATCGTCAACGGGATAGTGGTCAAATGCTATCCCGTTTGATTTAGAAAGGAGGTGCCAGAATGGCGGGAATGTACCCAGTCATCAATACAAATTACAAGGGACTAGATGTGGTCGTGGAGTGCAATCAACACGACCAGGGCAACTTCAAGAGCTTCACGCTGGAAAACGACCTGACCGGCGTGTCTGTCAGATACGTGATTAAAAACCAATTTACCGGCTCCAACGTCACGGACTGGTGCAACGTTGAGGACGCCCACACAGTGAGCATGGTCATCCCGGTGCAGATCACCAGGGAGCCGGGGACTTATGAAGCGCAGCTGATTTTTTACACCAAAGAATACATCACAAACTCTTTCGAAACCTGGAAGGCTGCGGTGCTGGCGGGTGACACCATCGTCAACGTGGACCATGAGGATAACCTGGCGACGGTGGCAGAGACAGAGGCACCCAGCAATGCGGTGTCCAGCTTTGCTTTTTACATCAAGGTTTATCCCAGTGTTTTTCATGAGTCTGACCAGTACGAAGGCGACCTGCTCAAGGCCGTCAACCGCATGCAGGCCCAACTGCTGCAGCATGAGTCTGTGCTGGAATCCCTCCGGCAACAGGACACGGCATTGTCACAAAACATATCCAAAGCCCAGAAAGCTGCGGATGATGCTGCAGAATCGGCGGCCACCGCAAACACCGGCCTGGCCCATCTGGAGGGCACTGTAACCAGCCAGATGACCAGCATCACAACGCTGCAGACGACGAGCGACCGCCACACAGAGCAAATCACTGCCCTGCAGGGTTCCAACGTGGCTGGATTGTCTCAGGCTGTCAGCGGTCTGGAGACCTGGAAGCAGCAGGTGCTTGACGGTCAGACCATCGTGGACACGCTGACCACCGAGGATCCGCCGGCGGATGCAAACTCTGGGACAGAGCAGCCGTCAGCTGGGACAGAAACAGCGAAAGTACAGGAAGGAGAGTAGGAATGACAGTAAAGATTGACCCAAAAACGTGCGAGATCAGCATGACCCGCGGTGATACACTACGCACTACGGTGACAGTAAAAAAGGCCGACGGGTCTGCCTACGATCTGACAGCCGGTGACAAGCTGGTGTTTTATTTGGGTCCCACTACCACATCCGCCACCGCGTCCCCGGTGCTGACCAAGGAGATTCCGACAGCAACCAAGGAGCTGCATCTCACGGCTGAGGAAACGAAAGCCCTGAAAGCCAGTTCCTACTTGTACGACATCGAGCTGCAGAAGGACGGTGGAGACATCGACACAATCATCAACCGGGCGAAATTCACGCTGTCTGCCGAGGTTGGCTGATGGCGGCAGAAAGAATCAGCCTGGAAGCGGCGCTGTCTGAGCCTGACCGGCTGGAGACTCAAGTCTCCGAGCCGGACGGCGTTTCCGGAAATCTTGCGGATCCTGCATGCGTTTCCGGAAGCGTCTCCGAACCGGAAGGTTTGACAGCTCAGATGAAGTCAGCAGAGCCGCTGACTGGAAGTATGAGTGAGCCGGAAGGACTCTCTGCAACTCTGCAGATCAACGGTGTGATGGTCACCAACGATTACCGGCAACTGAAAAACGTACCTACCATCAACGGCCAACGGATGGAAGGCGAGCTGACCGATGAGCAGAAAGATGCCACCCGGGGACCGGAAGGAAAGCAGGGACCCAAGGGGGATACCGGTCCGCAGCCGTCACTTAACGACACACTCACAAGCACATCCACCACCATGGCCTTGACAGCAAACCAGGGTAGAGCTCTGGTGGTCAGGCTCAAGACTCTGGAGGAATGGAAAGCACAAGTAATTAATGGGCAGACAGCGGTTGATGTCGCTCAGTAAAGGAGAATCACAATGAAAACTAAATATATCCGAAAATTTTCGGGGGGGGACACTCTCTCCGTATCTGAGCCTCTGACTCTTTGCAAAAAGGGAAGGAGGCTTTGCTATGTCGCATAAAGTGAAGTCGAGCGGAACGGTCAAAGAGTTGGCGGAAATGAAGGAAGTGCTGCAGGTTTTTGCAGCAACATCCACGATCTCGTACAACGGCGGGCAGGACGGGAATACTCTTTACGATTTAGTGGTGAACGCCAATGGCAGAAGCTACACGTTGGCGGTTTACCCTGCTGGAGCTACCAGAAAATTGGCTCTGAGCTCTAAGAGAGCGTCAGATGGAGGAGACTTTCAGCTGCTCTGGGAAATCAAATAGCGACAAGCAAAAAATCCTTCCAGAAAGGAAGGAAAATGAAAACTCATACTATCAAATCTAATGGTGTCGTGAAAAAGCTGCTCACATCTGATTTTGACAAGTCACATTGGCCTGCTTTGACATTAACACCTGGTATCTTTACCGATTCCAGTGTCAGTGCGATCGAGCGCTGTGGAATCGGTTTTTTTCGGGCAAACACGACAGTTGCTGTTGACTGGCCGGCTAATGAGAGGAAAAAGATTGCAACTCTTCCGGCGTCAGCCTGCCCTGAAATGCATACTTACCATTATCCCCAGGATGGACGGTGGTATTTGGAAATCATGGCCAATGGTGACGTTTATCTGACCGTCAGACAGAGTGGCGGAGTGGGAAAAGGACTCAGCTGTTCATTCATTGTTCCCTATGTGTTGAAAATTTCCGGGGGGGGGGATTAAATCCCTGCTTAACATTCTGTCTCCGTTTGCTTTCCGGAAGGTGGTGGCAGCATGAGCCACAGAGTGAAAAGCAATGGGACAGTGAAAGACCTGGCGGAATTACAGGAGCTGGATGCAGTGAAGACCATAGCACATGCTGTTTATACTGCAGGCCTCAATGCGGTGGATTTCAAATTCAACGCTTCAGCCGCGCAGGATGGAGCATTCATAGACATCATGTTCTGGGTGAACGGAAGAAATCCGCTGCCAGGAACCGGGGTTTATGTGTTGTCGCTGATGGGGCCGAAGGCATCCAACAAGATGAGCTTCGGGTACCGAAACGGAAGCGGAGTATACGCACAGATCTGGGCTGTCTGACCATGAGAGGTGCCGCTCATGCATAAGGTCAAGAGCAACGGCACCATCAAACAGCTGCTGGAAAACACAGATATAACTCAGGGAACCTTCAGCTGGAAAGATACACACAATAATCTCAAACTGGTTACCGGGAAGTGGGCACCAGGACAGAATGAACCAACCTGGACGTGCCAGGTTCCTGGAACCTACTTTATTTCCGGGAGCATTGCTGGGCAGCTTGGATATCATCAGCTGCAACTGCAAGCATCAGGCACTGGATCCCTGGCACAGGTCGGAGATTTTTCTGAAACGGTAAGAGGGGTGATGGTTCAGGTTACAGCATTGGTTCATTTGAACAAAGGTCAGACAGTTAAGCTGTACGTGCATTGTCCTACTGCTGGAATAGAACTTGATACTGATCTGTGGATTTATAACATTTTCAAAGACTGACCGCATCCATTCCCGGGTGCGGTTTTCTCTTGCAACGAAAGGAGTCAAACATGACTGACATCACAACTTACATTCAGCCAGTAGCCCTGATGGCATGCCTGGTGGTTGGCTACTGCCTCAAGCACATCGTGACCAATGAGCGGGTGAATGACTGGATCCCGACCATCATGGCCTGCCTGGGCTGCGCTCTCACTCTGTGGGCAGCCGGTCCAACGCTGGAAAACGGTGTGGCCGGAGCTGTGACGGGCCTAGCATCCACCGGCCTGCATCAGGCGTTCAAACGGGCGATCGAGGGTCTGGACAAGGACCGGCAGAGTGACTGATCTCATCGCGTTTATCACAGCCATCGGGCCAGCGCTTACAGCTGGCCTTTTTGGCCTGGTCATGTGGCAGCTCCAGAAAGCCGATGCAGACCGCAAGGCAAACAGGTCCAAGGCTGATGAGCAGTTCGCGCGGATCGAGGCAAACACCCAGCGCAGCCAGCTGAACGAAGAAGCCATTGCCGAACTCGGTCTGATCACAGCCCGACTCAAGGACTCCGCAGAGTCCAACGATGAGGGCCTGAAGCTGATCATGCGCTATCTGCTGCAGAGGTATCACGCAGAGTACATGCTGCAGGGATTTCTGACCAGTCACCAGAAAACGGAATTTCTGGAGGCCTACGAAATCTATCACGCAAAGGGCGGAAACGGCACTGCTGAGGGCTGGAAAAACGAGCTCTGCGAGCTGCCGGTGCGGGATGACCTGCCCGTCACCAACCCCTATCTGGAAGTGCTGAAAGAGAACAAAGGAGAATGATATGAACATTGAGAAAAGAATCCTGCCCGTTGGGACAATGAAGCGCCCGGGCACTAAGCTCTCTCGCATCCAGGGAGTGACCATCCACAACACTGGAAACTACTCCCGCGGAGCCGGTGCAGATGCTCACGCCAATTATTGTCATAACAGCTGCAACAGCGCCTATGACTCTTACCATTATGTCGTTGACGACAAAAAAGCCATCCAGCTCATCCCCGAAGATGAGGTTTCCTGGCATGCTGGAGATGGTGCTACTGGGCCTGGTAACACCACAACCATCTCCATTGAGATCTGTGTAAACCCCGATTCCAATCTGGCCAAAGCTACAGACAATGCTGCACAGCTGGCAGCACAGATCCTGAATCGCCACGGGGTGGACCTGCTGTTTCAGCACTGGCACTGGACAGGCAAAAACTGTCCGGCTGAAATCCGGGCAGGCCGGCCCTATTCCTGGGATAAATTCGTGGATAAGGTGACAGCCTACCAGAAAAAGGGGGGATTGGCTGCAGCCTCAAAACCTGCCAATCCGACTCCGACTAAGCCGAAACCGGCAAAACCTGCTGAAAAGACCATCAACGGAGTCAAGACCCGGTGTGATCAGATCCTTACCAAAGGGTCCAAAGTCACCTCCGGACCGCTGGCTATTATGGCAGGGATCAAAAAATTCCCTGATGGCAACTATATCCGGGTTCCCGCCCTTGGAGATGGATGGTTCCCAATGGCATTTATCACAGAGCATACATCCACAAAAGATGGCAAGTGCGATGGATACCTGGCCAACGATAAGGCAATTGTCTATCTAGACAAGAGCACGGTAGAGGCTATCGACATTCCGCACCAGAAAGCCCAAATCCACGGTCTCTGGGTCTACTCTGCTCCGCTGGTTGAGATCAGCGAAGGAAAATAAACATCACCCCGGGCATGCGCTCGGGGCGTTTTTTATTGTTCGTTTGCTCCCTGAAAAATTGGAGCACTTTTTGGAGCACTTTTTGGAGCGCTCTTTGGATTCTCCTCGTCCCGAAACAGGCATAAAACCCGCAAAATGTCGTGTTTTGGTGCAAATGTAGCCCTGTTTCAATGTGTCTAGCCATGAAAGACGCTTTCATTTATAATCAAAGAATTATATACAAACGGCTTTCCAGAGCAAAAAAGCCCTTTACCTAAAGGGGTTCGGGGCCGTTTTGAGTGGTGAAATCCATTTTTGGAGTAAAATTGGAGCATTTTGTCTACGCTTTGAGGTCTGGAGTTTCGTCTTCAAACGTCCTGGCAACGGCTTCGGCCATCCTCACGTCAGTGATCTCCGTATAGATCTGCAGCGAAGTCACCGGCGATTTGTGCCGGGCAAGCTCTGCAATGGTCTTCGGATCTGTCCCTGCCAGTACCAGGTTTGTGATGAAGGTGTGCCGCAGCATGTGGGGATGGAATGAGAAGCCCAGATCTGCAGCGTAGTCCTTGATGGTCCGCCTGGTCTGCTTCGGATCCAGGAAGCGTCCATCTTCCAGGCACAGGACATAGGGATATGGATTGTACTCTCTCCACTGCTCCAGCGCATCCAGCAGGGGAGCCGGTATAGGCAGCGTTGCCCGGCTCTTCTGCGTCTTGGTCATGTCGATCGTGTAGTACTCCGGGGCATTGATCCCGACATAGACCAGCTGCCTGCGAACCGTCACTGTCTTTCTGACCAGGTCCACGTCCTCCCATTTGAGCGCTGAGGCCTCGGAGATGCGCAGGCCAAGATAATACCCCAACAACAAAAACATCGCTCTGGCGCCGCAGGAAAAGGTGTTCCAGCCGGTGGATACTCTGTCCAGCAATTTCCGGAAGTCAGTTTCCGGAAGATACTCATCACCGCTTTCGTGATGGCGGCTGTTGTCCACACCGCTCAGGCTTACCAAATCGATGGGCCAGTCCGAGATGTACCCGGCTTTGACAGCCAGGATACCGATGTTCTTCAGGATGCTCTTGGACGTCTTGACGGCAGATTTTCCCACAGAGGACTTGCTGGCAAAGAACAGCTGCAGCTCAGGATAGTGCAGATCCTTGATGTCTGCATCCCCCAGGAACGGACCGATATGCACCTTATAGTTGTCGCTGTAGGTCCTGATCGTGTTGGGGGAATAGCCGGGAAGCTGCACCATCTGATGGAACAACTCGTCCACAGTATGCACCGTGTTGTCTACGACAAGCCCCTTGGCCAGATCTGACTGGACCGCAAGGGCATGGACCTGCGCTGCCTTCTTGGTCGCGAAGCCGGACTTGGAGTATTTCTTCTTCCGGCCGTAGCTGTCTTTGTACTCGAAAGTGACGCGCCAGGTATAGCCTGACTTCGACTTTTTTGATTCACGCTTATCAAAACGCATAGAAAAACCATCCTTTCTGTTCGTCAGGATGGTACAATCACTAATGCTTTGAGGTTGGTTATACCATCCTTGCCCCTCGCTGGCTGCAACCGGCGGGGGAGTTTTTGTATCTACATTGAGATTTGGCACAAAAGTTCGTATTATCCTCTTGGATAACTTGAGAAGGAATAACACTGGGTCCCAAAATGGGGTAAGCAACTATATTGCTGAGCATTCCTATGTGCCTGGGGTTATCTTTTTTTGCGCTTTTTGACCCTTATTAAAAAGGCCCTCATCCAAAAAGATGAGGGCTGTCAGTGGCACCCGGGTACCCGTTGCCAAGATAAATATCAGTAGCGGATGTCCCGCTAAGGTATCTATATTTTACCCTACTTTTGGATACTTTCAAGATGTGAGCCCCGTAAATGTTTTGACCAGGGCCATATCTATGATTTGCAATGTAGTATCAGAGACTCGAATCGATCCAATAGGATCCATACGATTGATTGGCTTCCTGATTCGGAATTTGCTTACTGTGGAGATGCCGGTAATGATTCCGAATGAGTCGGTCATTTTTGAATGATAGAAGTTGTACGCATCCGATAACTCGTTTTTTATTTCATATAACATTTGGATGATTTCATCTCCAGTATAGTTTATGCACTGATCTGGCCCTGCTTCCTTTCCGGTGAATTTATTTAGAAAACGAACTGCCGGTTCGTCATCCAAAGTCAGTATCTTTGGAGTATTCTCTATGGATTCTGATTTGGATATTTCGGCTAATTTGTTCAACAAGGAATCAAGGATATCTTGGAGCTGCGTAATCTCTGCATTGATTTCATCAAAGGCTTTTTGGACTAGCTCTGTACCTAGCGGAATATTGTATTTCTTGTTTTTTGACGTCAATGGCAAAACTGTTACAGTACCGCTTCCGGGAGAATCGTGTTTTGTTAAAACTATTCCAAAATGATAACCTGAGAGTTCGTTACCAATCCCAGTTCCAAAATCAACCATTACGATGGTTCCTCTTCTGTATCGCTTGAATCGCGGAGCAGAAGCTAAGCTGTTTTCTCTGGAAAAGGTCTTTGCCTGGAAATTTATCCAGAGATCTAAGTTTTCCAACTTCCGGTTATTGCATCTTTTGACAATTCCTTTTAATAACTTGTTGCTATAGTCTAGCATCTTGCATTTATCATCAGTAGTTCGCTTTTTATTCAAAATTATCCTCTTTCTTTTCTTTCTAAAAAATCAGATTTGCGATTCCGTCTTTCACAGTGCGCTCTGGAATGCGACAGCTGCTCACTCAAACACCAGATCGGCGACCCCATCGTGGACGGCTCTCTCCGCAAGCTCTGACTGCAACAGATCCAGGTGGTCGTTGATGATATGAGCCAGCTCATGGCCCAAAGCTGCCTGTTTCCTCTGGTCATCCGCAGCAGCATTCAGGATGATCACATACCCGTCAGAAGTCCGCTTCGTGAATCCGTACATCCCAAAGGGAAGTGGCTCTTCCCGGATCCCGATACGCTCCTGTCCGCAAAAATCCTCGAAAGTCACACTTATCATCCTTCCTATGTTCGTAAGTGCAAGTTTACATTATCAGGGTGCAGGATAGATGCCCCTATTCGTTTTCCTGGTCGATCAGTTCCACGATCTTCAAGACCTTTTCCACATCCTTCGGGGAAAGGTCTTTTACTTTGTCGAAAAGCAGCCCGATAGTGTCATTCTTCCGGGTAAGTTCGATGTACTGATCCAGCAGGCGAGGATTGTCCTTCAGGTATTCGATGTTGGCTTCGTCATCTCCCCACTGGGGGTCGACTTGCGATGAATTATCTGAATCCCACCCCAAAAGAATTTCTGATTCTGTATTAAGAGCTACAGCGATTTTCTTGATCATATTCACATCTATACTTTTCAAATCGCCTTTTTCGTATCTCCAAATCATTGATTCGCTGAGACCGACCTTCTGCCCCAGGGTTTTCATGCTCATTCCTTGTTTCTTCCTTGTCGTTCTGATTCGTTCGCCAATTCTTCTCATTTCTTCTCTGGTGTCTGACATTTTGGTCGCCTCCTTATCTTTGATGATAGTGGCGACTTGAATCTAATTCAATAAAACTTGTGCGGTATACAAGAAAACTTGAATAATAATCAAAAATCATGGCGTAAAGCCTTGTGTATCGCTCAAGTATTATGTATTCTTTGCTTGTGGACTTGAGTTCCACTCAAGAAAGGAGCGCAGATGGAAAACAGAAAGCTTAAAGGTAAACTGCTGGAACTCCGAAAGACTTATAAAGACGGGGCAGCAGCTTTAGGGATATCTGAGACGAGTTTCACTTCGAAGATTAACGGAAATACTTCGTTTACACTCCCGGAAGTGATTACCTTGTGCAGATGGCTGGGACTTAAAAATGACGAAAAAATCCATATTTTTTTGGAGTAAAACTTGAGTGATACTCAAGTCCCGGTAAGAAGAAAGGAGGAGACATATGCATGAACATGAAAAAAGGCCCCATGCAATTCAGGGACCTGTAGGACAAAAAGGGCCGAGTGGGGCGATGTCGCGTCAGGAAATGCTGAACTGGATCTCGCGGGAGACGTTGTTCAGTGCTCGGGAGATGGACGCTGATATGTCAGATGGGGCTTTGGCATTGTTCATCTGCTCATTCCCCAAGTTGGTACTTCGGGATAGGGAACCGATTGCCGTTTCCAGGGTAAGGCCTGGTTCAATGTTGGACAGGGAACTGAAAAAGCGCCAGAAATCTTCATTGAACTCTTCGGCAACGAAAGGACCAGAGGGGACTAGAAAGGAGAACCAATGGAAAACGCAGATTACTACAACCCGTTACGGACTTACATGATCAGTGAAGTCGCGGAGCTGATGCACTGTGGCAAAGACTCAGTGACCACCTGGATGGAAGCTGGACTGCTCAGAGGCATCAAGACGGGGAAGGCAACAGTCATCCCCAGCGGAGAACTGGCCAGATTCCAGGAAGAATACCTGGGGCAGAACGTGTGCAATCTCAAACGGGCGCTGGATGCTCTCAAGGCAGTGAAAGGAAGGGCGCAGGCATGATCATCACCATCAAAGGAAGACGGTACCGGCTCTCACCGGGGCTGACCGAGTTCGTCCGTGGGTTCCAGCAGGGACTTGGCTGGGGACTGGCCTTCGGGGCAACCATCCTGATCGTAGCCGGTATCCTCCTGGCATCATGGAGGCTCCCGTGACCGAGTATCAAATCATCAAAGAACTTGATGGTTTCCGGATTTGGGAGCACAAGCGAGTCGCAGGATGGGCGATGGGATTTGATTACATGCAGCCACTGGATCTGTACGACGACTACTCAAAAGCGGCACTTGCCCGGGTCGAGCTTTACCGGAAACTTCCACTCTCTGAAATGTGGATGGAGGAATAGGGATTAAAGCTATGCCAAAAGTAACTAGAGTTGAAGACCTGGACACAGGCGTCATCTTTCCAACGCTGGCGGAATGTGCAACAGCTCTGGATGTTCGACCACATGAGCTATCCGCAGTAGCCAGACTATGGGGACCGGAAGCTACGGTTCGGAGACATCGCCTGAAATTTATCGCTGGTGATAAATGCCGATCAAAAAAAGTGCAGTGCGTGGAAACTGGAACTATTTTTCCGAGTGCTAAAGAGGCTGCAAAGTTTGCCGATAGAAGCCCGTACACACTTCACCATGCAGCTCAGAAAGGGATCAAAAGCGGTGGTTTCCGCTGGAGATATCTCGATGACCATTAAAAAGGCCTGATCTACTAAGGACCAGGCACTAAAACAACCAACCAAAGTATATCAGACAGGTGTCAGGCCGGTAAGACCGGGATACATGGAGACGTAAAAAAGCCGTGCCCATACGACTGAAACTTACATTCCATTGATAAAACTCCTTCTAGATCCGTCTCCGGGCAGGGTATCCCGGTGTTACGGACCTGACACTTAGAAGGGAAACATGAAAGACAAATACAGCGTTCATTCGGATTTCGATATCCGAAAACATAAAAAACACTTTACGGACTATCTGGAAGTCATCATCCATCCAGACGGTTCGATCCACTACGCAGTTCCAAGTCACCAGGAGTACATGATCAGATTCATCTGCAAACGTGATGGCATCACCCGAGCGCAGCTGGAAGCTAGATGCCCGCGTGAGTACTACTTTGACTTCATGACATGGCTTTGCAAAGAGAGCGGATGCGTCAGCGTATGGTCTGACATGATCCAAGCCGTTTCTTTCACGAGAGCCCAGGTAAAAGCTCTGGATCAGCTGCGGGAAGCCAATGTACTGCACCTGGACATGGCGGAGGGATTCGCATGCTGATCATCAAGACAATGACCGGTCAAGCGGTCAACGCGGAACAGATGGTGTCGTTCTTCGTCTCCAGCGAGGAAAAGACACAGTACCAGGCAGTGAATTCCAAGGATGACAAAGGATGGACATATCCCCTTGGACTGTACCTCAGTCCTGAGCGGGCCATCGAAGAGCTGAACAAATTGATCGAGTTTCTGAGTAAGAGGAACAACGGAGTCTACGTGATGGAAGACTACGTCATCACTGGAAAGGATGCATCATGAGCGTCAAGATAACACAGCTGGAAGCCGAAAACGTCAAGCGTATCAAGGCTGTCAGTCTTACCCCGGCACAGAACGGCCTGACCATCATCGGCGGAGATAACAACCAGGGCAAGACGTCTGTACTGGATGCACTTGCATGGGCGCTCGGAGGAAACCGCTTCAAACCTTCCAATGCCCATAGGGATGGATCCATGACAGATCCTGAGCTGCGTGTGACGCTCTCCAACGGATTGCTGGTGGAGCGCAAAGGCCCAAACTCTAGCCTCAAGGTCACGGATCCGTCAGGATGCAAGTCAGGCCAGACCATTCTGGACAGTTTCGTGTCAGCCATGGCCCTGGACATTCCGAAGTTCATGGAAGCCACTGACCGGGAAAAAGCCAACTACCTGCTGCAGATCATCGGAGTCGGACCGCAGCTAGAAGCGCTGGAGAAGAAAGAGAAGTCGCTTTACGACACCAGGACTGCAACCGGAATCATGGCAAGGCGGAAAAAGGCCCATGCAGATGAACTGCCTGAATGGCCGGATGTAGGAACAACACCTGTCTCTGCTGCAGAGCTTATCCAGAAGCAGCAGGATATCCTTGCCGTCAACGGTGAGAATGCCCGGAAGCGTCAGATGAAGGACCGCATCGCTCAGGAGCTTGAAGCTGCAAGGAACGAGCGTGCCAGGCTTGCATCCATGCTGGCTGCAGCAGAAGACAACGTCAAGCATCTGACTGCGGATCTGGAAACCGCATCCAGAGATGCACTGGATCTTTACGATGAGTCGACCGCAGAGATCGAAGAAAGCATCCGCAATATCGAAGAGACCAACGCCAAGATCAGACAGAACATGGACAAGAAACACGCCATCATCGAAGCGTCTGAGCTGGCAGAAGAGTACCGGAGCTTGAGTGAGCAGATCGATGGAGTCCGGAAGGAAAAACGTGACCTGCTAACTGGTTCTCCGCTTCCTCTGCCTGGACTTGCAGTTTCTGAAGGCAAGCTGACCTATCAGGGGCAGCTGTGGGACGGAATGAGCGGGTCCGATCAGCTGAAGGTGGCCACCGCCATTGTCCGCCAGCTGAATCCTGAGTGTGGATTTGTGCTGCTGGATAAGCTTGAGCAGATGGACAGCAGGACCCTGAAAGAGTTCGGCGACTGGTTGGAATCCGAAGGGCTGCAGGCTATCGCAACGCGAGTCAGTACCGGCGATGAGTGCTCAATCATCATCGAGGATGGCCGGGTCAAAGGCTCAGAAAAGAAAGAAGAAAAGGAGGGGAACTGGAAATGGTGAGCATTTCGACAGGCCGCCAGGGCGGCGCGGTCAAGATCGTCATCTACGCCCAGGAGGGGTGGGGGAAATCGTCCTTTGCATCTCTCTTCCCGGACCCTCTGACCATCGACACAGAGGGAAGTACCAAGCATCTGGATATCAGACGCATCGACCAGGTGCCGAAGTCATATCCTCAGTTCCTGGACATCCTGAGCTTTGTGGAAGCCACGAGGCCTTGCAAGACACTGATCATCGACACCGCCGACTGGCTGGAGGCTTTGATGATCCAGGACCTGTGTGCCCAGCGGGGATGGGATGGCATCGAATGCAAGGACTATGGCAAAGGTTATGTCTACCTCGAAGAAATGTTTGGCAAGCTCCTGAATCGCCTGGAAGACCTGGTGCAGTCCGGCATCAATGTCGTGATGTGTGCCCATGTGGTCACCAAGGCTTTCACCAGCCCGACAGAAAGCGGCAGCTGGGACAGGTATGAGCTCAAGCTGCAGAAGAAAGACTGCGCCAAGCTCAAGGAATGGGCGGATGTGGTCCTGTTCGGACGCTTCCGGGATGTGGTCATGGCCGTGGACAAGGAAGGCAAGAAGCTGAAGGCCAAGGGCGGAGAGGTCCGTGTGATGCACACGATCCGGACAGCTGCCTGGGACGCCAAATCGCGATTTGACCTGTCTCCGGAAATCGTTTTCGAGAAGGGCATCCTGCCGGCTGAGATTGCCGGGATCCTGCAAGGTACTCCGGCACCGGATGTCAAACAGCCAGACCTCATACCTGAGTCGCAACCTGCCATCGCAGAACCGAAGGCGGAAGCTCACGCATCAGAGTCTGCTCCCGCAGAGGAAACTGCGAAGGCAGAGGGTGCATGGCGGGATGGAGTCGATACCAGGCTGCTGCAGCTTATGGATTCAAATTTTCTGACAGAGGAAGCCATCCGGGAAGCTGTGAGCAGGAAAGGCTGGTTCCCGAAAGAGACTCCCATCAGCAAATATCCACAGGACTTTGTAGACCGGATGCTCATCGCACACTGGCAGCAGATGGTGGACTTCATCAAAGCACAGGGCCTGGACTTGCCCTTCTAGAAAGAGAGGAATCATAACATGAGCAACGCAACAGATTACGAAATCATTTCCATGACCGATGAGGTCGTCGACAATTCGTTCCAGCCCATCCCTGATGGCATCTACGAATTCAAATACCTGGGGTATACCAACGGAAACCACGCGCCTGATCAGTATGACGACCACTCTTACCCCACAGTCATCTGTGACCTGGAAGTGGCTGATGGACAGGGCGGAAGCCGGAAGATGAAAGAGACACTGAAGCTCATCAAGAAAGCTCAGTACAAGATCGCGCAGTTCTTCATGTCACTGGGGGAAAAGCCCAACGAAGCTACCGGAAAGGTCACTCCCGCCTGGAACTCCGCCATCGGGCAGACAGGGACAATCAAGCTTGAGACGATCAAGCTCAAAAGCTCCGGGAACGACTACCAGACGCGGACATTCCTTTCTCCGGAATCTGCAGCAGAAGAGCGGAAGAAGCTGGCAGCAAAAGCATCTCAGGCAGCAGGCAGCTGGAGCGGTAACGGAGGCTGGTGATGCAGCTCCGTCCATATCAGGAGGAAGCGAAACAGGCGATTTTTGAGCAGTGGAAGCAGGGAAACCGCAAGACCCTGCTGGTGCTTGCCACAGGACTTGGTAAGACCATCGTTTTCTGCTCAACCATTGAACAGTGTGTGAAAGAGGGCCAGCGGGCCCTCATTCTTGCACACAGGGGAGAATTGCTGACTCAGGCGGCTGAGAAGCTGCACAAGACCACAGGGCTTATCGCCTCGCTGGAAAAGGCAGAGAGCAGCTGTCTGGGAGACCCCGCCAGGGTCGTGGTTGGATCCGTCCAGACGATGCAGAGCGACAAGCGCCTGGCCCGCTTTCCCAAAGACTACTTCCACACAATCGTCGTAGACGAAGCCCATCACGCTTTGTCTGACGGCTATCAGAGAGTGCTGGAGCATTTTCCGGATGCGCAGGTGCTGGGAGTCACGGCGACCCCTGACCGGGGAGATAAGCGAAATCTGGGTCAGTATTTCGACTCCATCGCTTACCAGTACGACATAGCCCAGGGCATCCGGGATGGATACCTGAGCCCGATCAGAGCGCTCACCGTGCCTTTGAGCATCGACCTGACGGATGTGTCAGTACAGGCTGGTGACTACTCTTCCGAAGACCTGGGAGAGGCGCTGGAGCCGTATCTGGAGCAAATCGCTGATGCCATGCTGGAGCATTGCCAGGGGCGGAAGACCATCGTTTTCCTGCCTCTAGTGGCAACCAGTCAAAAGTTCAGGGACATCCTCGAGAGCCGCGGTTTTCGGGCCGAGGAGGTCAACGGGACCGACTCTCCGGAGTCCCGGAAAGCCAAACTGCACGCTTTCGAGTCTGGCCAGCTGGATGTTCTCTGCAACAGCATGCTGCTGACAGAGGGATTTGACTGTCCATCCATCGACTGCGTCATCTGCCTGAGACCGACCAAAGTTAGGAGCCTTTACACCCAGATCGTCGGGCGTGGAACCCGTCTGCATCCCGGGAAAGATTACTGCCTTATCCTGGACTTTCTTTGGCACTCTGAGCGCCACGAGCTGTGCCATCCGGCGCACCTGGTGAGCGAGGACCCTGCAGTCCAGGCCAAAGCCACGGAAATGATGGAGGAAGCTGCCGAAGATGAGGATCCGCAGATGTTCGACATCGAGGATCTCGTGGTGGAAGCGGAAAAAGAAGTCGTTGCGGAGCGGGAAGCCAGTCTGGCCAAGCAGCTCAAAGAGATGAGCCAGCGGAAAAGCAAATTTGTGGATCCGCTGCAGTGGGAATTGTCCATCAACACCAACGAGCTGGCATCTTACGAAGAAACAATGCCCTGGGAGATGAAGCCTATCACAGAGAAGCAGAAAAGAGCTCTGGAAAAGGCAGGCATCAACCCTGATGAAATCGACACTAATGGCAAGGCTTCGCTGATCCTGAACAAGCTGACCAAGCGTCGGGATGCAGGACTCACCACACCGAAGCAGATCCGCTTCCTGGAAAAAAGAGGTTTCCGGAAAGTCGGGGAGTGGCGCTTTGAGGAGGCGCGAGGCCTCATCGACCGGATCGCAGGCAACGGCTGGCGTATCCCGTCAGACCTGTACCCGGTAGGTGACTACAAGCCGGCCAGCCTGTCGCCCAGACCGTACTACTCACAGTCATGGGGAAACGCAACCTGGTAAGGATGTGATGATATGCCAGAAAACAGAGAGGAGTTCATCCGTGAGCTCCTGACATTTATCGATCCGGATCTGGACTATGACAGCTGGCTGGCTGTCGGGATGGCCATCAAAGACGAAGGGCTGGAGATTGACGTCTGGGATGAGTGGAGCAGGAAAGGCCGAAAATACAAGCCAGGCTGCTGCGAGGCTCACTGGGACACCTTCAAGAGTACAGGCATCACAGGGGCATCCATCACGCATCTGGCCAAAGAAGGCGGCTGGGCACCGAAGCCCAGGGATGACAGTGGCTGGGAACCGATTTCTATGGAGGACGCAGTCCAGCCGGGTGAGTGGGTGCCCAGAAGGGACCCACTCAAGCCGCTGACAGATGATCCTGCCCAGCAAATGATCCGTTTCCTGCAGACGGCTTTTCAGGACGGCGACCAGGTCAACATTGTGGCAGCCTCGAAGTTTGATGAGACCCGCGGCAAGTGGGTACCGGCAAACCGGGGCTTCACCTATCGCCTGGACTACATCCTGAAAACGCTCAAGACAGGTGGTATAGACAGCCTGATCGGAGAGCGCAGCAGGGAAGCGGGTGTCTGGGTGCGGTGCAATCCAATGGACGGCCATGGCGTCAAAAACGAGAACGTGACCGATTTCCGGCACGTTCTGGTGGAGTCTGACTCCGTGGACCTGGAACGACAGATAGAGGTCTTCCGGGAGCTGGAGCTGCCTATCGCGACACTGACAACGTCAGGGAGCAAGTCTGTCCATGCGCTGGTGAAAATCAATGCTCCGGATCTGGATACCTACAGACGGCGTGTGCAGGCGGTCTTCAAAGCCTGCCGCGATTCCGGTCTGGACATTGACGAGCAGAACAAAAACCCGGCCCGGCTGTGTCGTCTGGCCGGCGTAGAGCGGGGCGATAAGCTGCAGTCGCTCCTGGCTGTGGACATCGGATGCAGGAGCTTCGAGGAGTGGGAAGAAAACCTCCAGATCGATGCTCTGCCGGAGTTGGAGCCAGAGGTGATTGAGGGGATATAGAAGAGATGTATCAGGAAGATGATTATTTGATGTTATCCGGGCTGCAGCATTTTGCATATTGCAGAAGGCAGTGGGCGCTCATACATATTGAACAGCAGTGGGCGGAGAATGAACGGACTGTGGACGGACAAATCTTCCATGCTGTGGCGCATGACAAGGGGCGGATTGAAAAGAGGGGAGACTTGCTCATTACACGAGGGCTTCCGATTAAGTCTGCGCAGTTAGGAATGTCGGGGATCTGTGATGTGGTGGAGTTCCATAAGTCTGCGGAGGGCGTTTCACTGGCTTCCTATGAGGGATTGTGGCAGCCTTATCCGGTGGAATACAAAAAGGGCCTGCCCAAGCTGAATGAAGCGGATGAGCTGCAATTGTGCGGGCAGGCGATCTGTCTGGAAGAGATGCTGCTCTGCCGTATTCCGGGCGGGAGTTTGTTTTATGGAGAGAACCGTCGGAGGAAGGCGGTGGAATTTACGGATGAGCTTAGGCGAAAAGTATTTGATATGGCAAAAGAAATGCATGATTTGTGGGAAAAGGGATATACGCCGAGAGTG
>OFFC01000445.1_pt1 | contig 31717 bp, 28 predicted proteins | sample 1521271 | NCBI WGS metagenome assembly OFFC01 (sample SAMEA3504123, study PRJEB24116) | mouse gut metagenome | biome: mouse gut; feature: mouse-associated habitat; material: faeces | place: Denmark | collected 2011 | reverse complement strand
GGCACATCGGCGCTATGCGCCTTGTGGCGACGCGGATGGTGCCGGATGCTAATCGACCCCAAGCGATGACATCAGATTATCGTCAATACATCTATATCCAGACATATCAATCCTCAGCTTCCGTATCAAGGGGGAATGCGCAGCCATCCGCGAGCATCAAGGCGCTCAGCGCCGAGATGCATCCGGCCCCATCAGCGTCCAAACCAGCGCATTACACAATTAGATCCGCGTTAATCCATTCCATCCGCGGCGCAGTCGCGCAGCGACAAGCGAAAAAATCTGCGCCCTTAAATTCCTTCCCCCATCTTACCCATTGGTCCTTGCTTACCTTAAAAGCGTTGGGTCAGTCGGCTGCGGCGCGGGGTTTGCGGCTGCGGGCCGTCTGGAATACGGTGGTGAAGTAGTTGTCGATGTAGCGGACGAAATTGTCGGGCGACGGGGACACTACGTATTGTTTGTCGATCTGGCGGATGCGGTCGTTGTGGATTGAGTCGAGCGGCACAAGCATCAGCTCTGCCGGCTTCGCGGGAGTGCCACCTACTCCAAGGGCAATGATTACCTTGCGTTTATTCGCTTTCTGAAACTTGCGGTATCTTTCGAGTTGCCACCCTTCAAAGTGTACCTCTCCCGAATTCCAGCGCGAGCGATATTTGCACTCTATATAATAATCGATATTCGAATTGCCACGCTTCTGCTGGATATGAAGGTCAGGATTCTTAGATGATTCGGCCACTACTCCCGCCGACGACTTCTTGTCTTGAGTGCGGTCAAGAAGTTTGAGGCGCCAGTCATTGAGCAGATTGCATACGAAATCTTCAAATGCATCCCCTTTCTTTTTAGAATCAGAATATTCCGACGATTCTGCATCGGCCTGGGACGATGCGGAGGTAGTCGCGGAATTTGGTGCTGATGCAGTATTTGCGGGTGCCGAAGCTGCTGCGGATGTCGAAGCCGAGAGCGACTCAGATGCTACGGCTGCATCAGGCTGCCGCATGGCAGCCGGCGCCTCTTGCCGTGCATTCACACTGTTTGCGCTCATCGAAGTTGTATCGGCCGATGAGGCATCCTGGCCCGGATTACAGAGCATGACAATTCCGGCCACAATTGCGGCTACACCGGCAATAATCAAAAAATAAGCCATCGGGTTAGGTCGTTTTTTCATTGATATAATGAAGTTGTTTAAACTTTTTACGAAAAACATAAATTGAAGTATTTTTTCTTCAAGCGCAATCTTAATTAATATTTTGGCATCTTTCGCCCCTCTTCATCGGTCGCGATGCCCGCATCGCTCCCTCTTCGAGAGCCGAAACCTGCTCAAAATCTTAATTAACCTTGCACTTGAAAAAAGTTTAAACAACTTCAATTTTTTGCAAATATAGTCACTTTCCGGCAGTTTGCAAAAAATCATAAGACAAGATGTCTCCCCTCGTCCGAATTGTAGGTATATCGAAGTTTCTGTATCTCTTTCGTTTTTCGTAAGTATCTCTAAAATCTTGGTTCTGGGGCGGCTATCTCTGCCGTGAGAGGTGGACATAGTCCATGAAAGTCTTGACTTAAGAGTTTATACTCTATTTGAGTGATTAGAGTCCATATTGAGCCAAATGCGCGGCACTTTCACGCGGACTCTCCTTGATTGTACCTATTATTAGCTCGACATCATACTCATCAATCTCGCCCAGATAATTCCATTCGTTGAATTTCTGAGGATAGGCCCTCTTTAGCTGGACGCAATCGACAAAAGAATCATATCGCAGGAATGGATACTTAGATTGCTTTATGGGCATGTGGTACATCTTGATGTAACCGGGAAGATTCTTGTTGATTTGAGAATTGATGATAACGCCACCGTATGCCACTCCTTCAGAATCAAAACCAAGTACGACAAAATATTTGTCTCTTGAAGCATCACCGGGCTTTGGCTTGATGCCGTTTGCATCAGTCATCGTGATTTCATAGACATCGCCGACTTTAACCGTTCGGGCGGCTAACCGCGAAAGCTCATCTTCATTGAGCGCATCTGAAATTTTTGTCATCTGAGTGCCGCTTCAATTTGCATCTGCTCTTCAATATATTCCAACATGGCTTCATCTGCATTCATAACCTTAGCCATTGATATTGGAGAAATCACATTGGTGCCATGTACACGCCTGTGAGCCTCATCCCAAGCTGCGTCATGAGATTTTTTCATAAGTTGGCCGAAAGTCATGGCTCCATGCTCCATGATGGACTGATCCAGAGCGTCAATCTCCGACTTCGAAAGAAAATTCACATTAGCATCTCGCTTGGGAATAAGCACGTTTGGCGCATCTTCTCCTGCAAACTGAATCACCTCAGATAATTCCTCTGAAAGCTTCATGCGCGACTGCCCAAGTTCTTTTACAGCATCATAGAGATGGGTGGGAACGGGTCCATATTTCAGAGCGCAAAATTCATCGGGCACTATGCCGCTACCCCATTTTGCAAGATGTTTCATCTCGGCAAAATAGAGAATCTTGAAAACATGGTAGAAATCAACCCCACCAGTCTTGCAAAGTATATACAGAACCAGCTCTGTGAGTTTCTTGCTATCAAAATTCGTCATAGGCGTTTCTCCTTTCTTACTCTAACGTATGAATTTCTACTGCGGTTTAGTTTAAACAACTTCATAGTCAGCAAATTTACAATTTTTTTTGCAAACCACAAAATCGGCTTAAAACTACGATTTTACTACATCCCCCTGTCTTTATTTGGGTGAAGTCGAGGTTTTTTTGAGTTGGTGTGCTTTTTTTTGTGGAAAAATTTGGAAGTTATTGTAATTATTACTAACTTTGTAATCGTTACAATTTAGTTAATTCTAAAAATGATGACAGAGACCACCACATACACCGGCAATGAGCTGTTGCAGATGCTGCATAAGGCGGGGGTTCGCCCGTCGGCACAACGTCTGGCAGTGCTCGACTATATTGCCAACCGCAAGACACATCCGGCGGCCGATGAGGTGTATGTGCATCTATCGCATGAATTCCCCTCGATGTCGCGCACCACGGTGTATAATTCACTCCATGCGTTGGCCGAGGCCGGTGTGCTGCGCCCGCTTGAGATTGAGAGTCAGTCGACTCGCTACGACCTCGCGCCGCAGATGCCCCATAGCCATTTCAGATGCACCGCCTGCGGCCGCATCTTCGATATGGCACTACCCCCGGGCATAGAGAGCGCCGTCACGCAGGGTTTCAGGGTGGCCACCACCGAGTTGTGCTTCGCGGGCACCTGCCCCGAATGCACGGCCAGAGGCAATGCCAACTGAGAGATGCAGATAGCGCGGAATGGCTGAATACGGGTGATGACGTATGCATCAATCTCCAACACACCCATCCGCCCGGATGGCATCGGCCGCTGCCGACATCGGCGGCTGGAAAAACAGATAATCCAACATTAAAAATCAACATAAAGACATGAAAGAACTGAAAGGAACAAAGACAGAGAAGAACCTCATGGAGGCTTTCGCCGGCGAATCACAGGCCCGCAACAAGTATTCTTACTACGCCTCAAAGGCCCGCAAGGATGGCTTCGAGCAGATTGCAGCCATCTTCGAGGAGACCGCCCACAATGAGAAGGAGCACGCCAAGCTGTGGTTTAAATACCTGCACGGCGGCGAGATGCCCGACACCATGGCCAACCTCCGCGACGCAGCCGAGGGTGAGAACTACGAGTGGACCAACATGTACGACCGCATGGCCGCCGAGGCCGAAGAGGAGGGCTTTGCTGAGATTGCCCGCAAATTCCGCGCCGTAGGTGCCATCGAGCGTCACCACGAAGAGCGCTACCGCAAACTCCTCAAGAACATCGAGGAGGGCATCGTATTCTCACGCGACGGCGACACAGTATGGGTATGCCGCAATTGCGGCCACATCGTGATCGGCAAAAAGGCTCCCGCCGTATGCCCCGTGTGCCTGCACTCACAGTGCTTCTTCGAAATCAAAGCCGATAACTATTGATACACCCCCTCCGCTATAATGGAGGGTGGACTGCCGCAGAGCAGACACTTCTGAATTAGAACTCTATCGCATGCTCCCCGCCACGGACTCTTGACCCAGAGCCGCGGCGGGGAGCATCTTTTATCTCAGCGGCCAGGTAACCGTTAAGTTAAGCGAAAAAATCTGCGCCCTTAAATTCCTTTCCCATCTTACCGATTATGAATATTCAGTCCCTTCCTAAACTTAAAGGTGTTGTGGTAACCGCCGGCTCTATTATCTGACTCTATTATTAAGCGCAGGAGGCCGGAATATGCCGGAATATTTTGTAATTTTGCAGTCCGAAATTCACTGAAGTCATCTGACCTACTTCACCATATCACCAGACCCTATGACTGACCTGCTGAAAAAACTTACTGCCATATCGCGCGAAGCCACCTTCCCGGTGCTGATGTCGCTATGCGCTGTGCATTGCTTCAACGACTTGTTGCAATCGGTCGTGTCGGCCGTGTATCCGATGCTGAAGGATGACCTTCAGCTCAGTTTTGGCCAGATTGGCCTCATAACCCTCGTATATCAGATTGCAGCCTCGGTATTTCAGCCGGTGGTGGGGCTGGCCTTCGACAAGCGCCCTTATGTGGGGAGTCTGCCGATGGGAATGCTGTTCACCTCAGCGGGAATATTACTATTTGCCTTCGCCATGTCGATGACGACCGTGTTGATAGCCGTATTCCTCGTGGGGATCGGTTCATCGACGCTCCACCCAGAGGCCTCGCGCATCACCTCGCTTGCCAGCCACGGGCGCCGCGGACTCGCTCAGTCGATATTTCAGGTGGGCGGGAATCTCGGCACCTCGATTGGACCGCTGCTCGTGGCCTTCATGGTTGCCCCCTACGGCCGACGCCATATCGCATGGTTTCTGATTGTGGCCGCACTGGCCTTCATGAGCATGCGCCGCATCTGCCGCTGGTATGGCGGCTATCTCGCGCAGGCACGCAGCAATCCGGCCAAGGCGGCCATCCACGTGCCGCGTCCACTTTCAGCCGGACGCACAGCCTTTGTGATTGCGGTCATACTGGTGCTTATATTCTCGAAGTATATCTACATGGCTTCGCTCACCAACTACTACACCTTCTATCTTATCGACCACTTTGGCGTGAGCATCAAGACGTCGCAGATATTACTCTTCGTATTTCTCGCCGCCACTGCCATCGGCACACTTGTCGGTGGACCGGTCGGCGACCGCTACGGCCGCAAACCGGTGATATGGATCTCAATTCTCGGCGCCGCTCCCTTCAGCCTGGTGATGCCTCACTGCGGACTGACCCTTACGGTCATCATGAGTTTCGGAGCCGGCTTCATGCTTGCCTCAGCTTTCCCGGCCATACTGCTCTACACGCAGGAGCTGCTGCCCAACAAACTCGGGCTTGTGTCGGGTCTCTTCTTCGGTCTGTCGTTTGGTGTGGCAGGTGTGGCGGCGGCAATATTAGGGTATTATGCCGACCATGTGGGTATAGATGCCGTCTATAACGCGTGCGCATACATGCCGTTGCTCGGACTCGTGGCCGCGTTGCTCCCCAACCTGCGCCAGCGCTGAGGTCTCCTTTACTTCTCATAACCTTAGGCAGCTACGTGTAAGCCACATAGTAGGTGCGTAGCAACTACGTATAAGTCACAGAAAACCCCGGCAGCCACAGTGATGAGGCTACCGGGGTTGTCGTATCGGATTGTTTCAGACCGTCGTATCAGAATACGAAGTCTACGTATATACGTGTCTCAGCGAATTTGCGGGTATAGCTGCCATCGGTATCCTCGCGCTTGTTCATGCTGACACCCTGGCCATAGAAAGATGTGCCGTTGTTATAACCGTAGGGGTCTAGTGTGGAGTTGTTCATCTTGCCCGAGCCCCAGCGACCCTCGACACCCAGACCGAAGATGCGCCATTGCAGCTTGAAGCCGAAGTCCATCATGTTGATGTATCCAATCTCAATCTCGACATCGCTCCCGTCGCCCCACTTCTGGGCATCCACGGCGGCCGAAGCCGAAGCTGCATTCACCAGATTCCATGAATAGAAGTTCACGCCGAAGGTGGGCTGATAGTGGAAGTATACGTTCAGGCGCAGCGAGGCAGCCTCATTATCCATAAATGAGAGGGGAGCCACAGTGATTGTGGGACCCACGCCGCAGAGGCCCACCAGAGCCGACATGTGAGAGAAGCGCAGATAGTTGGGGTCTGATGTGGAGGTAGACGATGATGGCTGCTGCATGTTGCTTGTCCAGCCTTGATAGTTGTTGGTATAACCGCTGCCACTCGAGTAGACGGGGCGTGCGAACTTGTCGTACATCGCAAATTGCAGGTCGATCCAACGTGCGTCAAGACCGAACTTCACGACTCCGCCCACAGGCTTCTTGCGGGGCCACAGATAGGATGTGCCCTTATTGAGAAATATGCCGAACTTGGCTTTTTCAGCCTCATAGACCTCGCCGGCTGTAGAGGCGATTGAATAGCCGAGGTTGAAGTATCGGCCACTGCGCCACACCGACTCATGGATGCTGTCGGCACGCAATTCGGCCAGACGCGAGTTTGCAGAAGAGAGAGCGTTCTCGATCGAGTCAAGACGCGCCGCGCTGCTATAGTCATACTGTGCGCTTGCCACACCCATTCCGGCCAGGCCGAGCATCAGCGAAAGAAGTATCTTTTTCATAATGATTAGAGTTTTCGGGCATCAGCGCCGCAAGAGGAAAGCTCGCCGCTTGCTTGCGGGCCGACACCTATGTAGTGTAGAATGAGGTGGTGGCGATTATTTCATCGAGATATAATCAAGGCTGCACTCTGTATACTGGTTGAGCAGCCAGTTGGCACGCACCATCGAGAGGCGTCCCTCCCACGAGATGTTATAGTCGAGCGACAGTGTATAGGCTGACTCGGCACGCGACTCATCCAGGCCAAGGGCAGAGAGGAAAGGACTGCCGGATGTGGTGATTTCAGTCGGGAAATGCACCGGAGCGGCGCCAAACCATCCGAATACCTGGAAGACACCCATCAGCGGCATTGTCGGATCCCACTGGGCCCAGCGGTTGACTACGTCGCCATACTTCAGCGTCGATGTGCCGAAATAGGGTGAATTGATCTCCACGAGGTCGCCGTTGGCATCCCATACCTGTGCGTAGTCGGTGCCGTTGACATTGATGTTGGTGAGCTGGGCTGAGCTATTGTAGCTGAAAGTCACCTCGCCTGTGGCTGTCACCTCGGCCAGTTCATTATTCTCATACTTTGATTTAGAATAGATGAGGTGTTTCAGGCGGCCATCCTCGAACTCCATGCCATCGAGCACAGTTTCATAGCGCACCTGCACCCATTGAGAGTCATAATAGCTGTTGCTCGGGCCATTTTTATACTCATCTGTCTCATAGTACCACATCACCTTCGACGGGCCCTCACCGGGTAGCTGATAGGTGAATTCATACTCTACGTTGTGGCTGTTGGCGGACCAACTGTCAGAGGTCATGCTGACCGGGCGCCCAGAGTTGTCATACTGAATCTGGAAGGTGAGATTGTTGTACCCGACGCGCTGCACGCGTGTCGTGGTCAGCGGATTTGTAGCGTCATCGCCTGAGTTGCCTCCGCCGGGAGTCGTCACATTGCCGTTGTCATCCACCGTGATGGTCTGGTCGAGATTCAGGGCATTGTCAGGATCATCGGCCGTGCATCCGGTGGCCAGGATGGCCATGGCGGCGAGAGCTCCCGAGAGATAAATATGTTTCTTCATATGTATTGAGTTTATTTAAAGCTTGATGTTGCGCCAATCCTCGCCCATGGTGTCAGGAGCGTTGACTGTGGGGGTCTGGCTCTTCTGGTTCTCGCGGATTGAATATTGCTTGACATTGGTGGTCACAAAGTCGCTGAGCTCACCCAGGGTGACGTCGCCCATGTTCTGCTGCAGCTTCTTGAGCAGGAAGTAGGTAAACATGCCGTGGCCCTCCTGATTGTAGGCGAAGGCGGTCTCCTCGCCGGTGGCGGCGGTGAATACCACGAGGTTGCCTGCAGTCTGGGCCTTCTTCGGGGCGATAGCCACACCGCGGGCCGAGGCCATCATCTCACCCTCACGCTTCGAGCCGCTGAAGCAGGCGTCCATGAAGAGTACGGTGCCCTTGGTGGGCATTGAGGCCAGACGCTCGTAGAGCAGGTCGATTGAATATCCCGTCGAGGGGTCGGCGCCGTAGCCGTCCACCGGCAGCAGGAATGCATCCTTAGTGGCCTCGTCAGGCACACCATGTCCGGCATAGTAGACGATGAGGTTGATATTCCCCTCATAGGCGTTGGCAGTCTTGGCAAGCAGATTGAGGCCGAAGCGCATGTCATTGAGCGTGGCGTCCTTGATGAGGCGCACATTGTTGGAGGGTATGCCCAGAGTCTTCTTCAGATAGAGTGAGAATACCTCGGCGTCATTGTTGGCGAAGGGCACCTTTGCCTCGCGGCTGTAATTCTCATTGCCAATCACCAGGGCGAATGTATTCTCGCGGTCGATGCCATCCATCACCGGAATCTTGAAATCAAGCTCAGAGATGAATCCCTGGTCAGAGCCGGCGTTGTCGGCCGGAGCAGCGTTTGCGGCCATCGCCTGCGAGGGCTGATTGAGGCCGAGCATCGCCAGCACCTCCTGGCTGCGTTCGAGAGGAGTGCGGATGAAGGGGTTGCCGCCGGGCATGCGGATATTGTCGGCTGAGATGAGGTCGACGAGCTTATGGTCTCCCTCGAAGGCGCCCATGGCCAGTTCGGTCCAGGTCTTGCCGAAGTCTACGGCCTCGAGCGGACGGCACTCGAAGAATGCGCCGCTGCCCACCACCACGTCAGAGTGGAATATTACCTTCCCCAGTTCGCAGCGCATGAAGGCGCCATCGGCAAGGGTGGTCATTGTGGTCGGGAACTCGAGAGAGTCCTGGGCCACAGCGCTTGTGAAGGCTCCGAGGCCCACGCGCTTCACACCCTTCGGGATGGTGAGATCCTTGATTTTTGTGTTTTTGAAAGAGAAGTCGCCAATCTCCACAAGTGTCGAGGGCAACTGCAGCTCAATCGGCTCAGTGCGCACGAACTTGTCGCCCACGGGCGAGAATGATTTGAAACCGATAGAGGTCACACCCTCTTCGATGACGACCTTCTTGACTTTTTGCCATTTTCCCTCCTTATACCAGGCCTCGACTTGAGGCGCGGTCCAGTCGGGCATCTGGCCGGTGCCGCTGATAATCAGCGTCCCTTCGGGAGTGATGTCCCATTTCAATGTGGAGGTAAGCTTCTTAGGTTTGGCCTCCACGCCACCCGCTATCAAGAGCAGGGCGGTCAAGAGTAAAAGAATACGTTTCATAATGTGGCTGTTCACATTGGTTAGTTAGTGAAGTAGAGACCTTGCCCGGTGCAAGTGCAAGAGAGGGGATATCCCCTAAGGGGCACAATGGCATATCTCTTTGTGCAAAATTAACAAAAAAAAGTAGTCATGCCAAGTTATAGGATTAAAAGTTTTGTCGTTTTTGACAGATTTATTAACTTTGCATCTATACCATGGTCTCAATGTGGGATGGCAGCGAGGCCCCTAACCAACTAACCTACTTCATATGCAACTGAATCTTTACCCTGACATGCGCCATGCTGCCGCGGCTCTGCTCGTGGCTCTGACCTTTGCCGGCGCCACAGCTCAGGAGACACAGCGCGACTACACCTTCCGCCGCGCCGAGACCCCCGAGATGGTGCGCCCCTATGCCACCACTGCCTACACCGCCGGACTCCACGACGTGCAGACCATGCGCGGCGACGTGCTGCATTCCTTAGGCAAAGACTCTGTCAAGAATCTGCAGGTCAGCCCGGCCGGCAACCTGTTTATGCTTATCGACGCCAATAAGAAGGGTGAGCGCCATGCGGCTCTCCATAGCCTCCTGCAGGCTGATTTGCGCAAGGCCAAGTTTGATGCCAAACACCTCGGCACACCTCTCGCCGCCACCTTCACCCCCGATGCCCGCCGCATAGCAGTGGCCACCGACAAGGGTATCGTGATTCTCGAGCCCCGCAAACTCAAGCCCGTCGACCGCATCGACCTCGTGCCTATCAAGGCTGAGGAGATGCTTATCAGTCCCAACGGTTATTACCTCGTGCTGGTCAACGGCAAGGATATCGTGGTCTATAACTTCGAGGAGAAGAGAATCCGCACCCGCATCGATGCCGAAATCAAGGTCAATGATGTGGTCTTCAATAATGATGCATCGGCCATGGCGGTGCTCACCTCTGATGGTCTGCTCTCAATCTACGACACACGCACCTTCGAGGTGCGCACCATGATCGACGACCTCGGCGATGCCCTGGCTTGCGATTTCAATTCTGACGGCAAGTATATAGCCGTGGCCACCTCGCCAGCCGACATCGAGATTATCAACCTCGTGCGCACCACCGACCGCCGCCATATCGACGTGGAGGCCGAAGGGATGCGCGACCTGGCATTTCTCGAGGATGCCGAGCATAAACCCTTGCTGGCATTCGGCGCCGAGAAGGCCCTTAATGCACGTCGTATCACCGACCTCGAGCCCTATTATTCGCGCCTCGTGAGCGATGCAGTCGATGAGCAGATGGCCTCATGGCTCAAGATGCAGCCGGGTGAGACGATGGAGGAGTATCAGCTCCGTGTCAACGATGAGTCTATCCGCAAGCAGCGCCGCCTCATCGAGGATAACATCTCGACCACTCTGGCCGGCGACATGCTGGCCATGTCAAACATATCACTCGGCAACTACGACCGCCAGAACGGCGTGCTGGCCGTGGAGTTCGATAATCTGCCGCAGATCTATCTGCCGGTGCCGGAGGCTGATGTGGCCTCGATTACCTCGGCGGCCGACCTCACAGTCTCTGACGCACAGTATGGTGTGCTCCCAGACGACAGCTTCGAGCTCATCTACGCCCGATTCCTCAATAACAAGGATGGCAAGGAGTATATCTACGACAATCTTGACCGCCGACCGATGGAGATGCTGGGGGGCGACACCGACTTTGTGTCGCTCGACATCATCCGCCAGCAGCAGATGGAGGAGATTCGCCTCCAGGAGGTCAAGCAGCAGGTTGTGGCCGAGGCAAAGAAGAACAACGTGATATCCGACCATACCAACATCACGGTCGATTCGCAGGTAGTGCCGGCTTATGATGCCGATGGCAATAAGATTCTGAACTATCTGGTGAAATTCACCTATCAGGTAGAGCCGGAGTTCTCGGCTGTAGAGGACTTCAAGCCGGGCAAATACAGCATCTCAGAGTCGGGCGCTGCCACCTCGATGCTCAATATCGTGAAACAGGCCTTCGAGGGTGATTTCGCGCAGTATCTCAAGGCGGGCAAACGCCTGAATGTGAGCATCTCGGGTACCGCTGACGCCACTCCGATCGTGCGCGGCATACCCTACGACGGTTCGCTGGGCGAATTCGACCAGGAACCTGTCACAATCGATGGCCAGCTCACCACCCTGAGTGTCAACCAGCGCGACGGCATCAAGACCAACGAGCAGCTTGCCTTCCTGCGTGCTGCGGCCGTGAAGGACTATCTCACCCGCAACGTCGAGGCTCTTTCGGGCATGGACACCCGCTATGATTACAACGTCGGGGTAAGCAAGGACAAGGGCTCGGAGTTCCGCCGCATCACGGCTGAATTCACATTTGTCGATGCCTTCTGATTTATTTATTGATAATGAGAAATCTGACAATATTCACTATCGCCTCGCTGATGGGGCTGACAGCAGCCGCCACCATCACTCTCGGCTCTCCTGACACCGCTCCGTCCGGAGCGGTGGCGGGGGCTGAGGTGTGCGACTCGCTGACCTCGGCTGAGGGTGATTCCATAATAGTGCGTTCTGAAGCGGAGGTGCGTGGCGAGCGGGCCTCTGAGCTTTATAAGACTGTGAAGTTCATGCTTTATGAGGGTGAGCTGGAGTCGAACCTGTATCCGGCGGCCTATGAGGCCAATGAGGCTGCGATGGCCGCCCTGGAGGTGGCTGAGCTGCAGGCCGACATCGACCGTGCCACAAGCATCATCGTCGACCTCAATCCTCTCATGGCCCATGGCGCTGTGTATTACTCCGGTCAAGGCGATTCCGGGCGCCAGGCTGACTTCGCGCGCGCTTATGTCGATGCGCAGAGTATGCCGAGGTTGAGCGCGGCGCCGTTCCAGCGCGATGAGCGCCTCTTCCCGCAGTTGGCTTATTGCGCTGCTTACGGCGCCACACAGGCTCAGGACACTGAGGCCGCCAAACGCTATTTCCGGCTCTATCTCGACTCGGGCGATGAGGCGCAGCGCCAGAATGTGATTAAGTATTATGCGCAGGCTTGTCTGGTGTCGGGCGATTATGAGGAGGGACTGACCGTTCTCGAGGATGGCACAGTTCGCTATCCCACTGACATGCAGATGCTGACCCTGGCCATCCAGACCTGTCTTGACGGCAAACTCACCCACCGCATGCAGCCGCTGCTCGACAAGGCGTTGGCTCTGAACCCGAATGAGGAGAAACTTATCAATCTCCAGGCGCAGCTGCTTGAGCGGGCCGGAGAGTATGGCCCGGCGGTAGACCAATATCTGCGTCTGGCCGAAACCCACCCCAACAGTCTCGAAATCAATCAGGCGCTGGCCCGATGCTACTATAATCTGGGGGCCTCGCACTATAATGCCTCCATCATGGAGGAGGATGAGAAGGCTGCCACACGCCATCGCCGCCAGTCGCGCACGTATTTCAACTCGGCTGTCAACGCGCTCGGTCATGTGCTGGCCAACACCCCTTCCGACATGACCTTTCTGCGGGCTTTGGCTTCGGCCTACGCCGCGCTGGGCGACCGCGATAACTTCGATGAGACGAATAAGAAGATCATGGCGTTCGGAGGTCAGGGTGTGGCGTTCAACTCGATGCCTGTCATGATCGCTGCCGAGGGAGGGGCTGATGCCGCACAGAGCGCAATCCCAGCCTCGACGGCTGCCAAGGTGCCGACTTTCGAAGAGTTTGCGGCTCCGCTCATCACCGAACAACTCGGCCAGTGGGCCCGACGCGGTGAGTTTGAGAAAATCGACGACTACCGCAAGCGCCTTAATTCAGGTGGAGCGGAGACCCGATATGAGCAGTTGCTTAAGCAGGCAGAACGGGAATATCTCGAGAAGTATGCATCGCGCCTGGTGGTGACCGACATGCGGCTCTCACCCTACGACCCCGACAATGAGGTCTACCGCATCGACACCCCCTATGGGGTTACTACAGTGCGCGTGCCGGTAAAGAATCAGGAGGCCGAGGGCTTCAAGGCCGGCTGGGCATCGGCCCAACTGCGCACTCCGCGCTTCATCATCCGCGACAATAAGCCGGTGCTGAGCTCAATCACTTATGTGGTCAACGGCAAGAAGTATGAATATAATGCCGAGGATGCGGCCAACTATCAGACTCCGCACGTGTATGTGGATCTGGCCGGGATACTCAATCCTGGCGACGACACATCGGGCGGAGCCGACGACACAGCGCCTGTCGCGGTGTTTATCGATTCTGACGTGGATGTCAACATACCGGTCACCGGCAAGAAGGCCGGCAACCTATTTGCTCTGATTATAGCCAATGAGCATTACGCGCAGGCCGATGACGTGTTTGGCGCGCTCCATGATGGCGACACTTTCCGCAAATATTGCGCCCGCACACTGGGTGTGCCTGAAGAGAATATAGTGGCTGTCAATAATGCTACTGGCAATCAGGTGCGCGATGCGTTGGCGCGTTTGTCGCGCAAGGTGAAGGGTGCCGGACCGGATGCCGAGGCTATCGTCTTCTATGCCGGTCATGGGCTGCCCGATGAGCAGACCATGGAGGCCTATATGATGCCGGTGGATGCCAATCCGCTGCTGATGACAACCATGATACCGATGAAGGAGTTCTACTCCACGCTCGGCGACATGCAGGCAGCCTCGACTTCGGTGTTTGTGGATGCCTGCTTCAGCGGCACCGACCGCGACGGCTCGATGATCAACAAGGCGCGCGGTGTGGCGTTCGCCACACGTCCGGCCACAGCAGAGGGGAACATGTTTATCCTCACAGCTGCCTCGGCCAAGGAGACTGCGATGCCATACAGGGAGAAGGGCCACGGCCTCTTCTCATACTTCCTGCTCAAGAAGCTCCAGGAGTCGAAGGGGAACACCTCGCTGCGTCAGCTGGCCGATGATGTCATCAAGAATGTGCGTCAGGCAGCTGAGACTGTGAATGGCAAACCGCAGACTCCCACCGTGGCCACCTCGGGCACCCTCTCGACCTCATGGGACTCGAAGAAGCTTAAACCCTAAGCCAACACTTCGGAGATTGAAGTATCTCTCAAAAATTAGCAACTGTTTAAGCTTTTGAGATATACTTACCATCCCACTCGTCTGAACGACCAATACTGAATAACTTATACGTTAATCATGAAACTCAATCTAATCCCCCGCCTCTGCGTGATGCTGCTGTGCCTCATGGGCATGGTGTCGGCTGCCAAGGCCGACGATGTGAAGACCGTAGAGGGTGAGTACACTTTTCTCGGCGGTGGACGCCACTCTCCCGCCGAGTGCAAGCGGCTGGCTGCCGAGGGTGCCCGAATTGAGGCACTGAAAAAGGAGTTCGGCGTCATCGTAGGCCAGAATGTAATGCAGACCGAGCACATTGATGGCGATTCTGAATCGACTCATTTCCTCTCGCTATCTTTCTCTGAAGTGAAGGGTGAATGGCTCGGCGATATCGGTGAACCTGAATATGACATCAGTCTCGATGATGATGCCACGCTGGTGGTGAAGTGCAAGGTCAAGGGACGCGCGAAGGCCCTGAGCAACCGTGCCTCTGAGTTCGAGTCGCTCGTGCTGCGCAACGGCACTGACCAACGCAATGCCGACACCGATTTCCGCCATGGCGACCGGATGTATCTCTACTTCTCGGCGCCTGTCAACGGCTATCTGGCGGTATTCCTGGCTGATGAGGCCGACAATGTGTTTGCGATTCTTCCCTACGCCACAGGCGGAGTCAATGAGATTCGCACCAAGAAGGGCTACGACTACGTATTCTTCGACCCGCGCCGTGGCAATGACTTCGGCACAGTCGATGAACTCATAATGACCGCCCCTGAGGGTGAGGAATACAATAAGGTCTACGTGGTATTCTCGCCTGAACCCTTCTCGCCCCCGGCAGTGAAGTTTAAGTATGCAGGCGCACCTCCGTCGACCGATGCCGAGGAGTTCTCGAAATGGCTCGTCAAGGCTCGCCGCAACGACGACCGTATGGGAGTCAAGTCGATGAATCTGCGCATCTCCCCCTCAGGGAAGAAGACTGAGAAAATGAGATACTGAGGTTGGTGTGACTTTTTTACGGAAAAGTTTAAACAACTTCTTTAGCAACCGTTATTCCGATAAACGTTTAACCACATAAAATCCTTACATTATGAAAAAGATTATTATGATTCTGATGGCCTTCGTAATGATGGCCCCGGTGTATGCCGACACCGCCAAACAGCTCAACAAGGAGCTCGAGAAAGAGTACAAGAAGAAACTCAAACAATACAAGAAGGAGAAGTGGAATGTGGTGGGAAGCCGCACCATGGAGGTGAGCCTTCTGAAGCACTATGAGCTTCTCAACAACGACCAGGAGGATGCACGCGAAATCGTGGGCATGTCGCGCACCAAGACCAAGAACAATGGCTATCAGGCTGCATCCAACAATGCGATGATCTCGTATGCATCGCAGGCCGGTTCGGCTCTGAAGGGTCGTGCGATGACCGACATCTTTGCCGATGGCGCCAACACTGATGCTGAGTTCGACCACTTCTTTGCCGCTTACGAGCGTCTGGTGGAGAAGGAGATCCGCGGCGAGATGCAGGAGAGCTTCGCTCTGGTGAAGACTCTGCCCGACGGCACTTATGAGTTTGAGGTGTTCTACGTGGTGAGCGAGAGCAAGGCTGCCAAGGCACGCCAGCGTGCGCTCGAGGGTGCGCTGAAGGATAGCGAGGCTGCCCAGAAGTATGCTGAGAAGCTTGCCGGATTTGTCAATGAGGGCTTCAAGCAGATGTAATACTTCCTTAACTGGTGTAACTCGATATAAAGCTCTATACAGATATTAGCTCTATACAGATATTAATGCGGAATTGCCCGGTGCCCCTTTTGTTGGGCGCCGGGCAATTATTCTCTTTTTCCCGCTTTCTTTTTTGGGGAGGGAGATTTTTTACTATTCACTTCGTTCATAGCACAATGGGATATCGCGCTATTGACTTGCGCATTATCTTGCTATTATCTTGCGGGGGGCTTGGCCTTCGCGGCGCTCTATCAGCAGGGTGCCGGGGGCTACGCGCGCGGGATCGGCTTGGGTACCGTCGGTGAGCCAATAGCTTGCTTCAGAGCAGCCGGATTTTATGGCGGCTATTGCGGTGGGAGCGCCGGTTGAGGCATAGGGGAGGGTGCGTATGGCGGTGCTGACTCCGTTCTTGGATAGTATCAGCTGCAGACGGTCGCCGCCGGTGAGGCGTATCCCTGTGGCATCGTCATAACGGGTGAAGCCTGCGGGAATGGCATCTGAGGCAGCATCGGCTGTAACATCATCGGCGGTGGTCACTCTCCACCAAACCTCTACGCCATCGCGCAGTCCGGTGAGGCGGGCGTTATCCCAGCTCAGATCGGTCCCTTCAACCTCGGTGGGGATATATGCGAAATCTCCTGCCTCGGCACCATTGATGCAGAGGCCGCTGAAAGTGGGTTCGATTTCAAGCAGCAGTCCATCTTCCGGGTCGGGGACACAGCGGTCAACTCCGGCCAGGTTCGGGTCGGGCATGTGGTAGCATACTCTGTAGGCGCCCTCCTCAATATCAGCCGAAATGATTGCAAACTCACCTTCGGGCGCCTCGTTGGAGTAAGCCACAATTTCGCCGTCGGAGTTGAGAATTGAGCACTGAAGTCTGTCGGTGGCAGCCGGGTCGAGGGTGCCGATTTTCACAGCAGGGAATCTCAAGGTATCATTCTCGCCATAGACTCTGCGGCTCCGGTAGATATATCCTTCGGGGACCTCCGGCACACCGCGCAGATATATCTTCATATCCCAGAATGATACGCGGCTACCCGCCGGAGTCTCGAAAAGAAGGCTCGTGGGATTGGGTGTACCCTCGGGGAAGTCGACTCCGTAATAGTCGCGGGTATCATCATTAGGCAGCACGGCGCGCACACCGTTGACACTGAATTCTGGATTGGGGTTATAGAGCGGATTGAAGGCATTCACACCATATATCTCCACTCGAGCCACATCCCATGGTGAGTTGCCATCGGCATCAAGTGCCAGATGCAGCTCCATGCGTCCCGCATCGTCGGCGTCGCCAAGTGTGAATGCCGGGGTGAGGGGAATCACGCAGTCGTTGGCCACATATTGAAAGATACAGTTGCGGAACTCTGCCTTGTCAAACATCGCCGAAGTTGGTTCGGCCCAAAGGTCGGATATATGGTGCACATCCTGTGGAGATTGTGTCCATGACCAATACATCAGCTCGGTGCCATTCTTCACGCCCGACTCATAGTTGGGTAGCAGCGACACATATTGTCTTGCTCCGGCATTCTGCCATGCAGCCAAGGCAATCAGTGCAGCTGCGCCGGCACTCAGCAGGCGATGAGTTCTCCATCGTGATAAGAAGTAAGTCTGCTTCATAAGCAACGTAAGGTTAAGTTTAGAAGTAAGTTTAAGATTGAAGTAAGTTTGAGATTGAAGTAAGTTTAAACAACTTCATTGTCAAGGTCAGTGCAGAATCCATCGAATGAGATGTATTCTACCGGCTTGACCATCAGCAGTGGCATAATCCCAATCAGAGATTAATAAAATCCAAATTTAGTGACATTTCTTAAACATGCCAAAATATGCCGCATTAAAGTCTGCCGGCATGTTGCATAACATATTTTTTACTTAAGTATTCGGCTTGTGCATATTTATACTATTGATTATTTTTATACTATTGATAATTTTGGAATTGGCAGTAACTTTGCATTCTAAAATATCGTCTGTATGGAAAGAGATAAACTTGATTTCAGAAACGCCGGAATAAGACCGCTCTTCATGGCCATGTTTTTCCCGACTTTGGTAGGCATGTTCTTTAATTCGGTGTTAAACATATGCGACGGCATGTTTGTGGGCCATGGGGTGGGCAGCAATGCTCTTGCTGCCATCAATATCGTTGCGCCTATATTTTTGATATGTACAGGGATAGGACTAATGTTCGGAATCGGGGCATCGGTAATCGGAGGTATACGTCTGGCCGAGGGGAATGTGAAGGCTGCAAGAATCATAATGACTCAGGCATATATTGCGGGCGGTGTGATATTCGGGGCTGTGATACTGTGTTCATTGCTGTTCACACGCCGACTGCTGTATCTGCTCGGTTGCAGCCCGCTTCTTGAAGAGCTGGCCACTGACTATCTGTTATGGTTGCTTCCGGGTCTGGTGTTCTTCTATCTGCAGTGCGCCGGAATGATGCTCATCCGTCTTGACGGTGCTCCACGTTATGCGATGAGTGTGCAGATTGTGGCGGCGGTCTTAAATATTTTCCTTGACTGGTATATGGTTTATCCTCTTGGATTGGGGATAAAGGGGGCATCTATGGCTACATCAATCTCCTGTATAGTAGCCGGAATTATGGTTGTGGCTTATTTCATTTTTTTCTCCGACAAGTTGAAGTTCTATCCCCTGCGGCTCACTGTGAAGTCTCTCAGACTATCTGTCAGAAACACCGGATACATGGCGAAAATCGGCTTCGCCACTTTCATCGCCGAACTTGCAATGGGTGTGATGATGGTGACGGGTAATTACATGTTTTTATCATTTCTGGGTGAAGATGGTGTGGCTGCATTCAGTGTCGGGTGCTATCTGTTTCCGCTCATATTCTCCATAAGCAATGCTGTGGCGCAGGCTTCCCAGCCTATTATCAGTTACAATTATGGAGCTGGTCTCACTGTGCGAGTGCGTCAGGCCTTGAATGTGGCATTGGTGACTGCAATCTTCTGCGGCATGGCAATATCTCTGGTGATGTGGAGCGGGTCAGGAATACTGACCGGTATATTCATCGATTCCTCAGAAGCTGCCTACAGGATTGCAAGAGAGGGATTGCCGCTGCTTGGGTTATGCGCATTGCCATTTGCACTCAATATAACATTTATTGGATACTACCAGAGCTGTGAACGTGCTATGCGTTCCATAATATATATGCTGCTCAGGGGCATCATCCTGATGATACCGGGATTCATCATACTGCCTCAATTAACAGGCGTCTCCGGCTTATGGTTGGCGATACCGGTATCTGAACTAATGACATTGGCAATAATCGCCATCTGCAAAGTCTCTTTCAAAAATTAGCGAAGTAGTTGCTAAGTAGGGATATCCATAATCAATTGACTATTTAAACCCAAAAGACCTTCATGGACTACATCAAACTCTCCTCCGAGGAGATAGCCGACGAATTGGTTAAATCGGCGAATACCTTAAATTTTTACACAATATGAGCCAAATCGCCGCCCCAAAAAGATAGCAAGATGTGGTGAGTCGCTAAGGCCATTGTCAATAGTGTTATTCCTAAAAATCAGCATAAATGTCATTTTTTTGGAGTACGTATTTGGTTCGAAATAATGTTATTACTAATTTTGTATTCCTAAAAGATGGCATATATGCTGACTTTTGGGAATACAACTATGATTATAAAACGAGATTACTATCTTAATCAGCTGATTGACAGTAGGCATAATGGGCTGATAAAAATAATTACCGGGCTACGCCGTTCTGGTAAATCATACCTATTGTTTAAATTGTTCGCTTCTTACTTGAAAGAGCAGGGAGTGGATGACAACCACATTATTAAGATTGATTTGGAAGATAGGCGAAATATCTCCTTGCGTAATCCCGATGCGTTGCTTGCCCACATAGATTCTCTACTGAAAGACAGCAATATGTACTACATTCTTCTCGATGAAGTTCAGCATGTCTCCGAATTTGAAGATGTGCTGAACAGTTATCTTAAGATTGACAACGCCGATATTTATGTAACTGGAAGCAATTCAAGATTTTTGTCTTCTGATATTATTACGGAATTTAGAGGGAGAGGAGATCAGATACATGTGTATCCCCTTTCTTTTGCAGAATTTATGTCTGTCGATGAGCGGCACCCACTTGAAGCATGGCAGGATTATTATACCTATGGTGGGCTACCGCACGTGATAACATTAGAAACGCCAAGGAAGAAAGAAGACTATCTGAAACGACTGTATTCTACAGTGTATGTCAATGACATAGTAGAGAGATACAACATCCGGGGAGAGACTGAACTGAAAGAGCTGGTACAAGTAATTGCATCAGCCATTGGTTCACCCACGAATCCGAATAAGTTGGCTAATACATTCAAAAGTCTTAAGAATGTATCATTGACAAATAAGACGATAGATAATTATCTTGGCTATATGTCGGACTCATTTCTTATAGAGAAGGCAATACGGTATGACATTAAGGGCAAGAAGTATATCAACACGCTTGCTAAGTATTATTTTTCCGATGTTGGTGTTCGCAATTCTATTCTTGGTTTCAGACAGCAGGAAGAAAATCATATTATGGAGAATATCATCTATAATGAACTAAAGGTACGTGGTTTCCAAGTTGATGTGGGTGTTGTGGAACATCGCACTACGGATAAAGAGGGCAAGGCTATCCGCAAACAATACGAGGTTGACTTCGTAGCGAACCAAGGTAGCCAACGGTACTATATTCAGTCAGCATTTTTGATGCCTACAGATGCGAAGGAGCGTCAAGAATCGGCCTCCCTTTTGCACATAGCTGACTCTTTCAAAAAGATAATCATTGTCAAAGATCATATCAAGCCCAAACGCAACGAGGACGGCATCGTTACAATAGGGCTGATGGATTTTTTGTTGAAACCTGAACTTATAAATTGGTAAGTAGCTGGTCAATTTAAAACGCTAAGTAGTTGCTAAGAATTTGTTCATTAATTCTTCGCAACTACTTAACAAAAAATGGCTTGCAAAACACGCGATTCGCAGTGAAGGCTCCGGGAAAGCCACCTCTCAAAATCCAACGGAACACTTCTCCTGTTGCTATGTCCCCCCCTGTTTCCTTCTCCATTAAAGAAAATTTTGCTTCTGCCGCATAGTGGCAAAAGATTGTGTTAACTTTGCCGTCAGAAATCAAAAACAGACTGAAATATGGCTACATCGGTAAGGTTAATTCGCAGATATGTTTGGCTCGTGGATACGATTCGGCGTGCCGGACATATCTCGCTTGACGAAATCAATGGCCTATGGCTCAGGAATTATGCACTTAACCCCGGTCATGAGACAGAGATACCGGAGCGCACTTTCCATCGCCATCGTGAGGCCATAATCGACCTCTTTGGTGTTGAAATCGCCTGCGACAGGGCTACTAATACATATTATATTCAGGACATTTCATCGCTCGAACACCCATCATTCACAAGCTGGCTTTTCAATGGTCTCGCAATCGACAACCAGCTGATGAGCAACGAGAGTTTGAAGAACCGAATTGTATATGAGGATACTCCCGGCGGGATGGAATTCATGCCGGTAATATTAGAGGCAATTTCAACCAATCGGGTATTGGCAATTACTTACAGAAGCTATAATAAACCCAATAAGGACACCGAATGGGAAATAGAGCCGTATGGACTCAAGCAATACCGTCGCCGCTGGTATCTTATCGGCTGCAAAGTTGGCGAGGATTGTCACTTGACGTTTGCTCTTGACCGCATTGTGAGCATTACTATAACTGACAAGATTTTTGTGCCGGACAATGGCGAAGAGCTCAACGATTTTTTTTCGGAGGTGGTGGGGGTTTTTGTCGACCCCGATCTTGATGTTGAGGAGGTAATGGTCAGAGTATATGGCAGACAGCGTAATTATTTCGAAGGGACGCCGCTGCATCCTTCCCAGAAAATAATCGTGCGTAAGGCTGAATATACTGATTATGGTTTCATGTTGCGGCCTGAATATGAGTTTCAGCATGAGATACTGCGCCTTGGCCCGGATGCAGAGGTTTTGTCGCCTCAGTGGCTGCGCGATGATATGAAGTGGTATGCAGAAGAATCTCTAAAGCGTTACAGCAAGTAATGGAAATATTCAAATCATTTTGGTTTCGGCTATTCATCTCTTTATTGGGAGGATTAGCTATTGAGTTGGCAATCTTGTTTACTATACCGCCGACTACAACTCCGGGCTATATTTTCAAAGACGTTCTATCTTTGATTATATGTGGTCTAATATACTTTAAAATACTAAAAAAGAGCGATTAATTGTATTTTATGTTGTCTAACATATCCGGGAGTGGGCGTCAGTCAGAAATAATGATTAACTTTGCATATTCAAATTCTGATGCAACTTGCAAGCTCAAGAGAGGGCTACAGCATCAGATAGATACCGCAAAGCATTATTGCCGAGTCCCATTCAAGAAAATCCGGCCAGATTTTATCGAGGACGAAGCGACTGATGCTCACTCCTTTTATATATTGGTGCATCCTCATCATATAGCGAATGGACGTGAGACTATCAGTCTACTTCCATTCGATAACGGGTTCCTTGGCCGGAATTGCCCAAGCCTCGCGCTGCGGCAAGCCCATTGAATGATGGACAGCAGACAATAGTCGAAGCGTCCTATTTTTTTCATAATCCAACCAAAAACCGATCAATCATGTCACGAGTATTCAAAATAACACCCAAGCGCATCAAGCGCACCAACGGCACGGTCCTCACTCCTGAGATGGCCGTGACTGTAACCACTGCAATACATTGCACCAATCCTTTCTGCAACGGAGCCAAGGAAATCAAAGAGGCCTACCAACGACTCTATGCCTTTGACTACGCCAAAGCCTGTTGCAACCAAAACGATTTCGATTACTCTAAATTAGACTAACCACCAACTTTAATTCAATCAAACTATGGGCTGGACAAGTTTATTAGGGGACCTTGCCAAAGGTTTCGCTCAAGGATATATAGAAGAAAGAGGTGTCAAAGGCACTGTGGAAGATGTTGCAGGGTTTGCTAAATCCTTGTTTTCATCCGACGAGAATAATGACGCCTTTGATGAATTCATATCAAAGTACAATGAATTGATTGATGCAGAAGAATATTCTGAAGCAAACGAATTGGTCAATGAGGTGTACAAAGATGAAGAGAAAGATGTATTTTACTACTATCTGGATGCACAATCCTGCAACCTGATGGCAATAAATGATGAAGTATTAGATGATGGCATCGAACTCATCCAATACGCCGTGAAATCCATCAAAAAAGCCTGGAAATTAGTCGATAAAGACTCTGATCTTGCTGAGCAGATCAAGGATCTTAAGGAGACAATTTTCGAGAATCAGAACTGCATGAAAAATAGGAAAGTGAAGCATGATCAGACGCTTGCTGATTGGTCTGAAACGCTAAAGAAAGTAGCCGGCCTATGTACCGATGAAAAAGATTTCGCTCAAGCTGAAAAGGTGCTTTTGGCTCACTATCAAGAGTACGAAGATGGAGAGCTTGATTACTTCTACTGGTATCAACTTGCGCTCATCCACTATTCAAAGCATTTAGTATCCATAACGGAGGAAGAGAATGAATCCACATATCGCATTTTCCTTAAAGACATAGATCACGCGTCTGAGTTTATAGGGAATGATGCAGATAGAGCCGCTGAAATATCTGAACTTCGTCAGTATAATAAAAACATCATAGAATCGGGGGCAGGTTCTAACAACGGACAAAAAACTGAAAAGAGCAGTAAGGAGCAAGCCAACTCAAATGAGTCGGAATATCTGGCTGAACTTAAGTCATGTCTGGAAGATGACGGAGTAATTTCTGACAGAGAGCGTCGTTTGCTCAATAAACTGCGTCAATCATTGGGAATCTCCGAGAAGAGAGCAGAAGAATTGGAAATGAGTCTAAGTTCACAGCGGATGCTTACCCCTGATGAACAGGAGTATGCTGATGAATTCAAGGCTTGTTTGGAAGATGATGGCGAAATATCTTCCAAAGAACGCCGTCTGCTTGACAAACTTCGCAATTCATTGGGAATAACTCCGGAAAGAGCCAAAGAAATAGAAGATAATTTGACGGAATCATGATGGATAGAGATAAAGTGCAACTTAGAACACGTGCTATTGACACATTAGCAAATGTGTCAACGACTGACGAAGTTGTAGAATGCCTGAATAGTCTTGCTGTGCAAGCTAATCAATCTGTTGCCTCTGCGCTTAAAGCTCAGGTTCAGGTTATCAAATACATTACCAAACCTGATTTGTGTGGAAGTTCTTTTGACCTCTTCTTTAAGAATCTTAAAAATGCCTTGGTGCATTGCGAAGATGAGGAGAATGCTTATGAAATCCGAGCAAAGGCCGGTTTGATGCTTAACAATTTCATCTTTTTTACAAAGGCAAAGATTGAATGGGAATTGCTTGTAAATCGTAAAGAAGGAGAAAGATTATTTGTACAAGCATCTAATGAATTGGCACAAAGCGTATGTGAAATTGCGCTTCTCCCAGGAGGAACGGCTAAGGCAGTGGTAAAAGCGACGGCAATCAAGAATCTTAGCAAAATACTTTTTAATCCGGACGAACAGAGTGACAACTGGTTCAAAAAGGCAACGAGGTGGATGTTCAAGAATTCGCGTGCCGCTGAAAAACAAGCAGAATTTGCAGAAACGCTTGATAAACTCGCAGATAAACTCGTTAAGCACAGGGATATAATAGGAAAAAATGATCTCATTGCGGGAATTTATGAGAACTATTATCACGAACTGATGGATTATCATTCAGATGAGTGGGCCTATCATTATGCCAAAGCGGGTGAAAAATTTAAAATAGCATGGCAAGCACCGTTGGGCATAATTGGGATTGGCGGTTGCTTATCTGTTGTAGTGTGGTTCGTAAGATGGATGATCTCGCTCTTTTCAACAACAAATCCCGGATGGGCAGCAACTCAATGGATGTGGACAGGCATTATTTGTGGTGGAATATCCGTAATAGTAGCAGCTATTTCCATCATATTGGGTATGGTGGAAAAGCGAAAAGGCAATAAGATTCTTCAATCGTATCACGACTACTATACAAGTATTCAAGCAATTTTTTCAGAGTAATAAGCGTTCCTATTATGTCGCTAAATCAAGAAATAATTCTTAATCCAAGAGAGTGCCCTCAGCAGAAGGCCGAGGCATTGGTAAGTTTGATTTCATCCTTAAAATCTTCAAATAATAAGGCTAACGAAAGTAATTACACTGATTCAACAGAGAAAATGGATTCGAAACAAACCATAGAGAAGGAATTAAATTCAATTACAGGTTTCTGCCAAAGCCAAATAAGTCAACTTGGAGCAACGACATTCAAGCATCCTCGACTTGCTGATTTGCGTAATCAATATATATCGCAGCTCAGGATGCTTCTTGAGGAATTCTTGAAGCTAACCAAGCTAATTCAAAATGAGATTGTGTGGGATCATATGGTGGTTGCTTTTTTCGGAGAAACTAATGCAGGCAAAAGCACGTTGATTGAAACCTTACGCCTTAACTATGGGGTAGAAGATCTCAAATCTTGGACTCACAGTGAGATAGTCGGAGATGGTCAAGCCGACTATACTAAAGACGCAACTGAGTACGCTATTACAATAAACGGCAAAAAAGTAACTTTGATAGATGTCCCTGGAATTGAGGGAGATGAGGCAAAATATGCAAATGTCATCGAGAAGGCATTAAGAAAAGCCCATGTGGTCTTCTATGTTCAGGGCAAAAACAAAAAGCCTGATGCCAAAATCGCCGAAAAAATTGGTAGATATCTTTCTGACTGGAGCAGGGTTTATTCTATATATAATGTTCGCAATTCATTAGATGATTATGACCCTGAGCAGTTAAACGATCTCCCTGAAACATTGAAAACTGATAAGAACATTGATTTGCAGAATCAGATACAAGGAGTTCTATGTGATATCCTTGGAAATGTTTATCAAGGTGGTCTGTTACTGCATGGATTAGTTGGATTGTCAGTTTCAAGCGACTTTGAACACAGCATCAAATGGCAGAATCTTCATAATCAGGCCATTCGATTGTTCAAAGATTCTGACAGCGCTTTGGAGTTCAGCAACATTAAAGAGTGGATATCCTTGATGAATGATTGTTCAGATAACTTTGAAAAAGTTATCTTGGAATCCAATCGACAAAAGATTGCCGGCCTTAAGACCAAAGGAATACGCATGTTTAAAGACATTGAGAATGCTCAAAGTCGCGATATTGAGAATCTTATATCTCGACTTCATTCTCTCAAAAATAGCGTCAAATCATTGTTCAACAATTCAATCAGGGATGTCAAGCAACGTCCTGTTTCTGAGACGAACCGAATACTCAATAAACTAAAGTCTGACTTAGTGAATATAGTCAACTCAAAAAGTGACAAGAGTCACAAAGTAAGAAGAGCAAAATCGGTAGCTTCGACAGCCAAATGCACGTTGAACACGGAGATTGAAAGTACTTTGACAGACATTATCTGCCGACTTAAATCAAATCTCGACAAACATTTCTCTGAGTTCAAAGATATAATGCTAAAAGTCCCCCAAATACCAGAATTTTCATTAAATGAATTAGATTTGGATATTGACGATGCATTCGAGAATCTGGAGGTAAGTCTTGCCGATGTATGCAATACAGTTGGCACTATGGCAGGAACTGCAGCGGCAGGAGCTGGCATTGGATCTTTGATTGCGCCGGGCTTGGGTACAATTATAGGAGCGGGTATAGGTGCTGTTGTTGGTGCTGTTGGAAAAGGTTTAATGAGTGATGGCGGAAAAGGTGAGACCGCACAAGCTATCGGCAAAGAGATAAAAATCTGTGAGGAATCAGCAAATGAAAGAATTAGCATAGCTACAGCTCACATTACATCCAATCTTCACGATTGCCGGCTACAAACCATAAAAATCATTGAAAATGAGATTGTATCTGTCAATGATTTGTCGGATGCCTTAAATATTATTTATCAAAAATTTACCTTACGCTAATGAACAGAATAACTGAAGCATTATCAACAGCTGAGAAGATTTTTTCTCGGGCATACGATTCTGGTATTGATGTCTCTGACTTCATAAAAAAAATCATGCAGGCCAAGCTAATGCTTGACCGGGACATCATAACCATTGCAATGTTGGGAAGCTTTTCCGATGGGAAGACTACACTCATCGCAGGCCTCTTGGGCCAAGTTCCTGAAAACATGAAAATCTCTACCAATGAATCATCTGATGAAATCATTGAATACGAGACTGAATTTATGGATAAGAAGTTCCGCTTCATAGATACTCCGGGGCTTTTCGGTACAAAAGAAAAAATAGCGGATGGCCAAAAGGTACGCTTGTCTCAAATCACTGAAAAATTTATATCTCAGGCGGACATAGTAATCTATGTTACCGAAGCTGTAAACCCTTTACCGGAGAGCCACAATGACGCATTGCGGCAAGTGATGAGAGGATTGCGCAAATTGGATAACGCCATTTTTGTAATAAACAAAATGGACGAAACAGGTTGCGGTTACGCCTCTTCAGAAGGATTCGCAGAAGCCTCGGAGATTAAGAAGGCTAATTTGAAAAAACGACTTGAACGAGTTTTGGAGCTTTCTTCTGACGAAGCATCGGCCTTGAGAATTGTAACATTAGCAGCGAATCCGGGCAACAAAGACATGTCGCTTTGGTTTGCTCATGTTGACAAATATTTATCAGCCTCAAATATAAATAGTCTGCGTTCAAAAGTTAAAGAACTAACATCCTCTCTGGATATAGATGCTACAATAAGGCAGACGGCCCTTGATATGGCCATAGATTCCATAAAAGCGGTCCAAAATGTAACCACTGAGGCTGTAATCCCTATTAGCAAGTCTTTGAAAGAAGCTAAGATAATAGAAGGAGACATGAACACAGAACTATCAATTGCTCGTGAACAGTTGATGGACAACAAGCGTCAACTTTCGTCTACTCTCGATAGTTTAGAGGAATCTTTCAAGGTTGATGTGACTAATGCATCTGTTGAAACAATTGGTGATGTAATTGAATCACTCGGAACTACAGATGGAAATGTATCACTTTCAATAGTGATACGTAAAATCGAGGATGCTCTTCAAGTCTGCTCTGAGTCTTCATCTTCCATTCTTGAAAGGACAGCAATTAAAATAGACAAACAATCTTCTCTTCAAGAAACACTTCTTTCAGATGGTATGGGAAAGGCTGCTGGGTTTCTCAAGAACACTAAAATCACACCTGAGATGGTGGGAAAAATCAGAGATACATTTTTCAAGAACTTCAAATTTAAGCCATGGGGCAAGATTAATCTTGCCGGTAAGCTCACTAAATGGATTGGACAAATAGGTGTGGGAGTGACGGTCGCTTTGGAGTTCTATGGATGGTATAAGCAACATAAGGCGCAGAATGACCTTAAAGAGGCTAAGAAAAAAATAAAGGAGGCTCTCACAGAGCTATTCAATAAAGCTCGCGATTTATACCGGACAGACGAAGCTTTCTTTTCCAATTTCGCATCAGGATATGTCGAGATTGAAAATAGAGTAGCCCAAAACAAGGAAGAAATAGAGTTCATGGAGGAAAAACTCGACAATCTTCGTTCAATTTCAAAGGAAACGACGAAATGGTATGCCGATTTTGTCGAAGATGTAGATTATACAGAAATTTAACATCATACAAATATGTCATCAAGAGAGAAATACGAAAAAGAAAAAAAGTCTAAAAAGGATAAAAAAAACCGTAGTGCAATTGCCGGTGCAGCGGTAGCATTGGCTTCATTGGCCGCACTTCTTATTAAACCCTTTTCCGATCAAAAGAAAAACGGTTGAGATTTATTGTCAGCATGGACAAGTTTGTTTCCCAATTAACTACGGTAATCCGAGGGAGCCTTCGGCAGAAGGCGGAGGCTCTTGTCGGGTTGCTGACGTGGCTGGACTATGAGTGCCCGGCAGCGGAAAAGGAGGGGGCTTTCAGGTCGCTTGACCCGCGTGTGCAGGCGGCTCTCGATGAACTTTGGGAGAAGTATTACGCTCGGCCCAAGAGTAATGGCCACTGGACAGGTGAGGAATGCAACTCGGTGTGGATCCCGGACGATGACTATACGCCGCCCAACAAGTCCTACTCAAATCTTCACAGTCTGACTTGGCGCGAAATCAAGCGCAAGCATGGTTTCAAAGGGCTAAAATGTGATCGCGGTCGTTTCCGCTTCGATGAGATTGCGTGGTATAAGGTGTCCCTGCCTAACTTCGCAGAACTCGTTTCATCTCCCAACCGCGAGGTTCTCCATGAGGCAGCTTTTGGCGCCTTAGCGCAGAAACTCGGCAAGACCGTCGAAGAGGTAAAAGCCATAAAGGAGAGCGCCAACGATCATACTCCTATGGGGCAGAAGAATCTCGCATGGCATGAAGATATTGACTGCGAGACGCTCTATCTCGTTCCGCAGGAGATCCACGGTAATATAATTCATTTCGGAGGTGTGGCAATGTGTCAACTCCTTCGCAAACACAATCTAATTTGATATGTTAGTCATAGAAACTTATAAGTGCCGCGACTGCGGTCATATTTTCTTACACCGGACTGGAGGCTTCATTCTACAAATATCCGCACCGCAATGTCCGAAATGCGAGTCAAAGAATGTGGAGAAGATAAAGTCTTCAGAATAATGCGTATCTCTGCCGCGAAGTGGCAGTTTAGAGTTGTAACTTTGCCGTAAACTAAATAAGTCTTATAATCAACAATGAAAATTACACCAGAGAATGTGCAAGCTGTGCTGGACTACGTCAATCAAACGCAGTCGACCGAGCAAGCATTCGCCAAAGCGTGTGTGCTTGACTACTTCATGAAATACCTTTCGGAGCTTTCGCCGGAGGAATTTGAGAACTTTCCAGAGGAACTTATAGCAGACCTGAGACTCGCTGACTACAGAGCAACCGTGTGGCACCTCATAAATGAAGGAAGCATCGAAACATTGAAGGACTTTCTCAGTGATGAACTCGACCCTTCACTATATCGACTTTCGGCACCGTACTATCGTACTCACTACGCCTTCTTGTATGCTTTAGGTTGTGGAGCAGTAGTAGATAAAACAGTCGAGGAACTTGAGGGTCACCGTGACCTCTGGATATATCGAGGTCTAAAAGCCATTGATCTTGCCATAGATATATCCAGTCGTATGGATAACATGGAAGCTACCGCAGCCGCCCTAAGCGTGAAAGTCGACATTCTTAAAAATAAATCATTTAAAGAAGCTGCCGACACCGCTATCCTTGGCATTCGAATTGCTCCCAATGACAAACTGAAGGAAGAGTTTGTTGAGTTATGGAAAGAAATAACCGACGAATGGTTCAACCGCTTTTTTGAACCCCAAGGGGCTTCATTCATCAATCAACTTCCTTTGTCGCAGGAGACCATTGAAGAGATGTGTCAAAAAGATCAGTCTATTGGGAAGTTTGTAGATACATGTCTCTGCTCGACGGAAGCGGACTATGATCGTTCTCCAATGCTTTTTGTAGAGAAGATAGAAGATGTTTCCAATCTCGAACTCAAGGAACTTGTTGATGATGCGAGATATGTATTCTGTCTCGACAGAATTCCATCCGAACTACACTTCGACGAAGGTCACCCCAAGGCCAATATCCTATATGTGGTTGATGATGAAGATACTACTTTATATCACCCATACATCAAAGAGGAATAAAAATAAATTACAGCCTAATCCATAAAATATAATTGCTTCCATTTGTCATAAATATAAAATAAATGGAAGCAATTATAGCTTACAAATCGGATAAATAAGCTATTCTAATATTATACCTATATAAGTGCTGCGACTGCGGTCATACCTTCATTCACCACTCCGGGGGCTTCATACTGAAACCATCGGCTGTGCAATGTCCCAAATGCGGCTCAACGAATGCCAAGAAAGTGAAATAGCAGAAATCTGATATCCAATTTTACTGGAATATGTTTACACACGAAAATGCTATTGAATTAGTCAAGAAATTCTCACGCGCAATATATTGTACGCCTGATACAAAACTTAGGGATTTAGGCATTGAGCCGTTGCAAGTATTCACGAACTTAGTGCGAGATGAATTGGTCGAATTAAGTCATGACGAATCTAATGCAGAGCTTGATATACAAGGCGAATATACATTGGTCTTGACCAAGCCCATATTCAAGTTTGATATTCCCATATCTGAAATAGACACATTGGAATCTCTGGCAGATGAAATTTGCAATTTCGCTACGGAGCAAGATGAATATACACGTGAAAATGGTTATGACATTATTCAAGAAGCCGGATGCGATACAACGGAGTGTGGGTGGTATACTTTGGAGTCTTCGTGGGAATATAGTAAATTAGACCATAAGGCGCTTCTGTCATTTATAAAAGTTCAGTACGGAATACAAATAGAAAAAGCGACAATCACCAAGTTCAATGGAACACTGTCGCAGCTATGCGAAGTGTTGACTGACAGAATCAATCGGGCGATTTTGTCTCAAAATTCCAAATAATTTGCTGCTTCTGTCGCGAAGAAGCAAGTGTGATGCCCGGCTTTGCGGTTTGAGAAAGACAATTTTTACGAAAAATATAAAATGTGGAGATTTTTTTCTTCAAGCGCAATCATAATTAATATTTTGGCATCATTAGTGTCCACTAAAAAATCATAAGAGTGCTTTGAAATTATTGATATTCAA